>Ga0126381_100004395_pt1 | contig 15356 bp, 14 predicted proteins | sample PanSoiMetPlot_28_FD_96465 | JGI IMG/M metagenome (GOLD analysis project Ga0126381, IMG submission 96465) | Tropical forest soil microbial communities from Panama - MetaG Plot_28 | ecosystem: Environmental > Terrestrial > Soil > Tropical forest > Bulk soil | place: Panama | collected 2016-02-17 | reverse complement strand
TATCGGACTATCGGCGCGACCGCCATCATGCTGTTCTGCGGCCTCCCCTCGCTGGCGGCAGCCCAGTCTGCCTTCGGCCTTGCCAACAATGACAGCATCTACGTCGATGCAACGTCGTTCAAGGTCGTGCCCGGCAAGGCGAAGGGCGAGCCCTCGGCCCTGGTCGAAAAGCTGGGCGCCCAGGAGCTGGATGCGGGCGCGATCATCTTTCGCTCAGGCAACCGGCTCTATATCGCGGACGCCCCACCCGTCAGGGGTGCGAGCTTCGGCTCGGATCGCTACGGCGGCAGCTGCAACGATTACGGCTCCGATCGCTACGGCGGCAGCCGCAACGATTACGGCTCGGACCGCTATGGCGGCAGCCGCAACGATTACGGCTCCGACCGGTACGGGGGCAGCCGCAACGATTACGGCTCCGACCGCTACGGCGGCAGCCGCAACGACTACGGTTCCGATCGCTACAGCGGCAGCCGCAACGACTACGGCTCGGATCGTTACGGTGGCAGCCGCAACGATTACGGCTCGGATCGCTACGGTGGCAGCCGCAACGATTACGGCTCCGACCGCTACGGCGGCGACCGGGTCATCATTAACGATCCGGATTATGCGCAGTACAAGCTGAAGAAAATTTTCGAGGACAACTGGACCGCAGGCGAGTCGAAATAGGCGAGCCGTCGTTGCCGCCTCGGTCCCCGTCCCGCAACGTGCGCAGGGGACCGGAAACCGGAAGCGGCCTGATCGACGGCAACCCCCATCCAACCTCCCCCACGGACGTGGGGGAGGGGCCGTCGCCGCACAAGAATCGCTCACAGGAGACCGTCATGCGCAGCTTGAGCCGTGCGTCACGCCCCTAAACATGGCCTTGTAGCTCCGGCAGGCTCAAGACCTGCCCGGGCCGCAATGCCGGGAAGCGCTCCGGCGGAATTCCCGCGGCCTAAAGCGCCTCGGTGAGCGCCAAAAGCGGCGCATCGATCGCCTCATCGGTGAGCTGAAACGTCCCGTAATGATGCGCGAGCGCAAGCTCCGCGCCGCAATCGAGCAGGGCCTGCACCGCCTCGTCGGGGTTCATGTGCATGTCGCGCATGAACCAGCGCGGCTCGTAGGCTCCGATCGGCAGGATCGCCAGCCGAAACGGGGCGTGCCGCTCGCGCGCGCGGCGGAAATAAAGGCCGTCGCCGTAGCCGGAATCCGCTACCACAAAGACGCGCCCACCGCCCGCCTCGATCACGAACGAGGCCCAGAGCGACATGTTGCGGTCGGACAGGTTGCGCGCCGACCAGTGCCGCGCAGGAACGAGCGTCACCGCGACGGCGCCGATCTCGACCCGCTCATCCCAGTCGTACCCTTCCGCCACAATGGCGGGATCGTGCCGGCGCATGATCGCGTCATTGCCGAGCGGCGTGATGACGCGCGGGCGGTGCGCCGCAGCGAGCCGCGAGAGCGTAGCGAGATCGAGATGATCGTAGTGGCCGTGCGAAACCAGCACCGCATCGATGGGTGGCAGGTTGGCAAACGCGATGCCCGGGTCGTTGACCCGCTTGGGCCCGAGCGAGCGGAACGGCGAGGCGCGCGCTGACCAAACCGGATCGATCAGGAGGTTTGCGCCTGCAGTCTGAACTAGCCAGCTCGCATGGCCCACATAGGCGAGCCGCCAGGCCGAGCCCTCGATGCGGACCGGCGGATGATCGGCGTGAGGCGAGGGCGCCCAGGCCGGCCATTTCGCCCTGGTGCCGCGCAGGCGACGATCGGCGAGCCAGCGAAAGAGGTCGCGCCGGCTTCGCGGCGGCGGCCCGTGCGGATCGAAGAAGCGCTCGCCATCGAAGTGGTCGGACACCGGACCGTTGTAATAGCGCGACATCGACACCCTTAAGAAAGCGTTATTCGGCGCGTTGGGGTTTGGCAACGAAAGTTAAGCCGAAGAAAGAAACTGAGTCCGTAACTATGCGGAGGGCGCGTGGGTGACTGACCGCTTTGGGGTGGGAGCATAACCGGTTTTGCGGGAAGTCATCGGACCATGCTTATCAGGTTTCCTTTCGAGCGGCTGGCTGGCTTGAGCGCCCGTTTGCGCGCTCGTGTGCGCGCGCTGCTGCGCGACGAGAACGGCGCCAGCATCATCCTGATCGGAGTTGCGATGCCGGCGGTGATCGGCGCGCTCGGCCTCGGAATCGAAATCGGCTATTGGCGAGTGCACCAGCGCGCCATGCAGAACGCGGCCGACGCCGCCGCCATTGCGGCAGCCACCAATGCGATCTCGGGCTACGTCGCCGAAGCCAAGGCTGTGGCCGCGCAATATGGCTTCCAGGACGGCACCGGCCAGATTGCCGTCAGCGTGACCAATCCGGCAACCGCCGCCGGCTGTACCGCCAATTGCTACAGGGTCACGGTCACCGACAATGTGCCGCTGTTCCTGGCGCAGGTGGCCGGGTATCAGGGAAGCACGACCGTCAATGGTCAAAAGATGTCCACGCTCGCGGCAACCGCCGTCGCCACATCGACCGTCGCCTATTCCTATTGTGTTTTTGCGATCGCCGGCAGCGGCAAGCAGGGAATCACCTCCGATGGGGCCCCGGACGCCAACCTGAACGGCTGCAACACGATGTCCAACACCAGCTCCACGTGCAACGGACACAACCTCAATGCCGCGGTCGGCGACGCGGCCGGCACCAACAACGGCTGCGGGAACACGCAGAGGTCCAATGTGGCGCCCCAGAGCGATGTATTCGCTTCGCTGGCTTCAAACCTTCCTGCCAACAGCTGCAGCGGCACCTACCCGCAGGAGCCGACCAAGAAGAACGATCCTCCGCTGCCAGCCTCGAATCTGCTGTACGGCAATCTCTCCTCGAACGGCGTCAAGGTGATGTGCGGCGACCAGCAATTGACCGGCAACGTAACGCTCAACGACACGCTGCTGGTTATCGAGAACGGGCAGCTCGATACCAACGGGTTCACATTTTCAGGCACGAATCTGACGCTCGCGTTTTCCGGCACCAACGCCGCGAACTACCTGCACGCGCCGACCGGCGGCGGCACGCTCGATATCGCCGCGCCGACCTCCGGGACCTGGAGCGGCGTCGCGATCTATCAGGATCCGGCGTTGAACAAGGGGGTCGACATATCGGCCGCCGGCAACTCCCCGACCTGGAACCTCAGCGGGCTCGTCTATCTGCCGCATTCCAGCGTGACGCTGAACGGGGCGGTCAACAAGTCCAGCGCAGGCCAGGCCTGCTTCGAGCTGGTGGTGGACAACGTCACCATCAACGGCACCGGCCAGATCTTCAGGAACGACACTCAATGCGCGGCCGCCGGGCTCAACCAGACCAAAGGCGGCAACCGGGGCATGCTGGTCAACTGATGCGGACGCTGGCGACATCGACTCTCCGCCGCTTCCGCCGCGACGCCGGCGGCGGCGCAGCGATCGAGTTCGGGATCGCGGCGATCTTTCTGGTCCTTGGCGCGCTCAATGCGGTCGATTTCGGCTACTACATGTATCAGCGCATGGAGGTCGAATACGCGGCCCAGGTCGGCGCGCAGGCCGCATGGAAGACCTGCTACGACACCAGCACCATGCTGCCGGCGACGCAGAATTGCACCGGCTTGAACAACGCGATCACCGCCGCGATCCATGCCACTTCGCTTGGAACGAACCTGTCGCTGAATTCGGGTTATCCGACCGAGGGCTATTATTGCGCCAACTCCTCAGGCGCGCTGCAGTCGGTCGGGAGTCTTGCCAGCAAGCCCGCGAACTGCTCGGCCGCCGGCAATGCCGCCGCTTCGCCCGGCGACTACATTCAGGTCGCGGTGAGCTACCCCTATGGACCGCTGTTTCCCGGCGTCACCGTGATGAGCCTGTGGGGCATCTCATCGATCAGCATGACAAGCTGGATGCGTTTGGGCTGACCATGGGCGTCGCAGCAACAAGACTCGCGATCTGCGAGCGTGCAGCCTCGGCGGTGGAGTTCGCCTTGGTGCTGCCCTCGCTCGCCGCGCTCCTCATCGGGGGCATCTATTCGGGAATCCTGGTGTACTCGGCCGCCGGGCTGCATATCGCGGTCGAGCAGGCGGCGCGCTGCTATTCGGTGAACGCAACCCAATGCGGCAGCCCCTCCACCGCGCAGACATATGCGGCGAACCAGTATTACGGGATGAATACCCCGGCGTTCACGGCTTCCAAGCAGACGTGCGGGCATCAGGTGAGCGGCACCGTCACCATCGCGTTCACCGCGGTCGTGACGAACGTGAGCGTGCCGCTGAGCGCGACCGCCTGCTTTCCGTGACTGGATCGCCTTACTCGATGACCTCTGTGGCCGCGACCAGCAGCGTCGGCACCGTCACGCCGAGCACCTTGGCGGTCTTGAGATTGATTACCAGCTCGAACTTCGTCATCTGATAATATGATTATCGCATTAGGCCCGGCTCGGCTACGTTGCTGGGTGCCCAGGCTCGCCGGAAGCACGGAGAGGGACCATGAACAGACGGGTGTTTCTTGCCGCAGCCGCAGCGCTCGCCAGCTCCCCTGCCTGCAAGCCGCTGCTCGCCCAATCCCTCGCGCAACCGCTCCGGCTGCTGGTTCCCCTGGCGCCCGGAGGAGCGGTCGATGCCTACGCGCGGCTCATTGCGGACCATATGACGAGAACGCTCGGCCGCCCGGTCATCGTTGATCACAGGCCCGGCGGTAACGGGAACGTCGGCGCACAGTTCGTGGCCCGTGCGCCGGCCGACGGCAATCTCGTTCTGGTGATGACCCAGGCGACGAGCGAGATCAATCCCAGTGCGTTCAGCGACCCAGGATGGAAGCTCGATGATTTCATCCCGCTCATTCGCGGTGTCGAGGCGCCGCTGGTGCTGGTCGCCAACCCCAGCGTGCCGGCAAAGAGCCTCGACGAGCTTGTCGCCTGGATCAGGAAGAATCCCGGCAAGCTCAATTATTCCTCCTACAGCCCTGGCACGCCATCGCACTTCCTGGGCTTCGAGCTCAACCGCCGCTTCGGGCTCGATCTCGTTCATGTGCCCGCCAAGGGATCAGGCTTCCAGGCGACCGACCTAATGGCCGGGCACGTGCTGTTCGGCTTTGCGCAGTTGCAATCGACCTCTCCCCTGATCGCTGACGGCAAGCTCAATGCGCTGGCAGTCACCGGCAAGGCGCGCTCGCGTCTCCTGCCGAATGTGCCGACGTTTGCTGAGCTGGGCTATCCGGAGTTCACTGCGACGGTCTGGTTCGGGCTGATGCTCCGCGCCGGAACGCCCGGCGCCGTGGTAGGACGGCTGCTCGATGTCGCCAAAGCGGCCCATGCCGATCGGGAGGTGCGGACAAGGCTCGAGGCGCAGGGTCTTGACGTCTCCGGCGAAACCGACCCCGAATTCGCCGCCGACATTCGCTCGCAAGCGCAGCGCTGGGCGGCAATCGTCAAAGCGTCAGGCTTCAAGGCCGACGGCGAATAGGTTTACCTGCTGGAGTGCGGATGCGGCCGAATTTTCTCCTCTTCATCACCGATCAGCATCGCTTCGATTATCTCGGCTGTGCCGGCCACCGCCTGCTCAGGACGCCGCACATCGATTCGATCGCGGCGCGCGGGACCCTGTTCGAGCGGTTCTATGTGGCGACGCCGGTGTGCATGCCCAACCGCGCGACGCTGATGACCGGCCGCATGCCCTCGGTGCACGGGGTGCGCAGCAACGGCTCCCCGCTGTCGCTTCTCTCCAACACCTTCGTCGATGCCCTGCGCGCGGCCGGCTATGCGACCGCGCTGGTCGGCAAGAGTCACTTGCAGAATTTCGGGCCCTATCCGCCGATCCTCAAGCGAGCGCCGCCGCGGGAAGGCGATCAGGTGCTCGATCAAAGCTTTGCGGAAGCCAGGAAGCCGATCGCGGGTGACGGACCCTATGATCAGGAGCACCCCAGGCGTTGGGAAGCCGGACACGATTTCGCGATGCAGCTGCCGTTCTACGGCTTCGAGCATGTCGATCTGTGCACGGCGCACGGCGATCAGGTGGGCGGACACTATTATGTGTGGCTCAAGTCGAAGCGGCCCGATGCCGATGCGCTGCGCGACCATGCCAACCAGCTGCCGCACGACTACGTCTGCCCGCAGGCCTGCCGCACGCCGATTCCGGAGGAGCTCTATCCGACGGCCTACATCGCCGACAAAGCGTGCGAGTGGCTCGATCACTACGCGAAGGGCGATCGCCGCAGCCCGTTCTTCCTGATGGCGTCGTTTCCCGACCCGCACCATCCGTTCACGCCGCCGGGCCGCTACTGGTCGATGTATGACCCGCGCGACATGGCGCTGCCGCCGAGCTTTGATCCAGGCAACCGCACACTCGCGCGGCCGGTCGCCTGGGCGCTGGCGGAACGCGCCGGCGGCAAATCCGATCTCGAGGGCCAGGCCGCCTTCGCGGTCGACGAGTGGGAGGCGCGCGAGGCGATGGCGCTGAGCTGCGGCATGATCGCGATGATCGATGACGCGGTCGGTCGCGTGCTCGGCGAACTCGCCACGCGCGGCCTGGCGGGCGATACGATCGTGATCTTCACCACCGACCATGGGGATTTCCTCGGCGACCACCGGCTGCTTCTCAAAGGCCCGGCGCATTACGAGGGCATCACCCATGTGCCGTTCATTTGGGCGGAGCCTGGCGCGGGCGCCGCGCGCCGCACCGAGGCGCTTGCCGGCACGCTCGACATCGCGGCCACCATCCTGGATCGCGCCAGAGTGCAGTCCTACAACGGCATCCAAGGCCTGAGCCTGATGCCTGTGCTGGAAGGCGCAGCCGGTGTCGCGCGCGACTCGATGGTGATCGAGGACGATCAGCAGCGCGCCGTCTTCGGTCTGCCGTCGGGAGGGCGGCTGCGCACGCTCGTGACGCCGCGCTGGCGCATGACCATCGCGCAGGGGGATCCCTATGGGGAGCTTTATGATCTAAAGAACGATCCGCACGAGATGGACAATCTGTTCGAGGACGCGGCGCATCGTGCCGTGCGGGGCGAGCTTATGGAGAAGCTCGCCTATCGCCAGATGGAGCTTGCCGACCGCAGCCCCTTGCCGACGGGACGGGCCTGAGCATCCCCTTTCGCATGAGCGCGCGTTTGCGCTAGCCTTGCGACCAGCTCTCCATCGTCATGGCCGGGCATAGCCCGCGAAGACGGGCGTAAACGCCCTGGGGTCCCGGCCATCCACACCTTGCTTGCTGAGCTTAGAGACAGCAAGACGTGGATGCCCGCGACAAGCGCGGGCATGACAGCAAACCACAGGAGTGAACCATGAGCTCCCGACGCGATGTCCTGACAGCGCTCGGCATTGCGAGCGCGGCGGCGCTTGCCGCGAAATCGGCCTCCGCCCAGGTTGGTCCCTCGCAGCCGGCGCCCGCTGCAGGGGGCACAGCTGGCTTCTGGCCGAACGGCGCCCGCATCGCAGTCACGGCCTCGCTGATGCTGGAGGCGGGCGGACAGAACCTGCATCGTTCGGATGCGCTCTACGGCCCGATGCCGGAAGGCTTTCTCGACCTGCCCACCAACACCTGGTTCGAATACGGCGCGGTCGAAGGCATTCCGCGGCTGCTCGACCTGTTCGACCGGCACGGCGTCAAGGCGACCTCCTTCATGGTCGGCACCGCGGCTCAGAATCATCCCGACCTCGCCCGCGAGATCGTGCGGCGCGGTCACGAGGCGGCCGCTCATGGCCGGACCTGGGAAAGCACGTTCCAGCTCTCGCGCGCGGACGAGAAGAAGAACATCGCGGACGGCGCCGAGATGATCGAGAAGATCACCGGCTTCCATCCGGTCGGATGGAATGCGGCGGGGCTCAAGAACAGCCCCAACACGCTCGAGATTCTGCAGGAGCTCGGATTCCTCTATCACATCGACGACGTGAGCCGCGACGAGCCGTTCATCAACGTGCTGCCCAAGGGCAATTTCGTCACCGTCCCGTACTCCGCCTTCGTCAATGATTTCCAGAACGCGTTCGCGGGCCGGTATAACCCGCCCGCCTACGAGCAGCTGCTGATCGACCAGTTCGATCAGCTCTACGACGAGGGCGCGAATCGCCGGCGGATGATGCAGATCTGCACCCACGACCGCATGTGCGGCAGCCCGGCCGCGGTGCGCATGCTCGACCGGGTGCTGCAGCATATCCGCCGCCGGGAGGGCGTATGGTTCGCGCGCCGCGACGAGATCGCGCGCTGGGCGATCGCCCATCCGGAGCATACGCCGGTGGTCCAGCGCGGGCGCGTCGCCGAGACGGGGCTTCCGGGACCGGCTTAGAGCGGATTGACGGCGGTTTTGCGCAAGCCTAGCATTCCTCTTTGCTAATCAGAAAAATTTGTCGGGAGGTTTCGATGTACCAAAGCAAAAATGCCTCCTTGTCTCTCATCGTCGGCGCGGCGTGCCTTGGCCTGACTGCGGCCAGTTCGCCAATGCCGGCGCTGGGCCAGGGAGCCGCAGCCCTCAACTACGACTTCTTCAAGAACAAGGTGGAGGCCGTCTTCCTGGAGAAGCGGCCCGGCCATACGCGCTGCGTGGTCTGCCACACCACCAACAACGCGCCGTTCCATCTGGTGCCGCGCTCCGCCGGGGCCGAAACCTGGAACGATGAGCAATCGAAGCAGAACTTTCAGCTGATCCAGCGGGTCGCTGTCGCCGGCGTGGCGGAGAGCCCGCTGGTCAAGCATCCGCTGGCCGAGGAGGCGGGCGGCGATCGCCATCATGGCGGCGGCCAGCAGTTCACCTCCCAGGACGACCCGGCCTGGCAGACCCTGAAAGCCTTCGTGATGGGAGCAAAGTAGAGGCAGTTCGGAAATTTCCTCTTCGCAAGGACAACCTGTCCTTCAACAATGGGATGACCAAGATGACCAACAGACACCTGTTTCTCGCGGGCGTCACGGCGCTGACCGGCATCGCCCTGGGCGCGGCGTCGATCACGCTCGCTCCCGCGCAGCAGCAAGGGAAGCTGCGCATCCTGCAGAGCAACTTCGCCGGCGACAGCGTCAGCATCATCGACCCGGCCACCAACAAGGTCGTGGGCGACATCAAGGGAATCGAGGCCGGCCACGGGCTTGCGGTCGCGCCGGACGGAAGCCGCATCTATATGAGCCAGGAAGGGCTGAAACGGCTGATCGTCATCGACGGCAAGACCCTGCAGATCACCAAGGTGATTCCGCTGACTGGGGTCCCCAATCTCGTCGACATCACGCCTGACGGGCGCTGGATCTTCGTGGCGCTCGCCAACGAGTACACCGACCTGTCGGAGTTCCCGACGATCAAGGCGCAGCCCAATGGCGGCATCGACGTGATCGACACCACGACGCTCACCAACGTCAAGACCATCCCGATCCGGGGGGGCATCCATGACCTCAATGTGACCCCGGACGGCAAGTACGTGATCGCGGGCGGCAGCCGCGGCGCCAAGCCGCCGGCGCACATGATGAACGTGATCGACACCAACACCAAGGAGATCGCCTGGAGCATGCTGATGAATCCGGCGCCCTCCCCGATGGCGATCACGACCAACGCCGACGGCTCGACCAAAACGATCTACGGGCAGAACGGCGGCATGAACGGGTTCGAGGTGATCGATTTCAAGACCCAGGCGAAGACCGGCGAGGTCAAGCTGCCGGAAATCCCCGCCGACAAGCTCAACCGCAACGGGCCGCCCGCGCCCTCGCACGGCATTGCGGTCACGCCGGACCAGAAGACGCTCATCGTCAACAGCCGGCTCAACAGCTCGATCTATGCCTACTCGCTGCCTGACCTGAAGTTCTTGGGCGGCGTCGCGCTCGGCGGCAGGGGCGCGGGCTGGCTGACGATCACGCCCGACAGCAAGACCGCCTATATCGCCAACGAGCACACCAACAACGTCTCGGCGATCGATATCGCGTCGCTCAAGGAAGTCGCGCTGATCCCGGTCGGCTATGCGCCCGCGCGCAACGCCACCTGGATGCAGCCCTAAGCGGATCGCAGCGCGCAACACGAGTTGCTGGGGCGGCGCCGGGTAAGCCCGGCGCCGCCATTGCTTTGACGGAAGTGGACCCGATGCAGCTTCCCCGCCGCGCATTCCTGCAGCTCGCTGCGGGCGCGGCCGCGTTCCCCTCGCTCACGTGCGGCGCACGGGCGCAAGTCTGGCCGAGCCGGCCGGTGCGCATCATCGTCGGCTTCGCGGCGGGCGGCACCGGCGACATCCTGTGCCGGCTGATCGGGCAATGGCTGTCCGAGCGGCTTGGGCAACCGTTCATCATCGAAAACCGGCCGGGCGCCGGCGGCAATATCGCGGCCGAAGCGGTGGTGCGCTCCGCGCCGGACGGCCACACCCTGCTGCAGGTCGGCACTGCCAACGCGGTCAACACGGCGCTCTACGAAAACCTCGGCTTCGATTTCATCCGCGACATCGCGCCGGTCGCCGGGCTTGCCCGCGCCCGCCTGGTCATGCAGGTCAATCCGTCGCTCCCCGTCACGACGGTTGGCGAATTTATCGCCTATGCCAAGGCTCACCCCGGCCAGATCAACATGGCGTCCGCCGGCAACGGGACCTCGCCCCATCTTGCGGGCGAGCTGTTCAAGATGATGACGGGCGTCGACATCGTGCACGTCCCCTACCGCGGCGGCGGCCTGGCGCTGACCGACCTCATCGGCGGGCGCGTGCAGGTGATGTTCACGACTCTGCCCACTGCGGAGTTCAACAAGGCCGGCAAGCTGCGCGCCATTGCGGTCACCACGGCGATGCGGGCCGAGGCGCTGCCCGACGTGCCCACGGTGGCCGAAACCGTGCCGGGCTACGAGGCCAGCGGCTGGTATGGGCTGGGCGCACCAAGCGGCACGCCGTCGGCCGTCATCGAGCGGCTCAACCGCGCGGTCAACGCGGGGTTGGCGGATCCCCAGATCAAGGCCCGGCTTGCCGACCTCGACGGCACGGCGCTCGCCGGATCGCCGGCCGATTTCGCCCGGCTGATCGGGGAAGAGACCGAGAAGTGGGGCAAGGTCGTCAAGTTCGCCGGGATCAAGGCGGAGTAGACCGCTGGATTCGCACGGCGCGACCTGATCGCCTATGTTAGCAAACATGAACGAAGCCTCGCCGATACAAGCTGCCGCCGCGACCGCGGAGCCGGCGCCGCGTACGCCCGCCGATGCCCGCAAGACGGGCGTGCTGCTGCTCAATCTCGGCACGCCCGAGGCGCCCGACGCGCCCGCGGTGCGGCGCTATCTCAAGGAGTTCCTGTCCGACCCGCGGGTGATCGAGAACCAGGGGCTGATCTGGAAGCTTGTCCTCAACGGCATCATCCTGCCGGTGCGGCCGCGGCGCAAAGCCCACGACTACAGGAAAATCTGGAACGCCGAGAAGAACGAGTCCCCGCTCAAGACCATCACCCGCTCGCAGGCCGAGAAGCTCGCCTCGATCCTGCATCCGCTCGGTCCGCATATCGTGGTGGATTGGGCGATGCGCTACGGCGAGCCCGCGATCGCGGCGCGGCTTGCGGCGCTCACCGCACAGGGCTGCGAGCGCGTCCTGGTCATTCCGCTCTACCCGCAATATTGCGCCGCCACGACCGGCACCGGCGGCGACGAGGTCTTTCGCGCCCTGATGCGCATGCGCGCGCAGCCGGCGCTGCGGATCGCCTCCCCGTATTACGACGACCCGGTCTATATCGAGGCGCTCGCCTCCTCGACCAGCGTCGAGCTCGCCAAGCTCGATTTCGAGCCCGAGGTGATCCTCGCCTCCTTCCACGGCATCCCGCAGTCGTTCGTGGACAACGGGGACCCCTATTACGCGCAATGCGTCGAGACCATGCGGCTCCTGCGCGCCCAGCTGAAGCTTGGCGAGGAAAAGCTGGTGCTGACCTTCCAGTCGCGCTTCGGCCTCGGCAAGTGGCTCGAGCCCGCGACCATCACGACGGTCGAAGCGCTCGCCCGCAAGGGCGTGAAGCGGCTTGCGGTGATCACGCCCGGTTTTGCGGCCGACTGCCTCGAAACGCTCGAGGAGATCGCCTTCGCGAACGCCGAGGTCTTCCAGCATCACGGCGGCGAGAAATTCGCCGCCATCCCGTGCCTCAACGACAGCGGCCCCGGAATGCTGGTGATCTGGCAGCTGGCGCTGCGAGAGCTGAAGGGATGGATTTGACAGCAATCGGCGTTCAGGAATCAGGGATCAATTGAACCTCGTTCCTGATCACTGATCCCCGTCACGCGACCCCCGCCCGCAGCAGGTCGTGGAAATGCACGACGCCGACGGGCTTGCCGCGTTCCACGACGATCAGCTGGGTCTTCTTGAGGGTGTTGAGGATCTCAAGCGCCTCGCTGACGAGCTGATCGGGCCGCACCGTCTTGGGCTCGCGCGTCATCACGGTCTCGACCTTGCGCTCCAAGAGGCTGCTGCTCATGTGGCGGCGCAGGTCGCCGTCCGTGATGATCCCGGCAAGATCGCCGGTCGAATCGACCACGCCCACGCAGCCGAAGGTCTTGGCGGTCATCACGCTGATCGCCTCCGACATCGGCGTGCCGATCGGCACCAGCGGGATCTCGCCGCCGGTATGCATGATGTCGCGCACGAACTTGAGCATGGCGCCGAGCCGCCCGCCCGGATGGAAGACCCGGAAGTCGAGCGCCGTGAAGCCGCGGCTCTCCAGGAGCGCGATCGCCAGCGCATCGCCGAGCGCATGCTGCATCAGGGTGGACGTGGTGGGCGCGAGATTGTGCGGGCAGGCCTCGCGCGCCTGCGGCAGCGCCAGCACCACGTCGGCGGCGCTGCCGAGCGTGCTCTCCGCGACCGCCGTGATGGCGAGGAGCCCGATGCGGAACCGGCGGGAATAGTCGATCAGGTCCTTGAGCTCGACGGTCTCGCCCGACCAGGAGAGCGCCATGATCACGTCGTCGGGCGCGATCATGCCGAGGTCGCCATGGCTCGCTTCGCCCGGATGAACGAAGAAGGCGGGGGTGCCGGTCGAGGCGAGCGTGGCGGCGATCTTGCGGCCGATGTGGCCGGACTTGCCCATGCCGGTAACGATCACCCGCCCCCGCGCGGCGCGGATCAGATCGACGGCGGCAATGAAGGATTGCCCGAGCCCGTCATGGATAGCGGTCGCAAGCGCGGTGATGCCGCCGGCCTCCGCCTCCAGCGTACGCAGCGCAGAGGCGATCAGGGCGTGGACTTTCGCGCCCGCTTGGGCGGCGCGGCGCGGCGGACTTGCGGTTGCGGTTTTCGGCTCGGCCATCCCGGCGCCCCGTTGCACCCCTGATGGGCGGGGACCCCATACCACGAAAGACCGGTCCGGGACGAACGCGCCGGACGCAGTCAACACCTTGTTAACCATATCCGTTTTATGTCGGTTAACCAACCTTTTGGTCGGTTAACAAACCTTCTGGAGCGTTTCGGGGGTCCGAAGTGCCATGCTGCGGCCAAGCACGTTTGGCTCCCTGGCTTCGCGCGGGCGTGCTGATCGCAGCCCTCCTGCTCGCGGCGGTATCCGGACAGGCCCAGATGGCGGCGCCAACAGATCTCCCGCCGCTGCGGCCTTCCCTCGACAACAGTCCGCCGGGCCCGGCGCGAAAGCCTCCTACCCAACCTGACGACACGTCCGTCCCCGCTCGGGTGGGGCAGCTGCCAACTTTCAAGCCGCCGAGCTTCGGCACCACACCATTGCCTGGTCCGGGCGACGAGGCCCCGATCGGCATCGGGGCAACCGGCTTCGATTCGCGCAACCTCCCGAAAAAGACCGCCAAGGGAGCGAAGCCAGGCGCAACTTCATCAAGCGTGGCCCCCACCGCGACGATCAGCGACGCGAGACTGCCGCAGACTCAAAATCAGACCCGCCGCGGCGCGCCCTCCGTGGATACTGCCGCGAATCCGGGCCCCGCTCCCATGACGCTGTCCGCCACCACCGCAGCCTCGCCGACCAATCTCTCGCCGGTGCTGCCCCAGACGCTGGTGCGCAAGCCCGTGCCCGCCGACCCGCCATTCGATCCTGTTGGCATCCAGGCCGGCGCGTTCCTGCTGCGCCCGGCCATCGAAACCGCGAGCGGCTATGACAGCAATCCGGCGCGCACGCCCGGCGGCGGCCGCACCTCGCTCTTTGCGACGGTGACACCCGAGCTGAAGGTCAACTCGAACTGGCTGCGCCACGAGTTCACCGCCGATCTGGTCGGCAGCTATACGGCCTACGCGACCGCGCCGGAGCAGGACCGGCCGGCCTTCGCCGGCAAGGTCGACGGGCGCATCGATGTGACGACCCGGACTGCGGTCAATCTCGAAAGTCGCCTCGTCGTCGCGACCGACAACCCGGGCAGTTCCAACATCCAGACCGGCCTCGCCAGGCTTCCGATCTCGACTGACGTCGGCGGCACCGTTGGCATCGCCCAGCGGTTCAACCGGTTCGACGTCACGTTCAAGGGCGCCTTCGACCGCACCACCTATCAGGAATCGGTGTTCACCGACGGCAGCACCGCACCCAACGACGACCGCAACTTCGATCAGCCGGCCGCCGCGCTGCGCGCCAATTACGAATTGACCCCGGGCATCAAGCCGTTCCTCGAGCTCGACGCCGACCGTCGCATCCACGATCTCGCCATCGACCGCTCGGGGCTCGATCGCGACTCGACGGGTCTCGCCGGGAGAATCGGAACGAGCTTTGAGCTCTCGCGCATCCTGACCGGCGAGCTTGCGTTCGGCTATCTCAACCGCACCTACCGCGACCCGACCTTGCCGGCGCTCGCGGGGCCCACGCTCGACAGCTCGCTCATCTGGGTCGCGACCGCGCTCACCACCGTCAAGTTCACGGCGAGCACGACCGCCAACGAAACGATTCTGCCGGGCGTCTCCGGCGTGTTCACCCATGAGATCGGCCTCCAGGTCGATCACGATTTCCGCCGCTGGCTCACGGCGACGCTGAGATTTGTTGGCGACCGCGACAGCTATGTGGGCTCGACCAGGCTCGACGACCGCTATGCCGCATCGCTCGCGGTCCTCTACAGGCTGACGCGCGAATGGCAGGTCAAGGGCGAACTGCGGCGGGAATGGCTCACCTCCAATCAGCCCGGCAACGACTACGCAGCCTATGTGGCGCTCCTGGGCGTGCGGCTGCAGCGGTAGGCGTCTCCTTCAACTGGCGCGGAACATGCGGTAGCGTGCTGGCGTCACATCCATGGAGCACGCGATGCCTTTCCGATCGAACTCCGGATCGCGAAGCCCGATAGCAGGCCTGTTCGCCGCCGTGATGCTCATCGGCCCCGCGACCGGCGCGGACAATGCGACGCCCAACTTCGCCCCCGACAGCCGGATCGGCTGGATCGCGGGCGACCCGGACGGGGTGAGCCCGGTCGGCCAGGATTTCCTGCCGCCGCTCGCGGGCCCCGGGCCGGTCACCTTCGACAAGGCGCATCC
>Ga0126381_100004394_pt1 | contig 15357 bp, 14 predicted proteins | sample PanSoiMetPlot_28_FD_96465 | JGI IMG/M metagenome (GOLD analysis project Ga0126381, IMG submission 96465) | Tropical forest soil microbial communities from Panama - MetaG Plot_28 | ecosystem: Environmental > Terrestrial > Soil > Tropical forest > Bulk soil | place: Panama | collected 2016-02-17 | reverse complement strand
TCGAAGCACGACTGGATCCGGGTCATTACGCGCCCAGACAGGGGAGCTCGATCGGTCGGCCCAGGAGTTATTGACGCGTTTTACTCGGGGTATGAGGCAATCACTGCTCGCCATTATGCTTTTCTTTGCAAGCTTGATTTGGATTTGCATCTACCACCGCGCTATTTCGAGATGCTGATCGAACGAATGAATGCCAATCCCCTCATTGCGACGTGCAGCGGAAAGGCATACCTCGAAGAACATGAGCAGCTGGTCAGCGAGCGGCACGGTGATGACACGTCTCTCGGCATGACAAAGTTCTATCGTAGGGAGTGCTTTGAGCGGATTGGCGGATTTGTGCGTGAGGTCATGTGGGACGGTATTGATTGTCATCAATGTCGCATGCATGGTTGGATCGCATGCAGCTGGGATGACCCCGATCTCCGATTCATACACTTGCGGCCCATGGGCTCGAGTCAGCAAAGCGTTTATGCGGGGAGGATGCGACACGGATACGGCCAATATTTCATGGGGACCGGATTCCTGTACATGGCCGCAAGTGCGTTGGGCAGGCTCAATCAAAGGCCGTATGTACTGGGGAGTCTCGCAATGCTGTGGGGATGGCTCGCGAGTGCCGCCCAGCGCAAGCCTCGCTTCGACGACCTGGAATTTCGCCGCTTTCTTCGCCGCTACCACCGGCGCGTGCTGTTGGTTGGTAAGCGACGGGCGACCACGGAGTTGCGCGGCAGCAGACCGAGCTAATTCATGATTCTATGAATTCTAAAATACTCAGCATAAGCATTCGTCGGTGCGTCAAGTTGGGGGGAAGCGCTGAGCAGCTCAGATCTCAGTCCGCCCTTGCTGAGAAACTCAACGACCGATTCATTGTCGGTGAAATAATTCAGCTTCCGCCTAACGCGGCTGCGTAGCTTAGCGGACATCAGCTTCTGTAAGGGCGTTTGATCGATGTCTCGTTCCGAAAAATCGGATGTCAACCAAACTGCTCCAGGCTTGTGGTTCGCCATAAGGTTCGCAATGCTGTCTCTCACCGTGATCTGCTCCTTCTCAGTGAGATACATCAGCAGCCCCTCGTGAATGATTACGAGGGGCTTAGTAAGCTGCAGTCGGTGCACAAATGCTTCGACTCGACCCATGTCTTCGACTCTCGTTACGTTCAGTGGTCTGAAGTAGTGGTTCTTGCACACTCTGCCCCCGAGCAATTTCTTCACGACTTCCTCTTTATAAGCCTGGAGTCTTTCCAGATCGGTTTCGATATACGCCTCACGGATCGGACTTTCCAAGACACCTCGCGTACCAAAGCCTGCGGCCAGTTCAAGCACGGCGCAACCGGGGTATTCATCGAGCGCGCTCGACATCGCGTCGAATCGAAGTTGGAGGTATAACCCAGACTGAACTTTGCCACCTACCAGTCTCCTAACCCTTCTGCGTAGCCAGGTGGAGTTCCAGCGAATGCCCGCGGCATCAGCCATTTCGCGGCACATGGGGATGGTGCAGTCACGGGCGCGTTGTTGTAGAACCTTCAATGCGGTGTAGGAGATCGGGTCGTGACTCACGTCGGCCATAGTCCACTAATTCCCTTATTGACCGGACTTCACTACCTGCCGTATGCGCGGAAGAGTTCCGCGAGATGTGCCGCCTGCGCGTCGATCGAATGACTTGCGATGGCGCGCCGGAAGGCATTCTCGCCGAGTTTTTGGAGTTCCTCAGCCGTTCTCGACAGACAGTCTTCCATTGCATTCGCAAGTTCGTCCACCGTGGCGGCGGGGATCAGCCAACCAGTTTCACCATCACGAACCAGTTCGGGGATCCCAGCAATGAAGGTGGCCAGCACGGGGCGACGCAGTGTCATGGCCTCCATAATCACCACTGGCAAACCCTCGGCCAGGCTTGGCTGCACGAGAGCACGCGCTGCGAGTATCTCCTCGCGCACCGCGCTGCTGCTGATCCAGCCGGTGATACGAATGCGATCCGCGAGGCCGTACTTCACGATCAGTTCATCGAGCTGTCCCCGCATGGGCCCGTCGCCCACGAGTACCAGTTCGAACTGTATCCCTCTGCGCGCCAATTGTGCGGCAGCCTCGATGAGCAGCAGCTGTCCTTTTTCTGCAGCGAGTCGGCCCACGCAGATGAGACGTGCCGCTACCCCGGGCTGACTTGGGATGCCCTGGTAAAACGAGTCGTCGACGCCGCAGCGGACGATCTTGATCTTGGGCCAATCCGCCGGCTGACTCCACAGGTACAGCTGGCCTCGCGCAAACGAGCTGATAGCAACTACGAACAGGGCCCGGCGGATCTTTTCGCTCAGGCCTACCGGCCTCCAGAATTCCTCCGGTCCATGAACTGTGAAGCTGAACGCGGGCCCGCCAAGTGCGGTGACTAGCATTGCCACGTCGGCTGAATTGGTGCCGAAATGTGCGTGGATCTGAGACGCGCCAGAGGTCTTCAGCCACGGCAAGATGCGGCAGGCTTCCGCGAGGTAGACCAGATGATAGGGTAGCGGGCGATCCGATCCGCGCGCCATTTTCAAAGTCAGACAGAGCGCCCCAAAGAAACGCCGTGGGAATCGCAGCATGGCGAGCAAGGTCGGGGCCAGCAGTGCCCAAGGCCCGTCCCGGAGGACATATCGCGTTCTTTCCCTCTCGCGACGATCTTGCTCGTCAGGCAAGGGGTCTTCCCAACCCCGTACGGCCAGGCGCTGCACGTCAAGCCCCTGGCGCTCCAAAGCGAGGATTTCTCGCCGGATGAAAGTGTGGCTGACCTTCGGGTAGTGATTTACTAAGTAGGCGATTTTCAAGCGGCAGCCACAATCATTACGATCTGACCTCCCGCGCGCGGCATGCGCCGCGCAAGCCAACGGCACGATCTCGAGCGGGTAGAGTGCCATGAGCGACAAGGCTCGGCATCCCCTGTAAATTATAAAGTATGGGACCAATCACTCGAGAGGCAGTTTACTTTCCTGCGGGGGACTACAAGCTTTTTGGATGGCTGCATTGCCCAGCCGACCATAGCAGCGACACGGGTCTGGTGATCTGTAAGCCCTTCGGCTACGAGGCGATCTGCGGGCATCGCACCTTGCGGGCATTCGCAGAAGCGGCCGCGACAGCAGGCTTCCCCACCCTCCGCTTTGATTATTTGGGAACTGGGGACTCCGCGGATATCGAGGCTGCGGCCGACCAGATTGAAGCATGGTGCGGGGACATAGTCGCTGCCGTGGAGGAGGTCCGCCGACGTACCGGCGTCCGGCGTGTGTGTCTGCTCGGATTCCGACTCGGGGCACTGCTTGCGACCTTGGTCGCACGTTCCGCCGGCAGCGTACATTCGTTGATTCTCGTCGCGCCTGTCATCAGCGGACGTCGTTACATGGGCGAGATGCGAACCACGCACTTGGCCGCCCAGCTAAGTGCAAACGCGCGGGCGCCTGCGGGAGGGAGCGCGCGCAACCGTGCAACAGCCAGCGACGGTTCAATCGAGGTAAGTGGCCACAGCGTATCGGCAGCTACTATCTCGAAACTGATGGGAATCGACCTCGCGGCTCTGGGTGCACCGCCGGTCTCTCAGGTGCTGATAATTGACAGGAGTGATCTTCCCGCGGCGCGTACTTGGGCTGAATCACTATCGAATGCGGAAGTCTCGACTCAGTACCTGGCGCTGCCCGGTTTCGTTGAGATGATGATGACGGCACCGCAGTTCGCGCGCATCCCGCAGGAGATGATCGCGGTCACCTGTGGCTGGTTGCGCCGGTCTGCCCCGCTGCAGGCCCCGGCGTCTCCGGGAAGAGCGGACTCGAACGGTGATCGCAAGGCAGCCGTCTTTCCGGCGGCAGTCCTTTCGCTTCCAGGCAGTGAATCGGACGCGGGACTGAGCGAGCGGCCGGTTCAATTCGGCGTCGAGGCAAGCCTGTCGGGCGTCGTTACGGAGCCCCGCCCGGGCGAGAATCGAGGGCGCGCGGTGATCCTCGTGAACGCCGGCGGCGATTACCACATCTGCGTCGGCCGTTTGTATGTGTCACTCGCGCGGTGTTGGGCCAGGTCCGGCTACATAGTGCTGCGCATGGATCTGGCTGGACTCGGTGACAGTGACACACGGCCGGGTCGGCCGGACAACGATATCTTTCCCCCGGAAGCAGTCGACGACATTCTTGCCGGGATAAGTCTTCTCCAGCACCGGTATCGGGTTGCCGATATTACCGTTGCTGGTCTTTGCTCCGGCGCCTATCACGCTCTGCAGGCGGCGATCAGGGGGCTTCCCCTGGAACGCATCCTGTTGGTGAATCCGGAGAATTTCTTCCCGCTGCGGGCAACACTCAAGGACGTCCAGCCTTCAGAGGCGGTCACAGCACGCAGCGTGTACGGCGAACGCGTGCGCTCCTTCAGATACTGGAAGAAAGTACTGATGGGTCAAGTGGATGTGTCGAGAATCATCACGGCTTACACGCTTCGCTGGCGATTATCGCTGACTGCCATGCTGCGCGATATCCTGCGTCACCTGCACATACACTTACCGAACGACCTGGGCTGGGAGCTCGAGCGGATAGCCGCGCGTGGTGTGCAAACCGCGATGGTGTTTGCGCGCGGCGAGCCCGGAATCGAGCTGCTTAGGATTGAGGGAGGGTCCGCACTCAGACGCCTCGGGCAAAGTCTTCGCGTTCATATCATCGACGGCGCCGATCACATGTTCAGCCACGCAGAGTCGCGAGCGATTTTAGTGAAGACCCTCAGCGAGGAACTGTTCACGGCATCGGCTTGCAAAGGCAGGGCAGACCAAGACCAAGTCGCCGTTGCAGAGCCTCTATCGGAAGTGGTCATTCCGCGCTCGGATACTGTGTCGCCTACCAGCCGCGGCGTTGGCCGCTGACCCATCGCCAGCGGGATTTGCAGCGTGAATCCCATTCGCGTCGTGGTGGTAGTTTGATCTCAAACTCGCGATTGGGCGCAAGAGGCCTGTTGGTTGCCTGTATCGTCGTGGTGGGCGTTTGCCTTCGGTTTACAGCGCTCGACAAGAAGGTCTACTGGTACGACGAGACGTTCACTTCTCTTGAAGTTTCTGGATATACGACGCAGGAAGTCTCGGCCGACGTTCTCACAGGTCGTCCGGTTAGCGGTGTCGATCTCGAGAAGTATCAGCGTCCTGCGCCCTCTAAGTCGGCTCGCGACACCGTCAGAAACCTGATTGCGAACGAGCCGCAGCTCACGCCGGCGTACTTCGTCCTATTGCGTTGGTGGTCGGAACTCACACCCGATTCAATTGCCTGGACGCGAGCGCTGTCGGCTGTGTTCAGTGTCGCAGTTCTGGCGCTGGCGTTCTGGCTCTGCCGCGAGCTCTTTCCAGGCTCGCGCGTCGCGCACGTTTGCGTCGTGCTGATCGCAGTCTCTCCCTTTCATCTGTTGTACGCGCAGGAGGCTCGGCCATACAGCATGTGGTGTGCCACTGTCCTGCTGTCGAGTGTGGTTCTCTTGCGAGCGGTGCGAAAACAGACCGCCTTTTCCTGGGCGCTCTACGCATTGTGTGCGGCGCTGAGTCTGTATACCTTTTTGCTATCAGTCCTCGTTATTGCGGGGCACGCCTGCTTTATGGCGATCGAAGAAAGATTCCGCATTACAAGAACCGCCGTCGCCTTCCTTGCGTCTGCTGGCGCGGCAGTGATCGCATTTCTTCCCTGGCCATATCGCGGCCAGCACTCGGGCGCCGGGAACGAGCACCTTGCGCTGCTTCGGTACGCGGTGAAGTGGGCAAGGAGCATCGGCATCTTGTTCGCCGATTTCAACTTGCGCGACTACACACCCAAGGCAGTGTTAATACCCTATCTCCTGCTTGTCATCGGCCTGATTGCTTTGTGTGGATACTCGATCTATTTCGTATATCGCAACGCAAGTAGCAGACAGTCGGCTTTCGTCCTGACTCTGATATGTTCGGTCGCACTACCGCTGTCGTTACTCGATCTCTTGACCGGCTCATCCCTGGCATTAGTGACACGATACATATTTCCGACTCTGCTCGGGCTGCAGATCGCCGTTGCGTACGTTCTCAATGCAGGAGTGAGCGGTGACCCTGTCCCGGTGGGGGGCAAAGGCACATGGTGCTGGACTGGCGGAGTACTTTGCGGAATCGGACTGTTGTCATGCCTGGCGATAGTGCGGGCGGACAGATGGTGGAACAAAGACCCGGACAACTACATTCCGGCTACCAGCCGCATCATCAATGCAGAGGACCGATCGCTTGTCGTCAGCGATGCCTGGTTCGTCTTTGTGCTGACGCTCGAGCATGGGTTGCATCCAGACGTCCATTATCAGTTGAGCAAGCAACCAGGGACACCCAAGTTATACGAAGGTCCCGGGACTGTGTTTGTCTTTCGACCATCGACGGAGCTTCGAGAGGAACTGCAGAAGGAGCCCTTCTCCATGCTCCTGGTTGATTCCCAAGCCCCTCTGTGGAAGCTGACAGGGCACGCCGGGTCCGCGGATGTGGGCCCGGTCAGGCGACCGTGATGGTTCGGATCGGTCGCCTAGGCTAGTTGGCGCGCGGATTTGCGACAGGGCACGTGAGAGAGAACGTGTCAGCTCTCTTTGGTGTACTGTCGCGCGTACCATCCCCGGTATTCCCCGGTGACGATGCTCCGCCACCAATCCTCGTTTTCGAGGTACCAATGCACCGTCGAGGCCAGGCCCGCCGCCAGCGAGGTCTGCGGCGCAAAGCCCAGCTGCGCGATCTTGCCGCCATCGACGGCGTAGCGACGATCGTGTCCCGGCCGGTCCCGGACATGCTGCATGAGGCTGCGTGACGACCGGCCCTGAGCCGGTGCGCTGGACGGATAGCGCGTCTTGAGCTCCGGACGCTGCCGGAACTCGTCATCGACCAGGTCGCAGACTGCCTCGACGACTCTGACGTTGGGCTCCGTCGAGCCCCCACCGACGTTCCATGTTTCCCCGGCGATGGAGCTAAGCAGAATCTGGTCGATCGCCCGGCAGTGATCGTGTACGTGGAGCCAATCCCTGATCTGCATGCCATCGCCGTAGATCGGCAGTGGCCGTCCTTCGAGAAGGTTCACGATGCAAAGCGGCAGGAGCTTCTCCGGAAACTGATACGGTCCGTAGTTGTTCGAGCAATTGCTGATGGTGCACGGTATGCCGAAGGTGTGGGTATAGGCGCGCACGATGTGGTCGGCGGCCGCTTTGCTGGCGGAGTATGGTGAGTTCGGCGCGTAGGGAGTGCTTTCGGTGAAGGCGGGATCGGCGGGGCCGAGCGAGCCGTACACTTCATCGGTGGACACATGGTGGAACAGGTAGCCGCTCGCTGCCGGGCGCGGCCAGGCGCTGCGCGCCCCCTCGAGCAGGGCGTGTGTGCCCATGACGTTGGTGCGCAAAAAGCTCTGCGGATCCTCGATGGATCGGTCCACGTGCGACTCGGCGGCGAAGTTCACGACTGTGTCGATGCGCTCGTCGCGGAGGAGGGCAGCATTGCGATCCCGGTCGCAGATGTCGCCGTGGATGAAGCGCACCCGCTGTGACTGAATCAGGGGCTGTATGCTGGCGAGATTGCCTGCGTATGTCAGCGCATCCAGCACCACAAGCCGATCGCCAGGATGGGTCGCACTCCAGTAGTGGCAGAAATTGGCGCCGATGAAGCCTGCGCCGCCAGTTATCAGGAGGCGCCTCACGACGCGGCTCCGACGCTGACAAGGGCACCCAGCGTCTCGCGCAACGCGCGCCGCCAGTGAAGCGCAGCTATACCCAGCATCCGCTCGGTATCGCGCTTGTCGAGAAGACTGTACGGCGGCCGGCGCGCGGCCGTCGGATAGTCGGCACTCGTAATCGGCAGTACTGGTGGACTCGAGGCGAGCACACCGAGTGAGATCGCCTCCTCGGCAATGGCGACTGCAAAGTCGTACCAGCTCGCGACGCCCGAATCACACCAGTGATACAACCCAGGCGCCCGACGGCCGGTGAAATCCCATAGCACTCGCGCGAGCCCGGTCACACTGGTGGGCGCACCGATCTGGTCGCTGACCACGGTCAGCTGGGGACGGCTCCCCATGAGACGTAGCATCGTGGTGAGGAAGTTCCGGCCTTTGGCCGCATACAACCACGAGGTGCGCACGACGGTGCTTTGCGACGGCAGCTCACGAGTCACCGCCTGCTCGCCGAGCAGCTTCGTCCGGCCATAGACGCTCAGGGGATTAGTGGGTGCGGCGGGCGCGTAAGGGCGATTCTGCGAGCCATCGAACACGTAGTCGGTCGACACCTGCAGGAGCCAGGCTCCGGCGTTGCCACAGGCTGCAGCAAGCACCGCAGGTCCGGTCGCGTTGGCTCGCTCCGCTGCCGAGCTCTCTTTCTCGGCGTCATCCACCCGGGTGAAGCCCGCAGCGTTAATGAGGGCATCGGGGCGAAACTCGCGCAGCACCGCACCGACTGCCGGTGCATCCGCTATGTCGAGCTCCTGGTAGCTTGCGCCCCGCACCGTGGCATCATCCGGGGCGAGCGCGATGAGGGCGCGACCGAGCTGGCCTGCGGCGCCGGTGATCAGAACTCTCACAGAAAGGTCTCTGCCTGCGCGAGCGTCTGGCCGCGCCGGTCCTTTTCCGAGAGCACCGGCTCCGTACCCGCTGGCAGCGGCCAGTGAATTCCCAGCGCCGGGTCGTTCCAGGCCAGGGTGCGCTCCGCCTGAGGCGCCCAGAAATCGGTGACCTTGTACTGAACGTGGGTGTCGTCGGAGAGCGCGAGGAAACCGTGTGCAAATCCCGGGGGCACCCACAACGAGCGCGGTTCGCGTGCATCGAGCTGCACACTCAGGCTTCGGCCAAAGCCCGGTGATGAGCGTCGCATGTCGACGATGACGTCGAAGACCGCCCCGGCGAGCACCCGGATCAGCTTTCCCTGCACCTGGCTCACCTGGTAGTGAAGTCCCCGCAGCACGTGACGCTTGGATACGCTGACGTTCTCCTGCACGAAACGCGCTTCGATACCGGACGCCGCGAAGGTGCGCTCGTTCCACGCTTCGAAGAAAGCGCCGCGCGTGTCGCCGTAGACGGCGGGTTCTATCAGCATCGCACCGGGGAGATCCAGCGGGATGCTTCGCATCAGAAGACGCGCTCGCTCATGATGCGTTCGAGATACTCACCGTAGCCGGATTTTCCGAGCGCACGGGCGAGGTTGCTGAGCTGCTGCTGATCGATGAATCCCTGGCGGAATGCGATCTCCTCCGGGCAGCAGACTTTCAGACCCTGTCGAGCTTCGATCGTCTCCACGAAGTTCGCGGCAGCAAGGAGCGAAGCATGTGTGCCGGTGTCGAGCCAGGCGACGCCGCGCCCCAGAACCTGGACGTGAAGCTGGCCGCTCTCGAGATATGCACGATTGACATCCGTGATCTCGAGCTCACCACGAGCCGACGGCTTGAGGCTGCGAGCAATTCGAACGCAGCCGGGGTCATAGAAATACAGTCCGGTCACAGCATAGTGCGAGCGTGCCGCTGCGGGTTTCTCCTCGAGCCCAATTGCACGGCCGTCCGCATCGAATTCCACTACCCCATAGCGCTCGGGGTCGCGCACGTAGTAGGCGAACACCGTTGCCCCGCGCTCCTGGGACGCAGCGAGTCGTAGCTGCTCGGGCAGACCGTGCCCGTAGAACAGGTTATCCCCGAGAATGAGACAAACGGGGTTGCCGTCGATGAAGTCTTCCCCGATGAGCAGCGCCTGAGCAATGCCTTTGGGCTCGGGCTGCGTCGCATAACGGATGCGCACTCCCCACTGTGAGCCGTCCCCCAACAGGCGGGAAAACAGCGGGCTGTCTTCGGGCGTCGAGATCAGCAGAATGTCCCGCAAGCCCGCCAGCATCAGCGTTGCGAGCGGGTAGTACACGAGTGGCTTGTCGTACAACGGCAGCAACTGCTTGGAAATTGCGCGGGTCACCGGGTACAGCCGTGTACCGGAACCGCCGGCGAGAATGATGCCTTTGGTAATCAATTCACGCGCCTGCAGGGCCGGACATGTTCGACAAAAACCAAGCGCATACAATAGTCTACACCGCGGACGACGTTGCGCGCGCCGCCGCCACTGCCTAGGGTGCCGGGAAGGGGAGTACCCTTCGGGCACCAGGGAGCAGAGATGGCAGTTCGAACCCGGTGATGACGCGAAATTGGTGCGCGCGGGACGAGGGTGCGTCCAAATGCATGAAACGGTGATCAGCAGAGCCAAGCGGCGGGCTACGCGGTCTGCGCCGATTGCCCGCAGCGTTGCGCTCCTTGGCATCGTGCTTACGTTGGTCGCGTGCTCGCAGGGCAAGTCTCCACCGGCAGCCCGCACGTGGGATCCGAAGGGCGCCGCCGCCTATCTCGATCGCAGAATGCAGTGGTGGATCGGGTGGGAGGGCTCCGCCCGCGATCACGGCACTTTCTGTTTTTCCTGTCACACGGCCGTGCCTTACGCGCTCGCTCGCCCAGCGTTGCGCGCGCCGCTCGCCGAGGCAGCTCCCACGGCCCTCGAGCGCCAGCTCATGGACGATGTGAGGCGTCGCGTGCGTCTGTGGAATGTAACGAGCGCATTCTACCCCGACGAGTATGTTGCACCGGGCAAGACCGCCGAGTCCCGCGGTACCGAAGCCGTCCTGAGCGCATTGATGCTGGCCTGCGAGGATGCCCGAACGGGACGGCTGAGCGCGGACACCGTCACTGCATTTGACCACATGTGGGCTGAGCAGCTGACGAGCGGTGATGGCGCGGGAGCTTGGCCCTGGCTCGACTTTAATCTATCGCCCTGGGAGTCTGCGGCGGTTGATGCGCAATATTACGGCGCCGCGCTCGCTGCAATGGCCGTGGGCGTCGCTCCGGAAAACTATCAATCGCGCCCGCCGATTCAGGGTTCTCTGCGAGTACTCAAGGACTACCTGGCGCGAGAGTATCCGGCACAGTCGTTGCACCATCGGCTGATCCTGCTGTGGGCTTCGACGAAACTGCCAGGCCTGCTGGACGCCGAGCGACGTCAGTCCCTCCTCGCCGAGGTGTTGCGTGCGCAGAATCCCGATGGCGGCTGGAGCCTGTCAGCGCTTATGGCGAAGTCCGGCAAGGGCGGGCAAAACTATCCCGACAGCGACGGTTATGCGACCGGACTGGTGACTCTGGTACTGGGTCGGACGGCGACCCCCGGTGCGGCGCCGCAGGTGCAACTCGGCTTGGCCTGGCTGGTGCGCAATCAGCAAGGTCACAGCGGTTCCTGGATCCGCGGACAGGAAAGATTCTGGGTCGCGCGCTCCTTGAACAAGTGGCGCAATCCATGGAGCAACGTCGGCCGGTTCATGTCCGATGCGGCCACCGCCTACGCGGTCCTTGCGCTAACCGATCGGTCCGGGGCTGAACCGGTCGTCGCCTCCACGCGGAAGTGAAACGTGGCCAAACACGCCACAAGGACATGATGTCATACGGTGTGATCCTCAGAACATCGTCGCGACAGAGTATGATCGTCGGAACTGATTGCCCCCGGACGTCGCGCTGAAACGTTTATGACAACAGCAGCAGCTGGTCGAATCCCACCAAGACCGGCGGAACCCCACAGCGCGAATCAGCACCTCTTGAGCTGGCCCGGCGGAACGCCCAGCCGAGATCGATTCCCACACTCGTGACCCTCTGGCTGCGGGACCGTACGGTGTGCACGTGCTGAGCAGCTCCGAGAGGACGCTTTCGTCTGCGCGTCAGGGCCTGGGCCTCGGGGCGCGGGTCGCGGTGGCTGGCGGCGCGCTCTTACTCGAGAAGGCCTTCCTCAATCTATTTGTGGATTTTGCCAGCGCGCAGAATGCCCAGGGCTTCGGTGCCGTCGTGCGCACCACACAACATTGGGGCTTTCGGTTCCTGGTGTCCTTCGCTATCGCCGCCGCCTTGTTCAGCTATCTGCGCGGCGGTCGCGAGTTGCGCAAAGCGGACGCCGCAGCGAGAGCGGAGCCGGCCGTGCGATGGCGCTGGCTCCTCGCACACCTCGGGCTCGTTGTACTCCTCGTGCCCGTGTCGGCATCGCTGTATGACCACGCGTCCTTGCTGCCTTTCGGCGGCGTCGTGGCGCTCTGGCTGCTCCTGGCGACCCTGGCAGCCGCAGCGCTGTTTGCGGCATTGGCACCCTGGGCACTGTGGCAGAGGGCGGTGGGTGCGCTCGGCAGCTCGTGGTGGTACGCCGGTATCGCAGCCGCGGGCGCAGTGTTGGCCATGGGATGGAGTGACCAGCTTTGGACGGGGATGGCGAGGACGACCTTTGAGGCCGTTTACCGCCTGGTCAGTCTGTTCGTGCCCAATCTCCAGGTAGACCCTGCAAATCTGGTCATCGACACGGGACGATTCGCCGTGGTCATCGCCCCGGTGTGCTCGGGTGTCGAGGGCATGGGCCTGATGCTGGCGTTTTGCATCGCGCTGCTGCTGTTGTTCCGTCGGGAATACATCTTTCCTCGCGCGTTCCTGCTGGTTCCCGCCGGGCTTCTGCTGAGTTTCGCGCTGAACGTCGCGCGCATCGCGGCGCTCGTGTTGATCGGCAACGGGGGTTTTACCAGCGTTGCGATATACGGCTTTCACTCCCAGGCTGGTTGGATCGCCTTCAACGCTGCTGCGGTCGGCATCGCGCTGGTGAGCCTGCGCAGTCCCTGGTTCAGCCGTGCCGCGCCAGCACGCACTGCCGCAACAGCCGCCGAGAATCCGACCGCCGTGTACCTGCTGCCCTACTTGGCGGTGATTCTTGCAGGCATGGTGAGCAAAGCCGCCTCTGGGGGGTTTGAGAGCCTTTATTGGTTGCGCCTGCTTGCGGCGGCTGCGGCGCTGGGGTACTCGTTGCCGAGACTTCAGGGCGTCGACTGGCGCTTCAGCTGGCGAGGCGTGGCGTCGGGTGTGGCTGCCTTCGGGCTGTGGGTCATTATCGCGCGGATCGTCCGACCGCCTCAGGGTGTCCCAACGGCGCTCGCGGCGTTGCCCTCTACTTTGCAGGCAGCCTGGGTCATTGGACATAGTCTGGCGAGCGTTGCCGTGACACCTCTGGTCGAGGAGCTCGCCTTTCGTGGTTACCTGATGCGCCGGATCCGTAGTGTGGATTTCCAATCGGTGTTACCGCGAGCGGCCGGCGGGCAGGCGCTGATCATCAGTGCCGTCGTCTTCGGGCTATGTCAGGGGGTGTTCTGGATCCCCGGAATGATTACTGGAGCCATCTTCGGCCTGCTTTACATGCGAACCGGGCGGCTGGGCGAGGCCGTCGCCGCCCATGTAACCGGGAACGCCTTGATGGCGGCGATGGTGCTGGGCGGTGCGCAATGGCAACTCTGGTGAGGCGTAACGCGGGAAATGTGACCGCGCTCACAAAGCCCAAAATATCCACAACGGTCGGCGGCGGCGTGTGGGATAGAATCATGAAAACGCGTTTGGCCGGCGGGTTGGGCGCATTTGATTAATGTAAGCTGTTGATTAATAACGAAATCGGCTTCTGATGCCGGGTCGAAGATGAAGAACATGAAGAAGACCCCGACGACAATCACCGCGCTGCTGCTCTTGTCGACCACCGCCAACTTCGCCGTCGCCGGAGATTGGGACAGGGACGACGATTTTCGTCACTGCCACGATCGGCGCTGTGTGTCGGCGCCGGAGATCGACCCCGCTCAGGCTTTGGCTGCCCTGACGCTGCTAGGCGGTGCAGTCGCGATCGTCCGCGGGTACCGGCGCAGAAAGTAGGTAGCCAATAGATAGCGGGTATTTGGCTCGCCGCGGCGATGATCGTGGTATCGTTTGAACGATTGTGGTGGCGATCCATCAAGGATGTCGGCTGGAAAACATGAAAAACCTAACCGCAAAGACCTTCCTCGTCGCGTTGCTGTCATTGGCCGCATCGACGGCTCTGAGCCAAAACCAAGACAATCAGGGGCAGAACAATAACCAGGGGTGGTCGGGCGGTGCCCCCACACGCGTGGCGGCGCCCGAGATCAATCCGGCGGAGGCGATGGCCGCTCTGACGCTGCTCGGCGGTGCGGTGGCGATCGTCCGCGGCTATCGCCGCAGAAAGAAGTAGGTCGCGAGCCGCTGAGACTGAGTGCGCGGCGCGTTGACAGGTCCGCGCGGCCCCTTCATCGCCGAGCCCCGGAACGGGCGCGCCGCCGCGCCCCGAGCCATGGGAGGCGCAGCAGAAACCCGATACTCAGCCGCAGGTACATGGACGTCAGCAGCACGTTGTCGCGCCAATAGTTGAAGTGTGAGACTCCACCTTCCTCGCTGGTGAAGTAACGCACCGGCGCCGGCAGATTGATGAGCGGCACGCCGCGCCAGGTGAGTCGCACCACCGCCTCCGGATCGAAATCGAAGCGTCGCATCCAGCGGCTGCGCTGCATCACCTCGATGAGCGGGGCGATCGGGTAGACCCTGAAGCCAAAGAGCGTGTCGTGGACACCGGCCCACAGTGTCTCGAGGTTGGTGCACCAGTTGGCGATCCGGCGGCCGCGCAGCCGGACGCGCGGTGCGCTGGTATCGAACACCGGATCGCCGAGGATCATCGCCGCGGGCGCTGCCGTCGAGGCGCTCATGAAAGCTCCGATCCGCTCGGCCGGGTGTTGGCCATCGGCGTCCATGGTGAGCGCGTGGGTGAAGCCGGCGCGCTGCGCGGCAAGTAGTCCATCGAGAAGCGCAGCACCTTTGCCGCCGTTGCGTGCGCGAACCAACACTCGCAGGCCGGGGTCGGTGCTCGCCAACGCACGGAGCTTCGCGGCGCTGCCGTCGGTGCTGCCATCGTCGACGACCCAGACCGGATCCCACTGCGCGCGGGCCGCCCGTACGGTCTCCAGCGCCTTGCTGCCGGGGTTGTAACTCGGAATCAGCACCACGTGCGTCTTGGAAGGGGTCACGGCTCGATCCCGCAGCGTGGGCGACGAAGCGGCGCCGCTGGCGTCACGACGCACATGGATACATGGCGGCGGCCTCGACCTCGACCAGCAGGTCCTGGCGGCAGTTAGCTCTTGGGCGCGGGCTCGCCGGACTTGCCCGTCATGCCGGCCTTCAACTTCTGCATCCCTTCGCGGACCGTGCGGCCGACGTTGCGGGCGCCATCGGCGATGGCGTGACCGGCTTTCTTCGAGTCATCGCGAATGGTGTCACGCGCCGAGCGGGTGCCGTTCGCGATCGCATGGCCCGTCTCGCGGGACTTGTCCGCGACGGTGTGGCCGACGGCTGTGGCGCCGTGGGCGACGGCGTGGCCGGCCGTCCGGGCGTCGTCCTTGACGGTGGCTGGGGTGTCGGAGGCTTGCGCCCACGCGACCGGCGCAGCCGCTGCCGCCAGGATGAGTGGGACGGCCGCCGCAGCCGCCAGGAACCTTGCTTTCATGAGAAAGTATCGTACGACACCCGCGTCGTCTTTTGCACCGC
>Ga0126381_100004393_pt1 | contig 15357 bp, 10 predicted proteins | sample PanSoiMetPlot_28_FD_96465 | JGI IMG/M metagenome (GOLD analysis project Ga0126381, IMG submission 96465) | Tropical forest soil microbial communities from Panama - MetaG Plot_28 | ecosystem: Environmental > Terrestrial > Soil > Tropical forest > Bulk soil | place: Panama | collected 2016-02-17 | reverse complement strand
GCGGTGCTGATCCTGCTTGCGCCTGTGAAGGGATGGTCAAGGACGTAGATCAAGAACAAGATCTGCGACATCGTTATCGTTAGCGTTGCTGTGATCAAGTATTGCGCCCTGATATTCTTCATTCCGAACAAATAGTTGAAACAAACGGTGAAAAGGGCACCCACAAGGAGGACCAACCAAACAACAGATGGCACCGTGTCGTTTCCGGTAAAGATTCTGAGGCGCCGATACTCAGCTAGGTTATTCAACCGCGACAACGCTTCGGCGTATATCTGCTTATTGGGAAACGATGTCTGATCGATTTGGTAAAACTGCGTGAGCAGCTCTCCCATCACTCCGGTGGAATGAATGTCTATCTCGCCTTCAGACATTCGCTGGAGCTCATCAAAAACCGAATTGACGTAATCAATTAGCCCATGCTGCATTGTTGTTTTGGCAGGGTCTGGGACTGTCTTCGCAATGTGAAAAAGATCATCCGCCAGGTTCGCTTCCATCTCCAGGTCTTTGGTGGCATCGCTGTATCCGCTCCAAGTCACAAACACGACAAAAGCGAGCATCACTCCGTAAAACAGGCCGAAAGCATTGAAGATGATCGCGGCGACTTCGTGGTTCTCCTTTAGTACATCCGCCGAATACTTTTTTCGTACTAAGACGAGCCCGGCCAGAGTGAAAAAAGTTGTAATCGCCGAGACGATAAAGAATGAAATCGGTGGCGGTAATTGAAGCAGGAATCCCATAAATTAATTAACCCTTTAGAACTCCCTCTTAATCTTACCGCTTTTGACTTGTTACTTCACGTTTGAGCCGATACCCGTCGGCACGGGCACCGTACCCGCTGGCGTATTCAATTAGGCCGACGCCCTTCTTCCAGATGATTTTTCTAAAATGTCCGGATGGATGGCTCGCGTCGTAAACACAGAGGTCGCCTTTCAATTTGATTGTGGTTTTCCAGTTCCCCTCCTGGTGTTCAAAGCTGCCGCTCGTGATGCCATAAATGTCGTTCGGTTCAGATTGCGGCGGCTTGTCGAGCGTCGAAATCTTTTTGACGGCGGCGTCATTGTCTTCTTCGTTTAACAAAACGATCCGATCGTCAGTCACGATAAAGTAGTCAGGTTGAATTTCGCGTTGTTTTTCCGCGCGCGATTTTATATCGGTGAATTCGATCTTGAAGACCGCGCCCCAGGGCATTTTCGCCAACCGCGTTGTGATCACTCGTGCGCTAAGCGCTATTTCTTCCTGATCAATTTCTTCTCCCCATTCGCTCCCGCTAAACTTGGCAGACATCGGCTTGTCGTCCTTGGCGGCCAGAAATGGATTCCCTCCGTAGACAGAACCCGATAGCAACGTTGCCATCGCGATGGCTGAGATCCGTGGCCAATTCATGAATTCATCCTAGCGGTCAAGATACTACCAATGCACGCTCGAATTCCTCGCCTCTGTTCCAAGAATGAAAACAAATTTTCAGGCTGCCGGAAAGAGCAGATAATTGGCTAAACGTCTTTTCACGTTAATGCGTCACAGTAAGTGGATCTTTCGTGTCTGTGCGATCGCCGCGGCCTTTAGCGCAATCGCTTTGTCTTCTTCCGCACAGAACGTTCGCTACTGGGCATGGCAGCGCGACGAGCCGCTGGACGATCGGGAGCTGGCCGAGTTGGCTGCTCAGAAAGTGGATACGATTTACTGGCACGTCGGCGAGCTGGAAAACATCGGCACAACGTGGCGATGGAAAGCCCGATTCCGTTTTCCAACGTCGGGCGCTGACCGCATCCGCTTCGTGCCAGTGGTGCGGCTGGTGTCCCGCGAACGTCAGCCATTTTCAGGCGAATCCATGACGGCGCTGTTGGAGAGTTTGTCTTCCATGGCTGCCAAACACTCTGAGTTGCAACTCGATTGCGATACCCCGGATCGGTTGCTCGAGGATTACGCCGCTGCACTCAAGCGCATTCACGGCCTTGTTCCACGTTTGACCATTGCGGCTTTGCCGCACTGGGGTCGTACTGACTATCTGAAAGTCCTAGAGCCGAGCGTCGATGAGCTACTACCAATGCTGTACGATTTCGAGGCTGAGCCGATTCTGAAAAATCCATCGCCGTTGCCACTGATCGCCCCGGCAAAAATCTCGAAACTAATCGAGAGCTGGCGCGCTTGCCGGAAACCATGGCTTGCGGGATTGCCCGTTTTTGCGCGGCTAAGCGTGTACGACGCAAACCAAAAATTGCGTGGACAAATCCGCAACTGGAACTGGGACGAGTTGTGTTTCCAACGCAATTTTCAGGTTGCGAACGCCGGCGAGTTTGGAACGACGATCTTGCGCGCGAACAAGACGGTATCGATTGCAAATACAGCGATCAATTCCGGCGAAGAACTCATCGTGCGCGAAGTAGATCGCCGTGCGCTGCAAGAAGCGATTAGCGCCGCTTCGCACGCGGGCGCGCAAGGCATTGTCTTTTTCCGGTTGCCGGATTCCACTGCGTCCAGCGGCTGGTCCTTGCGTCAGCTCGGGCATTTGCAAGCCGGGTCGCAAATGCTTCTCCAAAAACCGCCTGACTCGGAAACACTCGAGCTGTCGAATACGGGCGACGGCGATCTCGCGCCGCATCTGCCACTGAGTGACAAAGATGAAGGCGGATATGCGTTGGAGATTGAGGCGTCAACACCGATCTTCCGCGAAGCAGAACGTGGGGATTTCGCGAGCTTGGCCGCGTTTGCCGGCGACAAACAGGCGAAGATACCCTTTGCGACTCGGCTGCGTTTTCGGTTCGCGCAGCTTCAAGCGAAAGAAAATTTGCGGACCGGATTAATTCAGCTCGCACCGGGCGCAGATTTTCGTCAAACTCGCTATCGAATTCTGAACAGCGGAGACAACTCGATATGGAAACCCCTGGAATGAAAACGGCGATCACCTGCGTTTGTCTAATTATTGCGACCTGCTGCTGCTATGCCACTGGCGGCGATTCATATGAACACCCGGTGAAGTTGTCGGAGACGCTTGACATTTTGCCCGGGAAATCGCTTGGCGAAATTTTTCTCGAAACGTCGAAGATTCAGCCACCCGCTGATTCATGGGACCCGGCTAAGCTTCGTGAATTGGCAGACCGCATTGGCAAGGAGCCGGTGCCGAAATTGCTGAAAGCTGCGGACAATCTAATCGCGCAAGCGCGCGCTTCCTATAAGCCCGGCAGCGATTCGTGCAATCTCGCGCATGACGTGCGCGACGCAGTCGCTGTTTCCGCCGAAAATCCGAGCGCGGCACGCGAATACATCCTGGCACGCTTGGACGCGCATCTGTCGCCTGACGAGATCGACCGGCGTGCGGAATCGGCCACTGGGGCGATCAAAGCAAATTGGCTTTACTGGGCCGGGGCGCATCGATTTGCCGGAGGCGACCGGGAAGATTGCCAGGCGTGGTTCGATCGCGTGGTGAAAGAGTTTCCAAACAGTCCGCGTGCAGAGATGGCGATGTTTATGAGCGCCCGGTGCGCATTCTCGGCCACGCGGCGATTGATGGACCAATCAGAGGACGACGAGACGCTGGCGAAGGCGCGCAAAACGGCGATCGCGAAATTCGAGGCTCTTCGCAAAAAATATCCGCGCGGGCGGTTTGATGCCGACGCGTTCGGTTGGCTCGGCGCGATCGCGTTCGATTCAAACGATTATCTCAAAGCGCTTGAGTACTACATCGCGCAAGCCGAAACACCCGGCCATCCGGAGACTTTGATGAGCGCTATTTTTAACGCCGAAAAAACACTTGGACATCTGGCGCCAAAACCAGGCGGAGACGCTGCTTTCGCGCTCATTGCGCGACATCCGCGGATTGCCATGGCGTTCACTTATCTCGTGCTCGCATCGCCCGAGGCCGACAATTACAACGGCGAATGGGACAACCCTGCGGATGTGCGCAAATGGCGCCGCACGATTTTGCCGCGAATCGCAGCCGCGGTTGCCAAACAGAAGGACAACTACAAATCGAACGATTGGAAACCTCGTTATCTGGCCATGCTTGTCCACGCGGCGAGCGCCAGCGGAAATCAAACGCAGGCCCTGCAGCTATCACAAGTCTCACCCGAGCAGTTGAAACAGAGTGATGACTTGCTGTTTGCGCGCGCAATCGCGCTTCAACGGGCGAATAAGACGCAGGAAGCGATCGATGAGTTGAACACCTTCCTCCAGACCTTTCCGAAATCGCCAATGACGCCCGGAGTGAAGATCCGTCTGGCGCTGGCGCTGGCGGATAATCATCGGGCAGGCGACGCGATCGCGACGTTGCGAGATTTGATCGCAATAGGGTCCCCGAAGCAGGAACAATCAACAAGCGACGAAGAAGAAAACGCTGATCAGCATGACTCCACATCGGATCAGGACGCGACAAGCGATGACGAGGATTCCGCGTCGGATGATGAAGCAGAAAGTGGCGACGAAGATAAGTCGCCGGCAGGCGAAAACTCGACCGGCGACGAGACCAATTCTGCCTCTGAAAGCGCAGCAACGGGATTCGGACCCACGGACAAGTATCCACTGGTTTCGCGGCTGTACATGTCCGACAGCAATGGATACCCCGCGGGCGAATCGCAGTGGAACGCGGTCGACAGCGCGGTTTACGGCAACATCTCCGGCGCTGATGAAGAACAAATTTACCAGTTCATTGACACGCTCCTGAATTTCGCACCCCTGCCGGAACTGGTCGCAGCGCCGGACGACAAGCATCTGAGCAACACCGGCAAGCGAAACGTTCGCGCGATTTTGGCAGAACGTTATCTTGCAGCCGAAAATTTCGCTGAAGCAAAAAAATACATCACGAATCCGCAGCAGCTTGGGCTTGTTAATCGGCTTGAGCAGCTGACGAACGATAAAAGCGGCACGACCCAGGAACAGGCTGAGCGAATGTTGAAAATCGGCGACACGTGGGCTGAGGCGCGCGGTCTGCTTTTGCGCGCTCCACTCGACACCGAGTTGCACGAAGGCGAGCCAGTCTCGGGATTATTGCGTCGCGATAACGGTCGTGCGCTGCGGATGGCGAACGTGGAAAATGAATTGGATGAGCGGGACGAGCTTCATCACGCTTCGCGGTGGTGGCTGCGCGCGGCGCGCAGTGTTCCGGGCACGCCTCTCTCGGCAAAAGCGCGGTTGAAGGCGTTGGAAGCATTGCCACAAATCGCCCGCGACTCGTTGTACGCCGAGCAGCGTGCCCGAGAGATCAAACTCGAGGCTGTGTCGCGCGAGATTTACGATAGATTGCGTGCAGAGTCTCCGAATTCGCCGGAAGCACAACGCTTTGCCGCCTACTGGAGTTTGCCGCCCGAAGCAAAACAATCGCAAGGAGACGAATCACACGTGACTGTAGACGGTGTTTCGACAACTGGTTCGTCAACGTCAGTTAGTTGTGACGACGACGCTCTGCCATTGGGTTATCCCGTTTCTCATAAGAATGCCTTTGATTCGCTGACGGGAAAAGCTGGTACCGGAAATTCTGAGGACGAACAGGATTACTATCGGGTCGCCCGTGATTTGGAGTCACGTGTAAAAGCGCTGCGTGGATCTTTCGACCCTAAGGAAGTTAAGGAGCTTGCCAAGTTAGCTCGGGAGAACATCAGCACTCGCGAAGACGTTACGCTGGCGAATTGCCTGGACGACCTCACGCAATTTCTTTCCGAGTCCAATGTGTCTGACGAGGCGCGGACGGCCTACGTCAATCTTCGCCTGGATTTGTTGCATCGTACGCATTGGCCCGATTCGCCAGTGGATCCCGGCATTTGGGTGCAAGACAGCGACGAAGCTGTTGAAGCGGAAATCGATGCCGCACAAAAGACTCCAGCGCTGCAAAATTTTCACGATTATCTCGATTTTTGTCGCATCGGTCTCGTCGCCGGCAAACGCATCGAGGTGAAAACGAACATTCCGGGCGGCAAAGAACCGGATGGCGCCACATATCATTCGCGCGATTTTGCCAAGCTCGAAAAAATGACGCGCGATTTTCTGGCGAAATATCCGCACAGCAAGAAACGGGAAGCAGCGATGTTCGTTTTGGCGCGCGCGATCTATTCACTATCTGCTCCGTACATTTTGTGCATGACTGCTCCTGCAGTGCCGACGCATCCACACGGCCTTACCACTACCGTACAGAAGCGTTATCAGGTGGAGCCGTTTGATCCGAAGCGCGTGATGCAAGCGTTGGACGATTACGATCGTGATTTTCCAAATGGACGATACGCTGCCGATGTGCGCGACATGCGCGCTGCCACATTTTGGCGGATGGGGCAATGGGATAAGGCGCTCGATCTCACGCTTGCGCAAATCACCGACAATGTTAGCGGCGATTTGTTAGGCGTCGCGGAAACGAGGCTGGCCAACATCTTTGCCGAGCTCGCCAATTTCGAACATCGGCCGCAGGTGCTCGAAGCCATCCGCACCCGTCCGAATTCTGTTCCCTACCTCGCTGCATACGCCGGCGCGGCCACAAACGATCGCGACCACCCGCTGCGTTATCTGCAACGCTACTTGAGCGACCAATTGCATTTCAAAGTTCCCGCACCGTCCACTGAAAACGTCGCGTCCAACTAGTTGCGCAAACCGGGCATTGACAGTGCACGCTCGAATTTCCTAATCTGCCGGTTCTGAAAACGGTCCGGCTATGGGGCCTCGTGGGTTTGCTGCTTGTTTCGACGCCGCCGATTCATGCTCAAGAATCGCCTGCTTCCGAAGAAATTCAGGACGTATCTCTTTTTGGGAAATTCGCCCTCCGCATTTCGTGTAGCAGCGGACCAGCGGATCCTGACAACATCGATCCTAATCTGATCACGGCGGCCGAACTCGTTTCACCGCCGTCAAAGATCGGCAGGCTTCAAATAACGTGAAAGAAAAACATCCCATCAAACGAATAGTCCATTTGTGAAACCTGCTGGCACAATTTCGGTGATCGCTGCATCATTTTTTCTCGCGAACGCGCCTTCCGCATTCGCTCAGCCGCAAAAGAAATCGACTGGCTCCGGCCAGGAAAACGTCACTCCGCTCGTAAATGCCGCGATGAAGAACATGGAGAGCGGTGTGTGGTCGGTGAACGGCACCGTCCAGGCCGGGAAAACGATCAAGGTGAAAGGCCTTCTTGACGGCGAAGATTTTGATTTGACCACCGACCCAGGCATCAGGCCAAACACGCCCATGCGCGAAATCATAATCAAAGACAGGGTCTGGATTTGCTCCGATGGCGAGACGTGGCACGCCGGTCAGCCGAATGATCGAGTAATCTATAATTGGACCCACGTGCCAATTATGACCGGCGGCGGCATCACCCAAATGCCATTTGAAAAAGTCGGCACGGAAAAACGTAATGGTCAGATCTGGTTGCAGGTTCGGATGAAGGTCCCTGAGAAAAACGTCAAACCTAAGGAGTTGCCACAGTATTGGCTCGTCCTCGATTCTCAGGGGCAAGCCCAATACATCGGGCATACCGAGATGCCGATGTTCTCGCAAGCGCGCAAGGAAGTCATGTATTGCACGTTCGACTACGCGCCAGCGAAGGAAAAGATCCAACCGCCACCGCTTGGCCCGCCAATTGATGATAAGGCGTATGGCTTTAACGACATTGCGCAGCACAGGTCCGATTGGGGAGGTAAAGTCGTTAGGCTCGAGGTAACTCCGAAAATCTTGGAGTCCAAACAAATCGGCGAGGATACTTATCGTGGATTTTTCAAGGATACTGCAACACCCAATCATTACGGCGTGGTGGAATTTCCCCACGACGCGCTGGTAAAGCTGGGATTTCTCAAAAAGGTCGTGAGCGATGCGCACAGCTCGGAGGATCTGGAAAAGATGGGCGCGTTGGGTCGCACCGAAGGCGAACCGGTTTCGTTTTATGTTCAGGTCATTCCAATTGGCGAGAAGTCTGCCGTAAGAACCGTAGCGGTTGGCGCGAAGGTCGTGCGCGATCCCGGTGGAACCGTCAGTTATACCTGGGGATCCGATGAGAAACAGATCGCGAAATCACCGCCTGGTCCCGCGGCCGCGGACGAATCCGATGGCGATCTCGTTAATCGCGGGATCGAAAAAGCGAAGAACGGCGATTTGGACGGTGCGGTAGCCGATTTCGACCGCGCAGCTGAACTCAATCCTAAAGACGACGCGCCATATTTTAACCGTGCCCAAGTCAGAAAACTAAAGAATGACACGGCTGGAGCTATTGCCGACTACACCAAAGCAATCGAACTCGGCTCGACAAATCCAGCCGCTCACAATAATCGCGGCAATGCCAGGGTAGAGACTCGCGACCGGGACGGTGCTATTGCTGATTACACCAGAGCAATAGAACTCAAACCGGATTACGCACGCGCATACTATAATCGTGCGGTCCTGAAGAAGGAGAAGGGGGATAACGCTGGTGCGGAGGCTGATCTCAAACGCGCCCAAAAGCTCGATCCAAAGTTAATAGGCGAAAAGTTGGGATCGGATTCGGAAAACGAATCAGACACAGACCTTGTCGAACGCGGAGCTGAAAAAGGCAAGGAGGGGGACTTGGATGGAGCTATTGCCGATTTCAATCGCGCCATCGAGCTCGATCCGAAAAACGCGGCCGCATACTACAACCGTGGACACGCCAAATGGATGAAAAAGGATGCAGCCGGCGCCCTTGCCGACTGCAACCGGGCCATAGAGATCGATCCGAAGAACGCTGAGGCTTACTTGGAACGCGGCACGTTGAAGGGGAGAACGAATGACGTTGACGGCGCAATTGCCGATTTGAGCCGCGCGATCGAACTCAAACCGAATTACGTAGTCGCGTACTACAATCGCGGGATCGCCAAGAACGTGAAAGGCGACAAGGCCGGGTCGGATGCGGATTTCAAAAGCGCAGCAGCCGGTAACAAAGTGAGTTTGCTCGATGGCAAACTAACGATCGACATACCACCGGATTTCTCGCATGACCCCGACGATCCCAAAAAGCTAAAAACCATAGCTGCATTCTCAGGGCCGGATGGGGCGTGGGGAACCGTGTTACGCGGCACGCATGGACTCACACCGGAAGAGCTCGACGGTTATTTGAAAAAACGCGTAGCCGAATATACGAAAGGTTTCAAGTGGCTGCCGAAGGATTCCCACCTGCAATGGTTGAAGAAAGACGTTGTAACTATCGACGGCCGCAAATGGGCTGACTGGAGCTTTGTGCCGGTGTCGAAAGGAAAGAAGGACTATTCTCATAATCCGGTCTATACGCGTAACCTAACGACTTCGTACAAAGGTCAGCTGTTAGAGATCAACTTTAGCTCGAACCTGAACACCGATCCCAAGTTGAAGCAAGAGATCGATCACATCATGGAGTCGGTGCACCTGGAAGAATGAACAATGAACCGGCGCTACAATTCTTTTCAATCTCATTCGCTATTTGTGCGGCGCGTGGCGCTGCTGGTATCCTTTCTTGTTTCCATCGCGCAAATGCACGCGCAGCCGCAGGCGGCCATGAACGCGAAGGCGCGCGCGGAGTTTGAGCAAGCCGATGCAGAACTCAACAAGACTTATGAAGCGCTTCTGGCAGAGCTTCGGGGTGCTGAGAGCAAACAAAAGCTGAAGGAAACACAGCGAGCATGGATAGCGTCGCGCAATGCCGAGGCAGCACGCGCAGCTGATCAGGGAGGTGCCGGCTCGATGGCTCCCACTATCCTTTATCAAAAGATGACGGAACTGACTCGACAGCGCATCAAAGAGCTAAAGGCCATGCTTGAGAACGCGCCGTCGGGCAAAGGAAGCGCGAGCGCGTCGAATCCGTCGATCAGTCCTACGCCAGCGCCCTCAGATTCAGAGGACAAGGAAACGGACGCCGCTGCGGAAGTGCTTCGTGACGAATCGCCGGATCGGCACTTCGCCATGCGGATTTCGTGTGAAAGCGAACCGGAAAACCCCGACAAGATTGACTCAAACCTAATCACAGGAATCGATTTGGTTTTACTTCCATCAAAGAAAGTTGTCGCTCACCTTCTGCCATCTGACGACGTCGGCACACACTATGAGAATATCAGGTTAGTCTGGTCGCCGGATTCCAAGTGGTGCGCGTTTTACTACAACTCCCCGCGTGTCGGGTATACTTCGGTGTACCGACAGCAGCGAGCCGATAAGTTCGTGTCAGTGACCAAGGCCGAGGACTTAAGTGTCCATGTCGAAGGCGACGTGCGTAACGAATATATTCGGCCACTTCGATGGGCGAGACCCGGCGTTTTGCTGCTCGAACAACTGTCCCTCTTTCAGGGAGGCGATGAGGTGGAATACCAGCTTACCGCTGGACTCGATCCCAAGACCGGGACGTTCAGGATACTTTCGAAAAAGAAAGTGCCACCTGACGTTCGGGAGAAGGAAGATTATTGGCCATGAATGGCTATCAATTTCAGGTGTCGAAAAAGGAGCTTGAAGAGCAACAATGAGATCATTTTTGACTTTTGTCGTAAGCGTCGCGTGCGTGCTCAGTTGCCGTTTTTCCATTCTTGCTGCCAATGACAAACCACTACCCGCCGAAAGTCCATCTGAAGAGTTATCGCCTAAGTCGGGCGAAAAGCCGAGCGTAACATCCGACGCCGAAGGTTTCAGTCCCAACGGCGTTATCGATGATCCAGACGGCTATGTGAATTTGCGCAAGGAGAAAAGCGCCGACTCACAAATCGTTGCGAAAGTGAAAAAGGACGAGCCGTTCGAGTTTGAATGCGGACAAAATGAAACGTGGTGCAAAGTGAAACTTGCATCCGGTGTGACCGGCTGGATGCATTACAGCCGCATTAAAAGGTACTACACCGAAAAGGATTTACCCAAAGGTCCGGAGGACTCAGGCGAAGAAATTGATGAGCAAACGCGCGAGCAAGGCGTGAATTACTACGAAACGACTCGGGCGGCGGCGCGTGGCGACAAGAAAGCGTTAAAGACGTTCTTTACTCTGGGTTTGGACGGCGCGGCCGCGGAGACTCACGATACGGCAATTGTGGAGATCGTGATCCATCTCGTGGGGGACGACAAGTTCGCGGCATTTCTGCGCGAACAGCCGCCGGAATTACGTCAAGACATGAGCGTCGGCTGGGAGCTGGGAACGTTCTCTCCGTTCGACCCCAAAGAATATTTTCAGCAGCATTTCCCCAAGTCCGCTAAACTTGTTTTTCCCGAGTACCACCAGCTACTCCGCGATTACGCTGACGCCATCAAACGTAACCCGAAAGATAGCGAAGCGTATCGCCGGCGGGGCAACGCCGAATATGAACACGAGGATTGGGATCGAGCTATCGCTGATTTCACTCGTGCTATCGAAGTTGCTCCCAACAGTGGCGTTGCTTACTGGAACCGCGGCTGGGCTCATGCTAAGAAGAAAGAGTATGGCGCGGCGATCAAAGACATGCAGAGAGCTAGTCAACTGCAACCTAACGAGCCCAGCTATCCGCATGATATCGAAGAGATCAGAGCGCTACAAACTAAGAAACCTGAACAATGAACTCTCACTGCGGGTACCATACCAATTTGAAACTACATCACTTCTCCGGCCTTACGTTTATGTCGCTGATCCCGTCCCCTGTTAAGCAGGCGGCGGATCTAAAAAAATGAATGCGACGCTGGAAGCGAATGAGACTCATGAATAAAGCATCCACCACCCTGATCATTGCCAGCCTGGGAGCAGTCCTGTTTTCTGTTAGCTCCCACGCCAGTGGCATGGCCTTCGACGGGGCAGGCAACCTTTTCGTTGGGACAGGCAATGGCTCGATCTTCAAATTAACGCCCGATGGCAAAAGGAGCACCTTTGCCTCTGGGCTTCAACCTGAGCACCTGGCCTTTGATCGCTTGGGCAATCTCTTTGTATCAGACAGGAACAACCAGTCGATTCTTGAACTCACACCCGACGGAAAGAAGAGCACCTTCGCCATCGGGACCAAGTATCCGGTCGACCTGACCTTTGACGACAAGAGCAGTCTCTTTGTGTTAGACAAGGACTCCAACTCGATCTTTAAGTTCATGCCCGATGGGAAACAGAGCACCTTCGCCTCGGGGCTTACTGATCCGGTTGATCTGGCTATTGACCGCTCCGGCAATCTATTTGTATCCGCTTCCGATGGCACGATACTTAAATTCACTCCGGACGGAACCAAGACCACCTTCTTCTCCAAGATGGGGTACCCTAATGCCATGGCCATTGACGGGGCCGGCAACCTCTTTGTAGGGGACCTGGACAATCACTTGATCCTTAAATTCACACCCGATGGAGAGAAGAGCACCTTCGTCACCGAGATCAATCCTTCAGACCTGGCCTGTGACCCTTTGGGCAATCTTCTTACCCCAGAAGGCGACAGCAACAGGATCTTCCAATTTGCTCCCGATGGGACTAGGAGCACGTTTCCTAAAGGCGCAACATCACCGGACAACCAGTGGGAATATCGGTGGCCTGCTGGTAAGAGCCCGGTCATTCTAAAGGCGGGCACAACTCAAGCTGTGTTGGATCTCTCCAAAGACTTAAAGGTGGCTCCTCCCTTCGCGACTGAGGCAATAGTAGTCTGGGCGCCGGATTCAAAGCGATTTGCGTTCAATTACCACACTGGTAGCCGTCATTTCACGACAGCGCTCTATCAGCTCCGCGGTGATAAATGGGTGGCGTTGCGTTCACCGGAAACGGACGAAACGAACAAACCGCTTGAGCGCGTGATGGCGGCGCAACTCCGGGAACTTGGTCTTCCTCCAAAAACTGATCGGCAAAGTCTCAGCGATTTTATGTCGGTGCGTGAGGTGCGTGAGTGGATCGGTCCTAACACCGTCATACTTAACTGTTCGTCTTCGGGAGCGGCGCAATCGAAAAACGAAAGCGAAGGAAGGAACCACGTGGCTGCCGATTTGCTTCTCACATTAAAATTCGATGCGAAAGGCAACTGGAAAATCGTCAAAACCCATCAGATCCCATCAGAGCCCCATTGAGAGAAGCTGGACAAGGAAGATGCTGTGGAAAGATGATCAACGTTGAAACGTATATGAAAGATAACGAAGCGTTGGTGCTGGAAACGCTCTCGGGAGAGAGATGGGCCGAATTCTCGTTCGACGCTAGGACAGCTTGTGAAAAATGTTTCTCAAATGACAAAAATCAAGAGAGCTGTGAGACCAATCTTCCGACTGTTTCTTACCTCCGGTGCGACGCTGGCGCTTGTTTGTTCGACGACAACTAGGGCCCAGGAAGCAACGATGGCTGCGATTGAAGGTAAGGATGAATACACGATATCCGGCTCCAGCTGGTGCGGCGGCGGCGAAGCAACCTCCACCATAAAGTCAGGTGAACGATTCATCGCAAGGGAATTATCCTATGGCAAAAAGGACTGGGCGGTGTACCTCAGGTCGGGAGTCCATGGCGCTATTCCTCATAATAGGATTCGAGTCCTGCCGGATGAGCCGTTAGCAAAACTGAACTTCGCCGGCTGCAAGGAAAAATGGACAGTCTTCCAAGGTCCGGGAAGAATACGCAACGCATTTTTCCAGTACTCCGGCGGAAACCGAACCGATTTCGAACCCAAAGCCATACATTAAACTACATTTCCCGAAAACCTACGCGATCCTTTATGGCAAATAGCCTAACGAAACAAGCAGAGCCCTCCGCGCTGGTGAAACCTCGCCAACACGACTCGACTGCGTCGATCGCCCGGAATCTTAAACGATGGAAAAGGCTGGAGGTGTGTCGGCCTCGACAACATCAATGAATAACACCGTTAACACCCAACAATGAAGTATCGCTTAATCCTCGTGCATGCTGTCGCATGCGCGACTACTTGTATTTTTTCCAATGCGCAGGAGTCCCGATCTCCGGCAGAGGAACAGCCCTCAATTTCTCCAGACAAGAAATGGGAATACAAATGCGTTGAATACAATGGCGAATGTTGGTCGCAAATCGTAAAAGCTGGCACGACTCAAGTTGTCGTAGATCTCACCGACGCGCCGGATGGTGCGGGGGCCACGAATCCAGAGATACTGTGGGCGGCGGATTCAAAACGTTTTGCCTTCAATTACTCTCCGGTTCAGAGGCACCATACGGGGCTCCATAGGACCTTAAAAACAGTCGCCTTTTATCAGCTGCGTGGCGATAAATGGGAAGCATTGCGTTCGCTGGAGGACGAAACCACACAGAGCCTCGCGAAAGGGCACGTGCCCAAGAACGCTTACCCCCGCCATTGCGATCCGGAGGTCGACACTTTTAAGCTGCGCAATTGGACTGATGCCAACACTGCAATCCTTTATGCGGCTTGTTATCCGCGCAACTCGGGAGATCTCGGGTCACGTTTCCTCTTCACCTTGAAGTTCGATGAGGCCGGCAATTGGAAGATTGTCAAAGCGCACCAGATGTCGAAAAAGGAGTTCGAAGAGGAACAATGAGATCCTCGGAACTGAATTCATTCGAGGCTATTCGCGCTTGCCACGCCGAAGCTCGCGTGGTGGGTCAATGGCTCCCACGATCCGCTACGAAACTATGGCGGAACTTACTTAAGAGCGAATCAAACAGGTAAAGGCCAAGCGTACCGAATGAGACCACATCATGGACTGGGTGCACGTTGAGGAATGAACTAGCGCCTACAATCAGAATAACGTTTATGAATAAAAAATTCGTCGCCCTGACACTTGCCAGCGTGGGAACAATTTTGGTTTCCATTAGCGCCCAAGCGGGCGGGCTGGCTATTGATGCAGCCGGAAATCTCTTTCTGAGCGACGGACATTCCATCTTGAAATACGCGCCCGATGGCACAAAGAGCACCTTCGCCGCGGAGCTGGACCCACTTGGTTTGTGCTTTGACGGCGAAGGGAATCTTTTCGTCGTGGACGCGGCAGCGACGGAAGCCAAAAGCTCGATTCTCAAATTTACGCCTGACGGAAAGAAAAGTACGGTCGCCAAGGGGATCAGCCCTGACGGAATGGCCTTTGATCGTTCGGGTAATCTGGTTGTTTCTCAGGGTGATTCGATTTTCAAATTCACGCCCAAAGGGGTAAAGCGCACGTTCGTCATTTCCAAGCCCTCTTTTTATTTTACCGATCTAGTTTTTGACGCCGCCGGTAATTCCTTTGTGACCGACGAACATTCCATCTCCAAATACGCGCCCGATGGCACAAAGAGCACCTTCGCCGCGGGACTCGACCATCCGACCGGCCTGGCTGCCGACGCTGCCGGCAATGTCTATGTCACGGTAGTGACGGCACCCGACGCCAGCAGCCATGCGATCCTTAAATTTAGTCCCGATGGGACGAAAAGCACGTTTGCTTCACTGCCCGGCAGTTTTTTTGCCGGCGATCTGGCTTTTGATCGGTCCGGTAATCTTTTTGTCTGGAATAGCTATGCAATCTTGAAATTCGATCCGAGTGGAACTCGAACCACCTTCGTCT
>Ga0126381_100004392_pt1 | contig 15358 bp, 16 predicted proteins | sample PanSoiMetPlot_28_FD_96465 | JGI IMG/M metagenome (GOLD analysis project Ga0126381, IMG submission 96465) | Tropical forest soil microbial communities from Panama - MetaG Plot_28 | ecosystem: Environmental > Terrestrial > Soil > Tropical forest > Bulk soil | place: Panama | collected 2016-02-17 | reverse complement strand
CTCGCCGGGGTTTGATGTGATTTTGATTTTGATTTCGTCGGAGAGGACTCGTGTGCCCCCGGTGACGGCGGAACGGTCTCCGCCGGCTTCGCGGATCACAGGCGCGGATTCTCCGGTGATGGCGGACTCGTCGACCGAGGCGACGCCTTCGTAGATCTCGCCGTCTCCGGGGATCATCTGGCCTGCGACGACAACACAACGGTCACCGGCGCGGAGTACGGAGCTGGGGCACTGCTCCGTGCTTCCGTCGGGACGAAGGCGGACAGCGGTGGTTTCGGATTTGGCGCGACGGAGCGCGTCGGCCTGAGCCTTGCCTCGGCCTTCGGCCATGGCTTCGGCGAAGTTGGCGAAGAGCACGGTGAACCAGAGCCAGAGCGTGATCTGGAGGTCGAAGCTGAGCATCTCGGGATGCCTGGCGAGGTCGCGGAAGAGATAGATAGAGGTGATGACGCTGCCGATCTCGACGACGAACATCACCGGGTTCTTCATCATCGTGCGCGGATTGAGTTTCTGGATCGCGTCGAAGGAGGCGCGGCGAACGATCTTTGCATCCCAAAGTGACTTTTTGCGTGACGTGGACATAATTGTGTTCCGACTCTCTTTTCTACTTAGAAGGTCTTGCCTGCCTGCAGGAGGAGGTGCTCAAGGATTGGTCCGAGCGAAACCGCGGGGAAGAAGGTCAGAGCGCCGACGATAAGAACGACTCCGATGAGCAGCACGGTGAAGAGCGGCGTGTGCACGGGGAAGGTTCCGGGTGAGGGCGGGATGAGCTTCTTGCGCGCGAGATTGCCGGCGACGGCGAGCATGGGGACGATCATGCCGAAGCGTCCGACGAGCATGGCCGCGGCGAGCGACAAGTTATACCAGTGCGTGTTGGCGTTGAGTCCGCCGAAGGCGGAACCGTTGTTGGCAGTCGTCGAGGTGTAGGCGTAGAGGATCTCAGACATGCCGTGGGGGCCGCCGTTCCCAAGTGAGGAGAGGCCGAGATTCGGCATCATGAGTGAAACGGCGGTGAGGCCGAGAATCGAGAGCGGGAAGATGAGTACATAGAGCATGGCCATCTTCACGTCGTAGGATTCGATCTTCTTGCCGAGATACTCGGGCGTGCGGCCGACCATGAGGCCGGCGATGAAGACCGAGAGGATGACGAAGACGAGCATGCCGTACATGCCGGCTCCCACACCTCCGAAGATGACCTCGCCAAGCATCATGTTGACCATGGGGACGAGTCCGCCGAGGGGCATGAAGGAGTCGTGCATGCTGTTGACGGCTCCGCAGCTTGCGTCGGTAGTGACTGTGGCAAACAAGGCGGAGTTAGCGATTCCGAAGCGGACCTCTTTGCCCTCCATGTTGCCTCCGGCCTGGAGCGGGGAGGCATGTTGGTCGATGTGCATCGTCTGGGTATGGAGGAGCGGGTTGGGTTGCGACTCGGCCCAGTAGGCGACAAAGACTCCGACGAAGCAGAGCACGGCCATAGCGGCATACACGGCCCAACCGTGCGCAGGAGAGCGTGTCATGCGGCCGAGGGTGACCGTTAGGCCCGCGGGAATCAAGAAGATGGAGAACATCTGAAGAAAGTTCGAGAAGGGCGTGGGGTTCTCAAACGGGTGCGCGCTGTTGGTGTTGAAGAAACCGCCTCCGTTGGTACCGAGCATCTTGATAGCTTCCTGCGAGGCGACCGGGCCCTGAGCGATGGTCTGAGTGGTGACAGCCAGCGTGGTTGTCTTGCCGTCCGTGCCTGTGGTGGTTACGGTCTGGGGCTGGACAAACTTTGCGCTGTCGTAGGGGCGGAAGTTCTGGATGACTCCCTGCGAGACGAGCAGCAGAGCGTAGATGAAGCAGGTGGGGAGAAGTACCCAGAGCGAGGCGCGGGTGGTGTCCACCCAGAAGTTGCCCAGGGTCTTCGATTCACGGCGTGAGATGCCGCGGATAAAGGCGATGGCGAGCGCAATGCCGACGGCTCCGGAGAAAAAGTTGTGATAGGCGAGGGTGAGCATCTGGGTGAGATAGCTCATCGTCGTCTCAGGTACATAGGACTGCCAGTTGGTGTTGGTGGTGAACGATGCAGCGGTATTGAACGCGAGGTCGGGAGCTACGCCGGCGAGGTGTTGCGGATTGAGTGGAAGGAAGTGCTGGAGGCGCTCAATCGCGTAGGTGGCGACCATGGTCACGAGGCTGAAGATGAGCATCGCGATACCGTACTCGGTCCAGCGCATCTCGTGGTTCTCATCGATGCCGGTGATGCGATAGATGAGCCGCTCGATGGGGCGGAAGATGGGGTCGGCGAAGGTGCGCTGACGTTCGAAGACTCGGGCCATGTAGAGGCCGAGAGGCCTCGCGCAGACCAGGATGACGAGGAAAAACAGACAGATTTGGAACCAGCCGTTGGCGGTCATAGTTTGAAGACTCTCTTTACTCTTAGGTGCTTAAACTTGGCCTAAAACTTCTCTGGACGCAGAAGGGCATAGACGAGATAGACGAGCAGTGCGACCGTAACGGCGCCGAGCAAGGTGACTTCGAGCATCAGCGAACCTCCTTCGCGGCGAGGCGATCGCAGCCTGCGATGTAGGCGATGCTGATGATGAAAAAGGCTAGGCTCGCGAAAAGGCAACCGAGATCCCACATGGTTGTTAGGCTCCTACTTTCCGGCGCAATTTCTTGCCAATGCGCCATTTCTTATGGAAATTCCAGGGGCGTAAAGAGTGGGTAGGGAAATTATAAAGATTTCGTAAATGCGGATCAGATTTCGTCACTGCCGGTGGGGCGGAAGCGGTAGCCGATCCAGGGTTCGGTAAGGATGTAGCGGGGTTCTTCGGTGGCTTCGATTTTTTTGCGGAGCTGGCCGATGTTGACGCGGAGATATTCGGGCTGGTCGGCGTTTGCCCCCCAGACTGCATGCAGAAGAGCGCGGTGGGTGAGGACCTGGCCAGGGTGCTTGGCGAGTTCGTGAAGGAGATCGAATTGCTTGGGAGTGAGGTGGACCTCCTGGCCGCGGACCGTGACGCGGTGCTGGGGAATGTCGATGACGAAATCTCCGAGCGTGAGGACGGGTCGGTTGTCGGTGGCGGCGTTCTTGCGGCGGAGTTGAGCGCGAACGCGGGCTTCGAGCTCCTGGATGCTGAAGGGTTTGGTGATGTAGTCGTCGGCACCGGCGTCGAGGGCTTCAATCTTCATACGCTCCTGGCTGCGGACCGAGAGGACGATGATGGGGACCTGCGACACGGCACGGAGCTCGCGGCAGAACTCGACACCGTTCATCTCCGGCATGGAGACGTCGGTGATGACGAGGTCGGGTTTCCATTCATGCGCTGCTTCGAGGCCTTCGACACCGTTGGTGGCGACACGCAGAGAGTAGCCCTGCGTGGACAGCGCGGTGCGGAGGACACGTGTGATCTGCGGCTCATCGTCGACGATGAGGATTCTCGCGTGATTCGCGGCGTCGTGCTGGGTCATTCGCGCTCCGAGTACTGTGTCACGATGTGGACATCGACGTTGGGCGCTTCGCTGAGGAAATGCTGGATAGCCCAGTAGTAGAGATACTTGCGAAGGCCGCGCACGGCGGAGCGGCCGAAGATGACGTGGGTGATGCGCTTTTCGCGAACGAAGTTGGCGACGGTCTGGGCGATGCTCTTGCCCTTGACGGTGAACACCTGGGCGTTGAGATTGCGGGCGAACTGGAGGTTGGCTTCGAGGGTGCCCTGTTCGTCTTTGTCGCGGTCGCGATCGGTCTCGATGTGCAGGACGTAGAGCTCGCCACCGACGCCTTCAGCGACGCGTGCTCCGCGTGCAATGAGCATCTGCGAGGCGCTGCTCGAGCTGATGCAGACGAGGACACGCTCGCGCACAGCCCAGTTTTCGCGGATGCGCTTGGCATCCATGTAGGCGGTGAGGTTGCGGTCGACGGCCTTGGTAACGTGCTGGAGCGCCAGCTCGCGAAGGGCGATAAGGTTGCCGCGGCGAAAGAAATTGGCGAGTGCCTTTTCGGCGCGGTCGGTGCCGTAGATATCTCCGCGGCGCATGCGTGTCTGGAGGGCCTCAGGAGTGAGGTCGGCCATCACAATTTCATCTGCCCGCTGGATGAACCAGTCCGGAACGGTCTCGCGGATCTGGATGCCGGTGACGCTCTGCACGGTGGGGGCGACGCTCTCGATGTGCTGGACGTTCATGGTGGCCAGCACATCGATGTTTGCGGCGAGGATGTCGAGGACGTCTTCGTAACGCTTGCGGTGCTTGCTGCCTTCGATATTGGTGTGGGCGAGTTCGTCGATGAGGACGATCTGTGGCTTGCGCGCGAGGATGGCGTCGAGATCCATCTCTTCGAAGGGGACACCCTTGTATTCGATCTTCCTTTTGGGAATCTGCTCGAGCTGGGCGGCGAGTTCGGCGGTTTTGGGGCGGCCGTGGGTCTCGACTACGCCAATGACGACGTCTTCGCCGCGGGCATGGCGCCGGATGGCCTCGCTGAGCATGTTATAGGTCTTGCCGACGCCCGGCGCGTAGCCGAGAAAGACCTTGAAGGTGCCACGGGTTTTTTCGGGCGCGACCTTCTCGAGCCACTCTTCGGGGCTTTTCACGGGCGGGGTCAGGGGTTCGCGGCCAGGCATGAGGCTAAGATAAGTTCGTGCGACGTTCGGTGAAGTGGAGCCTGATTCGTTATTGCATCTCAACTGCAGTCGTTGCAGCCATTGTAGCGGTGTATTTCCGCTGGCCGCACGTCAATGAGACGACGGTGGCGTTTACGCTGCTGATTGTCATCTTGCTGGTTTCGGCGAACTGGGGCCTTCGCCACGCGGTTTATCTGTCGTTTCTGTGCTCGGCTGCGTTCAATTTTTTCTTCCTGCCTCCGGTGCTGACGTTTACGATTCGGGACGCGCGGAACTGGGTGGCACTGGGTACGTTTCTGCTGACGGCGATTGTGGCGAGCCAGCTTGCGGAACGGGCGCGGCGCGAGGCGAAGGGGTCGCGGCGGCGGCAGCGGGAGGCTGAGCGGCTGTACGAGTTCTGCCAGCAGATGCTGGTGAAAGGCAATGTAATCGACCTGATCAATGACCTGCCGCAGATGATCGCGGGTACGTTCAACCTTGCCGGGGCGGCGATGTATCTGCGGGAGAAGGATCGGGTGTACCGGTCGAGTCCGAACTACATGGATGTTTCGGCCTCTGAGCTGCGGGATGCGGCGTTCTCGCGGGAGCATCGTACCGAGGAGGACCGGAATGTGACGCTGGTGCCGATTCTGCTGGGGACCCGGCCGATCGGCGCGTTGGGGATCACGGGCAGGGGCGTTTCGCCAGAGGCGCTGGATGCGGTCTGCGGGCTGGCGGCGATTGCGATTGAGCGGGCTGGTGCGGTAGAGACGCTCACGAAGGTGGAGGCGGCGCGCGAGAGCGAGAGACTGCGGAATGCACTGCTGGATTCGGTAGCGCACGAGCTGCGGACTCCGCTGACGTCGATTACGGCAGCGGTGACCAGCCTGCAGACGGCGCCGCTCGATGCAGAGCAGCGGACGGAGATGCTGGAGGTGATTGAGCAGGAGTCGGCGCGGCTCGACCGGCTGGTGGGGAAGGCGATGGAGATGGCAGAGCTGGATGCGCATGCAATCTCGCTGGATCTGCAGCCGCACTCGATGCGCGAGGCGGTTGAGATCGCGATCGCAGAGCTGGAGGGACCGCTGAAGATGCACCCGGTGGATGTGAGGATGCCGGATTCGCTTCCGAAGGTGGAAATGGACCTGGACCGGATCGCGAAGGTGCTGCAGCACCTGCTGGAGAATGCGGCGAAGTACTCGGCCGATAGCAGTCCGATCTTTGTGAGTGCGGAGGTAGTGAAGAATCGCTTGTGCACAAGCGTGGCGGACCGCGGATCAGGTGTGGACGACTTTGAGCGGATGCTGATCTTTGACAAGTTTTACCGCGGGCAGGGGCAGCGGTACAGGGTGCAGGGGACGGGCATGGGGCTGGCGATCGCGAAGGCGATTGTGGAGGCGCATGGCGGGACGATCGATGTGACCAGTCAGGCGGGGCAGGGGTCGGTGTTTACGTTTTGTCTGCCCTTACAGGCTGCGAAGTAGCAGCGGGAATCGGTCGGTTGTAGATATAGACCCAGCAGAGGCGCTTTGTCCCGTCGTCGAGGTTAACGAGATGTTTTGAGCGAACGAAGAGGCTGTCCGCGGGATTGTTGGGGAGGAAGCCTTCGTATTCGTCGAGTCTCGGCAGCATCTCCGCGGCGTTAGGAAGAGCGAAGACGGTTCCCTTCACGCGCTGGCCCTTCGTTGTGTCGAGGGTGACTGCTGGGTATGGGCCGAGATCGTGGAGAACTCCAACGATGGTTCCTGGGCCGACTGGAACCATCGTTTGCACGACGTCCCTGATGCCTTTGGGAGCGCGGTCAGGATGTAGGGTTCCGTAGGCAAAAAGATATTCCTTCACCAGCTCAACTCCCAATCAAGGTGCGTTCCAGCAGAAACTCATGGAAGTCGCTGGCCAGAGGCGGGGCGCGTAGCTGGCGCATCATCAGTGCAATTTGACCGCGATGGTAGGTGGAATGGTTTGCCGGGTGTGGCATGAGGTGCGCCAAGCTGGCCTGCGTCGTGCGAAAAGGAAGCGTTTTGCCCCGGGGCTTCGCTTGTTAGCCGGTTTACAAACTTGAGTTGTTCTTCTTCGACTTCCTTCCACTTCGCTTTTACTGCAGCGACGTTGGGAAATGCATCGGGCTTGAAGAGCGCGTCACGCCGGGTCCTCAAATCGGTTAAGTGGGCCGCGTCAGCGGATGGCTCCTTCCAGGACCGAAGCCAATCCCACTCGCCTGCGATGCTGTGCATAAGCGTGTCTCGCACGGAACGAAAGCTGCCGCCGAGGTCGCGAGTGAATTGCTCTTCCCTGAGAGCGGAGACAGCCTGGAGGACTCTGTGGTTCGCCCAACGATCGTATGGGTAGAGAAGCTGAATGTCATCTTTGGTCATGGTAGAGTGCGGAGTTCATTTCGCATTGTCCAGCGGCTTTCTTGCGAAGTAGTAGAGCGAGTAGGCGAGCAGGGCGAACATGAGGACACTGACCCAGTCCTGATGGAGCCAGTTGTGCTCGCTGAAGCGTGGGATGGTCTTGTCGGTGGCGGACTCGTAGAGCTTGGCGCCGACTCCCATGAGGCCGACGATTCCTCCGGCGGCGATGAGGCCAGAGGCGTAGAGGGAGCCGGGGGAGATCTCGGACTCGGTTTCGGCGGCGAGGCCTTCCTTTGCCATGGCGCGGTCGACCATCCAGCGCATGAATCCTCCGACGAAGATGGCGAGGGTGGTTCCGATGGAGAGGTAGGCTCCGACAGCCAGGGTCAATGACCGGATGCCGAGCAGCTCAACCATGATGACGAGCGCTACTCCCAGGAGGACGAGCGACCACGGGAGCTTGCGGCTGAGGATTCCGTTGATGACGGTGGCCATGAGGCGGCCCTGCGGGGCGGCGGCCTTTTCGCTGCCAATGCCCTGTGTCCACTGTATTTCTATTTGTTGAGTTGCAGGGTTGTAGAGGTACTTGCCGTCAGCCAGGGTGGACGAGCCGATGGCGTTGAGGAGGATAAGACTGCGGGCGTTGCTGAGTTCGGTGTGGGTGGCTGAGGGAGCGGAGCTATCCATGACGGAGACACGGTCGCGAGTGAATTGACCCTGGTTCTGGACGCCGTCAGGGAGTTGCGAGAGCGACAGCGCGATGGGATGGGGCATGCGCTGGAAGCTCTCGAGGCCCTTGTTCATCGCGTTGAGCGTAGTTCCGATGGAGATGACGGAGATGATGACTCCGATCATGATGGCGAGCTGCTGCTTCCAGGGAGTCGCGCCGATGAGGTAGCCGGTCTTGAGGTCCTGCGCGGTGTCTCCGGCGTTGGAGGCGGCGATGCAGACGATGCCTCCGATGGTGATTGCGAGAGCCCCGAATGCTGGTGCAGTCCAGCCCTTGACGAGGAAGATGGCGGCGGTGGCCATGAGGGTGGCGATGGTCATTCCGGATACGGGCGAAGCGCTGGAGCCGACGATTCCGACGATGCGTGCCGAGACGGTGACAAAGAGGAATCCGAAGATGACGACGAGGATGGCGGCGGCGAAGTTGGCGAGCGCTCCGACCTGGGCTCCGGGGACGGGTTTGAACTGGAGGAAGAACCAGAGGAGGATGACGAGGAGGATGGAGCCTCCGATGACGACGGACCAGGGGAGATCGTGTTCGGTGCGGGGGACTTCAGAGGATGTATCTCGGGTGTCACCTTTGTTGCTTCCGATGGAGCGGAAGCCTTCGGCGAGAGCGGCGAGGATGGTGGGGCCGGTGCGAAGCAGGGTGATGAGGCCGCTGCAGGCTACGGCTCCGGCTCCCATGGGGCGGACGTAGGTACGCCAAAGATCGGAGGGAGACATGTCCTTGATGAGCGTCGTGCCAGGGTAGAGCGGCGCATTGAGGTGGGAGCCGAAGAAGTAGATGGCCGGCATCAGCACCAGCCAGGAGAAGACTCCGCCTGCGAGCATGACGGCGGCGACGCGCATGCCGATGATGTAGCCAACGCCGAGGTACTCGCTGGTAACGTCGGCGCGGATGGCTCCGCCTTTGAGGAGATGCTGGGTTCCGAGGTCGGGGGAGTAGTTGGGGGTCCCGGGGAAGAGGCCGAAGAGGTTCTCGTTCTGGAAGAGGGTGTAGATGCCGCCGAGTCCGAGGCCGAGGAAGACGCGGGAGGCGAAGGAGCCTCCGCGCTCGCCGGCCATGAGGACGTCGGCGCAGGCGGTGCCCTCGGGGTAGGTGAGGCTTCCGTGCTCTTCGACGATGAGCTGGCGACGGAGCGGGATCATGAAGAGGACGCCCAGCCATCCTCCGAAGAGCGCGAGGGCGAAGATGCGGGTGGATTCGAGGTCGAATCCGAGGAAGATGAGCGCCGGCAGGGTGAAGATGACTCCCGAGGCGATGGACTGGCCGGCGTTTCCGGTGGTCTGGACGATGTTGTTCTCGAGGATGCTGGCGCGACCGAAGGCTCGGAGGATGGAGATGGAGAGGACGGAGATCGGGATGCTGGCGGCGACGGTGAGTCCGGCGCGGAGGCCGACGTAGACAGTAACGGCTCCGAAGAGGATACCGAAGAGCGCTCCGAGGATGAGGGCGCGGGCGGTGAATTCTGGCCGTGACTCGTGGGATCCGACGAAGGGTTGAAAGGATGGTCGAGTGGTCGTGGCCATGGTAGTTCTCTCCGCGCTTATGTTTACTGTGGGTTAAAGCTGGAAGGGAGTGTAACAGTGGTCAACGGTAGATTGACCAGAGGCTTGCAGGGTTCGCACCACCGGTAGATGCCCCTCCCCCCTATCTTTTTGTGCAAAATATTAAAAATAGGATAGTTAGGTTCGGGCTCGGTGTGGGCCTTCTTGAAAGGATTCATAAATAAGGGTGCTTGCAGTTCACCTCTTTTAACGCATTCCATTCAGGTGGTTTAGTTCGCTGGCGCAGGATTTTCTCCAAGGTGCGTTTGTTCTTCCCTCTTAGCTGCCGGGGTGTACTGCTTTGCCAGTCGTATGTCTTTGTTTTTGAGCCGGTTGGATTGCATGGAGCTTGACAGGGTTTGGGTTGGGACCGATGCCCATACCCCAGGGGTTGGAGCCCCTTTTGGCGGGTTCGAAGGAGAGGCCCAAGACTGAAACCTTGGGTTACCTAGAAGCAGTGAATGACGTCGTTGGGCAGGGAACTCATTCTTCGGTTGAGGGGAGTGAGGCGGGGCCCGAGGTGCGGTGACGTGCGGTGAGCCTGCGGCGGAGGTAGACGGCAAGGGCGCAGGCCATGAGGAAGAGCATGGGGCCGGTGAAGATGAAGCGGTCGGAGGCCCACCTGGCGTCAAGGAGGCTTGGGTTCTGCATGTTTAGGGTTCCGAAGAAGCGGGCGAAGCGTCCGGTAGTGATGGCACGTGAGTTGATGACGCTGGAGTTGCGGGAGGTCCAGGTGAAGTAGCGAACGAGGAAGGCGATGGTGACGGGGAGCCAGGCCCAGAGGATCGCGGGGGTTCGATCGAAGAAAGTAGGGGGATCTTTCGAGGTGTCCGTGGAGGAGGAGAACGCGGGGATGGTGCGGGTGAGGCGATAGAAGGGGATGAGGCCGATGAGGAATCCGACAGTGGCGAAGATCGGCAGGAAGTAGTTGAGAGAAAAGACGACGTTGCCCTGAGTGGTCCAGTGGAAGCGGGTGGCGATGCTCCAGACCGGAAGTGTGAAGATTGTGGCCAGGCGTGTGGCGAGGATGACGACTACGAGGTAGAGAAAGAGACACTTGGCGCACCAGGTGACGGCTTTGACCATGGTTCAAGGTGTAGCACAAGTTGGCGAGTCAGCGAGTCAACAATGAGCGTTAGTCGCCCACGCTGCTGACTCCCCGTCGCTTAGCGGCCCACCTGAGGCGCGTTACTCCCAAAGGTGGAAACCATTCGACTTTGACGGTCAAGTGCTGGTTGATTTGTGGCCTAGAAGTGCGTCCTTCTTCCCTAATAAGGTCTCATCGAAGAAAGCGAGCGTATAACTGCGAATGATTTTCATGGCCAGGAGATTGTTTTCATACTGTGTATCGCATCGGCGGACTGAATCAGTGACTCGCGAGGTCCTCGATCTCAGAGGTGTAGTCGGTTTTTTATGCCTAATCATGAGAGAAAATCAGGACTGGACACTGCTTGAGCCCATGAGCCAATGTCGCGCTTTCCGGGGCATGGGTATACAACCTGCTGCTCAATGTTTGCATTTAGGCATCGCTATGATTTACAGGTCTTCCTCAGTGTCCCGTATGCAGGAGCCTGCAAGCTCAGCTGCAAGAATGGTTTTTCTTATGTTGCTCCTGTGAACATTAGAGACTCTCTGCATGGCTGGCCTGCTGCGTCACCAGTTAGCTGGTTAACGAATCAGCGGACTGCGCCGAATTGACCCAATTTTGGTGCAGATGTGTTGACGGGAAGAAGCAGGGCGGGGCTATACTCTAGGCATTAACACAGGAATCGGTCCTGTGATGGCGAGTGAGGTGCGTCTTCAGCCAATGCCTGAATGACAAATCGCTCGGATTTACGCGGGGAGCTCCGCCAGGTGGGCAACGCAGCGGAGTCGAGGAGTGGCGCGCGGTATCCCGCGTGCTCCGCAGTACGGGGTTCCCGGGCAGGGTGGTCCGGGAGGTAGTCGATGATCTGGTAACGATCTTCTTTCTAGCAGAAAGCAGGGCTTGTGGGGGCCCGCTGCTCATTGCTGGTTCTTCTCCTGTATGGGATGAATGTTTGAGTGGACTGCGCAAGCAATCGGCGGCGCTGTGTGTTTGCTGTGGCGAGGCGCTGGATGTGGACGGGGTGTGGTTTGCGGGACAGTCAAAAAAGGGTTTGCTTTGTGGGTCTTGCCGGATGGCGGTGGTAGCGGTTCCGCTGTTTGGTTCGAAGCAGAGGCGGCGTGGGTACAACCAGACGATCCTGCTGGCCGATGCGGCTTTGGCGGAGCTTCGGAGGATGCGGCCGGAGCGGAGATTCGTTCCGGCACATGGGGCTTTGCGTCGCATGAAGGATACGGAGAGCCAGTTTGGGTTGACTCCGCATGGACGGAGACGGAACCTGCGCGGGGTGTTTGAGGTGGTCGATCCTGCGGCAGTGACCGGGCGCGAGGTCCTGCTACTGGACGATATCTACACGACGGGAGCGACGGCGCGGGAGTGCTCGCGCGTGCTGCGTCGTGCGGGCGCGAGCAAGGTGTGGGTGGCGACGCTGGCGAGAGCGCAAAGAGAGAGATGGTTGCGTTGTGGAGTGATGCTCGGGACGGAACATAGTGCGTTGCGTGCCGGGAGGCCTTGGTTGGTTCGAACTGGAATTGGATTCGGAGGATTGGAACGATGCATTCGGCACAGGTGAGAAAACAAGGACTGATTGGGAAGCGGCATGCCCATGCGGGGAGTACGGGTCGGGCTGTTCCGCATGGGGAACGGAGGCCGAATGCCTTTGGCAGGCACTCGGTGATGCAGACTCCGGTGCTGGTGTTGAATGCATCGTATGAGCCGATCAATATCTGCGGGGCGCGGAGGGCGTTGGTCCTGGTGCTGAAGGGAGTGGCGCGGACGGAGGAGTCACAGGGCGCGGAGTTGCACGCGGCAAGGATGTGCATCGCCATGCCGAGCGTGATTCGGCTGCTGGAGTACCGGAGGATTCCGCACCAGACGAGGGCGCTTTCGCGGAAGAACATTCTGCTGCGCGATCGGAATACGTGCCAGTACTGCAATGTTTCGCTGACGGCGGCGGAGTTGACGCTGGACCATGTGGTTCCGCGCTCGCGAGGCGGGTTGTCGACGTGGGAGAACCTGGTGGCCTGTTGCCACAGCTGCAATCGGAGGAAGGGCAACTCGATGTTGCATGAGCTTACGGAGATGAAGCTGATCAGGCAGCCGCGGCCGTTTTCGCTGCATACTTCGCGGCATATTATGCGGATGATCGGAAGTGGAGATGCCGCGTGGCGGAAGTATCTCTACTTTGAGCACACGGAACCGGTGGCTTAGACGTAATTGATTCTTAAGCGAGTGTTCAGAAGTCTGTGGCCCACTTCGCGATGGTGTGCACTCCAGTTGCGCGGAGGGGAAAGGCTTTGTCGTTGGTCACCAGTACAGCCTTCAGCGAAGCGGCGTGAGCTGCAATCATCATGTCCAATGCCGAGAGTGTCTTTTTTCCGCCGCGGGCATCTTATGCGCGCATGAATTCCGTAGTCTTTGGCAGCCTCTGAGTCCCACGGGCGGACCATGACGACTGCGAGGAGAGCCGGTTGGATCTCAGCGGAGAGGCGTTCGTGCTCTCTCGAATTCTGGATTACATCAATGAGCGTGTGTTTCTGGTTGTCGCTCGTTTTGAAGAGGTTCTACCGATCATCCAGGTTCCGCTTTTTCTGGTGTTGCTCGGTGGAGTGATTGCTTTGGGAGTATGGTCGGGTGCGCTTTCGAAGGGACATCCCAGGTGTACTACCGCGGCGAGTAGGGAGGGTTTGCATAATTGGGGTCGCGGATGTGATATTTTCAGCGGCAGGGGTAGTGTGAATGGCCGTGTCAGAGAGCTATGTTTGCGATGTGTGCGGAAAGCAGAAGGGAACCAGCGAGCAGTGGTGGCTGGCGTGGGTGGATTGTTTTCCGGGGCCGACGCCTGAGATGGATCAGCCGTTGATCAAGCTGACACGATGGCAGCTTGCGCATGCCCATACTCCAGGGGTGAAGCATCTTTGCGGTGCGCGGTGCGCGGGGACGCTGATGGACCGGTGGATGATGGAGCAGCACGCTGATCCGGATGCTCATTGTGAGACGGTGTAGGTGGGCTGACAGAAACAACGGTTAATGATCGGGAGGAATGTGCTTTCCCACCCATGCGCAAAATGCGCGCATGGATGGGGCACCGCTTGTGGGCTTCGAAAGCAGATTCCTCCGCTGCGCTGCGAAATGACAACAAAAAGAAGGAATGCGCTGACCGCTGCCGCCGCTTGTCAGGCTTCCATGAGTTCGTCTTCGATGGTTGGGTGGAGATGGTGTTTGTCGTCGATGCGGTGGCCTGTCCCGTGGCGGACGAAGGCCAGCGCGATGAGGCTGATGGCGAGCGCGCAGACACCGTTCCAGCGCCAATGAACCCAGGCGATTGTCGCCAGGGCGGATCCGATGGCAGCGCCGGTGAAGTAGATGGTCATGTAGACGGTGTTGGTGCGGCTGCGTGCTGAAGGGACGAGTCCGAAGATGCGGGTCTGGTTGGCGACCTGGCACATCTGGGCTCCCAAGTCGAGGATGATGACTCCGATGGCGAGCGCAATGAGGTGGAGGAGGGTTGAGGCGTGGGCGCGCTCTTCTCCCCAGAGCAAGAGATAGGAGAAGGCGAGCAGGGACATTCCGACGGAGATAACCCAGCGTGAGCCGTGGTTGTCGGCGAGGCGTCCGGCGATGGGAGCGATGAGAGCACCGGCCGCGCCGACGAGTCCGAAGGTTCCGGCGACTCCCGGGCCGAGGGAGTAGTGGGATTCCAGGAGAAAAGCGAGGGTGGTCCAGAAGCAGGAGAACGACGCGAAGACGAGGGCGCCGATGACGCATGACTCGCGAAGGAGGGGCTGCGAGCGGTAGAGCGTCCAGAGGGAGCGCATCGCGTCGGAGTAGCGGAGGTCCTGCTTGGGCGGTAGCTTCGGCATCACACGGTAGAGCAGCGGGACGAAGATGGCGTTCATGACGGCGGCGATGATGAAGACGTAGCGCCAGCCATGGATGTGGCTGACCCAGCCGGCGAAGGTCCGGGCGAGGAGGATTCCGAGGAGAAGGCCGGTCATCACGATGCCGATGGCGCGGCCGCGCTGTTCGTGGCTGACGAGGTCGGGCGCGATCGGGAGAGCGACATGGGTAACCGAGGCCAGCATTCCGATGACGACGCTGGCGACGATGAGCCAGGGGAGGCTGGGTGCGAGTGCGGTGAGGAGCAGGGCAGCGGCGACGGCTCCGTACATACGCATCATGAGTGCGCGGCGCTCGAGGACGTCTCCAAGGGGGACGAAGAAGAGAAGGCCGAAGGCGTAGCCGACCTGTGTCGCGACCGCGACGAATCCGGTATGACCGGCTGAGGTTCCGTAGGCTCTGCCCATCTCGCCGAGGAGGGGCTGATTGTAATACAGGGTGGAGACACCGACCGCGCAGGCAAGTCCTAGAAAAGGCAGGGGTGCTTTGGGGTGCTGGGGCATCAAGCCTGTTTTCGTTGTCTTCGTCATGCAAACGGCCTTACCGATCCCAGTGTAAGGCCTCTACGATCATCGTATAGAAAATGGTCAGACCATTAGAGCCTTTAGCTGTGGCCGGGGCGAAGGATGAGGAATATAAGAAGGAAGGTAACCATAATGATGGCGATGACGACGAAGAGTGTCTTGCCTGCACCGACGGGTTGGTGGTGCCGCTGCATGGTGGGTTAGACGTCGGCGGAGATTTGATTGTTTTCCCGCCGGTGGATATGCGAAGAGAGTTCTCGCTGCGTCCCTTTTCGCATTCGCACGATGCGATGGCTATTTTGTTCCCAGGGTTAGTTTGGCGATGGTGGCGAGCTGCATAAAGGAGGTTCCTTCGTAGATCTTGCCGATCTTGGCGTCGCGGTAGAGCTTTTCGACGGGGTAGTCCTTGACGAAGCCTGAGCCGCCGTAGACTTCGACGGCGAGCGAGGCGACGCGTTCAGCGACCTGCGAGGCGAAGTACTTGGACATGGCGGCCTCTTTGAGGAAGTCGAGTTTGGCGTCTTTGAGGCGGGCTGCGTTGTAGACGAGCAGGCGGGCGGCCTCGATGTCAATGGCCATCTCGGCGAGTTGGAACTGCATGGCCTGGAAGTCGACGATGGGCTTGCCGAACTG
>Ga0126381_100004391_pt1 | contig 15358 bp, 11 predicted proteins | sample PanSoiMetPlot_28_FD_96465 | JGI IMG/M metagenome (GOLD analysis project Ga0126381, IMG submission 96465) | Tropical forest soil microbial communities from Panama - MetaG Plot_28 | ecosystem: Environmental > Terrestrial > Soil > Tropical forest > Bulk soil | place: Panama | collected 2016-02-17 | reverse complement strand
TCCACCACCTCGACCGTGCCCGGCTCATAGTCCACAATGATCGGCGTGCGGACGGAGATGAAATCGAGCCGGTTGACCGCCTCGTTGTGCTCGCGCACGTAATCGAAGCTCTTGGTCGAGCCGGTATGGTTGTTGAAGGCGACGCAGGGCGAGATCACGTCGATGAAGGCGGCACCCTGGTGCTCGATCGCCGCCTTGATGAGCGGCACGAGCTGCGCCTTGTCGCCGGAGAACGAGCGCGCCACGAAGGTCGCGCCGAGCTGCAGCGCCATGGCGGCGAGGTCGATGGCATTGTCGGTGTTGGCGAGGCCACGCTTCGACTTCGAGCCGCGGTCGGCGGTCGCCGAGAACTGGCCCTTGGTCAGGCCATACACTCCGTTGTTCTCCACGATATAGGTCATATTCACACCGCGTCGCAGCGCATGGGCGAACTGGCCGAGCCCGATCGAGGCGGAGTCGCCGTCGCCGGAGACGCCGAGATAGATGAGGTCGCGGTTGGCCAGATTGGCGCCGGTCAGCACCGAGGGCATGCGGCCGTGTACCGAATTGAAGCCGTGCGAGTTGCCGAGGAAATAGGTCGGCGTCTTGGACGAGCAGCCGATGCCGGAGAGCTTGGCGACCCTATGCGGCTCGATGTCGAGCTCGAAGCAGGCCTCGATGATGGCGCCCGAGATCGAGTCGTGGCCGCAGCCCGCGCAGAGCGTTGAGATCGAGCCCTCGTAGTCGCGGTGGGTGTAGCCGAGCGCGTTCTTGGGCAGGTCCGGATGGTGGAACTTCGGCTTGACGATATAGGTCATGACACCACCTTGCGCAGCGGCGTCACCTTGAGGGCATCGAGCGCGTCGCCTATCTCGCGGGCGATGAAGCGCGCCGTCACCGGGGTGCCGTCGTAGTTGAGGATGGGCACCAGCCGCACCGGGTCGACGCCGCATTCGTTGACGATGAGCGAGCGCAATTGCGCATCGCGATTCTGCTCGACCACGAACACGAAATCATGGTCGGCGAGGAAGCTCGTGACGCTCGAATGGAACGGGAAGGCGCGCACCCGCAGGCGGTCGAGCGTCTGGCCGCGCGCCTCGATCAGGTGGATCGCCTCGTCCATCGCGGGCGAGGTCGAGCCGTAATAGATGACGCCGTACTTGGTCGGCTTCTCGGCGTTGGCGAGCAGCGGGCGCGGCACCAGGTCCTTGGCGGTCTCGAACTTGCGCAAGAGGCGTTGCATGTTGTCAGCGTAGGGCGCGCCTTCCTCGGTATAGCGCGCGTAGCGGTCGCGCGAGGTGCCGCGGGTGAAGAACGCGCCCTTGACCGGATGCGTGCCCGGATAGGTGCGATAGGGGATGCCGTCGCCGTCGACGTCGAGATAACGGCCGAAATCCTTGCCCGCCTCGAGATCGGCGGCCGTCATCACCTTGCCGCGGTCGAACTTGCGCGCGTCGTCCCACTTGAGCGGCCGGCACAGGCGGTGGTTCATCCCGATATCGAGATCGAGCATGACGAAGATCGGCGTTTGCAGCCGGTCGGCGAGATCGAAGGCTAGCGCCCCGAACTCGAAGGCCTCCGCCGGGTCCTCCGGGAACAGCAGCACGTGCTTGGTGTCGCCGTGCGAGGCATAGGCGCAGGAGAGGACGTCGCCCTGCTGGGTGCGGGTCGGCATGCCGGTGGAGGGACCGGCGCGCTGCACGTCGAACACGACCGCGGGAATCTCGGCGAAATAAGCGAGACCCAAAAACTCCTGCATCAGCGAGATGCCGGGGCCGGAGGTGGCCGTGAAGGCGCGGGCGCCGTTCCAGGCGGCGCCGATCACCATGCCGATCGAGGCCAATTCGTCCTCGGCCTGGATGATGGCGACCTTGCTCTTCTTGGTCTCGGGGTCGACGCGCAGCCTACGGCAATAGCTGGTGAATGCGTCGGCAAGCGAGGAAGAGGGAGTGATCGGATACCAGGCGCACACAGTGGCGCCGCCATAGATAGCTCCCAGCGCCGCAGCGCTGTTCCCCTCGATGAAGATGCGGTCACCGACCCCCTCGGCGCGCTTGAGGCGCAGCCCGATCGGGCATTGCAGGTTTTTGAGCGCCCAGTTGCGGCCGAGATGCAGCGCGTTGACGTTGGCGCCGATCAGCTTCTCCTTCGACTTGAACTGCTCACCGATGAGCTTCTCGATCTCGGCCACGTCCATGTCGAGGAGCGCCGAGAGCGCGCCCACATAGATGATGTTCTTGAACAGCTGACGCTGGCGCGGATCGGTATATTCGCGATTGCAGATCTCGGTGAGCGGAACGCCGATGACGCTGATGTCCTCGCGGAACCTCGAGCGCGGCATCGGCTTGGTCGAATCGTAGAGCAGGTAGCCGCCCGGTTCGATGCCGGCCACGTCCTTGTCCCAGGTCTGCGGGTTCATCGCGACCATGAGATCGGTGCCGCCGCGCGCGCCCAGATGGCCGGCCTCGGAGATGCGCACCTCGTACCAGGTCGGCAGGCCCTGGATGTTCGAGGGGAAAATGTTGCGCGGCGCGACTGGCACGCCCATGCGCAACACGGAACGAGCGAACAATTCGTTGGCGCTGGCGGAGCCTGAACCGTTCACATTGGCGAAGCGGACGACGAAGTCGTTCACGCTGCTGATTGGGCTGCTACTCGGCATTGGTCATCCGCATGCGTCATGTCGATGAGATATTTCTTCATGTCCCAGGCGCCGGTCGGGCAACGCTCGGCGCAGAGACCGCAGTGGAGGCAAACGTCCTCGTCCTTGACCATCACGCGTCCGGTCTTGAGCGCGTCGGAGACGTAGAGGTCCTGGGTGAGGTTGCTGGCTGGAGCCTTGAGGCGCGTGCGCAGGTCGGCTTCCTGGCCGTTCTGCGTGAAGGTGATGCAGTCCATCGGGCAGATGTCGACGCAGGCATCGCATTCGATGCAGGCCGGCGTGGTGAACACCGTCTGTACGTCGCAATTGAGGCAGCGGTGCGCTTCCTTGAGCGCGAGCTGCGGGTCGAAGCCGAGCTCGACCTCCGCCTTGATGTCGCGCAACGCCACCACCTTGTCGCGCAGCGGCACCCGGTAGCGCTTGTCGGGGGCGATGTCGTTGTCGTAGCTCCACTCGTGGATGCCCATCTTCTGGCTGAAGATGTCGACCGCCGGCAGCGGCCGGTCGTTGACGTCCTCGCCGCGGCAGAGCTTGTCGATCGAAAGCGCGGCCTCGTGGCCGTGCGCCACGGCCCAGATGATGTTCTTCGGCCCGAAGGCGGCGTCGCCGCCGAAGAAGACTTGTGGGTGTGTCGAGCCCATCGTCTTCGGGTCGACCTTCGGCATGTCCCACTTATCGAACGCGATGCCGATGTCGCGCTCGATCCAGGGAAACGCGTTCTCCTGGCCGACCGCCACCAGCACATCGTCGCAGGGGAAGTGCTGATCCGGCTCGCCGGCCGGCACCAGGCTGCGCCGGCCCTTGGCGTCGTATTCGGCCTTGACCTTCTCGAACAGCACGCCGGTCAAGCGGCCGTTCTCGTGGGTGAACTCCTTGGGCACCAGAAAATTGTGGATCGGGATGTCCTCGTGCATGGCGTCCTCCTTCTCCCAGGGGGACGCCTTCATCTCCTCGAAGCCGGAGCGCACCACCACCTTGACGTCCTCGCCGCCGAGGCGGCGCGAGGAGCGGCAGCAGTCCATGGCGGTGTTGCCGCCGCCGAGCACGATGACGCGGCGGCCGATCCTGGAAGTGTGGCCGAAGGAGACCGAGGACAGCCAATCGATGCCGATATGGATGTTGGCGGCCGCTTCCTTGCGGCCCGGAATGTCGAGCTCGCGCCCGCGTGGGGCGCCGGAGCCGACGAAGACCGCGTCCCAGCCCTCGGCGAGCAGAACCTTGAGGCTGCCGATGCGCTTGCCACCGACGAACTCGATGCCGAGATCGAGGATGTAGTTGCACTCCTCGTCGATGATCGATTCGGGCAGGCGGAAGCGCGGAATCTGCGTGCGGATCATGCCGCCCGCCTTGGGGTCCTGATCGAACACGGTGCACTGATAGCCGATGGGCGCGAGGTCGCGCGCGACCGCGAGCGAGGCCGGGCCACCGCCGACGAGCGCAATGCGCTTGCCGTTCTTCTGCACCGCCGGCCGCGGCAGGCGGGCGCGGACGTCATCCTTGTAGTCGGCGGCGACGCGCTTCAAGCGGCAGATTGCCACCGGCTCCTTCTCGACGCGCCCGCGCCGGCAGGCCGGCTCGCACGGCCGGTCGCAGGTGCGCCCGAGCACCCCGGGAAACACGTTGGAGCGCCAGTTGACCATATAGGCGTCGCTGTAGCGCCCGGCCGCAATCATGCGGATATATTCGGGCACCGGCGTGTGCGCCGGGCAGGCCCATTGGCAATCCACGACCTTGTGGAAGTAGTCAGGTGCAGCGATGTCGGTAGGTTTCATTGACTCCTCGTGCACGCACACATGCCCCTCAACGGTCCGCGCGAGCAAGTGTCGGCCCGATCCCTCTCCAGCTGCTCGGCTTATGGTGCCGAGTGCGGAGATTTTATTGGAGCGGGACGTCCATTACCACCGATACATTGCTCATAACAGGGGTTGCGATACTGAGGACCGCGGGGCGATGCAGGGCGGCCACAGTGACGCGGAGGGATTAAGGAAAGCTTTCGGCCGTTTTGTCGCGCTTTTCTGGTAAGCTGTTGAGCAAATTCGTGTTTTTTCGGTGGCGGAAAGGGAGGCCGGCACCGGTGGTAAGCGGCCGGAACCCTGCCCGAATCCTGCGGGACAGCGGACGCTTTTGATGACAGCGACACGGTGAGTGTGAGAAGAGCTTCCTGCTGCGATGCAGCAAGGATGAGAGCGCGATGCGCGACATTTTTGAGGACATCTTTCAGCAGGCGCCGCTCGACCCGATGGAGGCGGCGCGGCGGTCGGCGCGGCCGCAGCCGCGCCGGCGATTTTATCGCGACGCCCATGTGGATGCGGGCGAGGCCGGCGTGGCGATCCGGCTCGACGGGCGCGCGGTGCGTACACCGGCGCGGCGTGTGCTCGAGGTCCCCACGCGCGCGCTCGCCGAGGCGCTGGCCGCCGAGTGGAATGCGCAAGGCGAGCTGATCGATCCCATGACCATGCCGCTTACGCGCCTTGCCAATTCGATCATCGACGGCGTCGTTGCCGCGCCGGCTGCCGTGGCGGCGGAGATCGAGCGATATCTGGCCTGCGATCTCATCGTGTACCGCGCGGAAGGCCCGCGGGAATTGGTCGCGCGGCAGGCAGAGGTCTGGGACCCGCTCGTCGATTGGGCGAGCTCCGCGCTCGGGGCGGACTTCGTCCTCGCGCAAGGCGTCAAGTTCGTGGTGCAGTCCCCGGCGACGCTCGCCGCCGCGCGGGCCGCGCTGCCGCGCGATCCTTGGCGGCTCGGTGCGCTCAACGCCATCACGACGCTCACCGGCTCCGCCGCCATCGCGCTCGCGATTCTCTTGGGGCGGCTCTCGGCTGATGCGGCATGGGCGGCGGCCCATGTGGATGAGGACTGGAACATGGAACGCTGGGGGCGCGATGCGGCCGCGCTCGAGCGGCGGGCCGGTCAGTTCAAGGAGCTCAAGGCGGCGGTCAACATGCTCGGTATGCTGGAGCCGCCGGCACCGATATGAAGATGCCGCGGGCTGTGGAGGAGGAGGGGAGGCGATGAAGGTCACGCTCGATCTCAGCAAGCTGCTCGAGGAAGGCAAAATCAGCCAAAGCGAATTCGACCGCCTGCGCGCGCTCGCTGCACGGGACACCGGCTCGCTTGCCTTCAATATCCTGATTGGCTTCGGGATATCGGCGGTGAGCCTTGGTGCGGTGGCGCTGGTGCCCAACCCGATCACCGCCGCGGTCGTGGGCGGTGCGCTCTTCGCCTTCGGGCTCGCGCTGGTGCTGGCGCGCTCGGCGCATTGGGGGCTTCTGGCGCAGATTTGCCTGTGCGTCGGTGCGCTGACGCTTGCCGGCGGCATCATCGCGCTCGACGGCGGCTCGCTGCGGGCGATGTTCTTGGTGACCTTGCTGCTCGCGGCCGCATCGATAGGGGCGCGCAGCGGTCTCCTGATGGTCGGCGCCGTGCTTGCCGCGTCGAGCTGCCTTGGCGCCAGCACCGGCTATTGGCACGCCACCTATGAGCTCTCGATCACCGAGCCGACGCTCACTGTCGTGGTATTCAGCGCGCTCGCGCTTGCGACCTATCACATGTCGAAGCAGCTCAAGTCCGATGACGAGCGCCTGGCCTTGATGGCGGCGCGCACCTGCGTGTTCCTGGTGAATTTCGGGTTCTGGGTCGGCTCGCTCTGGGGCGACCGGCTGATCCTGCTGCGCGCGCTGGCCGAGCGGCTCGACCCCGCCGGCAGCCTGCCGCCGGTTGCGTTGCCGCCTTGGCTGTTCTCGGTCGGCTGGGCGCTGGCACTGATCGCGGTCGGGATCTGGGCAACGCGTGCCGGCCGCCGCTGGGTGGTCAATGTCGCGGCAGTATTCGGTGCGATCCACTTCTATACGCAATGGTTCGACAAGCTCGGGCCGAGCCCGCTCTCGTTCTTTCTCGGCGGGCTGGTGATGCTGGCCATCGCGCTCGGCCTGTGGATGCTCAATCGCCGCCAGGAGGCGGTGCCCGCATGAAAGACATCGTCGAGAAGCTCGATCGTCGCCGCGCCGGCGCGCGCGCCGGTGGCGGCGCGGCCCGCATCGAGGCCCAGCACAAACGCGGCAAGCTCACCGCGCGCGAGCGCATGGAGCTGTTCATGGACAAGGGCTCGTTCGAGGAGTTCGACATGTTCGTCGAGCACCGCTCGGCGGAGTTCGGCATGGAGAAGACGAAAATCCCCGGCGATGGCGTGGTCACCGGCTGGGGCACCGTCAACGGCCGCACCGTCTTCGCCTTCGCCAAGGATTTTACTGTGTTCGGCGGCTCGCTCAGCGAGGCGCACGCGCAAAAGATCGTCAAGATCCAGGACCTTGCCATGAAGGCGCGCGCCCCGATCATCGGCCTGTTCGACGCCGGCGGCGCCCGCATCCAGGAGGGTGTGGCGGCACTCGGCGGTTACGGCGAGGTGTTCAAGCGCAACGTCACCGCCTCGGGCGTCATTCCGCAGATTTCGGTGATCATGGGCCCGTGCGCGGGCGGCGACGTCTATTCCCCGGCCATGACCGACTTCATCTTCATGGTGCGCGATACGAGCTACATGTTCGTCACCGGTCCCGACGTTGTGAAGACGGTGACCAACGAGGTGGTCACCGCTGAGGAGCTTGGTGGCGCCGGCGTGCACACGACCAAATCCGGCGTCGCCGACGGCTCCTACGAGAACGACGTCGAGTGCCTGTTGCAGATGCGCCGCCTGATCGATTTCCTCCCTTCCAACAGCGCTGCCGGCGCGCCGCATTGGCCCACCGACGACGACATCGAGCGCGAGGAGAAGTCGCTCGACACGCTCATTCCCGACAGCCCCAACAAGCCCTATGACATCAAGGAGCTGATCCTCAAGGTCGCGGACGAGGGAGATTTCTTCGAAATCCAAGCAGCATTCGCGATGAACATCGTGACCGGCTTCGGCCGCATCGCCGGGCGAACCGTCGGCTTCGTCGCCAACCAGCCGATGATGCTCGCCGGCGTGCTCGATTCGGATGCCAGCCGCAAGGCCGCGCGCTTCGTGCGCTTCTGCGACGCCTTCGACATCCCGATCGTCACGTTCGTGGATGTGCCCGGCTTCCTGCCCGGCACCGATCAGGAATATGGCGGGCTCATCAAGCACGGCGCCAAGCTCCTATTCGCCTATAGCCAGTGCAGCGTGCCGCTCGTCACCGTGATCACCCGCAAGGCCTTTGGCGGCGCCTATGACGTGATGGCCTCCAAGCACGTGGGCGGCGACGTCAACTATGCCTGGCCGACCGCGCAGATCGCGGTGATGGGCGCCAAGGGCGCGGTGGAGATCATCTTCCGGGCTGACCTCGGCGAGGCCGCCAAGATCGCTGCGCGTACCAAGGAATACGAAGACCGCTTCCTCTCGCCCTTCGCCGCCGCCGAGCGCGGCTATATCGACGATGTGATCATGCCGCGGGCGACGCGGGCGCGCGTGGCGCGGGCGCTTGCCATGCTGCGCGGCAAGAAGGTCGAGCTGCCGGCGCGCCGGCACGACAATCTGCCGCTGTAAGCAGGGATCAGACCTCAGTAATCAGTGGTCAGAAGCGTCGGCACAGGCTACTGATCATTGGCCGCTGACGGCTGAGCTCTGATCACTGACTTCTGATTACTCCTGATCCGCATGCATCTCATTCGTCGTTTCACTGAGCGGCACCTCGGCCGCATCGAGGCGTTCAGTGACGGCATCTTTGCGGTTGCGGTGACGTTGCCGGTGCTCGATCTGAAGATGCCGGCACTGCATGATCGCGCCGATCCGCTCGAGGGCGGAGAGGACGTGCGCGGCGCTGTGGATTGGTCGGCCCGCTGTGCTATCTGGTCGGGGCGGCTGCGGCCTACATCCCGGCCGCTTTGTCATTTATCCGGCGGCTTTGTCATCTATGCGCTGTCGCCGATATTCCACTTCACGCCGCCGCAAGGCCCGGCGGCGCCAAGAACGAGCGATGCATGGGAGCACAGGCGAACCAGCAGCGGCCTAGTTGGCGGCTTGCTCTTCTTCCTTGCGATCGAGGCGGATGCGGTCGGCGTGTTCGGCAAGGCGCAGCCACGATTGCGCCATGGTGGCCCACAGCGGCCCGTCGCGATCGTCCGCTGCCGCTTCGGCGCGACGCAAACAATCCTCGGCGTTGCTGCGATAGTCGTTAGCGGAACTCATGTTACCATCCCCTAACACGCATTTCTTCGTGACGGAGCCAATCATCCGAGATTGGCAAAGTCGCGATACGACTGCGGCGCCATCGCGGCTATTCTGCGACGGCGCGGCCCTGCCGTCGGTGGCCGCGCACCGCCAAGCGCTTCTTTGTTCGGCTTTTTGTTTGATGTGATGCTCCAACAACAGCAATGATCTCTAATCGCTTACCGCCTGGCCGCGACATCATCGTGGCGCACTCCTCTGATCTGCACATCGACGACGACCACACCGCGCGCCTGCACGGCGGCGACGGCACCGCAGGCCTCGCTTGCGTGCTGGGCGCCGCGCAGGCGGCCGCTGCCGACGTGCTCATATTGGCGGGCGATACCTTCGACAGTCACCGCGTGCCGCCCGATTTGCTCGAGCGTGCGGCCGCAGTCGTTGCGGCATCCACCGTGCCAGTGGTGGTGTTGCCCGGAAACCATGATCCGGTCACGGCCGAGGCGGTCTATCATCGCCCCGTCTTGGCGAAGCTTGCGAACCTGCATGTCCTCGGGGTCACGCACGACGAAGCGGTGCTGTTTCCTGACCTCGAGCTCGAAATCTGGGGTCGCGCCCACCGCGATTATGCGGACATGATCCCGTTCGAGACGACGCGGGCGCGCTGCACGCGCTGGCAGATCGCGGTCGGGCATGGACATTATGAGCCGCGGCCCGACCGCAGCACACGGCTGCGTCCCGGCTGGCTCATCGGCGACGCGGAGATCGCGGCAACCGGCGCCGACTACGTCGCGCTCGGCCATTGGAACCGGGCCGCGATGGTCGGCGATGGGCGCGCCCGTTATTCCGGCGCGCCTGAATATGCCGGCACCATCAATCTCGTGCGCTTGACCCCACAAGGCGAGGTGGTCGTGTCGCAACTCGCGCTCGATATCGCGCGCGAGCCGTGGGCTCTGATAGAATGAGTCGGGAAGGGAACATTCCCCCGCGCGGTGGCGTTGGTGTTGCTTTACGGCTAAACCTTTCCTGAAACCCTGTGGATCCAGGAGATCGGCCATGAAGAAGAAGCGCAAGCATACCGAACGTGGCGGCAGGTACGAGGCGCTGGCTGAGGGATACAAGGTTTTCAATTCGCCGCTGGCGGAGCTCTACAGCGCGGCGGCCGAGCATTACCACGAACGTGATCCCGCAATCGGGGAGAGCGACGAGCCGCAGCGGCAAGACGACGAGCCGCAGCAGCACGTGCGGAGCTGAGGTATTTCACCGATTTCCCGCGCTGTCTTATTTTTGCAATATGGCCCGGGAATCATCCGCCTGCGGGCGCTTCAACCGGCAGCGATGGAAGTATGCAATTTGCACGCCTTAAAGGCATCCTTAAAGGCATGATGCTGGCCGCGGCGCTCGCTGCGGCCGCGCCCCGTGGCGCGGGCGCGGCGGAATTCGTGCTGGTGAACACGTCGGGTGTCACCATCGAGCAGCTCTACATCTCGCCCTGCGGGCATCGGAATTGGGGTCGCAATCAGCTTGCCGGGCAGCCGCTGTGGAGCACCCGCGCCTTCTCGGTCTCCGATATCATTCCAGGCTGCTATGACGTCATGGTGGTGCTGCCGCCATGGAACGAATGCATCCTGGCGGGCGCCGCGCTGCAGCACGGATTGTCCTGGACCATCTCCAAGTCGACCCTGACCCAGGCGATTTTCGGAGACTGCTCGCAGTCGCCCAATATCGTGATGAGTGGGCGCCATCCGTTGCGGACTGACTAGCATCAATCCCCGCGGTCCGGCTCGGACCTGGGAGTCTGCGTGCCTGCCGAAACCACTTTGGCCTGGTCGGCCAGGCGCTGCCATTCCTGCGCCATCTCGACCAGGAAGGCCTTGAGCTTGGCGTCGAGCGTGCTGCGCGCCTCTTGCAGGCATCGCGCGGAGTATCGCTGATATTTTCTCGCGGGCTGCATCGCCACCAAGCCCTCCGCATCATCGCGCCCCGAGGCTTTCCGTAAGGATAACGAACCGGCAGACACCCGCCAGGGGAAACCTGCCACGGTGCATGCCGGGCGGGGTCAGGATGAGGATACCGCAAGCAAGCAAATTTTGTTCAGCGCTTGGCTTGGCACGTTTCACCATGCGCAAAAGGCGAAAGCTCCGTGGAACAATGTTCCCTATCGGACGATGTTCGTTGCGGAACGGTCAGCCGCGCTCGCCGCCGCCTCAACGCCAACGCGCCGCCGCGCCCGTCAGCCGCGCTTGGCGGGAAACCGGTATCCATGCGGGCTTCCTCCCGAATGTCCCACCGCGTGTCGCCGGTGACGACGCGTTGATTAAAAATCAAAACGCGTTGTCCGATTTGTGGCCCGTTGTTGCATTTCTGCAACCACTATCCGCATACGTTCCGCCATAGTGCCGTAGCTCCTTGTGGACTTGGTTCCGCTTTCGCGGACCGTCAGCCGTTTCGTTTAGTTGCTAGTGGCAACCGCGGCATCCCGACGGCTGCGGAACCTTGCGTTGGCAATTCCCGCCGCCAAGGGGATGGGGATGATTCCTGGGGCACAGATCGACCGCCGGTCCTTCGTTGCGGGCTCCCTCGCTGGCGGCTTCGCGCTCGGCTTTCATGTTCCATTCGACGCTGTTGCAGTGGCGGTTGCGGCCGCCGGCGCGCCCGAGATCAATGCCTGGATCACGATCGCGTCCGATGACACGGTCACGATAAGAGTGGCTCGCTCGGAGATGGGTCAGGGCGTCCTGACCGCGCTGCCGATGCTGGTCGCGGAGGAGCTCGAATGCGATTGGGCCAAGGTGCGGGCCGAATGCGTTTCGCCGACGCAGAATCTCCAGCGCAATCACGTCTGGGGCAGCATGTCGACCGGCAACAGCACCTCCATAAAGGTTTCGCAGGAATCTTTGCGCCGGGCCGGTGCCGCCGCGCGCGAGATGCTGATCGGCGCAGCAGCGACGCAATGGAATTGCCCAGCATCGGAATGCCGCGCCGCGAACGGTGTGATTATTCATCCCGCGAGCGGGCGTTCCGCCAGATTTGGAGCGCTCGCCCGCGACGCGGCGCTGATGCCGCCACCCGGCGAGGTCGCTCTTAAGGACCCCAAGAATTGGAAGATCATCGGCACGCCGCGCCGGCGCCTCGACGCTCGTGAGAAGATCACCGGCGAAGCCGTTTACGCCATCGACGTGCGCCTGGCCGGGATGCTTTACGCGGCCATCGTCCAGTGCCCGGTGTTCAAGGGCAAGCTGCAGTCATGTGACGGCGGGCGGGTCGCCAAGTCGAAGGGCGTTCGTCGGATCGTCACCGGACCGGATTTTGTCGCCGTCGTGGCCGAGAGCTGGTGGCAAGCCGAGCGGGCGAGCGAGGCGCTGGCGATAACCTGGAACGACGGCGGCAACGGTGATGTCTCTGGGGGGATGATCAGCGCGCTGCTGCGCCAGGGCCTCGATGCAGCCGGCGCAAGCCCAGTCTGCAGTCTTGGCGACGTCGACGCGAGCCTGCAACGCGCGGCCCGTCGTCTCGACGCGGACTACGCGGTTCCCTTTCTGGCGCACGCCACCATGGAGCCGCAGAACTGCACCGCCCATGTCACCCCTGAACGGGTCGAAATCTGGGTGCCGACCCAGGACGGCGACACCGCACTGTCGATCGCGGCGGCCGCTGCCCGCGTCAACCCCAGCAAGGTAGTGGTGCACAAAACCACGCTCGGCGGCGGCTTCGGGCGCCGCGGATCGTTCCAGGACTTCGTGCGGCAGGCCGTCCTTATTGCCAAGGAGGTCGACGCACCGGTGCAACTCGTGTGGTCACGCGAGGAGGACATGCGTCACGATTTCTATCGGCCGGCCGTCATGGCGCGATTGACCGCGGGCCTCGATGGCGCAGGTCGGCCGATTGCCTGGAAGACGCGGATCGCGGGGCAATCCATCCTGGCCTCGGTCGCGCCCGAGATGCTGAGCATAGGGTTTGACACGAACTTGGCGTTGGGGTTCGCCGACACGCCTTACGCCATCCCGAACTATCTCGTCGACGGGACGGTGCGAAACTCACACGTCCCGGTCGGAGCGTGGCGCGGAGCCGATTACTCGCAGAATGTCTTCTTCAGAGAAAGCTTCGTCGACGAGATGGCGCATGCGGCTGGCCACGATTCCTACCTGTTTCGGCGCAAGCTCCTGGCTGGGAATCCCAAAGCGTTGCGCGTTCTTGACGCGGCGGCCACGAGGGCGAACTGGGGGGCGACCGCGCGGGTCTCTCGCGGCATCGCATTGCACGACAACGCGGGCAGCATCTGTGCGCAGGTGGTCGAAGCTTCGGTGAGCCGCGAGGGTGCCCTGCGGGTACATCGCGTGGTATCCGCCCTCGATATTGGTCACGTCGTAAATCCGCTGACCGTCGAGCTGCAAACCCAGGGCGCAATCGCCTATGGTTTGACAGCGGCGCTGTTCGGCGAGATCAACATCAAGAAGGGCGGGGCGGAACAGAGCAATTTCCATGACTATGAGATGCTGCGCGTGCCCGATATGCCGCGCATCGAGACGGTCATCTTGCCAAGCGAAGGTTTTTGGGGCGGCGTCGGTGAGCTCGCCCTGCCGCCGCTCGCGCCCGCATTGTGCAATGCGATTTTCGCGGCAACCGGCACACGGATCAGATCGCTGCCGCTGAAGAACCAGAGCCTAAATAAAAGCCCGTCCGCGCCGGCCGGCGCGGACGGGATTCGTTTCACCAAGGACTAGAGCCTGGCGCTATTCCCTGGCTTCCTTGGTCTCCATCACCTCGTCGAGGAGCGCCTCGGCAGCTTTGATGAGCCCTTGGGCCGTCGCCTCGCTAAATTCCCTGCCGTCGAACGTCGAGTCTTCAAGCATCGCCAGCATCCGCGAGGCGATGTCATTGCGCCGCTTGGTGATCTCGAGGAGCTCGTCCTCGATCTTGTTGTAGGTGGCGTCGTCATTGCTGGCAAGCGCGGTCGTCGACCTCTTGAGCGTCACGACGCCGAGCGGGCCGACAGGCGCGTTGATCGCCTTGAGGAGATGCGCCATGCGCTCCGCCGTATCGAGATGCTCGCGGATTGCGCGCGGGATCGCGCCGCGCGTCATGATCTCGAAGATGGCCCGGCCATCATGGTCGTAGTCATCCTCGAGGGCCAGCAGCGACAACAAGGTGGGACGCAGGTCCGTATGGTCGGTGAAGACGTTGGTGCCGTCTTTGTCCGGCTGCACACCAGGGCCGACGAACGCCGCCCAGTTATGCGTGATCTCCGTCTGGTAGTTGCCGTGATTCCAGGCAAAGCCGTTGTTCTCATTGAAACACACGAAATTCCCATCGGGTTGGTTGCATGGGGTGGTGTCTCCGAACGCCTGGAAGAAGTAGTCGTCATTGCCGAACATGGTGAGGTTTGGGGTGCGCGCCGGGTCCTTGGTCACCATGTGAAGGAGATCTTCCTCGACCAGGTCTGCCATGCGCTCCATCAGCTTGTCGGTATTCCCGGTGATCAGGCTTGTGGCCGTGAGCTTCGCGAGATCCTGTTCCAACTTCCGCGTGACCGGAGCGGTCCGCGCCGGATTCCCGTGAATATAGAAGTTCGGCGCATCGTCGAAATGGAGGAAGAACGGCGTGGTGTTGTTGGTCGGCGGGCTTGCCAGGATGCGACCCAGGTCCGCGTCGATTTCGCCAACATGATCATAAGTGCAGGGCGTATTGACCCCGTCGCAGGGATGCTGGGGCTGCCGGCTGCCGGCAAAGTGATCGTTCTCGTCGGAGGTGACGACGAAGAGCGTGTTCTGCCGGGTGACGCCGGCCTTGTGCAACGCGCTCTGCGGATCGTCGAGGTCGGCGAAGAACTTGTGGAACGCTTTCTCATAGTCCTGGAGCTGATTGACGTAGCCAGCTTCGCCGGGGCCGAAGGCGCGCTCAGCGGCCGCGCCGTGCTGGTCGTGTGCGTCCTCGATGTAGAGGTACACGATGGGCACGCCGGCAATGTACAGCTGCTCGACGTAGCCGAGCGTCTGCTCGGGCGCGGGGTCGAAGCCGGTCGGGAAGCCCGGAGTGCCGAAATCGTCGGTAATGGGCTTGCCGAAGAGGTCGTTCACGAACGGACGCGTGATCGTCACGGACGTCTTGTTGTCGTTCACGTCTTCTTCGGTGATCGTGACGGGGAGGGTATGGCCGGGGTTGATCGCCGGCGCGACCAAGACGTTGCCGAAGAGCGCGTTAAAGCCGGTGTAGCCGCCGGGCTCGTCGGGCAGCAGGTCGGGCACGCCGCCGTTGCCGGCGGAGCAGAGTGGGCTGCTTTTCGCGCAATGAACGGCAATGCCCAAGAAATCGGCGTCCGGAACGGCGAGACCCTGGTCGTTGATGAAATTGTGGTTTTTGTCGCGCCCCGGCAGGCCGAAGAATTGGGCGTCGTCGGTCGCTTGCGGCGGGAAGTTCGGCGCGCCAGGCGTGCCGCCGAAGACGGCGGCGGCATCGAGGCCCGTCTTCTCTAATACCTGGGTGTTGACCGAGAACGCGCCTACGTCACAGCCCGCACGGGTATACACGACCCATGGCGCCGGAGCGTTGACCCCCTTCTCATTGATCATCGCCGGGGTCCCGTTCGGTGTCTTGGT
>Ga0126381_100004390_pt1 | contig 15361 bp, 12 predicted proteins | sample PanSoiMetPlot_28_FD_96465 | JGI IMG/M metagenome (GOLD analysis project Ga0126381, IMG submission 96465) | Tropical forest soil microbial communities from Panama - MetaG Plot_28 | ecosystem: Environmental > Terrestrial > Soil > Tropical forest > Bulk soil | place: Panama | collected 2016-02-17 | reverse complement strand
AGATTGAGATAGCAGAGACTCCTGTAAACCAGGTAGCAGAAACATCTACAAGCAAGGTCACCCTCGAGAGCAACCGAATCGTTAATGTCGCCGTAACCTCTGACAAGTTCTATCAGCGATTCACCGGTGGCTTCGATCTCGGGTTCATCTTCTCGAAGGGCAACGAGTCTTCTCAATACAGCCTCAGCGGACTCGCCGCGTATCCCCGGGAACGCTGGGCCGCCCAGGTCGGAATAGTCTCGAATCTCTCTAACTCTCAGGGCTCCCCTACCTCCACCCGCAATCAATTAAGCTCCCAGGGGATGCATCTCCTGCCTCGGCCCAATTATTTCTACGCCGGATTCGATATCTTTCTGCAAAGCACAGAACAAGGCATCGCTGGGCAGAATACCCTCGGCGGTGGTGTTGGACGCTACTTGAAGAACACCAACAGGCTCGTCTTTTCCGTACTGGGTGGTGGCGCCTGGCAGCACACGGAATACAACCCGGCCAAGATCCCGATAGCTACCCAAAACGTCGCTACAGCCGTGATCAGCACCAATCTGAAACTCTTCAGGTTCGACAAGACGAACCTCAACGTCAACGCAATTTTGCTTCCCGCTCTGTCCGACATCGGTCGCGTCTACTTCTCCACCAACGCGACCTACTACATCAAACTGCCAGCAAGCCTCACGTGGAATTTCTCTTTCTACGGCAACTGGGACACCCGGCCGCCAGGTAACCTGCCGGGCAGCGACTACGGCAGCACCACCGGCCTAAGCTGGACCTTCGGTACCAGCCTGCGCACTAAACCCAATACAGTTCAATAGACACCCAATTGCAAGGCTGGTGACATTCCTTCTCTACAACGCGATCTTGACGCACCTGTTAGCCTTTTAGTCTGAAGAAAGCTGCAGCTTGATCGTACGGAAGTCCAGACCTAAACTTTGTTCCTTGAATACTTTGCACGATAAGATCGGGGAGGGATACCAAGTTGAAAGAGGGATCAAACCAGAGAATCGGCTGCGCTGTCTTCCGCCATCGCCTTCTCTCGACGACCTCATCGCTGATCTTTTCCACCCTACTCCTCACGACCCTGACAACCTTCGCCCAGCTCCCCGCCGGCACCACCGATGCGACCGCCCAACCCCAGGTTGACCCTCTCCGGGTTCAGGCCAGTGAGGCTCTCGCAAAACAGGATTACTCCGCCGCCCTCAAACTCCTCACCACGCTCGCCGAGAAGAACCCCAACGACGCCCAGATTCTTTACAACCTCGCCTCCACCCAGGATGCTCTCGACCAAAACACCGCTGCCGAGGCTACCTATCGTCGGGCCATTGAAGCCAACCCAAACCGCATCGAGCCTCACCTCGCCCTAGGCCTTCTCCTCGCCCGCACCGGAAAGGCCAACGAAGCCCACTCTGAACTCTCCGCAGCCGTAGCAATCCCGGATAGCGACGCGGCCCTTCGCGCCCGCGCCTACCGCACGCTCGCCCGCCTCGATCAGCAGGGCAACCCATCCGGAGCCACCGAGGAACTCCTGGCCGCTCTCAAACTCTCACCCGAGACCCCCGAGGACATCGTCCTCTCAGGCGAGTTAGCTGAGGCCTCAGGAGATTCTGCCGCCGCCGAAGCCGCCTTCCGACGTCTCCTTGCCGCTAACCCCGACAACACCGACGCCACGGGTGCCCTCGTCCATCTCCTTCTGACTCAGAAAAGGCTCGATCAAGCTGAGACCGTCCTCAGCGCCGCCCTCGCCCGGCACCCCGACGATGCTGCCCTCAACGCCCAGTTGGCGGGCCTCTACGAGTCCCAGGGCAAACCCGATAAAGCCCTGCCCATTGTGGAGAAGCTCCACTCCGCCCATCCCGACGACGCTAACATCACTCGCCTCCTCGCTCGCCTTTACAGCCGTAACGGCCAATACGACAAATCCGAACCCCTTTACGCCGCTTTGGTTGCCGCGAATCCCGGAGATCCAACCCTCGTCGACGACCGTGCCGACGCCCTCATTCACCTCCGAAACTACTCTGAAGCCCAGTCCATCCTGAGCCGCGCTCTGGCCGACCCTAAGGCATTTCGAAACAACGATGATCTGGGTCTGGCCGCCAGCCACCTCGCCTTTGCCGCGTCGGCTAACAATGATCCAGCCGCAACCTTGCGCGCGCTTGAACTCCGTGCTACAGTATTGCCGCAAACGCCGTCCTCCCTCTTTTTAGAGGCAACGGCACGCGACAAACTTCACCAGGTCAAAGCAGCATCTGACCTTTACAAACAGTTCCTCTCCGTGGCGAAAGGACAGTTTCCGGATGAGGAGTGGGAGGCCCGCCACCGTCTCGTCACCCTCGAACATATGAAGTAGCGCTCCCAACGAGGTGCGTTATGAAAACAAATCTTCGCCATAGCGGCATGGTTCTTCTGGTCCAACTGATTCTCTTCCCCGCTGCAACCCTCGAAGCTGCAACCGCCGACAAGAATCTCACGGACGAGCAGGCAATCACTCAACTTGAGCAGCGTGCTCAACAAGCCAATCCCCGCGACCAGTGCTTCCTCTACACTGAGTTGGTCTCAGCCATGACGGAACTCGCCGGAAAGCAGATGGTCGATGGCGACACCGACCACGCAAGCGCGATGCTGAAGAAGATATCGCACTACGCAGAACTCATTCACATTGGCCTGTCCAGCGATCCCAAGCGAGTTAAGAACGCGCAGATGCTGATGCACCGCACAACCTATCGTCTCGGCGAATACATCCACCAGGCATCCAGCGAAGACCAGGCCACCCTTCAGGCGACCCTCAAGCAGTTGAACCAGGTGCAGGACGAGCTTCTAACCCAGGTATTCAAAAAATAGCCACGCATGACCCAAAAACTCGCTCTCATCCTGCTCGTATCCCTTGCCATCCCCCTGTACGCGCAGCGCAGCGACGCCTCCCTCTCCGAAAAAGAGATCGAACAACTTCGTGACTCCGCCTACGTCGCCAACGACCGTGTCATGGTCTTTATCAAACTCATCGACACACGAGTCAAAGCGATCCAGGACCTCTACGCGCATCCCCGCCGCCCAGGCCGCGAGCAGGACACCCACGACCTGATGGAGCAGCTCACCTCCCTGGCAGATGAACTGAACGACAATCTCGACGATTACGGGCCGCGCCATCGCGACATCCGCAAATCACTTCCCAAGCTGGTCGAAGCCACCGAACGCTGGGCGACTGCAATCAAGTCACCTCCCGACGACGCCGCCTACAACGTCTCCCGCAAACTTGCGCTCGAGGCCATCCGCGACCTCCGCGAAGAGTCGTCGCAACTCGCCGAGGAACAGAAAAATTGGTTTGCAGCCCATCCACCTTCGAAAGAAAACCCTGCAAACGCCGACACAGCTCCCCGCTGAAATCTTTAGCAGCGCGCATGCTAATCTCAAAAATAGTGAACTCCGCGCTCGTCCCAATCTTTGAAGAGCAATACAGGCACCTTCGCCCAAGAGCTCCGATTCCTGCGCTCGACATCCGATTCCGCCGCTTCACCTCGCTGAATACCACGATCCGTCTGCGCGAAGGACGCCTTCATGTCCGTCTTTCCGACGTCCTCGAGCACGCGCCAGAATCAGTCCACCACGCGATCGCGCACATCCTGCTGGCAAAGCTTTATAAGAAGCCGATCGCCCCCACTCACGCTGACCGTTATCGCCGCCACGTCTCCTCAGAAGCCGTCTCGAGGCAGGCCGAGCACATTCGCCAGACGCGTGGTCGCAAACGCATCCTCACTCACGCAGGTCACCACTACGACCTCAACGAAGTCTTCGACTCTCTCAACGCCCGCTTCTTTCACGGCCTGCTCGGTCGCCCCATCCTTACCTGGAGCGCCCACCATGCACGGCGCATGCTCGGCCATTACGATGCCGCACATAACACCATCATGGTGAGCCGGATCTTCGACCGCCACGACACTCCGCGATGCGCTATCGAGTATCTCCTCTACCACGAGATGCTCCACCTCAAGCACCCCGTCCGCGTCAAAGCCGGACGCCGCTGCGTCCACTCGCGTGAGTTTCAAGCCGAAGAGCGTCTCTTCCCTGACCTCGAAGAGGCGAAGGTGTACTTAAAGCGCCTCTAGTCACGAGACCGGCAGTCAAATCCTTTCAACGAAGTCGTGATAGCATTCCTCCCGTCTGCCTCTTCCGACCGGGCCGACCGGCTCCCATACAACTGATTTCACTCCACGAAAAGAGCGAGGTAGTCTCTATGCCGCTTTCAAAACGTGCTTTGGCTGAATTCTTTGGAACCTTCTGGCTTGTCTTTGGTGGTTGCGGAAGCGCCGTGCTCGCCGCCGCGTTTCCGGCTCTCGGTATTGGGTTTGTTGGCGTTGCGTTTGCCTTTGGGCTCACTGTTCTTACGATGGCCTTTGCTATCGGACACGTTTCAGGCTGTCACCTTAACCCGGCTGTTTCCGTCGGTCTCGTCGTCGGCAAGCGTTTTCCTGCGTCCGAGCTTCCCGCCTACGTAGTTGCACAGCTCGTTGGAGCAATCGCTGCCTCCGGTGTACTCTACGTCATTGCAAGCGGTAGAACAGGCTTCTCGCTTGCCGGCGGCTTCGCCTCGAATGGTTATGCCGATCACTCGCCGGGAGGCTATTCCCTCCTTGCCTGTTTCGTCGCCGAGGTCATCCTCACAGCCTTCTTTCTTCTGGTCATCCTGGGCTCTACCGACGAGCGCGCCCCCAAAGGCTTCGCTCCCATCGCCATCGGGCTCTGCCTCACTCTGATCCACCTGATCAGCATCCCGGTCACTAACACCTCGGTAAATCCCGCTCGGAGCACCGGCCCGGCCCTATTCGTGGGCGGATGGGCCCTCAGCCAGCTGTGGCTGTTTTGGGTGGCCCCGATTCTCGGGGCTATCCTCGGTGGCCTGATCTCAACGGCCTTCTTCGCAGCACCGCAAGAACCGTTGCGCAAAGAGATGTCCCGCTAATCCACGCTAGCCCGCACATCATGCGGGCTAGTTCCAAATCAAAGGGCTAAGAGACAGGATCACTCGCCAGCTGTGGCGACCACTGGACGTTCTTCGCTCGCGCCACTGCAATCAGCAAAGCTCCTGCAATCACCGATCCCAACGCTGCTACTTGCGCATTCGTCAAGCCCCAATAGAGCGGCGGATTGATCCGGACAAACTCCACCAGAAATCTCCCTATACCGCTCAGCAAAAGATACTGCCCCGTAATCACTCCAACTGAAGGAGAGCTCTGCGACTTCTTCCAGAGCCACCAGGCCAAAGCCAGAGAAAAGAGCAACTCATAGACAGGAGTCGGCTGGACCAAAGCGCCAGGAGGGTTAGGCGGAACCAGAGCATCGGGCGCCATATGGACGCCCCACGGCAGAGTTGTATTCTTGCCGTAGTCTCCATCCCCGGATAGCAAGCACCCGATCCTACCGACTCCATAGCCTACCGCAGCCGCGGGAGCCGCGAGATCCAACATCCGAACTGCACCGACTGGTTTGCCCAGAGTTCCTTCGGCCGTCCCCTTGAAGCGTACCGCTCGCCCCTGCCACATCAGCATGGCGATCCCAGCCAGCATGCCGCCGAACCACGCAAATCCAGCCTGAAACCAGTGCAGAAATCCCGATGCCACTTCGAGCGGATGCCTCCAACCTGGAAGCGCAATCTGCCGCAGCGCAAGCTTCAACTCGGTCAGGTTCTGCAACTCATGCCAGGTCTTCGCACCGATGACGCCGGAGATCACCACAAACGCCACTACGCTCAGCGCGTCTCCATCCACCCCATAACGGGAAAAGTTCTTATGCAATACCACCGTGGCGACAACCGCAGCTAGCCACAGCAACAGCCCAAACGTGCCCAGGTGTACCGGGCCAATATTGATGTACGGATACATATGCTTAAAGTATAGGCGACGCTTGGCCTTGAACTGCTATTCGCGCTACTCTGCGTCTATGTCAATGGCACCCGCTTCCACTTCGTTTTTTCCTTCCCCTGAGATCATGCAGATTCTCTTTACCAAAGAGCAGATCGCCAAACGGACACGCGAGATCGGCGCCCAGATCACAGCAGACTATGCCGACCAGGCGATCGTCCTGATCGGTGTGCTCAAGGGCGCAGCGATCTTCCTCGCAGATCTGGCCCGTGCTATCAAGGTCGATAATACGTTCGATTTTGTAGCAGTTTCCAGTTACGGCCGCGCACGGGTGTCTTCAGGCGCAGTAAAGCTCATCAAGGACATCGACAATCCCATCGAAGGCAAACACGTCATTCTCGTGGAGGACATTTTGGACACAGGTCTGACTCTGAGCTACCTTCGCGGCCTGATGCTTCAGCACAAGCCAGCCTCGCTCAAGATCGCCACCTGCCTTGACAAGCCGGAACGGCGCCTAGTTCCCATCGAAGCTGATTATGTGGCATTCAAAATTCCGAATCAGTTCGTCATCGGCTACGGAATGGACTACGCCGAGCGCTACAGAGGTGTAGAGGATATTCGGCTCTTTCCGGAGGATGCAGGGCACTAGCAATGTCGAGGGTGCATCACAGATCGGCAAGAGATTGATCTATCGACATTGCAGCTGTCTCGGTTTCAAATACCTCCGAGAGCAGTTCATAGCTCCTGACCCGCTTTTCGTAGTCCCAGAGAATCGTGTTCACGATCAGCTCATGAATCCCCAGCTCTGATGCCATCTGTTCCATCTGCTCACGAACTCGGGAGGGCGTTCCCACAAAGTACCGGGGCCATTCGCCCTCTTCCAGCGATACATCCCCCAACGCCTGAAGCTCGCGCAGAGCCTCCTCAGGGGACCTGACCGGCCTACGGTCACCCAGTCGAATGCGCCGCTGCAACAATTTCACGCTGGAGGCGAGATACTCGGCCTCCTCCTGCGTCTCTGCGCAAATTGCTCCTACTGCCACCGTGGCTTCAGGCGCGGAGCGATACTGCCCTCCCCTGAACCCACGCATGTAGGCTTCGATCGCATCACGCGTCTTCACGGGACTGAAGAAGTGAGCAAACGAGTACGGCAACCCGAATTCGATTGCCGCAGCCGAACTCCACATGCTTGATCCCAACATCCACACATCCGGACTGCCAGTCACTGTCGGCATGGCTCGTACTCGCGAAAACGGATGACCTTCCTGGAAGCCGCCGTTCAGAAATGCAAGCAATTCGCTTACCTGGTCAGGGAAGTCATCTTCCATCGGTGTTCTGCGGCTCCGCCTGAGCGCAAGCGTCTCCATCGGCCCACCCCCGGGAGCGCGGCCGACCCCCAGATCCACTCTGTTTGGATACAGGGCATACAGTGTCCGGAAAACCTCAGCGACCTTCAGCGGAGTGTAATGCGGCAGCATGATTCCCCCGGACCCGATTCGTATTCGTCCGGTCTCTCGACCGATCCTTGCCAGCATGATCTCTGGAGCAGTGCACGCAAGGGTGTCCATCGCATGGTGCTCGGACATCCAGAATCGGTGGAAACCCAACTCATCGACTCGCCGTGCGAGCGAGATCGATCGTTGCAGAGCTTCGCCCGCCGTGCCGCCCGTAGTCACAGGAGACTGATCGAGTACAGAGAGCCGCAATGCTACGTTCTTGTTGGTCACGCTTATTGGATGTTCCGGACTGCAGAATGAATCACATGCCGCTCACTCGACAGGAAGCTTCGCTTTGTAGCCATCGCGAGCAATAACCGAATACTTCAACGGCTTATGTTTCTCGTCTTCCATCTGGAGCGGATGGCCCTCGTTATCTACCAGCGTTACTTTGATCTTTCGATAAGTCCCGTCGTTTCGATTGTTAGTCGGCCGATAGGTTAAAACATACTGGTTGCGGATCGAATCGTTGATCTGCGCGAAAACATCAGTCAGAGCGCCCTGGAACATTGGATTGAAGCTGAGCCCGCCGGTCATAGCTGCGAAAGTCTTCATCTGATTTTCCGCCTGCAGATAGTCCAGACGGGCGATAGGCCCCATCCCTCCGCCTGCGTCGGCAAGTTCACGAACCAGTGCCCCGGTGCCGATCGTGAAGATCGTAACGTTGGGAGTGGCTTTGATCTTGGCCAGAATCTTATCGAGAGTAATCTTGGAAAATGTGTCTCGGCCAGTTCCAATCAGAATGATGTACTTGCGCCCCTCGATTCGGCTCACTCGATCGAGCGTCTCATAGAGAGCATCAAAGAGGTCCGTGTCGGAAAAGCCTGGAATCACGAGCGAACCGAGGGCATTGGCAACGACATCCCTGTTGTTCGTAAAGTCCGTGAGGATATGGGTCTTGAGATCGTACGTCACTACCGCTACATAGTCATCCGGTCGCAGGGTCCGGAAAAAGCTTACCGAAGCGTTTTGCATGTCATTGATGAAGTAGTAGCTATTAGCCGCGAACTCCAAAAGCATCACCGCGGTAATAGGTGTCTGTGCTATGCGGACGCTGGTAACGGTCTGGGGTACGCCGTCCTCAAGGACCTGGAAGTTCGAGGCCTTTAGACCAGGGACAAACTGGTGCGTCTTGTCGAGAATGACATTGACGTCAAGATTGACGATCGGCACGTCGACTCGAAGCGAATAGGTCTCGTTATTCGGATTCTTTACCTTTGGTTCGGCCGGAGCAGCCGGCGGGGGAGGCTCATCCGCTTCCTTCTTCTTTTTCAATACGATGGGACCGGAATCCGTGTCCGGTCCGGCGGAATCAGAATTATCCCCAGGTTTCTGCTGCTGTTGCGGCGCACTCTGGCCCGAACTGCTCTGACTCCAGCCTTTAGGCAAAACAATAAGAGAGAAAACAGCTATGAGGAGCAGGGATCCCGGAAGACGAAGGTAGTTCAACATAATCTGAAACTTTACTCCGAATGTTGGACGAACGAGACAGTCAACTGGATGAATCCAGTTTTATCGTTGGTGTTGGCTCAAGGTAGTTTCGCATTGCATCCAAACGTTCTAGTCTTGTAGACGTGATCCCCATCGGAAAGCTGCGCAGGTTGGTTTGGCTCCCAGTCTTTTGCTGGGCATTGTCTGGAGAGATCTGGGCCCAGATGGTGGCTGGCACAACCATCGATGCAGCAGCGGCTTCGCCCGTCCTACCGGCAATCCCTCCCGGCGAGACTCGAATCTTTCCGTTGGCAGAAGTCAAGCGGGGTCTTGAGGGAGTGGCTTACACAGTCTTCGAGGGCGTCACGCCGGAACCCATGCGGGTGGAGATTCTGGGCGTCCTCAAGAATGCCCTCGGACCCGGTGAGGACATGATTCTTGCCCGCCTGCACGGCCAGAAGCCGGAGTATACGGGCGTCGTCGCAGGAATGAGTGGCAGCCCGGTTTATGTCAACGGACGCCTCGTGGGCGCCCTGAGCTACAGGATCGGCCAGTTCAGCAAGGAGCCAATTGCAGGCATCACTCCGATTGAGCAGATGCTCGAGGTTCGCCACGAACCCATGCGTGAAGTTGCTTCCACGACCACAAAGGCGGCGTCAGACACCTCTGCTGAGATCCAACCGATGGAGACTCCGCTGGTCTTTAGCGGGTTCAGCCAGGAAGCAGTAGAACGTTTCGGGGATCGATTCCGTGCCTTGGGATTGACCCCGGTTGCCGGCCTTGGCGGCTCGGATGCCACCTCGCCCCAGCCGGAACCCTTACTCCCCGGCTCGGCGGTCAGCGCAATCCTGGTGCGCGGAGACCTTTCGATCGCCGGAACCTGCACTGTAACGTATGTCGATTCGTCAAGGCTGCTCGCGTGCGGACACCCTATTACCCAATATGGCCATGTCGACATGCCGATGACGAAGGCTGCCGTCGTAGCTACACTTCCCTCCCCCCTGAACGCCTTCAAGATCGTCAACACTACTGAAACCGTCGGCGCATTCACGGAGGATCGCTCGTCGGCCATCATGGGACAGTTTGGAATCAAGGCAAGGATGATTCCCGTAACCGTTGAGATGGTCTCCGCTGGAGATTCCGCAAAGAGCAAAACCTTCCACTTTGAGGTTTTGGATAACCGGGATCTGACGCCATCCGCAATGCTGGTTTCGATCTACCAAAGCCTCCAGGGCACGAACCAGGCCGCCGTAAGAATGAGTTATCAGCTTTCCGGCGAGATTGTGATTGCTGCGCAAAACCCGGTTCGGCTCGAAGGCATTATGGCGCAAAATGATCTGAACCCAGCCTCGATCAACGCTGCCCTCTATGTGACCGAGCGGTTCAGCAGGATCTACGGCAACCCCATGCAGCAACCTGTGGTAAAGAGCCTTACCTTGAAGGCGAAACAGATCCCAGAACGAAGAACGGCGATAATAGAATCTGCACGTCTCACTCGCACAGAAGTTCGTGCCGGAGAAACCGTTGATCTTGAAGTGACCATCCACCCGTTCCAAGCACCGCCACAACTAGTCCGAATTCCGGTGAAGTTGCCCGTTGATCTGTCACCTGGAACCATTCGACTCGTTGTAAGTGACGGGCCCGCGATTGATCGGCTGTTGCAGCCATCCACCGGCACACCACAGCATTCTATCGATCTGACAGACGCGGTTGCGCTGCTCAACAGAATCCACTCAAACGACCGCGTCTACGTCACCTTGCTCGATCGCACCGCGCAGGCGCTATTGGAAAGCCACACACTGCCTGACGTCCCACTTTCAATGGCGAACGTCCTCAGCCCATTGAAGGACGCTCAGAAGATGCAGTTGAACGGTGAAAGTGTGGTCGACCTTGGATCAGCAGAAACACCATACGCAGTTTCGGGATCCCGTGTGTTGTCAATCGTCGTACGCTAACTTCACGCGTTCGCCGTTAAGCAATCTCACCGAGGTCATCCCGGTTGTAGCATCAAGAGAGCGGTGAGGAAGCGGACTCCTCAAAAGGAACAGAGCCCGAAATGAGCGAGATACACGGTTTTGCCGTGGATGCAGCAGGTGCGCATTTGCTGCCTTACAATTTCTCCCCGGAAGAATTGCAAGCCAATGAAGTCGAGATCAAAATCTCGCACTGTGGTATCCGCCACAGCGACGTCCATCGGATTGACAGTGACCGGGGCTTCAGCAAGTACCCGTTCATTCCGGGCCATGAGGTCGTTGGAACAGTCATTGCTGTTGGACCCTCTGTGCGTGAACATCTTTGCGCACAATCCCAGCCTACATGCCCAGGCGGCAACGGCGGGCATGCCGACAAGATTCGCGTAAATTTCCGGTTTGCGATTCCGTTGCCTGATGCTCTTGAGAGCGAAGCCACTGCTCCACTGCTCTGGGCGGGAGTTACCCTCCAGAACCACGGCGTCAAACCGTCGTCACCCGTGGGTAATTGGGATTGGCGGACTAGGCCACCTTGGAATTCGGTTCGCGAAAGCGTTTGGCGCCGAAGTCACAGCCTTTTCGACCGCGTAGGAAAACGAGGTCGAGGCGAAGAACCTTGGAGCACACCTCTTCGTGAACACCCCGGACACAGGTGCACTGAAGAAGGTGGGAGGGTCCTTCGATTTTCTGTTGTCAACGGTGAGCCCAGACCGGGACGGGCAGGCGTAGATCAACGCTGTGCGGCCAAAGGGAACACTCTGCGTTATCGGCACAACAACCTCTGCCCTGCAAATTCAGCCCTTTTCTTTGATCGGCGGACAGAAAACGGTGTCTGGAAACCCGACAGGAAGCCCCCGAGATTTTTACGAGATGGTGGACGTCCCTGCCCGAAACAATATCAAAGCACTTCCGAGCCCTTTGGGTGAAGAAGGGCCAGGTCAGGTATCGCGCTGCACTAGCGAACTAACGCGAAACGTTGTGCGACGCTAAGGCGAAAGCCGAGGCTGTCGCCTTTTTATTTGTTACGTTTAGACTTTGGAAAGAATGATGCGACGCTACATTGAGATCGGGCTGATGACGCTTGCCACCCTCCTCCCGGGGACGGCGAAGGCACAAGGAACCAAACTCTGGACCGTAGACCGCTACGACCAGGTGGAAAAAGGCTTTCCTGATGGAGTCGCCATTGGAAGTGATGGCGGTCTGGAGGCAGGCCCCTCCGTCAAATTGCTCTATGACACCGGCAAGAGTTTTGTATGGTCTCTGGCGAGCGATGCAATCGGGAATGCCTATCTGGGGCTGGGAGGCACCGCGGCAAACTCGGCCGTGGTCATGAAGGTTGGTCCAACCGGAAAAGCCAACCAGATCTTCGAAGGCAAGGAGCTTGCGGTACAGTCTCTGCGAGTGGATTCAGACAACGCGGTGCTGGCCGCCACTTCACCAGACGGCAAGGTCTACAGAATTCCCACAGGCGGAGGAGCCGCCACCGTCGTCTTCGACTCCCAGGCAACAGACGAAAAGCCGAAGTACCTATGGGACCTGGCCGTGGGAAAGACCGGTGATGTCTATATAGCCGCAGGTGGCCCAGCAGCTGTCTACAAAGTACCCGCCGGTGGTGGCAAGGCGCAGGTATTGTTCAAAACGGCGGACCAACACATTCGCTGCCTCATGATCGCCAAAGACGGAACCCTTTGGGCGGGGAGCGACGGCTCCGGGGTAATCTACCGAATCGCCTTGAATACAACAGGAGCGAAGCCCTTCGCGGTCTATGCTGCGCCAAGGCGTGAGATCACCGCTCTATCCGTAGATGACACTGGAAACGTCTACGCAGCTGGAGTTGGCACCAAGGGCGCACCCACCCTGCCGCCACTGCCAGTCACAGGCAACGTGGGAGTGTCCATAACATTCGTTCAGCCCGGCTCGTCGACAGCGGCCGGAACGAACACACTGGTACCAGAAGGAAGCGAGATTTACAGAATCGCGCCTGACGGTACACCGCAAAAACTGGTCACTCTGAAGGACGACGTTGTCTATGACTTAGCAGCGCACCAGGGAAAGCTGCTTGCTGCAACGGGAAACCGCGGAAGAATTTACAGCATCGATGTGCAAAGGTTTGGACGATTCACTGACGTCGCTCATCTGGAAGCGGCGCAAGGAATGGCATTCGCGTCCGGAAAAGATGGGCTGTTAGTCGCTACCAGCAACAACGGGAAGCTCTTCCGGCTGAGCGATGCGATTGGGAACACCGCAACCTATACCAGCGAAGTCTTCGATGCTCAGGGATTCTCACAGTGGGGACGTGTGGAAGTTCGAGCCAGAGAGGGCTACGACCTGTACGTTCGCACCGGCAATGTTGAGAGCCCTCTGTTTGGCTGGAGCGAATGGTCTCGTGTAGGGCCCGATGGCACTGTTGCTGTCACGCCAGGACGTTATGCGCAATGGAAGGCCGTTCTGCAGCCAAGCGGATCAGTGGACGCGGTTGGACTGAACTATCTGACCAAGAACCTGGCACCGGTCGTCGATGAAATTGTGGTGCAGCCCGGCGCCCGCGTCGCGGTTGGAGGTGGCATGCCTCCAAATACGACGGTCCAGGTTGCATTTCCTCCACCTGCAGGAAACCCAACCTTGAGTCTTCAATCAGACACCAGTACCTCTCCTCTCACCGCACAAAAGGATAGAACAGCTGTTACGACACGATGGCTGGCGCACGATGACAACGGCGACGACCTGATGTTTTCAGTCTGGTATCGCGGAGTAGGCGAGGCGAACTGGAGGCTCCTGAAGGAAAAGATTAGCGACAGGTTTCTCAGCTTCGACGCTTCTTTGCTGCCCGACGGTGCTTATGAGCTCAAGGTTGTAGCGTCTGACGCTCCGGTCCACACCGACTCTGAGGCTCTGACCGGAGAAAGAGTGAGCAACGTATTTGTCATCGATACCACTCCGCCGGTACCCGGAGCCCTGACCGCGACACTTCTTCCGAGCTCGTCGCCGATAAGAAAAATTCACGCAACACTCGAGGCGCGAGACGCGACCTCTCCGATCGCTCATGCCGAGTACAGCGTCGATGCCGGACCGTGGCAATACCTGGAACCAGTCGGCAAGGTCTCCGACTCACAGAAAGAGCGATATGACTTCACCGTGGATATCCCTCCCCCAGGTCCCGGTATCACCGATGCCAAAGAGCATGTGTTGGCGGTGAGGGTTTACGATCGCTACGAAAATATGGCCGCAGCAAAGGCGGTTGTGCGATGACAGAGATAAGCTTCGCAGACCGAGCAACACTGGAGCCCAGCAAAGGTCGGTGCATTGAAGTGCACATGACAACTTGTCCGGCACTAAATAGTAAGCTGAGACTCAAATGCGATTCGAACTGTTCATTGCGGCGCGGTACCTGCGGGCGAAACGTCGCCAGGCGGTAGTCGGGGTCATTACCGCGATCAGCGTCATCGGAGTGGCGGCTGGTGTGGCCTCGCTCATCATCGCGTTGGCGATCACTAACGGCATGCGGCGCGATCTGCAGGACCGCTTGCTGGGTTCAACCGCTCATGTGGAATTGATGCGCATTGCGGCTGATGGCATTCGCGACTGGCAGCCGCTTCTCGAACGACTACGAAAAGTTCCGCATGTCACGGCGGCGGCTCCCGGGTTGTATGGGCAGGTCCTCATCTCGAGAGGGGCTCGAAGTGGCGGCGCGCTCATCAAAGGCATCATCCCCGAGTATGAACGAACGGTGAGCGATCTGCTTCAGGGTCTGAAGTCCGGCTCGGCTGCAGCCCTGGAACCAGAGGCGGTTGGATCGAAGCTGCTGCCCATGTCGACGCACGAAGATCACAAACAGGGAGAGCTGGTCTTTAAGCCGATGCCACCCATCGTAATCGGGAATGACCTCGCGGAGACCATCGGAGCAAAAGTGGGAGACACGGTCCTGGTGACGAGTCCGCAAGGCGAACTTACGCCTCTGGGTCTTGTGCCAAGGTACCAGCGCTGCGATGTCGTCGGAATCTTCAAATCAGGTTTCTATCAGTACGACTCAAGCTACGCCTTCATGCGGCTCAAGGACGCGCAGCGATTATTCAGCGAGCCCGATCTGATCTCGGTGATCAGCTTCAAAGTAGACAACCTTTACAGGGCAGATAGGGTTGGACGTGCAATTGAGGTTGAAGCCGGCAAGGGATTTCAAGTGACAAACTGGATGGAGCAGAATCGCGAACTGTTCCGGGCTCTCAAGCTCGAACAGATCGTGACCTTCATTGTGTTGGCCTTAATCGTGTGCGTGGCGGCGCTCAACATCTTGATTGCCTTGACCATGATGGTGATGGAAAAAACGCGCGATATCGCTGTATTGATGAGCTTCGGCGTGCGTGAAGACCAGATCAGACGAATCTTTCTGCTGCAGGGCCTCCTGATTAGCATCATCGGCACAGCACTTGGCTTGATCATTGGCTATGCACTGAGCTGGATCGGTGGACACTATCGATTCATCCATCTGGACGCGGCAGTCTATTCGATTGACTACCTGCCGTTTGCGCCTCGAGTCTCAGACGCGCTGATCGTAGCGGCAGTCTCGCTTGGAGTAAGCCTCATTGCTACTCTGTACCCGAGCGGGTCTGCTGCGAAAATT
>Ga0126381_100004389_pt1 | contig 15362 bp, 14 predicted proteins | sample PanSoiMetPlot_28_FD_96465 | JGI IMG/M metagenome (GOLD analysis project Ga0126381, IMG submission 96465) | Tropical forest soil microbial communities from Panama - MetaG Plot_28 | ecosystem: Environmental > Terrestrial > Soil > Tropical forest > Bulk soil | place: Panama | collected 2016-02-17 | reverse complement strand
TGGACCTTCTCGCACAGCAGCTGCATCGACCGCATTACCCGCTCATGCGGGATCAGGCCGCCGGTGTTGAGCTCGGCGAGAATGCCGGCCAGCCCGAGGCGCTCCCTCAGCCCCGCGAGATTATCGGCGACCATCTCCGGCGTCCCAATAATGGCCCTGCCGCACCGCGCCTCGTCCCAGCTGAGCGTCTGCAGCCGCTGGGCACCCTCGATCCGTCGTGCCGTGTCGAAGACACCGGCGCGATTCGCCGATTCTTCGAGCCTGGCGCCGAGATAGCGGTAGAACTGCATCAGGCTCTCTTCAGGGTCGGATAGCGCCTGGTCCACGGTGTCGCCGACATAGGCCGGCGCGCGTAGATACACCTCGCCGCCGCCATCGTGGCCGGCGGCTTTCCATGCTTCGCGGTAGATGCGCAGATTGGGCAAGACTTCGTCGATAGTACCGCGTCGCGCGCCGACAAAGATCGCATAGCCTTGCCGGCCGGCTGAGATGAAGGTGTCCTCGCGGTTTGCCGCGATGCGGATCGGCGGATGCGGCTCATGGTACGGCTTAGGGACGATGCAGACCTTCTCGTAATTGTAATATTTGCCGGAAAAGGAAAAGGATTCCTCGGTCCAAGCGCGCTTGACGACCTCCAGCACTTCGCCGAAGCGTTCCGGGCTCTCGCCATAGGAAATGCCGTAGGCCTCATAGGCGCGCGGGAAGCCGCTGCGTCCAACCCCGAAGACCAGCCGGCCGTGGCTGATATGATCGACGGTCGCGGCCTCCTCGGCCAAGCGTAGCGGCTGGCACAACGGCAGGACCTGGACGCCGAGACCGATCTTGATGTTCTTGGTGCGGGCGGCAATGGCGCTGGCGATGGTCAGCGGCGCCGCGCATACCGAGCGCTCGGGCGCCATGTGGATCTCCGCGAGCCAGATGGCATCGAGGCCCCAGCGCTCGGCGGCATCGACCTGCTCGAAGGCCGTGGTGAACGCCTCGGCCTCGCTCTGACCCGGGCGCCGCTGGAACTCGTGAAACACACCGAATTCGAATGCCATCTGCGTCTACTCCTCTCGTATTGTCATTTGCCGGCGAGGGCAAAGGCGGGTTCGGAAAAGGCCGGCATGATGTCCCGCGCAAACCTTCGGATGTTTTCGCGAGAGCCGCCGAAGTTGATGATCACGTATTCGACCCCGCCCTTCTGCAATCTCTCGAGCTTGCGCATGATCTCGTCGGGGCCACCGAAAAGTGCGCTCTCGGCGCTCTCATGGCGGGCCGCTTTCTCGTCGTCCAAGATATACCGGGTCCGCGTCTCGCCGCCCGGCTGACGCGCCAGCGCGTTGATGCGCATATGACCCTGATAGCGCCGCTCGAGTGCCGCCTCTTTGTCGGCTGCGTTCTTGGCGATGTGGACCGCGCGGGCGACCGCCACGTGCATCGGGTCGAAGGCGCGACCTCGCGCCTCGACCTCTCGCCGGAACTGCGCGACCTGCTCGAGGATTTCCTCGGCCAGGGAATGCTGGCCGAGGAGCATATTGTAGCCGCGTTCGACCACCTGACGGACCGAAGCCGGGCTGCCCGCCCCCATCCAGAAGGGCGGATGCGGCTTCTGTGCGGTCGGAGGCTCGACGACGATGTCGGCGAACTGCCAGTATTTGCCGTGATGGGAAAATGACGTCTCGGAAGTGAAGGCCCGGGTGATGACGTCTAGCGCCTCTTCGAAGCGCGAATCCGCTTCCTCCATCGGCAGGCAAAACCCGGCAAACTCATTGTACCGATAGCCCTTGCCAACACCGAAATCGAGCCGTCCGCCGGACAACAGATCTAATGTCGCGGCCTGCTCGGCCAGCAGCACAGGATTATGCCAGGGCAATACCAGGACCGCCGTGCCGAGACGCAGGTGGCGGGTGCGGGCGCCAAGCCATGTCAACAGGTTGAGGCTTGCCGAGACTTGGCCGAAGCCGGTGAAATGGTGCTCGACGAGAAAAGTGCTGTAATAGCCGAGCGCCTCGGCTTCGACGTTGTTGTCGATGAAATCGCGAAACCCTTGGCGGCTGTCGGTGTCGGGGCCGCTGCGCCTCGCTTGTGCGCTGCCGAACAATCCAAAGCGCATCGATTTCTCCTGAAAAACCAACTCTATCTGATTCTATCTCGGCTCGGGGGAGCGGGGATTGTTGTGCGCGGCCCTGCATATCTATGCGCGGAGCCACCGTGCAACACTGTGTCGCTGCTATTGGTTTCCAGGCAAGCCCAAACTCGAGGAGGTCTTTTGTGAAACGGATACTGCTCGCCGCTGCGCTGGCGACAACGACCGCGCTTGCGGTTCCGATGATGGCCCGCTCGGCCGAAGATGCGCCGACGCAGCAGGCACAAGCGGCACCGATCATCGGCGAGCACCGGGGAGAGGAGCGCGGCGGCGGCCCTGGGCAATGGATGCACGGGGAGGGCGCGCGTGGCATGCATGGCTGGCGGGGAATGATGATGCACCGCAACCCGCAGGAGCGCTGCGAGGAGCGGCTGGCCTGGCGTGCCGCAATGCGCGCCTACACCGAGGTGAAGCTCGGTCTGACCCCCGAGCAACGCCCCCTATGGGACAGATTGCAGAGCATCGCCCAGACCGAACAGCAGAAGGAACGCCAGCTCTGCGCAGCGTTGAAGCCGCGAGAAGAAACGACCACGCTCGACCGGCTCGATCGGATGCAGCAATTCCTGTCGACGCGGCTCGAGGCATTGCAAGCGGCAAAACCTGCTGTGCAGGCGCTCTATGCGGCGCTGACGCCGGAACAGCGGGTGATCTTCGACCATCCCTTCCGCCGCTAGCGGCCCCGCCGCTCACCACTGGGCGGCTCAGTGCGACATCAGCACGGGCACTGTCATGCTGCGCAATACCGACCGCGTTGCGCCGCCCAGCAGCACTTCACGCGCGCGGGAATGACCGTAAGCGCCCATCACCAACAAATCGGCGCCGAGATCGGCGAGGCGTGACAACAGTGCCTCACCGATTGGCAGACCAGCGGACACGGTACGCTCGATCTGGGCCTTGACGCCGTGGCGCGCCAAATACAGCGCGATGTCGGCGCCGGGTAATTCCCCGTGGCCGTCGGGGCCCTCGCGCGGATCGATCGTCAGCACCGTCACCAGCTCGGCTGACATCAGCAGCGGTATTGCATCACCGACCGCGCGGGCAGCCTCTCGCGTCGCGCTCCACGCGACCACGACGCGGTGCCCGACATTGTCGAAATGCCCGGCATAAGGGACGATCAAGACCGGCCGCCCGGAGGCGAGCGCAACCTGCTCCGGGCGTGGCCGGATCAACTCGGTCTCGACCCGGTCCGGATCGAGCTGGCCGAGGATCGCCAAATCCGTGTAGCGGGCGTGCAGCGCAGGATCGGCCTCAGGACCCTCGGGGATCTCCCGCCACTCGGCCGACAACCCGCGAAGGCCCGCCGCATGATCGAACATTTCGCGCGCCTTGGCGGCTGCGGCGCGAGCCTTTTCACGCAGGTCGGCAAAGAACGGATCGAGCAGCGTCGGGTCGTAATAGCCGAGATGCCGCGGCACCTGCGGCATCGGCAGTGGGTACAGTCCGACGAGATGTGCGGCAAATCGTTCGGCGAGGACCGCGGCTAAATCGAGGCGTTCGCGTGCGGCTGTCTCGGAATCGAGCACAACCAGCAGATCCTTGTAGCTCATTCAATATCTCTCTTCGCCGCCGGACCGCATGCACCGGATATTCTAACTGGGTAGCTTACCGGAGATGCCGGTCCCCTCCTTGATCTGTATCAACGAGAATAGCGGTGGATCGACTCCGAGCGCAAAACCTCTTTCGTGGCAACTTCCGGATCGAATGGGCGCTCGGGATCAGGAAGCATCATCGCATAGTGGGAAACCTGCGGCTCACGGCGCACGTCGAACGTGCGCACCGGCTGCTCGTCGCTGCCCAGCACCAAGCCTTCGAGAACGGCCGAATCCCCGGTCAACGCTTCCGAGCCGTCTCCGCCGAGCCATTGCAGAGCCAGTGTCCGCCACAGCGAATGCATCGGCCTCCTCCCACGGTGATGGGGGCACCCTCATCGTCGAGGAACAGGGCTGGAATGTGGCGGTGGAACGGCATTGTGCTATCACCGACAGGAAAAACCGCCGCAATCTGCCGCACAAAGGTACCGTAATGGCCCTGTTGTTCCGCTCCTCTATCGATTCCGAGGCGCGCTGGAAGCCGCAGCTCGCCCGGTTAATGCCGGAACTCGAGATACGCATTTGGCCCGAGATAGGCGATCCGGCGGAGATCGATTACGCGCTGGTCTGGCGCCCCGAGCCCGGTCTCTTGGCATCGCTGCCGAATCTGAAGCTGATCTTGTCCCTCGGCGCCGGGGTCGACCACATACTATGCGATCCCGGTTTGCCGCGCGGCGTGCCGATCGTCCGCCTCGTCGATCCATATATGACGGACGCGATGAGCGAGTATGTCATTCTCCAGGTGCTGCGGCTGCATCGACAGGACCTCGAATACCTCACGCAACAGGAGAAGGGGGTTTGGCGCGAGCTCGACCAGAGGAACGCGATCGAGCGCAGTGTCGGCATTCTCGGCTGCGGCGAGCTTGGCCAGGATGCCGCCCGAAAGTTGCAGGGATTGGGCTTCGACGTCGCGCTATGGGGACGACGCCAGAGAACCGTCGAGGGGCTGCGCGGCTATGCCGGCAGCGCCGGTCTGCCTGCGCTGCTCGGCCGCAGCGAGATCCTTGTTTGCCTGTTGCCGCTCACTGCCGAGACGGGAGGGATATTGAACGCGCGCACCTTTGCGATGCTGCCGAAGGGTGCGGCACTGATCAATGCCGCCCGCGGCGGCCATCTTATTGAAAAGGATCTGCTCGCCGCTCTCGCTTCGGGCCGGCTCTCGGCTGCCGTGCTCGATGTTTTCCGTCACGAGCCGTTGGCCGCCGGCCACCCCTTCTGGCACCACCCCCGGATTGTCGTCACCCCGCATATCGCTGCCGCCACCCATCCCCAGACTGCCGCCCCGATTATCCTCGACAACATCCGCCGCTTTGAACAAGGCCGCGCGCTCCTACATCAGGTCGATCCGGCGCAAGGGTATTGAGGAATTGGACAGCAGAACCGACAGCGCACGACATGCTGGAGGGCTCGCGCCCGCGCAATATGAGAGCGTGGTCCGATCCCCGAGCCCGACCAGGTTGCGAAAGGCCAAGACCGCGGGACCATCCGACCTTTAGGAGCATTATGGATGACTCGATGCAATATAGGCCGTTCATGAGGTCGTCTTTCTGCTCCTGATCGTAACCATGCTCCCTTTCTCGGCCAGGGGCCGCCCTGCGCCCGCAGGGCCGCCGGCGGTCGGAGTCGTGCGCGCCGAGCGGCAGCCAATGTCGCGCAGCTCGAGCGCAGCAACGCAACGCAGAATTAACGCTTGAATGCGCGCAATATCTGTTAAAAACGGTTGCCGACCAGCAGTCGAATGTCGACAGCGCGTTGGCTCAGGAACGCTCCTTGGCAGCGCAAATTGCCGCCGCGCAGGCCCAGCTGCAGACGGCTCAGATCAACCTCGGCTATACCGAGATCCGCGCGCCGATCGACGGCAAGATCAGCGCCACGGAGGTCACCGAAGGCAATGTCGTCTCGCCGACTGTGGCCGAGAATACCGGCACAATCACGTTGCGCGGGGGTGATCCCCAACCCGGTACGCAGCGCTAAACGGACCATCCGGCCGAGGGCATAACAGAGATTCACATCTCTTAATTCCCGCGATGCCGGAGCCCGCTCCATTATCGTGGCACCGACCGGACAGAGAGGAGCGACTCGATGAGCCGCCTGCGCGACGCCCGCGATGTCAGCTGCATCCATAACGACAACCTCGCTCGGAATTCCCAGTTTGGCTTCCGAGGCGCGTTACCGGTAGCCACGGGCCACCCGGCCGTGCTTACGGCTGACGACGATAAGACCTTCGACGAAGATGTTATGGGTACCAGCCCGACGTGGGATGGCACGCAGACTTATTGCAAGAGCTGGGGACTGGACAGCCTGGGGTCTTCGGCGGCTGTTGACCACTGCCATCGGACCCTGGGATAGCCCGATGCGGGTCCGGCTTCGCACGGCTATCGCGTCGCCGTTCTCCACCGCTGTGGGCATGGCCGATCGAGCCAACCCTGGCACGGCAACCTGTAACGTCCGTCCGCCATCTGCAGGCGGACTCTGACCTTCATGCGGCCTGACCTCGGGAGAAAGTCTTGGCATTGGATGATTATGCAGCGAATCGCACCGGACTGTTGCTCGTCGACCCTCACAACGACTTGCTAAGCGACGGAGGCAAGCTGTGGCCGGATGTCAAGGCGGTCGCCCAATCCGTGGACCTGCTGGTGCATCTACGCGCGCTCGTCGAGGTGGCACGCCGCGCGGGAGTTGTGGTGTTCTATGTACCGCACCGGCAGTGGCGCGAAGGCAATTATGACGGGTGGCGTCATCCCGGCCCTTGGCAAACCTTGATTGATCGCGAAGCCATTTTCGGGGAGGGAATGTGGGGCGGCGATTGGCATCCCGAACTCGTGCCTCAGCCAGGCGACGTCGTAATCCAGGAGCATTGGGGCCATAACGGATTTGCCAATACCGACCTCGACTTCCAGCTCAAACAACGCGGCATCGAAAAGATCGTTGTGGTCGGAATGGTGGCGAACACCTGCATCGAGGCGACCGCCCGTTGCGGAGCTGAGCTGGGCTATCACGTGACATTGGTGCGTGACGCGACGGCGGCTTTCAGCGCGGAGGCGATGCATGCGGCGCACGAAATCAACGGGCCAACCTTCGCGCACGCCATTTTTACGACCGATGAAGTGATTGCGGCACTCGTCAAGCCGTAAGCAGCACCTTCTGGCTTTCAGGCTAGGCGAATTGCTCCAATAGGCTTCTCGCCTCTCGCAGATCTGTGGTCTCGAAACCTTCGGTGAAGCGGTCGTAGACCGACCTCAGCACCTCGCGCGCCTCTGCAACTCGATGTTGATCTCTCCACAGCCGCGCGAGGCTGGTCGCGGCCCGCAATTCCCAGGACAAGGCTCCTTGCGGCTGCGCCTGGTCGAGCGCCTGCACGATGTGCCCCTCGGCAGCGGCAGCGGCATCGGTGGCCGCCTCCTTCATGACGAGTTCACCCTTGATGCGGAGGAGCTCGGCCAAGTACCAGCGTTCATCGCGCGCTTCGCAGCGGGCGAGCGTCTCCTTGACGGTTTCCAGCGCCGGCGCGACCTCACCGGCCTCGCCGAGCCACACCGCCAGCTCCCCGAGCAACAGCAGGAAGCGCGGCAGGAACTTTGCATCGCCAGCCTGCTCGAGGCCGCCGCGTAACGCCTGTAACCCACCCGCGTGGTCGCCGCGCTTGGCCATCACCAAACCGTTGAAACAGCGGGCCCAGAGGTGCCAGACGCGCGGTCCGTGCCGGTCCGCGTGTTCGAGCAGCATCGCACCATAGCGCTCGGCAGCGTCGAGATCCCCCGATAGGAACGCGATCGGGCATGCCCCCTGGCCGAGGACGCTGCAGAAGGACAAGGCATTCCCGATGGTGCGACCCTCCTCGATATTGCGTTCGACGAGGCGCATCGCCTGATCGGCAAATCCCTGCAGCCACAGGATGCGGGCCTGGAAATAGTGGGCCGTCACCCGCTGATCGAACTGAAAGCGAACGACCTGCGGTTGCTGCGCCAACGTGGCGTGGCTTGCGAGCATGCGCTCGATGTGGTGGCGGGCATTTTTTTGGTCGCCGAAGTAATGTAACGCTGTGGCGAGCATGCGATCGGCCATCATCAAGTCGATCTCATCGGTGGAATTTTCCACCAGTCTTGCGAAACGCCGGGCGAATCCGAGCGCGGTTCGAAGCTCTCCGATGTTGAATTGATCAATGCACAGACCCCAGAGGGCGCGCAGTTGGTAGCCCGCGTCACCGAGCTGCTCCGCAAGCTCGAGCGTGGTCCCCCACGCGGCGCTGGTCTCTCGGGCGCGACCGACGCCGTACATCAGCGACCAGCCGAGCGCCGCGGAAAGCTGCATGCGCTGCCGCGCGGTCTCGGTATCGTCGCCTTCCACGATATCGAGCGCCCGCTCGACCCGCTCGCGGCACTCCCCCATCAGCGACAGCTGGACCCATAGCGGCACAATGGCCACGGTCAACGCTACGCCGATCTGCGGGTCACCCTCCGCAGAAAATGCCCAATCTAGAGCGGCGCGCACATTGTCGAGATGCCAGCCGTAGACGGCGAGCCATTCGGCACGTGGCAGCGACTCGCTCTCGGCCTCGGCCTGCGCGAACGAGGTGCAATAATATTCGGCGTGGCGGCGGGCGACTTGTTGAAGCTCGCCGCAGTCCTTCAGCTTCTCACGACTGTAGAGGCGCGTGGTATCGAGCAGACGGTAGCGCGGCGGCTCGCCGCGAAGATCAGCGGCGACCAGCGATTTGGCGGCGAGGTTCCCGAGGTGATCGACGATCTCGGATGACGAGGGATCGGCCACCACGGCGACGGCGGCTTCCAGCGGGAAATCGCCTGAGAACACGGCGAGGCGATGCAGCACCGTGCGCTCCGCTTCCGAAAGCAGCTGATAGCTCCAGTCGAGCGTGGCGCCGAGCGTCTGGTGACGCGCCAGGGCAGTGCGTCGTCCGCTGGTCAATAGACGAAAGCGGTCGTCCAGGTGCGCCGCTAATTCCCGGACTCCGAAAACGTCGGTGCGCGCTGCCGCCAGCTCGAGCGCCAGCGGCACGCCGTCGAGCCTGCGGCAAATCTCCAGAACCGCCGCCGCGTGGGCATCGTCGATGCTGAAACCGTCCGCCGCCGCCATGGCGCGCTCGTTGAACAGCTGGACGGCCGAATACTGGAGCGCCTCAGCGGCGGTGAGATCGACCGCGTCGGTCGGAAGTTCCAGCGAGGCCAGGCGGTGAAGCCATTCGCCTTCCGCCCGCAACGGCTCACGGCTGGTGACCAGAATGCGCACTTGCGGCGCTGCCTTCAGAACCGCTTCAACCAGCGGCGCTACAGCGCCGATAACGTGCTCGCAGCTGTCGAGCACGATCAGTGTCTGCTTGTCTCGCAGCCACGCGGTCAACCTGGATACCGGGCTGGCACCTGACTGAGAGATCCCCAGCACAGTGCTGAGGGCACTCGGCACCAGCTCGGGATCAGGCAACGAAGCGAGCCCGACAAACCAAACGCCATCCCTATAGGATGGGCTCACGGCCCCGGCGACCGCGACGCCCACTGTGGTTTTGCCAATCCCACCCGGACCGACGATGGTCAGAAGCCGACGCCGGGCCAGTTGCGTCGCCAGAGCGGCGATAATGTCGTCCCGGCCGACGATGCGCGTGAGCGGCACAGGCAGATTGTTGGCTGGGGGCACTTCATCAGGCGTCACAGGTGCCGGATGCTGGCGCTCACGCGTCACCGGTGCGACAAAGGCGTAACCCCGGCCGGGGTTGTTGGCGATGTAGCGCTTGCCCGCGCGGCCGTCGCCAAGCGCCTTCCGGAGCGCGGCGACATGGACCCGGAGCGCACCTTCGTCAACAACGGTGTCGGGCCAGGCACGGGCTATGAGCTCATCCTTGCGGATGGTTCCGCCGGCGCTTTCAACAAGTGTGATGAGGATGTCCAAGGCCCGGGCGCCGAGCCGCGTTGGTTTCCCGTCCTCAAGCAGCATGCGCTGAGCGGGGATTAGGCGGAACGCTCCGAAGGCGAAGCTTTCTTCATCCACCGGGCAACCGTCCTCAAGGGCCCCCAATCATACCGAGTGCGGAAAGGTTTCGCAATGCGACGCGAACCTACCCTCCCCTTCCGCCGCTCCACTCCCGGTGCCCGCAAATGGCCGTAAAGGCGCTTTTGCACAATTTTACAACGATTAACGCGGCCCTTGCGCAGCACCGGGGCAAACTGTAGGGCGCAACAGTAAGGGGACGCCCACGATGACGCCGAAAAGCTACACCGAACTCGCCCGCTGCCGCGGAGACCTGCCGCCGTTTGGCAGAAACTGGGCGGAGACCCCCGCCGCACTTACAATCGGCCAACGGGTTGGACGAAAAATGCCATTGTGGAAAGCTGCAGCGTTTGCCGTCGGCTTCGGGATTAGCACGCTTTCATATCCGGTCCACTCGGCATCGCCGAGCGGTGGCGATACCGTTCAGGGCCTATACGACGCTTTGGTCAATACGATGAAGAACGGCCGCACCCTCGGGCAAAGCGGGCGATTCACGCAACTGGCGCCGGTCATTCGCCGCACCTTCGACATCGCCTCGATGACCCGGCTGTCGGTCGGCCCATCCTGGGCCGGTTTGACCGAGGCGCAGCGCCAGCAGGTGACCGAGAGCTTCGGACGCTACATTTCGGCGATCTATGCCGACCGCTTCGACAGCTATGACGGACAGAAACTCCAGGTGACCGGCGAGCAGCCCGCGCCATCCGGCCTCATGGTAAAGAGCCAGATCATCAAGGCTAGTGGCGAGCCGGTCAAGGTCGACTACATGATGCGCCGCAATGGCGACGGTTGGCTGATCTCAGACATCTACCTCGACGGCGCGATCAGCGAAGTGGCGACCCGCCGCTCGGAATTCGCCGCCATCCTGAAAGCCGACGGCATCGACGGTCTAATCGCGGCGCTCAACCGCAAAGCCGATATCCTCACCGGGACCACGGCTAAAGCGCTCTAGCGGTTTCCGCCTGGGTCATCGGCGTACGCAGCACATCCGGGTGGTACAAAGAACACGCTTGAGCTACGGGAGGGAGAGGCTATGTCTGACCTCGAGCGAGCGATCTTCGAGCGGCATTCGACACGGATGTTTCTGCCCCGGCCGGTGCCCGGGAGGTTGTCGACGAAGCCCTGGCCCTGGCCCCTGGCCCAACACGCGCCGTCGAACTCCAACATCCAGCCGTGGCGACTGGTGTTCGCCTGCGGGGCCGCCCGCAATCGCCTTAAGGACGCTCTGTTCGGAGTGGCCGACCATTAGGCGCCGCACATCCCTGCGCTGCCGAAGGCGTTCGAGCATTACCGCTACGAGCTTGGGGCGGAGGTTTACGGCGCGATGGGCATCACCATCGCGGGCACGGCAAGACACGCCGCCGCTGTGATGCGTAACTTCGATTGCTTCGGCGCACCGCTGGCGGGGATCGTCTCTATGCACCGGGACCTTGGCCCGGCCGATGCCGTGAGCGTGGGCATGTATCTCCAGACTCTGATGCTGGCGCTGACGGTACGGGGCTGGGCACCCGCGTGGAAGTTTCGGGAGCGGGGTATCCTGACGTCGTCCGAGCCGAGCTGAAAATCCCGCCGGAGCTGACAATCATCTGCGGCTTGGCCGTCGGCTACACCGACCTGGACTTCCCAGCCAACAAATTGCATATCGGGCGCGACCCCTTCGAAAAGTGTGTCGTGTTCCTCGACAACTAATCCGGCAGAAAACACGGACGGACAGGGGAAGGATTCAGCGGCAACCGTAAGGCAGACGATGATGACCCCAAGGCTGAACCCTCACGGAACCTAAAGTTCTAACCGAGACGTTAGGGCACACGGTCACTGCGGAGGACACTATGCAACTCGGATCGTTGGGGAAAATCGCCCTTCTGCTCTTGATGCTAACCGCGCTCCCGATCGGTGCTTACGCCCAACCTGCGCCGGGCGGGCCGCCGGCAGTCGGCGTTGTGCGCGCCGAGCGGCAGCAGATCACGCAGACCGACGAGTTCATCGGCCGGATCCAGGCGATCGGGCGGGTGGCGCTGGTCGCGCGGGTCACCGCGTTTCTCGAAAAGCGACTCTTTGTCGAAGGCACCGAGGTCAAACAAGGAGATCTCCTTTACCAGCTTGAACAGCCGCCGTTTCAGGCGCAGGTCAACAACAACAAGGCCAATGTTGCGCAGCTCGAAGCTCAGCACCGCAATGCCGAGTTGACGCTCGAGCGCGCGCAGTATCTGTTGAAGACAGTGGCCGGGCAGCAGTCGAACGTTGATTCTGCGCTGGCTCAGGAACGGTCGCTGGCGGCACAGATCGCCGCCGCCCAGGCGCAGTTGCAAATAGCTGAGATCAATCTCGGCTATACCGAGATCCGCGCGCCGATCGACGGCAAGATCAGCGCCACAGAAGTCACCGAAGGCAACGTCGTCTCGCCGACAAGCGGGACCCTGGCGAACATCGTCAGCCAGGATCCGATGTATGTGCTCTACCCCGTCTCCGTGCGCGCCGGCCTCGATCTGCGGAACCGCTATGAGGCAAAGGGCGGTTTCAACGCGGTCGTGCTCAAGCTCCGCCTGCCGGACGGACGGATCTACGAACACAACGGCAAACTCGATTACGTGTCGCCAACAGTCGCGACGAATACCGATACGATCATGGTGCGCGGCGTCGTCCCCAACCCGCTGCTTCCGGGCTTGCCGCCGGGCTCGCCCGCCCCGCGCGAGCTGTTCGATGGAGAGTTTGTGACAGTGATGATCGAAGGCGTGCAGCCGATCACCGTCCTCGCCATCCCGCGCGCGGCGGTGCTGGCCGATCAGCAGGGCGATTACGTCTATGTCGTTGATGCGCAGAATAAGGCGCAGCAGCGCCGCATCCAGCTCGGCCAGTCGACCCCCTCCACCGCAGTCGTGACCAGCGGGCTTAGGGAAGGCGAGCTAGTCATCAGCGAGGGGCTGCAGCGCGCCCGCCCGGGCGAGGTCGTGTCGCCCGGTCCGGCGAGCCCGCCGCCGCAGGTCGCGCCACGCGGTGCGAGCACGTCGAGCGAGCCGGCCGAGCCCTCGTCGGGCGGGTCGGAGACGAAACCATGATCTCCGCAATCTTTGTCGATCGGCCGCGGCTCGCGGTCGTCATTGCGATCGTGATCACGATCGCCGGTCTGCTGGCCCTCACACGCATCCCGGTCGCGCAGTTCCCGGATATCGTGCCGCCGCAGACCGTAGTTTCGGCCACCTTTCCCGGCGCCTCCGCCGCGGTCGTCGAATCGAGCATCGCCCAGCCGATCGAGGCGCAGGTCGTCGGCGTCGACAAGATGATTTACATGAGTTCGACGAGCGGCAATGACGGCAGCTACAACCTGACCGTCAGCTTTGTGCTCGGCAGTGATCCCGACATCAACACCAACGCCGTCAACAACCGGGTACAGACCGCGCTGGCCCAGCTCCCGCCGGAAGTCCAACTAGAAGGACTGACGATCCAGAAGAAGTCGTCGGCGGTCCTGCAATTCATCATGCTCTACAGCGAGAACGGCAAACAGGACCCGCTGTTCATCACCAATTACGCGATTATCAATGTGCTCGACGTATTGTCCCGCACACCTGGGGTCGGCCAGGCGCGACTGTTTGGTGCACTCAACTACTCGATGCGGATCTGGTTCGACACCCAACGCCTAAACAACTTGCAGTTGACCCCGGCCGATGTGATCGCAGCGATCCAGGCGCAGAACGTAGTGGCTCCGGTGGGCCGGATCGGCGCGCGCCCGATCGCCAAAGACCAACAATTCCAGTTGAACCTGCAGACGCAGGGCCGCCTGACGACCCCCGAGCAGTTTAGCAATATCGTACTGCGCGCTAATCCCGATGGCTCGCTGGTTCGCGTAGGCGATGTCGCACGGGTCGATCTCGGCGCTCAGAACCAGGACATCGAAGGCCGCCTCAATGGCGAGCCGGCCGTCGCGATCGGCGTCTATCTCTCTCCGGGCGCCAATGCCGTGCAGACCGCTGCTCAGGTCAGGGCCAATTTAGACCGCCTGAGCCAGCGCTTCCCGCCTGGTCTCAAATACCTCGTCAATTACGATACGACCACCTTTGTCCAGGACACGATTCACGATGTGCTGATTACGTTGCTGATCGCCTTTGTGCTGGTCGTGATCGTGGTCTTTCTGTTCCTCGGCAGCCTGCGCGCGACCCTCATCCCCGCAATCGCGGTGCCCGTCAGCGTGATCGGCGCCTTCGCGGTGCTGCTGGTGATGGGCTATTCGGCCAATACAATATCCTTGCTCGCGATGGTTCTGGCGATCGGCATCCTGGTCGACGATGCCATCGTCGTCGTCGAGAACGTCGAACGCGTCATGGAGGAAGAACCGAACCTCTCACCCGCGGATGCGACGAAGAAGGCGATGGCCGAGATCACCGCTCCGATCATCGCGATCACGTTGGTCCTTCTCTCAGTGTTCGTGCCGATCGCCTTTATTCCCGGCATCTCGGGAACGTTGTTCCGGCAGTTCGCGGTGACGATAAGCGTCGCGATGCTGATCTCGGCATTGAATGCGCTGACATTATCGCCGGCGCTGTGCGCGGTATTTCTCCGGCCGAGCGGCCCCAAACGCGGCCCGATGGGCTGGGTGCTGCGGCGCGTCGACAATATCCGCGACGGTTACGCCGCGGTCGTGCGCCGCCTGGTGCGCGTCTCAGTGCTCGGCATCGTTGCGATATTGGCGAGCGCAGCGGGAGTTTATTTTCTGTCCCTGCGCACCCCGACAGGGTTTCTGCCGGAAGAAGACCAAGGCGCCTTCTTTATCTCGGTGCAACTACCCGATGGCGCATCCGTCATTCGCACTCGCGACGCGGTCAAGCAGGTCGAGGCCGTGCTGAGGCAGATGCCTCAGATCCAGAACATTTTCGCGATCGTCGGGTTCTCGATCATCGACGGCGTCAACGAAGCGAATACCGCCTTCATCGTGCCGACGTTGAAGCCCTTCGCCGATCGCGTGGGCGTGGCAAACTCGGCGCAGAGGTTGATCGCAAAGGTATTCGCCGAAGGACGGCAGATCCGCACCGCGACGGTCATCCCGTTCAATTTGCCGCCGATCATCGGGCTGTCGACGACGGGCGGGTTCGAATACCGGCTCGAGGGGCTGGAAGGGCAGGAACCCGCTGCAATGAACAGCGTGATGCAGGGCCTCCTCGCGGCCGCCAACCAGGACCCGCGGCTCACCCGCGTCTTCTCTACCTTCACCGCCAGCAATCCATCGATCTTTCTCGACATCGACCGCGAGAAGGCGCAAGCGCTGGGTCTCGGCATGAACGACGTGTTCGGCGCATTGCAAGCGACATTGGGCGGCATCTTCATCAACAATTTCAACCTGTTCGGTCGGATATGGCAAGTCAACATTCAGGGCGAGGCCGCCGACCGCAGAGACGTCTCCTCGCTCTGGCAGATCCAAATTCGCAATAGGTTTGGCGAGAACGTACAGTTGCGCTCGATCGCCGACGCCCGCGTCGTCCTCGGCCCGCAGGTCATCACCAGATACAACAACTATCGTGCTATCCCAATCCAGGGCGGCCCATCGCCGGGCACATCCTCTGGCGCTGCGCTCGCGGCAATGGCCGAGGTCTCGGCCAAGACCTTGCCCGCGGGCTACAGCTATGAATGGACCGGGACCGCCTACCAGGAGGTAGCGG
>Ga0126381_100004388_pt1 | contig 15363 bp, 14 predicted proteins | sample PanSoiMetPlot_28_FD_96465 | JGI IMG/M metagenome (GOLD analysis project Ga0126381, IMG submission 96465) | Tropical forest soil microbial communities from Panama - MetaG Plot_28 | ecosystem: Environmental > Terrestrial > Soil > Tropical forest > Bulk soil | place: Panama | collected 2016-02-17 | reverse complement strand
TGACTTTCTGATCGACGCTTATGAGACAGAGCGCATCAAAGTGATCAGCGCCTGGAGCATGTTCATGGACCATGATCTGCCGGTAAGTCCCCACACGACCGACACTCGCGGCCGCAGTTTGCATGAGCATATGGTGCATCAGTGTGTCAGCGAAGACATCTGGTTTCGAACGATGCTCGATATCGATGTCGGAGCTCCGCCGCTGCCGCAAGAAGAGGTTCGGCTGGAATTCATGCGACGGTACGCGGAACATAGCGGAAAACGGCTTCTCGAGCTGCGCAAGAAAGATGAGGCGTGGTGGGAAAGCCAGACGACGTTCTTCGATGTACGCCGGTCGCGGGCCTGGGTGATGACCCGACGTTTGACGCACACGGCCCATCACCGTGGCCAGCAGCTCGCGTTGCTGCGCATGCTCGGCCGGGAGGAGTACAGCACTTACGGCCCGACGGCGGATACAGGCGGTCTGATGCAAAACCACGCTCCAACGATTTACCCCTACCCGACCCTGGAGGCCCTGTTCGAAGAGGAAGCCGCCGGAGGCCGGAAAGCTCAGTTGCCAGGCGCGGGCCCCAAGCCGGTTACGGAGCGGCCCGATAAATCCTGATAGGCATCCTCGCTCTTACTAGTGCGCTGATCTCCCAGCGGGGGATGACGACGGCACCAGCCATCCCAAGCACTCACTGCCGGCTCACATCTCGCCAATGGCGACTCGTTCCCGTCGATGAGGCCTTCCGGGAAGGGGACCGCCAGCACCTTCGGATGCTGAATCGGCCCATGCCCCCAGTAGCCGTCCTCGCCGAACAACTCGCCATGGTCGCCCATGATACAAACCCACGTATCGGGGGCAACAGCGCGAACCACCCTGCGAAAACGCCGTCGGGGGTGCTCCGCCGCCCTCACCTGCCGCGACCGCAACTCCACCACCTGTTCCGGATCGAAGAAAGGAGGCAGCGAAGGCGACCTCCCAGCCGCCAGGCTGCGAAATACGCCGTTTGCGCCGGTGAGGTTTGTCCATTGCCCGCAATTCTCATCCGGTAGCGCATACGGAAAATGCGTTTCGCCCGCGTTCCGCATCCAGAATGCCGGCCGGTCCGAGGGGAAGGACAGCTCCGCCAGCAGCGCGCGCCTATCGTTGTACCGGCGGCATCTGTCTACAAGTCGAACCCCGGGGGGGCTGATCGCCGGGAACGACACCAGCGCGCCCGTGAAGTAACCGGCGTCCCTCAGGAACGAAGGAAAGTAGAACGAGTCCATGGCTCGTCCGGGAATCATCGGGGGAAACCCAGGCAACGTTCATTCCGCCGGAACTCGTCGACGTACGCTTTGCCCGCCTACGTCCGCTTATTCGTATCCGGCAGGCGGTGACGGACCGGTAGCTGCTGCGTACGAAAACATATCGACCTAAGGCTGGAGACGCTGCTAGTCTCGCTGAAACGCGTTCAATACGCGCAGGGCGCGCAGGGTGTTCCACCGGCTCGGACGGCCCTCGCTCTGGTCTATCCCGACGGGCATCACGCCGGGATAGATGGTCTCGAGCGGCCACAGACCATCGCCGTCACGCTTGGATGCGAGCAACTCGATCGCCTCGGCCATCCGTTTATCGAACGGAACGCCGGCGCGGCGCAGGTACTCGAGCCCCCGCAGCACGTCGTAATGCCACCAAGTCGGAAACGCGAACCGCGTCCACGCGAAGCCGCCCTTGCGATCTCGCTCGATCACCTCGCCGGTCGACCGGCGGCGGAAGAGGCGGCGGTCGAGAAGATACTCCTGCCCGCGGAGGCGAGCTTCGACAACTTCCGGCCTGGCCCCAACGGCGTGTTCGTATGCGAGCAGGGCTTCGAGCACGCAGATGGTGGTGTTGAATGACGACCGCGTCGAGCCCTTGGCGGCCTCGCAGTTCCAGCCGCCGTCAGACAACTGTTCGGAGAGCAGCCGGACGACGAGGCCCGAAACGTCCTGGCCGAAGTAGGCACCGACGGCCGCGACCTGTCCGTTAATGCAAGGCTCGACTTCGCCGGCAAAGAAGCCATTGCCGTCGCATTCCCGCGGGCCACATCCTTTCCACGTTACACAGTCGCGGACAAGGCCCGTCGCGCGGCGTGCCTGGTCGCTGGCTGGATCGAGACCCATGTCGCGCAAGAGCATGAGGACGTGCATGGTTGAATTCCAGCCGCGGTTCCACGCCGCACCGTTCCACCGCCCGTCAGGCGCCTGGAGGGCAAGCAGGCTCGCTGCGGCGCCTTCGGTAGCAACCCGAGCGCGCTCGGCCGCGACTTCTTCGGCCGGCGAATCGATCAGGTCCCGCATCACCTGCCAACGGATCGAAGCGTCGGAATCGAGTAGCCACTGTTTAACCGGCGTCTGCGTCTCTGGATGTTTGGATGGACCCATTGCGATGCGCTCGCCCTTCCTACAGTTGATCATAAGAAGCGTTGGGAGCGTCAGAGACGTTGCGTTGGGGGAGGCGAGGCGGATTGCTGGGAAAGATTATGGTGTTAAAGAGAGGACGAACGCTCCCTCGGGTCGAGCCGCGAGGTGCGGGTCCGACGAATCCTAGCGGAGGGTCGGGGTCATGTTGTAACCCTCCGCTCACTAACGTTCGCGGCTCCGATATGAGTGTGCACGTCCATATCGGAACCAGGAGGAGCGCATGGAGGAACTAGCTTTGAGGACGTTGCATGAGTGCCAACACACGATTCACGTAGCCCTGCGTTTCGCGGTACGGCGGAACTCCGTGATAATGATCTACGGCGCCGAACCCGGCGTTGTACGCCGCGATGACGTTCTTCATCGGCGTGTTGCTGTGGCGATACCTCTCGATCAAGAAGCGGAGATAACGGGTGCCAGCGTCGATATTCTGCGCAGGAACCCTCGCATCAGCGCCATACTGTTGGGCTGTTGACGGCAGCAACTGCATCAGGCCGACGGAGCCTCTTGAGGAGACTGCGTCGCACCGAAAGTTCGATTCGACGGCAACAATGCTGCTCACCAGAGCGGTGGGAACACCGTGCTTTCTGGATGCGGACAGGATCAACGCGCGCACTTCTTCCAGTTTGAGGACCGCTCGTTGTTCGACTGCGGCGAACGGCTGTACCACACGGCGGCGGCGAGTTGTGGCAATCGCGGATCGATTGCATCGTGTGGAGTGGAGAACTTTATTCATACCGGCGAAACTGCTCGCGGACACAAGACAAGTCAGAATGATTGCTTTGATGGAGTGCTTCATAATTGACGATCGAAAAAAACGGCTCAATTCCCGAGAATGCGGGTTCGAGAGAAAAACTTCAGGAGACGGAATGGATTTACGGAGGATACTTCAATGAGAGTCTTGCTTGGCTTCAGTCACGATACTTTTACAAGTATAAGCGATTTTAGGTCTGTTTTACTGATTCTAGGGGTTACCTGATAAATCGTTGAAGAATAGAGGAGTTGCCAGGCCTGGTTCCGACGGGTTGGGGGGCGAGAGGCTTAAGCACGCAAGCTAGTGGAGCGTCGCGGTCTTGTTGTAGCCCCGCTCACTAACGTTCGCGGCTCCGCGATGAGTGTTTGACCCCAGGGCGATCGTCACGGGGCCGGAGCGGCGGCGGCTCTAGAGAGAAGCGAATACCTCATTATGTATGAATCCGATACGGGAAGTTCGCCGCCGCCTTTAGGCACTTGGCAGTTCTTGTCTACCAATAGACCCAATGGCCGCGACGGAAGCGACGGTGATTGTACCAGCGTCCACGATGGAAGAACCGGCCACGATGAGCAGGATGCGGCCTGACAACGACGACCCGTTGGGCTTCTGCCGGGGGCGTCATCGGCGAGAACGAACTACCCAGAAGTATTGCTGCAAAGATTAGCTTCCGCATAAACACTCCTCGTTACGACTGATGCACTATCCGGCTCTCCGATTGATGGCACCATGCTGCCGGGGAGTGAAAGAGGAGTGCTATTCATGCGGGGTACGAATTCACGACGTTCACTTATAGCGAACGCGTAAGGCGCGAGATCGAAGCGGCCTCGACCGCCGGCTCCGTGTGAAGCGATCGTGACGGTGAGGAGCCGCCTGGCCTGCTGAGCCACACGGAAGCTTTTAGGCCGGGGCCGTCGGGGGGCCGTAGCGAACTGTGCGCAGTTCCCAACCGAGGAGAATCTCGAAGACGCCCCAGATCACAGCGCATGTGGCGATTAGTAATGCCAGCCCAACTACGCCGCCAATGATCCTATTCGAGAACAGCATCAAGCCGAGAAATAGCGTCGACACGCCACTGAGCGCCAGCCAAACGTCGCCCGGAAACTCTTTCCGCAGGCGGATGGCTTCGGCGATTCTGAGGATGCCAGTTGCTACTGCCCAGAGCCAGAGCAAGAAAACGAAAGCCATCATAGGAGGGTGCGACCTGTACAAAGTCATACCACCCGCCAAAACTCCGATTACGCCCTCTATTCCCAACAGCAGGCAGCCACGCTGGCCATAGCCGCCTATGGCAGCCGTGAGAGAAAGAATGCCGTGTACAATCGCATAGATTCCGAATAACAAGATCAGTGTACGAAGGCTTACACGCCGCCCCGCCAGCAGCCCCAACAAGCCAAACACCACCGCAATCAGCCCGCGGAGCAGCACTACCCAGCCGCGCCCGCGAAACACTTCGCTGCCTTTCGTTGGAGTATACACAGTGGGGCTCCTCTCTGATAGGTTGATGCGGCGTTGGGCGGGGCAGATGTTTGACGAGGTTACCAGGGGAGCGTGCCGGGCATATTGTAGCCCCACTCGCTGACGCTCGTGCTGCAAGCAGCAGCTCCGATTTGGGTGCGCACGTGCATATCGGGGTCATGGGGGCGTACGGAAGAGCTTATCCATCCGGGACGCCCGGCGAGTCCAGGCTGCTATTTCGTCGTGATGATCGAGATCTGACTCTCGCAAGACACGTCGATCTCCTGTTTTTCCGCCTCGATCGGGTCGACGTCGCCCCGATTGATCCGGCTCAGGAATAATCCGTCATCCGCACTGACCACTTAACTCGCCGTTGCTGAGGGTGGTAACCGTGAAGAGGCGGAAGGGGTCGATATTCGGCTTCGCAGCCTCGATCGGGTTCGTGCTTCCACGATTGATCCTGCTGAGATACCAGCTGTTGTCTGCCGGTAAAGCAGTCCGGGAATTCTCTTGAACGGAGACCACGAACCTACAGAACGGGTCAATCGAATTCTTGGCGGCTTCAATCGGATCCGTGTTGCCGCGGTTGATCCGGCTCCAGTACAACTGGTCGTCCGCTTGCAATACAACGGTGTCGCTGGTCCTCAAGATCTTGGTCGGCGATACGATCACTATTGGAAAAAAGCTTGGGACAGATTTGGGTGCTGAACTCATTCTCGGGCCCTTTCCGGCGCGCCACGCCGCCGCTATGTTGACGATCAAATCTGGACCGCCCTCTGTCGAGGAGCGGCCCGCGTGTAGAGAGCAGCCGTAACCACGGTCATGGGGATCCTGGGAGGAATGGCTCCTGGCCACTTGCTGCGTTGAGGAAATTAGCAGATGAGCGGTGTCGATGTTAGGTTAGGCGGAGTAAAACTGGATTAATGACTCCGCTCGCTCCGTAAGTATCGGATGAACCGACCCTAACGGGTGCGGAAGGTATCTTGCAGGTGTTAGATATGGGTTTGCCGCTAAGCGGGTGATTGGTGCCAGCGGTTGAGGCACCGGTGATATATATACGCCCTCGTCCGTAAAACCCGATATTGAGGAAGGCGGCGGTTATAGAGAAGCGCCGCCACCATGGCAGGCAAGGGTCACTTCGGCGGCAGTCCCTGAGGGCTATTTCATCTTGTCGTAAACCAGCACGTTCCTGCGTCCCGTGCCGCTCGAATCCGTCTGCATCGTTTCAATGGTGAGAGTCTTGCCGTCCTGCGAGACTGTTCGCTTGAAGGTGTAGGTCCCGTTCTCTTTCGTCTTAGCTACGCCTTCCGCGAGATTGGCATCATTGCGAGTGAATGTGATGGTGCCGCCGCCTTCCTGGGAAATTGGATATTCGTGTCCGTCGTATTTGGCGGCGTAAACGAACTTCGTTGTTCTCCCGGCGCCTCTCCAGACTTCCGAAACTCTGAAGCCATCACGGAACTTAGCATACGTCCTGACTACGCTTTTCGGCGCTGCTCCCTCCGATTGCGACTTCTCCCAATTCAATTTCCACCGGCCAATAACTGGGTCGGTGTCGGCTCCCAGGAAAAGACCGGAGAGCAAAACCGTAAGCAAAGCGATTCTGAAAGTGCGCATAGACCATTCCTTTCGTTCCGAGATGATCCCGAATAGAGCGAACGGGAGAAAGGCTGGCGGGCTGAAGCCCGCCGCAGGCTGAAAGCCCTGCCCCACAGTTTGCAATTACAGCATACTAATCGAGAGAGTCCGGTCACATTGTAATCCTCCACAAATCGTTGGGACGGTTCACTAGACGCCGGCGGTATCCCTTCGGCGAACCTGCGAGATCCGGATGCGGGGTGACTCCTCAGGCTGCTTGGGTTAGAATTTGGTCAACACGGCGCCTCCATGATCAATCGTCTATTTGTAACTCTCGTGTTGGCGACCTCCGCTGGTGCACAGCAGGAACCTGCGGGGGTCAGGTTCGGTGCGCAGACGAGTCTGGTGCTGCTCTCATTTCATGTCAGGAAGGGCAAGAGCTTCGTGCCCGACTTAAAAGCGGACGATGTGACTCTGTTCGAGGACGGCAAGCCACGCCCGTTCACGTCTTCGAGCGCCCTGCAACGCACGGGCGCATGCCGCTCGAACTCGCGTTGCTGTTCGACGTCAACCCGGCGATCCCGTATTTCTGGGATCCGGCCGATGTCTTCCCGTTTATTCCGCGTTGGGATGAAGGCATGACCAGGCAGCTTCCCGAAAAGCAAGACGCCGACGTCCGGATCAGCGTCTACGCCACGGCGGGGCAGAAGCTCTTCCGGCTGCCCGGCGCGTCGACGGCACGATCTCGAAGTCAGGGTGGCGAGGGAGTCGAGCGGCTCGGTGGAGGGCGGTAAGCGGAGGGAAACCGGACCTTCCGAAGCCGGACCATTGAACCGAATGATCATCAAATCGTTGGCGGTAATCATCCTTCTAGCCGTTGCCTGGATAGCGTTCGGCGAGCGGCTGACACCGCTCTTCGATCGGCTGGTTTCGTTTCCGGCTGTGGCACTTTCCGTCAGCCCTCTCTCCTATAACGGAGGTGGATTCGTGATCGGGGGGCGGGAGATGACGTTCGGATTGACGAACAACCAGAGAGCCGGGCTGGCGCTGAGCACCGATTCGTCGAACCGAGTGACTCTTTCCTTCGGCAGCGATGCGTTTGTCCTCGGGCCGCGGACCAATCGCGACGATTCGACTGGCCGGCCCGAGATCGATTTTGCTGCCGATCCAGGCGATCGGTTGTCTTTCTCAGCTCGCGAGAGCCTTCTCGGCTGGCCGACGCCGTTCGACTTCAGGTTTCCCTTCGGACCCAGTTCGTGGTGGAAGAAATATGTCTACTACCGGCTTGCTTGGGAAAAGCCGTCGGGCGCCCGTCTGGAGATGCGATGGCGGTACGAGCGCCAATATTACCTGGCGCGCGGCTGGACAGAAGCCCTGATGATGTGGAACTCGCGCAGCGGCCTCGTGTCGGTCGACATCCGTCCGGAATCGAAAGGACTGGAGGGCGCGATCGTACGCTACATCGCCAAAACGAAGCGTTGGAATCGAAACGCGTATACGATCGAGCGCCGCGGTCCGAGTCAGGACGGGCGCAGCGAGATATTCGCGGTGATTCCATTGTGCGACACCCACGCGAGCGCGCCAGGGGCGGGCCAGTCGGTCGAGTTATATGTCGACCGGGCCAAGGAACAGGTAAGCCGGGAACTGGGCGGTCAGTAGATGCTCGGCTCGCGGATCGGGGCGCAGGTAGTTTCGTTATCTTGGAGGCTCCGAGTGGGACTAACGGTAGTACCGCCAGTAGCCTGGGTAATAACGGCCACGGCGCCAATAGCCCCTAACCCAGACCCGACGGGGATAATAAAGGCCGCGATAAAAGTAGGGGCCGTGACGGTAGGCAATGCAAATTTCAGATGCCTGGTGTTCCGCTATTGCCGGCTGCCAGAACGTAAGTAGAGAAGCGCCGCCAGCACTCCGATCGAAAGCAACTTTCGCATAGGTGCCTCCTTGCCGTCAAGGGCTGCAAGAAGTACGCCAACCGCCGGTGAGAGGTTGCCCGGTGTGAAGTGGTGAACCTTTCCTGGAGGCGTGGATTTTGGACAGGGTTGCGGCTAAAAGCCGCCTTAGGCGGCCCGGACAAGCAACCTTGCATGTCCCACCGAAATATCCGCTGAAAGACTGAGGAACTCAGACCGAATCGGGGAGCGTGAACTTCACTTCCATGTCAGTCTGTACCTCGACGGCTATTCCGTTGACACGGGTCGGACGGTAGCGCCAGTGTCGGACGGGTTTGAGAGCGGATTCAGCGAGCAACGGGTGACCCGTCCGTACCGACACTTCCTTGATGACGCCATGACGTTCGACGACGGCATTCAAGACGACGGTGCTGCGATGGCGCGTGTCCACGCGCTTTCCGGAGATACGGGTTCCGCGAAGGCGATCAGGTGGCTGGCTGCGGGCCTGTGCGGTGAATTCACGCGCGTTTGAACCCCGTAGGCATCTGATTCTGGAAAATGGGAGCTTCCGTTCTTCCATGCCGCCCGCAGCCCGCGAACCGATCTCGCGGGGGCGCGGATCCGAATGCTCGCCTGAGTGTCGGAGGCAGGCCGCTGTGCTGTCGCGTGTTCTGTAAGCCAGGTACGGGCAGAAAGACCGGATTATTCTAAGATTCTGGAATCGCAGGACACCCAGAAACTGCACAAGACGTGCGTCGAGCGGGCTCAAAGACCTGATCGCGCAATCAAACCGCCCTTGTTCCTATTGGACGCGATGGCCGAATTTCCGATTTCGTTGGACATTTGGCAGAAGGCAGTAGAACAACGGGTGAGGGAGAATGACGCGCACGCCCGGTATCAGCAAGCGCGCCACCGGCTGTTCGATGCGATCCGACCACAGCAATATGGCCCGCCGCCGCCCGGCCCGGGAGCCAATTCACCCATAGATCGTTGACACGATATATGCCGGCCGATACACTCAACGGGTGCTGTTTGTTTTTCTGGGCCTCTTCGTTTTTCTTCTTTCCCTGGTAGCCGTAGCCGTTCAGTTCGAATGCGATACGGGAATTCTTAAAAAGCTTTCGGTTATGGCGATAGCCATCGCCGCTCTGGCGATTCCCAGTGGGCTATCCGCGCAAACCACAGGACCCGATCAGAGTTCACCTGCTGCTCCTCCATCGAACGAACCGCCGGAGACGGCTGCGACGCCGGCGGCCGCGTCGCCGGAACCCAACTATGAGCGGCCGGTCTCCTGGAAACTTCTGTTCCACAATTGGGTCGACGATCAAAAGCAGATCTGGTCTTTTCCGGCCAGGCTTGCTCATGGTCAGGACCTGCTGCCCACCGCTGCCGTTCTAGGAACCACGGCCGGGCTCTTCTTTGCCGACCCGATCGAATCGGGATACTTCCGCCGCACCACGACATTTCACGAGTTCAGATACATCGTGAACGGCAACGCCACGGCAATCGGCATGGGTGTGACCGCGGCCTCGATGTACGCCCTGGGGCGGATCCGCAAAGACTCGAAGATGCAACGCACGGCGTTGTTAGCGGGTGAAGCGATGGCCGATACCGCGCTGGTGCAGACGGTTTTGAAGGATGTCACGATGCGGGTCCGGCCAATCCGTTACCCGGCTTCCGGCTGGTTTGCGACCAGCAGTTCACCGACTGCCTACATACGAGGAAACGGGAGTTTTCCTTCCGGGCACAGCATAGAAGCGTTTTCCGTTGCCACCATCATCGCCCGACGGTATGGAAACCATAAATGGGTACCTTTCGCTGCGTATGGCCTAGCCTCGCTCGTCGGATTCTCACGGCTCACGCTCAATGTTCATTTCCTGTCGGACGTGTTCATGGGGGGCGCGCTTGGGTATTCGATCAGCCGCTTCACCGTGCTGCGGCAGTGACAGGGGCGCGCCGATAACTCACCTCTTTTACTCTCCAGGGCGGTTATCGCGGAACCAGGGTCGGCGGAAGCGCAAGATGTTGGCGACCGATTGGGGCGGATCCATTAGTATGCGTGTGGTATCGATCAGCGCCCGGCTCCGTGTACGCCTTTCGATCCCTTTTTGGACGTGCTTGTCGAGCCATTGGTAGCCGATGGTCATGGCCATTCCTCCCACCTCGTTCAGCACGAGATCGTTCATACCGGTCCGCGGTTCGCAGCGAATGTTGAGCTGACTGCAGTCCCGGTCCCACCAGTGGGCGGGGAGACCTACATGGCCGATACTCGCTTCGCTGATGGGCCCTAATTTCCACTGCACAGCATCGAAGGTGACGAATGCGAAGGTCTGCAGGAGGGCCTTGCGGTAGGCCGCGCTGTGGAAGTCCTGGTCGGCAAAGCGGACATGGTCGTCATTCTGCCAGAATATGGCTGCCACGATGGCGCCCTGCGTCGGGTGGCCCAGGTAGGATGTGACCCATTTGTCGTCATCGTTCCAACGGTTGAATTGGTACATAGAGACGGTGTCGAACCAGCCCTGAATGAAGGGTCCGCTCAGTTGATCCCGGGTCTTGGATTCCTTCGCGATCCGCACGGTCTGTTCCATGGCGAGATTGAGCCACCACTCCCGCAGCAGGGGCCCCCAACGGATGCCGCCCGAGTGCTCTCGCTCGGGTTGAGCCCGCACCGGCCGGTACGGCCTGACGGGCGGGACCGGTTCACCGGCAACCGGTGATTCCGTCTGCGCCGCGGCTACGCCGATCGACCAGAGGCTGAATACCACCACGGACAGTTTGCGCATAGAGATAGCTTTCGGACTTACAGATCGAAAAGGCTCAAAACGAGGGGACAGCGTGTGGCAACTTCTGCGTTGCGCATCCGAGAGTTACGGCCTGACCTTAGGCCGGTCTCGGGCTTACGTGTTGCGGCGGAACACCGTGATCGCGAGCACCTCAAGAGCCCCTGCGAGGGTGAGATGTAGGGTTGTGGGGAGGGATCTATTTTTGGGGGTTTCGTGAATGGCGCGTGCCTCGGGGCACCGATGCAGGCGGCGTACGCCGCGGACGGCGGCGGCGCACCCTAAGCGTGACAGCGGATTGTCTATCCTAAGCTGGGGAGACGGCTAACTCATGGATTTCCAAATGTTGCGTGGGACCCAACTCCACAGCGCTTTCGGCGACTCGCGGGTGGGCGAACTCTTGCGGCAGGTGCTCGCAGGCAAGGACGTTTGGGTTGACCTGTTCGGTCACGTGCTGCATCCGGAAACGATCTGTGGGGCAACCATCGCGATAGGAGGGCGGATGGGGGAGGCGTTACAGACAGAAAGGGTGAACGAGCAGCTGATTTCAGTTGGAGAACCCTTCGCGAGGGAGGACGTGCTCAGCCAGAGGGTTCTAGCTCTTGGTCTGCGGTCAGGCATGGCCGACTCGGCCAACGAAACAGTTCGTTCCAGGAGGAGGCCGCAGCAATATGCGGCAATTTCTGCCCTCGTGCTGGAGGCGCTTCGGCCAGGGATCCCTCTCTACGAAGCGGGGGTTGAGGATCCCGGCGATCCGATCAGTGAGCGAAGCTCTACGCTGCTCAGCGCGTTGGCGGGCGGCGCCGTGGCGGCGATCGACAGCAAGTATCAACGCAGCTGAAGGGCGAAACTCGGGATGTCCCTCGCATCACCCACGGCCTGAGAGCGGGCGGCGCAGTCCCGTGCGAGCAAACAGCTTTTCTTAGTCATTCCCCGGGCGCGGCATGTCTTCGATCAGACGCGACTGGGGGGCGGCTGGTGTGTTCCTCTGTAAATCTCGGAGGACGTATCCTCGTGACCCAGGCTTGGGCCGTGTGAGCCGGTGGCATGAATATTCGATTACACCCTCCTTTCTTAAGGTTGTCTTTAGATTCAGGTGATTCAATACGGTGTGTTCCGTGTGGGACCGCGCTGCCTTCAGTACAACCAGGAGGAATGGAGTCTTGAGAAAACTTGCTCTCACGTGCGTATTGGTGCTGGGCTGCTGTTTTGCCCAAGCCGACCGTGCCGCGTTGACCGGCACGATCACAGACGCGACGCAGGCGGCGGTTCAAGGCGCGCACGTGACGGTCGTCTACCCCAATACCGGACTCTCCCGCGATACGGCCACTTCCGACTCCGGTGAATTCCGGCTCGGCGGACTTCCCATCGGGGTCTGCTATGTCGAAGTGGGAGCTACCGGCTTCCAGCCCTTGAAGACAACGACCATCGCGCTGAACGTGGGCGAGACACGCACGCTGGACCTGACTCTCCAAGTTGCCAGCTCAAAATCCGAGGTCGAAGTCACGGGCGTAGCCGACAGCCTTCAGCAGAGCAACGCCACCGTTGGCGATGTTCTGGTCTCGTCGCAGTTGAATAACCTGCCGGTCAACGGGCGGGACTGGAAGTCGCTGATGTCGCTGGTGCCGGGCGCGGTGAATGGCAATCAGTTCTTGTCTACTGGCGGTGATGACATCAACTACCGGGTAGATGGCACCGACGCGAGCGGCGTCCGCGATCAGAACATGAAGGTGTACACCCGCCTCTCGATGTCGCAGGACGCCGTCGCCGAGTTCAAGGTGAGCGCTGGCTTGTTCGCTGCCGAAACGGGCGGCACGCCCGGAGGGCAGGTGGAGGTCGTAACGAAATCGGGCTCGAATGAATATCACGGCTCGGCATTCGAATACGTTCGCAACAGCATCTTCGATTCGCGCACGCCGTTCGATCCAGCAACCCACCCGCCATTCCGCTTGAATGAGTTCGGCGCCACGCTGGGTGGGCCCGTGTTCAAGAACAAAACGTTCTTTTTCGTGGCGTACGAGGGCTATCGGCAGCGGCTCGCGACCTCATTGATTGGATATGTTGCGACGCAATCGTTGCGCGATCAAGTAGTAGCCACCTCACCAGTTCTGACGCCGTTCATCAATGCCTTCCCGTTGCCTAACGATGGTTTGCTGAGCTCCCAGATCGGCCAGTGGACTGGCCAGGCCTCCAACTTGGAGGATGAGGATGTGGGGACAGTGCGGGTAGACCACCGGTTTTCCGACACATTGAGCTCTTACTTCCGGTTCACCCGGAACTACAACCGCCTCAACGTGCCGCAGACGTTAGGGGAGCCAAACCCTCAAGTGATCGCCCCGACGACCGGCGTTCTGGAGTTCATGGACCTGTTGTCACCCCGTTCGACCAATGAGTTCCGCTTCGGCATGGACTTTCTTCCGTGGAACTCGGAGAATCCGTCGAACGTGACCAGCGCGCTCAGCGTGCCCGGGCTTTCCACGCCCTCAAATTACCAGCACCAGATATGGCATGCGACGTCGCAGGACTTTGTCGACAGTTTCACAACCGTGCGCGGAAAACACACCTGGAAGGCGGGAGTGGAAGTCAGGCGCGTGCTGCTCAACCTGTGGGCGGCGCCGACGTACAGTCTTAACTATGCCACGGTGGCGGACTTTATAGACAACAAGCTGAACACCGCCTCCGGTTCACAAGGCAAGCCGGCCGCCACGCAGGTGAAGACAGAGGCTTTCGGTTTCATCCAGGACGAGTGGAAGATCAAACCTAACCTCACCGCCAACCTCGGCCTGCGCTACGACTTCTTCAACGAGTTCCAGGAGGCCCACGGCCGGACTCTCGGGTTCAGTCTTAAGTATTGCGGCGGGTACTGCCAGCCGGGCCTGCAATTCGGCAACCCCGACGCCACTAATTTTGCACCGCGGGTGAGCCTGGCGTGGTCGCCGGAACGCCTCCGCGATAAGACGGTGATCCGGGTAGGCGCGGGTATCTTCTACGGCGATGGGCAACTGGGCGATCAACAGTCTCCGGTCACGAACGAGGGCTGGAGCTACAGCCTTACGGCCGCTATAACGCCGAACCTGGTCTATCCCATCTACGTGGATCCCAACAACCTGCCCCGGACCGCACCTAGCGACTACGACCGCCACAGACGCAGCGAAATGTTCCAGGAGTGGACGGCGCAAGTGCAGCAGCTTCTCCCCTGGGGATTGGTCGGCCAGGCCGGCTACCTGGGGATCGAGGCCGATCACCTAAGCTCCAAGAGCTACGAGAACGGCATCAATCCCCTGACCGGCGCACGGCCGCTGCCGCAGTTCAGCCAGATCGGCACGGTTGGCTCCTGGGAGAACAGCAGCTATCACGCGCTGCAGACGTCGCTGCAGAGAACCACCCGCGGCGGGTTGTTTCTGAAGCTCAATTATTCCTGGTCTCACGCGATCAACGAAGATTCACAGGGCGGGGGCGGGCCCTCCACGCCGCAGAATGCCGCTTGCATTTCGTGCGAGAAGGCGAGCAGCGCAGCGGACCAGCGCCATAGCCTCTACGCAAGCGCCAGCTATCCATTGCCATTCGGCCGCTCCAACCGCTGGGGTGGGTGGTCGCTCAGCGGAGTCAATTCATTTCACACCGGGTTGCCGCTGAACGTAGCCATTTCACGCAAGGCCACCGCCCTGCCGGACGGCAACACGGGCAACCAGCGTCCGGATTATGTGTACGGGCAGTCGCTGATTCCGGTGGGCGGCCAATCGATCAACGACTGGATCAACATTGCTGCATTCGCGACGCCGGCCAACGGAGTGTGGGGAGATGCCGGCCGGGACATCGTCACCGGTCCCCGGCTGTTTCAAGTCGATACGGCATTGCAGAAAGACACGACGCTGCGGGAGCGCATGGGCCTGATCTTCCGCGTCGATGTTTTTAACATCTTCAACCATCCGCCGCTGGGAAGCCCTAATCTGAATGTCTCTTCGCCGGCCACCTTCGGCCGTATTACCAGCCTGTTGAACACATCGCCAATCGGGACGGGCGGCTGCCGAAGCATTCAAATCGCGTTGCGGTTGAAGTTCTGATCCGTTGCTTGGCTCAGCGCGGGTTCTCCCGCACCCAGCGGAGCGTTTGGGCCATTTTGCAGCCCTCCGCCCGCTCACGCGAGCGGGGTCATGAAATCAACTGCGGGGCAGGTTTCAGACTGCGGCGGGCTTCAGACCGCCAGGGTGGAAATGTCGACCAGGGATACTCTTGCTCGGGCTGGGCCAGCCTAGCCGGCCCGTTTGCTGCTTGCTCGGCGGGGCTTCGGCTTGTTCTTGACCATGAGATTGAGCGTCACCGCAGCGCGGATGAGATCCTTCAAACCCGCCTCGTTGATCTTCTCGCCTTCGTGGATATCGATGGCGCGCCGGGCATTGCCCTCGAGGCTGGAGTTGAACAGACCCGAAGGGTCCTTCAGCGCAGCTCCTTTGGCAAATGTCATCTTGACGACGCT
>Ga0126381_100004387_pt1 | contig 15366 bp, 14 predicted proteins | sample PanSoiMetPlot_28_FD_96465 | JGI IMG/M metagenome (GOLD analysis project Ga0126381, IMG submission 96465) | Tropical forest soil microbial communities from Panama - MetaG Plot_28 | ecosystem: Environmental > Terrestrial > Soil > Tropical forest > Bulk soil | place: Panama | collected 2016-02-17 | reverse complement strand
TGCTGGTATCGATAGAACATTTCGTCTCCCATGGGGGTGACAAATGAGCTGGTTTGTCGCTGGCATCGGGCGCGCAGCTCCGCCAATCGATTCAGGATTGTCTCGGCTTCGGCGCGTTGCTGCCGCGACACGCACTCTGTGGAGACCGTACGCATTTGTGAGTGGGTGAGACCGGGCTCAACAAGCGCCTTGAGTGATGTCTCAAGCTTCTCGCGCGCTGCGTCGATCCGCCATAGACGAAACCGGCTGTAGGCCTTCATCGCATTGAAAAGAATGGTCATCGCCATGACCAGATATACCCAATATGCAGGTGACATGAGATTTCCCAACCAGGGGAAATATCGATCAGCGAACTCCGGTTCACCGGAAAGGAAGAATTGGTGCGCTTCAGCCGCGAGCACCACCTTCGTGGCTGGACTCGTGGCTCCTGGAGGATTGGCCCGGACGAAACCAGGGAGCTCTGCCCCCAGCAACATGAGCAGTGCAATCCGGTCGGCCCGCTTGGCGCACGGGCCGGCGACTAGCAATGTGCCGAGATGCGCAACTTGCCGGTCACCCGCCGGGATCAGGTGAACCACATCATAGCGACCGGCCGGGATTGTGCCGATGCTGAGCCACGGATACCGTGCGACCAGGCCTTGGAGATCTTGCGGCGATAGGATATCTAGATGATTCTGGCTGATGATAGTCCGAAGAGATTCGGCGTTTTCCTGAATCACCATGGCGGCAAGGTCGAGCTTGCCCTCGGCCACCAGGCGAGCTTGCTCGAGCAACTCGTGGTTCGACAGGTGCACGTCCAGTCCCTCCAGATCCGGACCTTGGAAGAGTTGCTGCATCAGATAGGCCGTGCCGGAACCCGCCGGGCCGATGCCGATGGATGCTCCGTGCAAATCGGCAAAGGTGTGAATGGCGTTGTCGGGTCTACCCAACAGGAACAGAGACTCAGGTTCGGGCAGTCGGCCAAGAAGCTCGAGGCTCGCGCCGGCTGCCACGGGGGTTCCGTCCTGGATCAGGGCAAATTCGTCGGCGCACGCATCTCTGCGCGTTAGGCGCTCGACGTTCTCGATTGAGCCTGCCGTTGGAACCACCGAGAGGCTGCCGTGCTCGCGCTTCGCCCGCTCGGCAAGGCGTGTGGCGAGCGCGTGATAGTAACCGCCACGGGATCCTGTAAGAATCGAGGCGTGCAGATAGCCGTAATCGTGGGCAATGCCGAAAGCGGCGGCGACGGCCGCAAGCGCGGCGGCCGCGATCAGGAGAAGCGTGGTGCGGATGAAACCCTTGCCGCGCCAAGCAACTGAGCTGCGGGCGCCCGCGTTCGGTGACTGCCTCGCGGAGGTCACTGCTGTTCTCCTCCTGCGCTGATCTTGGCGAGGCGGGCGCTGATGTCACGCAACCCGCTCAAAGGGCTTGACGATTGTCCAGCTCCAGTTCGCGCATATTATGAGAGGCCTCGCGACGCTCCGTCTTTGATGGTCGATCTCGGCGGCGCGATCGGCTGCAGCCTGCGGCCGGCAATCAGTCCCACCAGGGCCACAACGAGCAGGGTTCCGAGCAATGCCGGCCGAGAGCCGTGACGCACCGTGTCACTCGCTAGCTTCAGCGTCGGCTCGCTGCTGGCGATCAGTCTACCGTAGCCGCCGGGCCGGAGCGTTCCAAGCAGAGTCACCGGCTGCGCGATTTGCAGTCGCGGCCGCAAGGCAAGCCGGGGGCGTCTGCGGATCAAGGCCAGCACGAGGAGGATCAAGGCGAGCAGCAGTAGACCGCCACCAATAATACCCAGTGCTATGAGCGGATCGAATTGCATCGTTAGCCAGACGTAAAGAGCGGTTAAGCCGACACCCATCGCGCCGAGTGCAGCGATCCCCGCAACCACTGCAAGCAGTCCCGTGAGGGCGGTGTAACGAGCCTGACGCCCGACCTCTCCTCTTGCCCAATCAACCTGGCGATCGATGTCGGCGCGGATCGCGCCAAGCAACGAGCCGAACATCAACCCCTTCCTCGCGACATCATGCCGATGACCACCCCCACCATCAACGCGCCCGCGATCGTGCCCAATGGGTTGCGCCGTGCCATGTCTTCGAGTTCGGATGCGAGTGTTTTGGCCTGGCCCGTGGCCGATGAAACAAGGTCGGATCCGGTACCCGCGACTCCAGTGGCGGCGCCGCCGACTTGTGAGGCAACCGTCTGGCCAAAGCCGCGAATGGTTTTCGTCCCGGCATCGCCCGCCTGAGATACCAGCTGGGCGAAGGTATCCTTCAGGCGCGCCATATCGCGACTGAGCTGGCTCACGGTCTCGCTCATGCCACCGGGCGGAGCGAGGTCGGGAGCGAGCGGCGCCTCCGGTGGCGTCTCGGATGTCTTGGAGCGCTGAGAGCCACTCGAGTGAGAGGCTTGGTCGGCTGGGGTGTGAGAATTCATCTCGGTCTCCTTTTGTCCTTACACTGACGTTTGCAAGCATCAAGCAACAAGCGCCACGAGCTTTGGCTCGGTTGCGATCAAGACCGGGCGCGGAAGTGATAGGCCATGATCTCGGGCGTCAGAAATTGCCTAACGAGCGAGAGACAATTTGCGGCCGCAGCTTATGACCGGGACCTGATCGGTGGAGGCCTTTTATGGCCCTCGATTATGAAGCCCGCTAACCGGCCTGCCTATTTTGATCTGCATCAAAATCTTGCCTGCGCGCAGCCAGAGACAATTCAGCGAGACCCAAGGAGAAGATTGCCAAGACCGAGGCTCCGATGGGCGGGATCTCACCCGTGGGTCGAACGGCCGACCAAGCCCCGGGCTTTGCTGCAAACTCTGATGATGCTTTGCTCAAAAGGCAACCGGATTTCTCGCTCGTACTCGGCGGGCCGCATTTTCAGTGGAGCTGCATCCCGGGATTGCCCGAAGCAGAATTCGTCATCGAGCCCGATGATGTAGGGCGGCGCGGCCGCATAGGTCATGCTCATGTCGCTCGTCATGGTGAAGGCGCCGCCGGTAAGGATCGAGCGTCGGGATGCCTTGCGGCAGCACGCGTCGCGACGCGCGAGACGCCGCCGTCTCTTCTCAATGAAATTCGCGAGCGAATGGTTGCCTATATTTTTTCCCGATCTCCTCAGTGTCGTAGACCTCCCCGTTCGGAGGGCAGCGGCCGCTCGGCAGCTCGTGCAGCGAGATCAGCGCTTCGCTGAAGCCCGGCAGCTTCTGGCTCGTCGAGACACTGACCGAAAGGCCGCGCAACGCCACCTTCGCGGGCAGCGGGAATGAGTAGAGATATTTCTTGAACGGCGCCGGGTGGGCCACGACCGACGCATGCAGGCTCATGGTCGGCAGCGGCGCAGCGCCCGAAGGAGCCGGGCTCTGCGCGGCGGCATCCGCGCCGAGCGCGCGCAGCGCGATGGCGCTGAGCTTTGCGAGTGCGCGCATGGGATCCTCCTTTGCGCGCATCGAAGCATGTCCACTTTTCAGCGCGGTTGAATCCGGCCGCGGCGCGGTGATAGCCTTCTGCGCAAAAGAAAATACGCAGGGAATCACGTCATCGCAGGAGGGTAGCCATGCGGCCGCAAAGCCTGTTCGGTGCCATCACATTTGCGGCGGTGCTCGGTGCAGGTCCGCTCGCGCAAGCCTTCGACGACGGCAAATATCCCGACCTCAGGGGCCAGTGGCGGCCGATCGGCGGGCCGATGCGCTTCGATACCGGCAAGGGCTGGGGGCAGGGGCAACAGGCGCCGCTCGTCGCTGAGTATCAGACGATCTTCGAGGCGAATCTCGCCGACCAGGCGGCGGGCGGGCAGGGCACGACGCCGACCTTCACTTGCATCTCCCCCGGCATGCCGCGCGTCACCAACGGCTATGGCCAGATGGAGATCGTGATCACGCCGCAGACCACCCACATCCTGGTGCAGCACATCCACGACAACCGTCGCATCTTCACCGACGGTCGCGACTTTCCGCCCGCACTCGAGCCAACCTTGCTCGGCACCTCGATCGGCCGCTGGATCGACACGACCGGCGGCGGGCGGTTCGATGTGCTCGCGGTCGAGACCCGCGGCTTCAAGGGTCCGCGCGCCTTCGACTCGAGCGGCATCCCGCTGCATCTGGACAACCAGACCATCGTGCGGGAGCGCATCCATCTCGACGCCGGCGAGCGCAACGTGTTCCACGACGAGGTCACGGTCGTCGATCACGCGCTGACCCGCCCGTGGACGGTCGACAAAAGCTACCGCCGCGAGGACGCGGCGCAGCCCTACTGGCGCGAGGTGAGCTGCACGGAGAACAACAACCATGTCGAGATCGGCAAGGAGGCCTACATGATCAGCGCCGACGGCCTGCTGATGCCGACCAAGAAGGACCAGCCGCCGCCGGATCTGCGGTATTTTAAGCCGCCGCAGAAGTGAGGCAGCGCAACGCGGGTCCCGCAAATTTTCTCCCTCTCCCCTACGGGACGAGGGAGCGCGCCTGAGCAAGCTCTATCTTCAGAGAAAATCCGGCATCTGCCGTGGGTCGACGCCCCTTCAAATTGAATCCAAGTCTGGTGTGTTGGTAGGCCTGCAAATATCAGCGGGCTGGTAAACTGCCGCCTGATTCCATTACCGAAGGGGGCACCCATGCGTGTGATCTATCTGATGGTGGTCATCCTGTTCGTCGCGGCCGCGGTCATATTCGCGGTTCAGAATCATGATAGCGTGACGATTTCGTTCCTTAACTACGGCGCCAGCGCGCCGATCGCCGTCGTCGCGGCCGTCATGTATGTGCTCGGCGCCGTGACAGGCGGCACCCTGCTGGCGCTCCTGCGCCACTCGGTGCGGAGGTTGTGAGAGCGGCGGCTAAGCCCGCATGGAGCCATAAAGGCGTTTACGCCCGTCTTCAACGGGTTATGGCCAAATACGGGACGGCGATCCTGGATTTCACTCTCGCTCCATGCGGGCTGCTACGTCGCAGCCGGCACTGCTGCGAGGCACATGCGCGCCGCGATCGAGGTGAGCATCAGCTCATAGGCGCGCTCGACGATAAGGTCCATCGAGCGGCTCATGGCGAACATCGTGGTGGCGCGCGCCAGAACCTCCTCGCGGGTCGGCAGATGCGGCAGCGAGAGGTTGCCCAGCACGTCGGCGGCGCGGTGCTGCGCGGCGGAAAGGCTCTCGCGCAGCGCGCTGAGGCTTCCAGCCTCGAGCGCCGCGCTCACCGCGGCGGCGATGCGCTCGGTATTGAAGCTTTCGGCGAGCTGTGCGGCGGCGCGCGAGATCACCCGCGACCCGAGCCCGTGCTCGTTGCGCAGCACGGCGAGCGGCGGTGTCTTGAGGTCCCAGACGAGCCGCACGAACGAGAACAGCTTGAGCAGATAATAGGTGAGGTCGTATTCCCACCAGCGGAAGCCCTGGCGTACGCTGCTCTGGCAGGCGTGATGATTGTTGTGCCAGCCCTCGCCCATCGTGAAGAGTGCGAGGAACCAGTTGTTGCGCGAGTCGTCGCCGGTCAGATAGCGCTGGCGGCCATGCACGTGAGCGAGGGAGTTGATGCAGAAGGTCGCGTGATAGACGAGAACCGTACTCCAGAAGAAGCCGACGACGAGCCCGCTCCAGCCGGCGATGAGATAGCAGACGACCGCAAGCACAACGGCCGGCGCCTGCTCGAAGCGGTGCAGCCACATGAGCTCCGGGTATTTGGCGAAATCCTCGATCTTGGTGAGATCGACGGCGTCCTGCCGGCGGGCGAAGATCCAGCCGACGTGGCTGTAGAGAAAGCCCTTCTGGCGCGGGGAGTGCAGGTCGCGCGGGGTGTCGGAATGCAGATGGTGGTGGCGGTGCTGGATCGCCCACCACAGCACGCTCTTCTGCGTGGTCGACTGCGCCATCACGGCGAGCACGAGCTGGAAGGTGCGGCTCGTCGAGTAGGCCCGGTGCGAGAAGTAGCGGTGATAGCCCGCCCCGATGGCGAAGATGCGCAGCCAATAGAGCGTGATGCAGAGCGCGATCGCGCTCCAGGTCACGCCGGTCCAAAAGGCGGCAAGGCAGGCGAGGTGCACCAGCACGAAGGCGATGGTGGACGGGTAGATGATGTCGTCGAGCGCTTCGTTGCCCTCGGCCGGCTTGGCCTGCAGATCGTTCATCGTGGTCCTCTTAGTACGGCGCCCGCTTGGTAAAGGCCGTCAGCACCGACGGGTGCGCGCTCCATTCATCGGCCGCGATCTTGCAGGCCACCACCACGAGCGTCGCGGCGAGCACCAGCCGGAGCGCCCGCTCCGGCACGCGGACGGCAGAATAGCTGCCAATGACGATACCGGGCAAGGAGCCGACGAGCAGCGAGCCCATAAGGTGCCAATCGACCGCGCCCATCACCCAATGCCCGGCGCCGGCCACCAAGGTCAAGGGCACCGCATGGGCGATGTCGGAGCCGATGATGCGCGCCATCGGCAATTGCGGGTAGAGCAAGAGCAGCGCCATCACGCCGACCGCGCCGGCGCCGACCGAGGAGATCGAGACGACGACGCCAAGCGCGACGCCGACTGCGACGGTCGCAGCTCCGGTCGCGGCCGGGCTCATGGCGTCGAGCCGCTCGCGATAGCGACGCATGATGGCGTTGCGGAAGATAAGCGCGGCGGCGGTCAGAAACAGCGCGCCGCACAGCACCAGGTTGATCAGGCTGCGCGCCATCTCGCTGTTGAGATTGAGCCGCCAGAGCACCACGAGCGTCGCGACGCTCGCCGGCAGGCTGCCGCAGGCGAGCCGCCCGACCACGCGCCAGTCGATGCTGCGCGAAAGCCCGTGCACCAAGCTGCCGCCGGTCTTGGTGGCGGCGGCATAGAGCAGGTCGGTGCCGACCGCCGTCGCCGGATGGATGCCGAAGAGCAGAATGAGCAGCGGCGTCATCAGCGAGCCGCCGCCGACGCCAGTCAGCCCGACCAGGAGTCCGACGCAGAACCCCGACAGGGCGTACAGAGGATCAATCAGCTGCATAAACCCTATTTCCCGCGCGCGGTGGCCCGCGCGCCTCGAATCCGATCATAGGGCATCGCTACCGCCATCGCCACGGCGAACAGAATCGGCCATGCCACGCCTGTGGCTTCACGCGAAAGATTCCTGCCTTTTCATTCAGATCGCAGAGAAATTTCGCTTCCCCGCCGCAACCATGCGGCAAAATTGCATGGCGTCGCACATTTCCCGATATTTTCTCGTGGTTCGAGGACGTGGTCGGTCCGTAGAATGTGGCGCGCCTTCAGCGGTCACCGCCCAATCGCCTCCTGCGCCTTGCGGAACACCTCGCTCGGGTAGGCGGCGAAGCGCTTGAGCAGCGCCTCGACCTCCTCGGCGGTCGCGGGATCGATGTCGAGGCCGATGCGCTGCGCTTCGGCGCGGAAATCCTTGTCGGCGAGCGTGGCGAGGAAGGCGATGCGCAGCGCCGCGAGGCGCTCGGCGGGAATCCCGGGCGGGCCGGCGAGCGGGCGGCCGAGCAGGAGCTGTTTGAAATGCACGTCGAGCACGGCGCGCTCCTCGTCGTTGCGGCCGTAGTCGAAGACGCTCGGCACCTCGCCGTACTGGGCCGATTTCTTGTTGCCCATCTGGATGACCGGCTTGAGCATGCCGCTCGCCACCTCCTCCGCGAAAGTCGCGTTGATGGTCGACACATAGAGGCCGCACACGCCGCCGACCTCGCCGCGGTGCATTGCCAGATTGACCTCGCGCGTGCCTGGATAGCCAGGAATGAGCTTGATCTTGGCGCCGAGCACGTTCTTGAGCACGAGCGGGTGCTGATAGATGATGGAAGCGGTCGCGCCGCCGCCGAAGACCGTCTCCTTGGTCATCATCTCCTCGAAGGACGCGGCGGCACCCGGGCTCTGCCACACGCCGCAATAGGCGATGTCCTGCGACATGCTGCCGATCCAGCTGAAGCGTGTGGCATCGAACAGCGCTGCCTTGTTGCCGAGCAGGGGCTCCATGGCGGCGGAGGCGGCGAACATTCCCAGTGTGAGGCCATCGGCGGCTGCCTTGCCATAAAGATAATTGGCGGCGAGCAGCGACCCCGCCCCCGGCATGTTCGAGGGCACGACAGCCGGATGCCCCGGAATGAATCTGCCATAGTGGCGCGCGAACACGCGCACATAAGTGTCGTATCCGCCGCCCGGCGGGAAACCGGCGATGAGATTGAGCTGTCGGTTCCGGAAGAAATCCTCGACCGAGTTTTGCGCATGCGCGGGAGCGATGAGCAACAGTGTCGCCGTGGCGAGAAGCGCGCGTTTTTTCACCCGAACCCTCCCTCGTTCCGATCTGCGTCGGCTCTAATGGCAGTTTAATACCATCGGCTCGCGCTGTTGAGCGCAGCAACGTCGCGGGGGAAGGAAGGGGCGGCGACGCCGGAATGGCGCGCAGGCCGCGAACGGAGGTGGATCCCTTGTCCCCCCTTTGCTGCTCGGCCACGAGCAGGCAGGAGACGCTCCATTCGCGGGCACCATCTGCCTTACGCAATACGTAATGGCGTCGCCGCGTTTATAAGTAAGCCAAACGCGCAGCCCGGGCGATATCCGGGATTCCCCGATTTTGATCAGGTGATTACTGTAGATTAACACGATTTATTGATCGTGTGGCTGATCTACAACAAATCATCGGGAGCATCCGGATACATCCATCATTATAATACCTTCGCAACGGCGATAATGGTATTTTGGTATCCTTCAGTCCTGTTTCATTATGGCGCGCAAGCAACAGCTATGACCGCAACAACACACTGCGGTACATCGTTACCTGTCCCGACAGGAAGAGCCTGTGAATAAGTCACCCCCGTCCGTTTGCGCGGGGTTGACCGGAGAAGGCAATTTTTTTCTTCACAGGCTCCGAGGAGGGGCGAAGCGAGAACGCGCGCGCCAGCGGTCCGCACTCCTCGCCATGAGGGGCGGTGCTTGAAGCGTCCCGCCTTCGCTCACAGCCCGAACACGAACAGCATTGTCTGGTTGCGCTGCTCCTTGAGTTCGGGCGTGAACTGCAGGGCGCGCAGCGAGATGCGCGAGAGCCCGGAGAGGATCGCGACATATTGCTTGCCGCCGACCGCAAAGGTCATCGGCGGCGCCATGAAGCCGGTGCCGGCGTTGAACTTCCAAAGCGGCTCGAGGCTCGTGTCGTCATAGGCCGCGAGGGTGCCGTCGGAGAAGGCGGTGAAGACGAGGCCGCCCGCGGTCGCGAGTGCGCCGCTGTTATCCGGATAGGGGACGTGGATGCGCTTCTTGACCTCGCCGGTCAGCGGATCGGCGGCGATCAAATCGCTTTCGTTGCGCTCGATATGGCGGAAGGTCGCGCCTTTCCAGTCGCCCGCCTTGTTGGAGAGGCTCGGATCGAGCGTCACCTCGTTGCAGGAGGTGATCGCCGGAATGTACATGAGCCTGGTCTTCTGGCTGTAGGCGGCCGGCCAGAAATTGTTGCCGCCCGACATCGCCGGGCAGAGTTTTTTGGTGCGCTCCGCCATTGTCTGGTTCTGCGCCCCGGAATAGACCTGCAGATCCTTGTTCGGGTCGTAGTCGACAGGCTTTCCGGTCTTCTGATCGATGCCCTTCGTCCAGTTGATCTTCTCCATATAGGGCTTGGCCAGAACGGGCGCGCCGTTGCCGCGCTCGAACGTGTAGAGGAAACCATTGCGCGCCGAGTGGGTCACGAGCGCGTGCTTCTGCCCGTTGATCTCGCCATCGATCAATATGTGCGAGCCTTCCTCGTCATAGTCCCACATGTCGCCGGGCAGATACTGGAAGTACCAGTTCATCTTGCCGCTGTCGGGGTCCCAGGAGATCATGCTGTCGGTGAAGAGGTTGTCGCCGGGCCGGTAGGTCGGGTCGAACATCGGCACCGGATTGCCGGTACCCCAGATCACCTGATTGGTCGCCACATCATAGCTGCCGGTGACCCACATGGCGCCGCCGCCGGTCTGCCACGCATTATGGTTGTCCTTCCAGGTCTCGCTGCCGGGCTCGCCCGGTGCCGGCACCACGTATTTCTTCCATTCGAGCTTTCCGCTCTTGGCGTCGAGACCGGCGATGAAGTCGCGCACCCCGCGGTCGCCGCCCGAGGCGCCGACGATGATCTTGTCCTTCACCGCAAGCGGCGCGGCAGTGATCTGCAGGTCTACCTGCCTGTCGTCGATATTGGTCTCCCAGGCGATCTTGCCGGTCTCCTTGTCGGTCGCGATCACGCGCGCCGGATAGCTCGCGACCGAGATGACGAGATTGCCCGAGAGCGCCGCGCCGCGGTTCGCCAGTGGGAATTTCTCCTGCTTGGGATCCATGCGCCAAACGATGCGGCCAGCATCACCTGAGCGCACGTCGATCTTGTAGACGATGCCCCATAGGTCGACGACATACATAAAGCCGTCCTCGACGAGCGGCGTCGCCTGCAGATTCTCGCCGATCGCGGTACCGCCGATCGCAACCGCATAGGCGAGCTTGAGGTTCTTGACGTTGTCCTTGTTAATCGCGGCCAGCGGGGAGAAGCGCTGCGCATCGTAGGTGCGGTGATTCATCAGCCAGTTCTGCGGCTCCTTGTCCGCATTGGCGAGGCGCTCGGGCGTCACCTCGGCGGCGGCAGCGGGCGTGGCGGCGAGCATGGATGCGAGCAGAGCGGGCTTCAGGCGGGAGCGTCGAGACAACGGCATGGCGTCCTCCGTATGTTCTTGCTTTCGGCAAATCTGGGCCAACCTTAAACGGTCCCGGCACCGCTGCGTAGTGGGCCCCGCAGCCCCGTCCGAGGACGGAAGACACGGCTGTGTCCGGCAGGGCCGGCCCGCCGCGATTGCATTGCGCCGCGGCGCCCTTGCTTCAAAACGCCATGTCTACGGTGTAAGCTATTTGTCTGCTCGCGGGTGTCGGCGTCCACGCCTCGATGTCCTCGTCCGAGTGGGCAAGCATCACCCAATCGATCGAGCCATCTTCCATGATATCACGACCGGGCACGCCTTGTTCTACGGCCGGGCTCGACGACTGGACGACCGGCCTTTGCCATTTGAGGTCGCAGGGGATGCCTGGCCGCTGGTGCTCGTTTCAACGGTCTTGGACGCGGATCGTTCTTTTCGCGATTTCAGCGCGTCTCGTGTCGTATCGAGGCAAGCCAGCCACTCGACATAGCTTGGCAGATATTCTCCCGGTTGCACGCACCGCTGTCTGGCGAGCGACGGATAAGCTGCCCAGTTCTTGACAAGCTGCTCACGCGCCATTTTCTCATCGGCCAAGCACGCGGCAGTGCTGGCCTTTACATCACTCCCGTAAGGCGCACCCAGCGCATTTGACGTCTCTTCGCACATTTTCTGAATGTCGATGGTCGGAGGGCCGCTATCCTTCGCCAAGGAAACGGACCCAGCGCCAATGCAGATTGCAATGACAAGAGCGATTTTTTTCGTTGTTGACATTGTTTGCCTCCTGTTCCGAGCCCTTTTCCAAGCCTTTGTTCCGAGCCTTTGTTCCAAGCCTTTGGGCATGGTGTGACGCGTGGATCGGTTGGCGCCCTGCATGGCACGCGATGCACCACCACGCGCATTTTTTGAATTAAGCCAGCTGGAGACCGTCGGCGTTTGCAGTGGATCAACGCTACCGGGCGGCAAATGATCGTACGGACCTGCGCCCTGCATCACCGGTGCTCAAGGGAGGCAGCCGGGTGCCCCCCGGCTCGTCACGATCAGCCAGCGCGCCGCCGGTGGAACGGTCCGAGCGCGCAGGCGGCGTAGCGCCCCTCACGGATATGCTCGGCGATCTGCTTGAGCGTGCCGGTAATGTCGCTCCCGAGGTCGCCGAGAGGCCATCACCTCTGCCTCACGAATCTGGAGGGTGGGTGATAATAACTAAAGTTATTCGATGTCAATGATGGGTTTCGCCGTCGCGCAACCCATCCTACGATCCGTCTCCGGAAGGAGAACGCCATGGACCTGCTTGCCGAGCGCGGCCGCCGCGTCAGCATCGAGGAGCTCAACACCACGCGGCTGCTCGCCCATGCGAGCCGCCAGGCGCGCGAGCGCTCACTCGACGACGTGCTGATCGTCGACGTCGACAGCCATCACTACGAGAACGAATGCTACGACGAGATTCTGCCCTTCATCGAGAACGAGGTGCTGCGCCAGCTCGTGCTCGCCGGCCGCGCCAAGGGGCGGCAGACGCTGATGCCGTCGCAGGTGAGCTTCCAGGACATGGGCGGGCGCATCACGCGCTATCCGATGCGCTCCTCGGAGAAGACTCCCGGCGGCAAGCCGCGGGATGTCGAGCTCGGCGAGCGCTGGATGGATGCCATGAGCGTCGACTATTCCTGCCTTTTCCCGACCATGCTGCTCGCGGTCGGGCTGCACCCCTCGCTCGAGATGGAGATCGAGCTCTGCTACGCCTATAACCGCTGGCTCACCGAGAAGGCGCTGCCGGAGGGGGAGGGGCGCTTCTACTCGATGCTGTGCATGCCGTTCTCCGATCCCGACGAGGCGCTGCGCCATGTCGAGCTGTTCGGCGACCGCAAGCACGTCACCGGCTTCCTTATCACATCGGTGCGGCACCTGCCGGTCTATCACAACGCCTACATGAAGGTTTACCGCGCGCTCGAGGAGCGCGGCCTCGCGCTCGCCTTCCACTCCGCGGTCAATATCGGGGAGCCGGTGTTCAAGAGCCTCAACCGTTTTGCGTCGGTGCATGCGCTCGGCTTCCCGTTCTACAACATTCTGCATCTGACCAACTGGGTGACCAACGGGCTCTCCGAGCGTTTCCCCAAGCTGCCGGTGATCTGGATCGAGGGTGGGCTCGCCTGGATTCCGTTCCTGATGCAGCGGCTCGACCACGAATACATGCTGCGCACCTGCGAATATCCGCTGCTTAAGCTGAAGCCCAGCGACTACTTGCGGCAGATGTTCTATGCTTCCCAGCCCATGGAGCGGGTCGACCTCGGGGCGCTCGAATGCACCTTCCGAATGATCAATGCGGAGACGCAGCTCCTCTATGCGTCGGACTATCCGCACTGGGATTTCGACCTGCCCTCGACGGTGTGGGACCTGCCGTTCCTCTCCGAGCGCGCCAGGCACAACATCCTGGGCGGCACCGCCGCGCGCCTCTTCCACCTGCCGCCGCGCAACGAGCGGCAGCGCGCGAACCTGCAGCGCTTCGGGAATCTCACGAGCGATGATGTGCGCTAAGCGTGCAGCGGCCCGAGATTGGGGAAGCGGCGGCGCTTCACTCCACGACGCTGTTGCTTGGTAAGCCGGTGCAGCTGCTCGCCGATCAAGGAGCTGCGCATCTGGCGCGACTCTCTTCTCACCAAAGGGCTGAAGCCTGCGAGCGTCGTCCGCTACGGCTAGGCACTCAGTGCGGCGTTGAACCTGGCCGCCGCACACGATGGCCGTGGCCGCCGCTTCCACTTCCTGCGGTACGGCTATCTCGACATCGATGCCTCGCCGGTCTGCCAAGTGGACCCATCTCGGCCGGGTGCGCATCTGCCCGGACTTCGACTACTAAGCCGCAGTCCTGTTGCACCCGTCCGTGCCCCCACGGACGGGTCGCGATCAGCGCGTCAGCAAGCCCAAACAGGAGACAAGACACGCCACCGCCGATGCGCATGGCTGCATCATGGTCAGGTCGTTATGGAGCTACCGGATACAAGGCTGCGGAAAGCGCCGCCTTGTCACGGCGCACGGGGAGAGCGGACGTTCGTCGGACAGGAACAAATCGACGCTGTTGACCCGGAGCTGAAACAGTGAGACGGAATCTGCCGCATTGCTGTTGGATTGTAGCGCTATGCGAATTCGGTCGTTTCAGGACGCGCGACGCAGCGCCGCCTAAGTGGAGCCGCGCCGACCGGCGATGGCGTTTGACAGGTCCAATTTACGGGCCTCGCGCGAAGTTCGCGATCAATGCAGCCAAGGCCTCCGGCTGCTCATTGGTGGTGAGGTGTCCACCGGGCAAACGCTCGATCTGGAGACCGAGTTGACCCAGTCGTTCGTGCGCGAGGTCGACCTGCCGGTGCTCAAAGGGGTCTTCGTTGCTGCCACCCACGAGGAACGGGAACTGCCCACGATACGCCTTGAACAGGCGACCAAAGTCGAGCCGGTCGGCTTGCGCCCTGTGATCGACCGCGAAGCCGGCTGCGCGCGCCAGGTAGAACAGTCCATCGCGGCGATTCAGGGCATTATAGAGCTCGCGAACCTCCGCGTCCGTGACCCTATAGCCTTTGGACCACATCACTCTTGTCATCATCTTGAACAGAGTGAAGGAGCGTCCCAGGCGCGTCTCGGCACGCTGTGGGAGGCGGCGCAAGATCGGCGTAGTGAACCATGGGTGGGAGTGCCCGTCCGTGAAGAGCCCGCCATTGAAGATGAAAACGCCGCGTATGTCCGGCCCGCCCGGCGGTTTGCCCCGCTCCGAGCCCTCAAGCCTGCGTCGCAAATGCTCCAAGATGACAAGCGAGGAGAAGTCGAAGGCGACCAGCGTCGTGGACTGAACACCGAGATCGCGCCAGATCGCTTCGACGAGATCAGTGCGTTCGGCCGTGGAATAGGCGTAGTTCTTGGGCTTGTCGCTGTCGCCCATGCCGACATACTCGATGAAGAGTTTCGGCATCTCGTGCGGCAAATGTGGCAGAACCTTCGCCCACCCGAAAGAGCCATCCGGATATCCGGGCAGGAAGGACACGGTGTGAGAAAGAACTCCCTCCCGCCTCAAGAATACGTTGAGCGGCGCGCCTTCTCCCGCTGCAATCGCGCGAGCTTTGGGGTCATAGCGGATGCGCTCACCGCCCGCGAACCAGTCTTGGGCAGAGAGTGTTCCGCCGATCTTTGGGACGGCTGTGCGATCCAACATGCGATGTCTCCTATGCGTCAAGGGGATACATATTTGCCTGACATCGGCATCGACGAAGGCGTAACACCTCATTTGTTGCACACACTACGACCGCTTCTCGCGAGTGACTATTCGCGATAATGTCGACAGGCTATGAAGCAGGACTTCACAGTGGGCCTCAGGTAGGCCGCAGAGCGCACGGGGCGTTCTTAGCCGCTCTATCTCGTTACGTAAGAGAGCGTTGGCCGAGGCCCGCAGCGATGATGAGGGTCAGGGGCGCGGCCAATGACCTCGTCCTCGACTGCTCACTCTTGCGCTGGTTCTCATTCAACGACCGCCGCCAAGATGTGATGATTGCGATCGACATCCAGCGCTCTCGCGCCCGGGACCTCGAGGATCAGGTGCTCGACTTCCTAGTCCAGCACTGCGGCGGAGGCCAATCATCCAAATCATCCAAACGCCGCGTCGGTCCTACGACCAGCGAGTGCCCGGCCGTGAAGTACACGGAAGACGGCGGCATCGACTACATCACCAACTGTCCGGGGCCAGGAATGCCAACAATAGACGTCAATCGATGAAGCCAGGGCGGCGTTCAAGGCTGCGTATGAGCG
>Ga0126381_100004386_pt1 | contig 15366 bp, 21 predicted proteins | sample PanSoiMetPlot_28_FD_96465 | JGI IMG/M metagenome (GOLD analysis project Ga0126381, IMG submission 96465) | Tropical forest soil microbial communities from Panama - MetaG Plot_28 | ecosystem: Environmental > Terrestrial > Soil > Tropical forest > Bulk soil | place: Panama | collected 2016-02-17 | reverse complement strand
GGCGCGCTCTCGCCTAGCAGGTAGATCGTCGGTGTCAGCAGAACTGCGGCTGCGCTTGACTCAGCCGTGCCGTCGCTCGTAAAATCATCCACCCCGTCGAACTGCACCCAAGTCGTGTAGGCGGTTGACATCGACTGTGTAACGGCCACCCACATCTCGAATATGAGAACGTCGTTGTCTTGAATCGTCAGCGCGGCCGCAGGAGTGTCGAAGAGGCCTGCCGCGCTCGACTGATGCCATGCCATGGATGCAATCGAAGAAGCTCCGCCGCCGGTGGTAACTTTGTCCAGAAGACGGCCAACGAGCGCGCCGGTCGATGGACGCCAGACCGCCAGACATCCGAAGCGGAAGAAGATCGGGCTGGTTGAAGCGTTGCTCGTTTGCAGTCCCGCCTGGAGCAGCAAGCTGTTCGCGGTTGCTGGAATCGTCTGCGCTGCCAAAGGAGGAGAAACGAAACGTCTGACCGGGAAATACTGCGCAGTATTGCTCGCGCCAGTAGTGCCGCTCGGAGTCTGCACCGTACTGCCCTTCGTTCCGTTCATCGTCATGTTCGTGTCGATCCGGTTAGCCACCGCCGTCGCGTTGAAGTAGCCAGAACCTGCCTGAACGCTCGCACTCATTAGCGTCGTCGGCGCGGGCATTGTGCCGCCAGCAGAGTAGGCAGCGTTGTGCAGGTACCACTTATTGACTGGCATCCCAATCTACCAGTAGAGTTATCTCCAGCGGGCAGCAGCCATCAAAAGGAGCAGGGCCAACAGGTACATCGAGACCCACTGGCGCGGGCTCAGCAGCCCCAGCGTAGCAATCTCCGCGTCCATCACAGATTCCCCTAACCTCCCAGACGGCTCCATCGGTGCGGCGATAGCGTATGTAGCCCTCACGCTGCTCCTCGATGAAGACGTCAGGATCAGCAGTCGGGATCATGCAGGCGGCGAAGGCAGGATGTTGTCGGGAGGAGGCGGCGGAGGCAGTGGATTGCCTGCCGTGCCGGTGGTGGGCGGTTGCATGACGCTGACGTTGACCAAGTCCTTGGCCGGGTCGCCGCCAAGACCGTTCAGAATCGATGTCGCCATCTCGTCCGGCGTCATGGTCAATTCCTGATCACCTGGCTGAAGCTGAATCGTGCACATCACGTTCATATCGGCACCTTCCAGATTGTGATTTTTCGCCGGGCCTCCGGCGGTGGGGTGTGAATGATCTCCCAGCGGATCATGAAGTCGGGGACTGGGTCTGTTATGTCAAGCGTGATGCTGCCCTCCCGATCGATGATGCGCGAGAAGAAGTCACGGATCTGTGAGTCAAGTTCAGACCCCGGAGACAGGTCTGTGAACAACTCCTCGATCTCACGCTCAGGAGTCCAGATCTGACGAAGCCGTTCAACTGGGTGTAGCTTCATCCGCATCCTCGTAGTACGTGTCAACCTCCATCGGTGACAGACCGAAGACTCGATCCATCCCGGTGATCGGATCCGTCATCCGGCAGAAGTAGTTGTCCTGGATGATGACGCCCATCCCATCCGGCAACCAGAGCAGACCGCCGGTGTCATTCCGCTCCAGTTCATACACGATAGGCGCATCGAGGTTCGCGAGCATCTGCTCGTGTTGCACCTTCAGATCCTCCAGGTGCTGCAGATGATGCTCGGTCATCTTCTTCTTGAGATGCTCTTGCATGATCCGCTCGTCCTTACGCCGCATACGCCGAACAATCTTGCGCTTCTGGTCGACCAACTGAAGCTGCGGGATGAGCGGCGGTGCATCAGGCTTGGTATCTCCTAAGGCCATTAGATTGCCCTCACAATCTGGTTGACGATGATGGTTGGTTGAGTATTCGGGTGGGCAGCGCCACTACCATCCGACGGTATCGCGTGATACTCATTCGCGCTTACTCCGCCGGTGCTGGTGTAATGAGAGTGGTCTACGTTCTCGGTGGCAAGGTTGACATACGCAGTATTGCTCCAGAGCCACTGGTAGCCTATATGCGATCCGTAGCGGTCAGCACCGCCGTTAGAGAAGTCATTGTTGCCAGTACCCATCCAGCCATCCGCGAAGCTACAGTTACCAGCCGGGTTGTGTCCATGTCCTCCGTCGTTATGACTATGCCAGGCAGAGACCCCGCCCGAGTGACCGGAGTGGGCATGGTTCGCAGAGGGAATGTTTGTAGCGCCACTGTGATTGTGTGATGGTAGTTGAGCAGTACTCAGCGTCACACCCTCATTACCTACAGCGGCACCGAGCACTGTACCAGCCGTACCGGAGAGCGCAGCTGTAATACGACCGGCAGCCGTGCCTCCCATATCATCTTTACCAGCGTGCACCCGACCCCGCTTGTCCGCAATGTTGAATGTAGTGCTGCCGTCACCCGCGCCATGAGGATAGCTGGCCGCGCTCGCGAGCGCACCTAGTAGAGGATACAGCGTCCGACTCACGGCCTGCCCATACTGAAGCAATGCCCATGTAGGTATCAGCGCAGCGGCATAGTCCCACTCCATCGACATTCCCACGGGAACGCTCATGATGAAGTTGTCTACATCCTGCGCCAGATTCTGCAAATCAGTCGCAACCGTGGATGGGTAGGTCGGCTCTGGGTAGCGAAGAGCGTATTGCGAGGTCACACCCATCAGAGCGCCCTCACGATCTTGTTCACGATGATCGTAGGCTGCACGTTTGGGTGGGCAGCACCGCTACCGTCTGAAGGAATGCTCTGTGTATGCCAGGCGCTAACAGTTCCAAAGTTCGTCTGATGTCCGTGGTTCGCGGAAGGGTTGCCGACAGAAGCGTTGCCGGTATTTGAGAAGAACCAACCACCAGAGGTCTGCCAGCCCCCGCCGGAGTGAGAGCTCCAGAGGTCACCGCCGGCACCTGCGTACCATGAACTACCAGGACCGATCCATCCATCCTGAGACATGACACGCTGGTACGGCTGGTGAAGGTGTCCGTAGTCTCCGTGAGCATGATCCGCAGACCTACCGCCAGAGGTACCACTATGTGAGTGATCGGTTGATACCGTTCCTGTTGCTCCGGTATGTGAATGCGAAGCGATCTGGGCAGTCGCGAGTGTGTAACCTTCACCGCCCATCACAGCACCAAGGATCGTACCTGCCGCACCGGAGATGGCGGCGGTGAGTCTGCTGGCGGCAGTCCCTCCCATATCATCTTTGCCCGCAACAGCGCGACCACGCTTGTCTGCGATATTGAAGGTGGTGCTACCATCACCTGATCCGTGAGGGTAGCTGGCCTGATTCGCAAGCGTGTGCAGCTTCGGGTAGTTCGTACGCGATACAGCCTGTCCGTACTGAAGTATTGCCCAGGACGGTATCTGTGCTGAACCATAGTCCCAGTCGCAGGTCATCCCGATCGCGATGCCCATGATGTAGGCGTCCATATCTAGTGCCATGTTCTTGATGTCGTTCTGGACATTCGGGCTATCCGAGCCTACTGGATAGCGAAGCTTGTAGTTTGGCGTCGTGGTACCCATCAGGTGGCTCTCACGATCTTGTTGGCGATGAGCGTCGGCTGCGTGTTCGGGTGAGCGCCACCACCGCCATCAGCGTAGATCTGATGGGTGTGGTTTGTATCAATGCCACCCGTCGTCGTCCCATGCGTATGTTCGGCAGTCTCTCCGCTACTGTTGAAGTAACCATAGTTAGAGTTGTACCAGTTGCCGCCGTAGTGCGGGCCAATCGGCGCTCCGTTGCCGCCAGAGTAGTAGCCGGTCGTGTCATCACCGATCCAACCATCCATCGTGTTCGCCGAGATCCCTGGATTGTGAAGGTGACCACTGTCAGCGTGATTGTGCGCAGTGTCACGACCAGCTGACTGACCGGCGTGTGAATGATCCGCCGAGATGTATCCGGTAGCGCCGCTGTGGTTATGTGAGGACAGCTGCGCTGTACTCAGCGTCACGCCCTCACTCCCACATACAGCACCGAGAACCGTTCCGGCAACACCCGAAAGCGCAGCCGTGATACGTCCGGCAGCAGTACCGCCCATGTCATCACGGCCAACAGACAGACAACCGCGCTTGTCGGCAATGTTGAATGTGGTACTGCCGTCGCCCGAGCCGTGTGGGTAGGACGACGCCGACGCTAGGGCAGCCAGCGCTGAGTAGGTTGTGCGGGAGACAGCCTGACCGTATTGTAGCAATGCCCACGCCGGGATCTGTGCCGCACCGTAGTCCCACTCGAAGGACGCACCCACCGGGATAGACATTATGAATGCATCAACCTGTGTAGCGATAGCCGCCATGTGGTTAGCCATGAGCGGCTTGTCCGTTCCGAGCGGATACGGGATGTTGTAGTTAGGAGTTGACGGCATGAGATTAGGGGACTGCCCTCGCGAGCAGTCCCCCGCTCCCTAGGAGAACGTGACCTGTGCCGTCAGGGTCCACGTGCCCGATGCCTTTGTGCCCAGGGCTGCGACCTTCCTCTGAAGGTTGGTCGTGCCCGTCGTGAACCCTGCACCGGAGGCACCGGATGCGCCGGCAGCGATTGACCATTCGGCCCAGACCTGGTTCGCCTCAGTACCGGCGAAGTCAGACTGAAAGCTGACCGTCTGGTTTGAGCGCGACGGATAGGTCGCGTTCATCGCCTTGTAGAACCCACCGGCCTGAAGGTCGGTCTGAGTCGCCGCCTCAGCCGTGTTCGATGTCCCGACGCCCAGATAGGCGTTGGTGTTTGACCACGGGTTCGTTGCCACCTGATTGGACACGACGGTAGCGATCATCGACATGTCCTGAAGCCGCTGAATGCCCTCGTTTAGCAGCAAGTTGCCATGGACTTCCTCGATGATCTCCGCCTCACCGATGATCTCACGGAGCAGGGCCGAAGAGATGTCCATGTCCTTCGGGAGCAGAAGCTTCCTGCGGGTGAACTCACAAGCTTCCTCGCTCCACTTCTCGCAGATCCAGTGGGTGGTGCCGTTGCGGATCACGTCTTGTCACCACCCGAGGCTGCGTCTTCCGCGTTGATGCTCTGGATAGCGTCGGCGAAGACCTGCAGTTCCTGCGGCACGTCCTTGCCCTCCGCCTCCAGTTGTGCGACAAGTTGCTTCGCCTGCTGCGCGAGACCGTAGACCGTTGGCTGACCCGGATCAAAGTTGATGTGAGCCGGATGCAGTTCCGAATCCGCGTCCTCGCTGAGCGAGCCGTACTTGATCATCTCCGCGATCATGTCGTCTGCAGAGACCAGGTCGTCATGATCGGGCATTGCCGCCTGTGCCAACTCGACGGACTCTTCGAAGTCGGCGTGCGGGATCATCTGCCCTGGAAGGTACGACCTCCCATTCCCGTCAAGGAATGGGAGGTTGACGTACGTCAGAGCCTTGTACTCGTCGGCCATGACCTTAGCCCGTTGTCGCGGCATTCATCTTGGCCTCGAGACGATCCGTGACTCCCTTGCGCGGGTCGTTGTCCGTCGCAAGGTTCTCTGCGTCAAGGACCTTCTCGATGCTCTCCAGGTCATCGCCAGCGAGCGCCACCGTCTGATCGACGTTGAGCTTGTGCTCGTTGATGTAGTCGGCCAACTCCTCGGCCGACATGCTTGCCGTGTCGCCGTGCTCGCCGTCGGCAGGACCGATCTGACGTGGCAGATTGTGCGGAGCGGTCTGGCTCCCCTGACGGAGATAGTACACCTGCTCCGCACCCGGTCCGTTGTACGTTCCGGCGCGAACCTGATCGGCCTCTTCGTCGGTGAAGAATGCGTCGAGCTCCTCACCGCGCTTGACGTAGTCCTCGTTGGTGATGTCCACGTCGTCACCGGCAATGTTGATGCGCTCCGTGAGCACATCCGGCCCGCCGGGGTCGACTGGGTTGGGCGTCACCTCGAACCACGTGAAGAGGCGATGCTTGATGATCTTCTGTGCCATCGCTCCTCCTAGGTGAGTCCGGTGACCTTGAGGACCGCGAACGCATTGTTCGCGTACATGACAGGCCTGACACTCGACTGGACCCAGGTTTGCTGCTTTCCGTTCGGGTCGCGCCAGGTCTCCGTGCTGAGCGGTGCCTCGATGCGCATCTCGCCGACCGCACCCTCTGCCAGCGCGTAGGCTTGGCCGGCAGTCATGCGGTTGGTGACGAAGATGTCGATGTCGTACGAGTCGAGCAGGGCACCCAGCTTGTCGCCGTAGATACCCTCGAGATTGAACATCTCCGTGGGGTTCATCACCCACAGGTTGTAGTCCATGTCCATCTCGTCCTGCTCGGCGATCAGGTCCGCCTTGGCGAAGTCCCTTGCCGGGAACAGCGGCCAGTTCGAACCTGCGGCATACGTCGTGTTGACGCTGCCCCAGCTGACGCCGGTGAAGGTGCGTGAGCTCGCCGTGATGAATGCCTCCAGGATCTGGACGCCACGCTGGTTGATCTTGCGAACCACCGTGTTGGCCAGCTGGCGCATCGCCTTGGTGAACTCCGCGATGTTGTTGCGATCGCGGGTTTCGTCGAGGAAGTAGAACTTGCCGCCCCACTTCTCGACGACAGCCGCTGCCGGTGCGCGGCGGCTGAATGCCACGATCGGGAACTCCGACCCTGGCTCGACCCGCTGGATGTCACGGTCCATGTAGTAGTCAGGAGTGACCACCAGGTCATAGATGACCGCGCCGCCCGTGACTCCTCCCGCTGACGTGAACACGCGGTCCACGAAGAACCGCTGCCTTGTCAGGTCGAGGACCATTGGCGTGATCACCCGCGTGGGGTTTTGCAGTGCGATGTCGATCGAGAACGTCGTTCCCGAAATCGTTGGCGGTCCCAACGGGTTGACTACCGCACCAGGGTACGGCGCTGCGGCAACGGCGGGAGGACCCTCCCACCGAGCAGCAATGAACTGCTCGGCATCGCGGAAGCGCATCCGCTCGAACTCCGGATCCATGCGACCCGCAGCGACCAGCGCCGCCAGGGTGTCGTCGCACACCTGAACACGTGGTCCGTGGTCGATCTGGAGAACGGTGGGCTTCGTTGGCTTCATCTTCCCTCCCTTCCTATGCCTTGACAGCCGGGTTGAAGGTGTACAACTCGACGACGACATCGACACCCGCAGCACCGGCAGCGGAGCGAGCTTTGCCGACGACGACCTTACCTGATGCCGGCGCGGCGGTGATGACACGCCCCGACGTGTCCGATTGCAGCAAATCGCCAATGGCGACCGCCGCTCCGGAAGTGATGGGGAGTACCGTGCCATCCCCATCGATGAGGACTGCCTTGCCACCGCTGGGCACGTCCCAGGCGATGACACCGCTGACCTCGCCACCCGCTACCGGAGCAGCCGGGACGACGAGGTTGCCACCGTCACCGGCGGCCAACGGGTCTGGCGCGAGAGCCGGACCAGACCCCTGGTAGCCGGTCTTGGGACCGGCCAGAGTCTTGCCCGTCATCGCATAGCCAGCGTGCACCGTGATCTTCTGGGTGTACGCTGCCTCGAAGTACGGGATGCACTCGTTGTTCATGCCGTCACCGCCTTGAGTAGTGCCCGTCCGCGCTGATGCGGGAGCGAGACGGCATGGCATGACCAGCGGCCACCATGGCGTCCTGCGCCTGTTGCGCGCGAACCTCGGGGAACAGCTGCGCCGACCACGACGCAACCTGCTCCTGGTTGAACGGGTCCTGGCCCTCGCCGTCTGCGCCCATTGCCGTCGCGCGCAACTCGACCGGGATGAGACCGGGCTGCAGAGACGCAAGCGTCTCCTCACCCTTGGGATCGTGCTCCAGGTACGTGAGCCAGTGGTCCTTGCTCGCTGGAGCGATGCGACCGTCCTGCATGGCAGCGGTCACCAGACCCTCGCGCTTCGACCGGCGATGCTCTGCCATGAAGTCACGAGTCTCGTTGCTCGCTGCGATCATGCTGTCGTACTGCGCCTTGTCCACCAGGACCACGCCGGGAGGCAACGCGCTTGCCGCCACGACGGCAGGAGCCACTGGCTCCGCCGCAGGAGTCGGCTCTCCGGTCGGCTCTGCCGCAGGCGTCGGCTCGGCCACAGGCGGTACGATCTGTGGCTCGGGCGTGATGCCGGCTGCGGCATTGAGCTCGCGGAGGGTCTCCTGGACCTGCTCGTCGGTTGCTTCCTCCGGCAGTCCCAGGCGATCGCGGATCAGCTTGGGATCCATCGAACCTCCTGTGTCTGATTGCGGGAGGCTATCCTCCCTTGTGTCCCAGCTGGCGGCCACGTCTCTGCCGATCGCCAGCGTCGCTGCTACGTGCGAGGCAGCTGCTTTGAATGCCTCGACGGTGTCCGGGATGTAGTCGAGCTTGATGGGCATCGGGTCTGTGAACACGACGCCATCGTCTCCCGAGGCGAAGCCGATCTTGTACAGCTGACCGGTCTCGTCATCTTCCACAACGAGTTCGTTCGGATCCATCAGGATCGCCTGGACCCACCACCAGTTCGCATCTGGGCGGCTTGTCACAAAGTCGTCGTAGAACGCTCTGCGCACGTCATCCAGATTTCTCGACGCGGCAGTCTTGCCCTTGCGGAACTTCACTGGATCGCCTCCTTTTGCAAGCAAGAGTGCCGGGTCGATATTGACTCCGTCCGGTACCTCGTCGCCGTAGAACTGAGGGAGGTCCTCAAGTACAGTGATGCCCGGCCAAGATACACCGAGCAACGAGCAAGCGGAGATCACGAAGCGCCACCGCTTACCCATCTGACTCTCCAACTGCATGCCGTCTGGTGCATAGGCAAGCGCGTTGGTGTATCCCTCGACCGAGCGTGAGGGATAGGCTGTCGGCATGATCTCCGCCAGCCACTTCGGAACGCCGACGAAGTCAGCGTACACCGCCATGCCATTCTCTGACAGGCGGAGGTTTGTGGCGACACCGAAGTTCGGTGTGCCGTCGAAGACCTGAGTATCGTTGAACCGTGGGTCAACGTGACCGATCTTCAGTCTGGCAGGCCTGATGCTCTTGTCCTCGTTGGCCGCCGTTACCGCGTCGCGCAGGTCTTCGGGCGTGAACGTCTTAGGACCAGTGCTGAGCGAATACTCGATCCCGGCATGCATGACTGGCACGTTTGCTACCGTGACCAGCGCCGGAGAACCAGCCGCCATCACGTCTGGCTTCTTCCGCCCGAACCGCTTCCAGTTGAACGACGCGCGAATGGCAGGGGATCCCGAGGAGGGAGCACCCGACGGGTCCCCTGCTGCCTTCACCGGCTGCGTCACACCCGCTCCTGCTGGAACGGGATTGGCAGACTCCGGGATCTCTCCCCTTGGCGGTGTGACCTGACCAGGGGCAAGTTCCTGCGGTTGCCTCGGAACACCAGGACCAACGATGATATTTGGCCGTGGGGTGCTCCGGCTGGGCAGCTGGTACTTGTAGCGGACAGCGTTCTCCAACTCCTCGTCCATGATGATCACACCGCGCTGCACCAGCATCGACAGCTGTTCTACACCCAGACTATCTTCGCTCGTGCGCTCCCAGGTGATCTTGGGTACAAACTCCTCGTCCTCACCGTAGTTCCAGTCCACGATGTCCTCGATGACATGTTCATTCACAATGTCACAGTACCACTGGGCGATGTGACGTTGTGCCACCAAGAAGAAGTCCTCAAACGTCTCACCCAGCGCATAGCTGCCGACATGAGAGCCACCCTGGGCCAGATTGGCGAGCATCAGCATGAAACGACGGGCCATTGACTCGTCGTATCGCTTGATGGTCGCGTCAATGTCGCTTCCTGATCCCTTGGCGATATGAACCGAGCTGCCATAAGGGACAGCGCCACCGGCGGTCTCGCCGATGCGGAATTGCTGCATCATCTGGCCCAGGTCTTCAATCTCGGTGAGAGTTGCACCCTGCGGACCAACAGCATACGGGACACCGCCGGCACGCTCGTGGTTGATTGCCTCCACCCTCATGAGGCGATCCTTTAGTACCCAGTCCTTGAAGCAGTCGCGCATCATGCTGCGACCATGCCAGTTCATCCCTTCCATTTGGAAGATGAAGCCTGTCAGCCGCTCAACCGGAATCGGCTCGGCGAAGGAAGAGAGTGGCGGGTTGGCGCTCAGGAAGCTGTTCCTGCTCGCCCACTGGATGACATTCACGAGGCTGCCGTCATCCTCGACATTGATCTGCGAGATCGTACGCGGCATGATCGGGAACATCTTCCGCAGCCGCCACTTGCCGTCCACGACCTCACCATTCTGCTCGAAGAACATGTGCCCGTAGATCACGGACAACATCGCCTGTAGCACGAACCTCTGGTGACTGAACCTGTGCTTCAGCCTACCCTGCGGCTTGTGATCCTCGCCCATGACCGGCAGATTGAGGTCCTCGGAAATCTCTGTGACCAGATCCGGCTTAGCACCGTTCTCGTCAATCACGAATCGCAGCTGGCTGATCCCCCACATCACGGACGTTAGTAGGGCAGCCAGCTGCGAATCCGTGCGCATCTGCTCGGCGGTCCAGACGCTGTTCGGCCAGAACCACTCGGGCACCGTCTCCTGCAGGTCGATGAACATATGCCATGGGGCGACCTGCCCAGTCTGCGGGTTCAGCCCGATGCCATAGTTGAACGGGTCGGCGACACCGATCAGGTTGAGGGGAGGACGTGCTCCCTGACGTGTCGTCACCCTGGGTCTTCCGACAGGAGGCATCTCAGCCTACCAGGTGTGAATCAGGTAGACGAGAAAGATGACGGCGATTGCAATCGTCGCGACTTCCATCTTGGTGATAGTCATTCGACCTTGGGCCACCTTTCCTTGGTGTCCTCGAGACCATCCGGCGGCAATGCTACCTGATCTTTCTCCTTCGCGCCGTTCCCGAGCTGATAGCCAATGTAAGCACCTAGAATACCGAAGATGCCACCAAAGGCGGAGATGAGCACCTGCGTCTCGTTCTCGCTCAAAGTCGCGGCTGTCGAACCGTTCTGAACCGCGCTCCAAACGATGCCAATCGTGAGGAAGATGATTGAAGTTGTGATCCCCGTTGCAAGGATCATCGCCGTCAAGTCCACGTACTTGCGACGACTATCACTCATTCGGCCACCCTCACGAACACTGTGCCTTGCTGACTCTTGTTGCGGGTGCAGCGCAATACCATGCCGCCATTGGAGTAATCGGCAGCGCTGGTGTTTCCCTCGACCGTACTGAAATCCGCTCCATGCCATGCTTCGAAGATTCCAACGTGGTCGTGAGTGCCGTCCCAGTTCCAGTCGTAGCACACCAGGTCTCCTGGGATTGGACTATCTGTTGTCTTCAGACCGTTCCTGCCGTTGCGTGCATCACCAACGATGTACGGAACGTACGAGTAGTAGGAGCCAGCCTTGAAGCTCGGTGAATCCTTCCCGAGATCTGCCGCACCGTGCTCATAGCACCAAGTAGCGAAGATCGCGCACCAAGGCACACCATTCATTCCATACCACTCGCCGTATGGTTGCATGTTGTCGCCATGCTCGACAGTTCCGATCTGCGTCACCGCTCGCATCAGGGCTGCGTGCCTGATTGACTCGGCTGGCGGTGGCGGCGGCTCGTGACCCTTGAACAGATCGTACGCCTGGTTGATCAGGGTCACCGCCGTCGCATCCATACCAGGCTCGCCAGCGTGAGGCAGAGAAGCAGGAATGCGAGCTGACCTAAGCGCGTTGAAGGTAGATGTACCAATGTAGCCGGTATCATCGATGTGCATCTGCCGCTGAAAGCCAGCCATCCCCGTCTGGCCCACGTTGCCACTGGTCCCGTGAGCGAAGTCGTCGCTGTACTTGCGGTTGAACTGCTGCCACGGCCAACGACCTAGCCGTGATACCGTTCGCTTGTACGCTTCGACATCTGGACCATCCTTTGACGGTGGGTAGCCATGCGCGGCAGCATCGGGTGGGTAGAGCACCCTGGGGAAGCCCTTGACCCTCACCATGGGCCCACCCGGATACGCGACTGTCCACCAGTCGGTCATTACTTGCCCTTGACGGGCTGTGCCGGGGTGTTGCGCACTGTTGGCATGTTGACGACGCTGTGCTTACCGGACTTTGTCAGCTTTGCCATATCTCCCTCCTTACATCTTCTTGTGTAGTAGATCGCCTGTGATAGTTGCGGTCGAGGAAACTCCACGCATATCAAGAACGTTGACAGCACTGACCGTGGAGAGAATGGCAGCATCAGCGTGGTCGGGGGAAGGGAGACCACGCTCGCGCATGTCTTCCTTCGTCTCCACGTAGATCCTGCCAGCACTGTCAACGTTCCATTTGACGGACCCTAGCTGGGCCGCCAAGGTCTCATCGCTGGGGTCAAGGTCGATGAGACCTTCCTCCATGAGCTCGCGGAACGTCCACCACACCTCACTGCGTCTGTTCTTGAACTTCAATGGGTTCGCCGCTGCCTGACTACCCTGGTGTGGCGCGACGTTGAGTCGCTGCTCACGCAATCTGTCGTACACGCCGGCACCAACCCCGATGATGTCGATCGTGGCTGGCGGCGTGTTATTGCCATGGGAACCCAGCCACACCTTGATCTTGCCGGCAGAAGTCATAGTGTCAGTCTTCGACCACTTCTCGGTGAGCCTGATGACACCGTCTCGGTTGCGGTACATGCAGGAATGGTCAATGCCGTAACGCGCGATATCAACGCCGTAGCGTCCCACGCCCAGACCGGGCAGGTCGCGCTCCCAGCAATACTGAATGAGGGCTGGGGAGATCAGGTACTCGTCGCTGACGTCCGGGAACTCACCCTCCACCTTAGCGACCCAGGTAGGTGATCCCTCACCCCACTCCTGACGAGCCGTCTCGACCCAGATCTTACTGACCAAACTCTCCATGACTTCGTCGCCCATGTACTGCCCACACACGGCACAGTTGTGGTTGCCGGTGAAGTTGGGCGTATCCCAGACGCTGATCTGGATGACATTCCAGCCTGACCCTGGCTTACACACCTTTGCGAAGTGGCTGTTCGGGTCATCCGGGTTTCCCAGGGCAAGCACTCGCGCGTTCTCGTTAGTGACCAGGGCCAAGACAGAGGTCCACAGGCTTAGGGGGATACCGCAGGCCTCGTCGAGCACCGCCAAGAAGTAACGCGAGTGAATGCCCTGGAACGTGTCCTCGTCATAGTCAGCTGGCTTTCGCCCCATAGCGATGAGCTCCTCACTGCTATCAGCACGCTTGGTACCCTCGTCCCCCATGTGCCACTGACAGTCGAGAGTGATGCGTCCCCGCAACGCACCCTCACGATGACGACGACGAATCTCACGCCACAGAATCGCCTGCACCTGCGGCCATGATGGCGCAGTAGTGACAGCGAACGCTGTGCCGAGCATGTGAACGTCCAAGTACCACCCGATCACCCCACTACCTGTGAATGACTTACCAGGTCCATGGCAGGACTTGACGGCAGTCATCCTGTTGTCCCTGACCGACTCGAGAATCTCCACCTGCTTGGCCCACAGATGATGCCCGAGTTTGTCATGGAACCAACCAACAGGATCCGTTATGAACGGATCCTCTGGTGGGTACAGCCTATCGAGTGCGAGGCTGCCGATTCCCTCAGGCCACCTGGCTTGTGGCTCTACAGGTATATCTGCCGCAGCAGATCGTCTGGGCATCCTCGCTCCTTGTCTCTCACCATCTTGTGCAAGTCTCCGGAACTTTTGGCTAGATCAACAGCGATCGCGTACAGGACGTTGGCCTCGATAAGTGTGCGAAGCCGCCACTGCATGACGTCGTCAAACGTCTGCTCATGCAGGTCTTGTTCAACTGTCTTCGTCATCCTCTTCTTCGGCAACTGCCTGCTCCATGGCAGTGGCGATGCGCTCCAGGGCAGCGATCGCCTGCTCAAGCTTCTGTAGGATGACGGTAAGCACGTTGGGTAGATCAGAGCTCATCATTTGCCAGCCTCCAGTGCCAGCGCGACACCTGCGGTGCCTGCCTCGGCAGCGCCACCATCAATGGCAATCAAGTGCTTGCGCACGATGCCAGGAGCCTTGGCCCGCTGCTCCGGTGTCAAATCCAGGTCACCGAGTATCCCCTGGATGAGTCGCGCAAGAAGGTCGGCATAGGTCTCCGCCATCTTGACAGCGCGCTCCGCGATCCCAAGGCTGATCGCCTGTTGGGAGAAGCGGGCCAAGTCATTCATAGCCTTTTGGCGCTCACGCGCATACAGGTGGAACTGCTTGCCGACAATCGTGTCCTCGATCCAGTGCTTCTCGTCCAACTCCGCCATGCGGTCACTCAGCCACTTGACTTCGCCGGCACGTACCTTGATGCACCAGATCAGCGCCTCCAATGGGTTGATCTCCATCGGGCTGCCGAAAAGGATGCGATACTCCTCCTTGATCGCAGACTTGATGTGATTAGGTACGGAGCCGCCGTGCAGCTTGCAACTGCCGATGCCTGGGTGATTCGTGCCCCACCCAGCCGCCAGCGTGCACTTGCCGCCATTCTTCTTCTTGGCTCCGCAGACCGCGCCAATCTTGTTGCGCTGCCCCGCAGCCCCACGTGGCTTGGGCTTCTTCTTCATCTTCTGCCAGTTGGGCATCTTCTGCCCACCCTCAGAGGCAGGCCGCATGGCCTTGTGCTCTGGGACGCGTCTACCTGCCACTCACCAGCGCTCCGGCCACCGTGAGATGAACGTGATCGGCTCGCCATTGCGACGAACCGCTGTGGGGTCCACAGTCGTCCCCATCATCGCCATCGCATCCCATTGCCATGACCCGTCATGCCCATAGGCATTTGGCTCCTGACCCGGACCTAGCTTGATGTCAACCCACGTCTCCGGGAGCGGAGATGGGTAACGATCATGGTCTGGGTACGGGGGCTGCGGCACGTGTGGAACCCTACCTGATGCCGGCAGTGCGTGGCGGAATCGGGGGTTTGCTCCGGCGCGGCGCGCACGCGCTCGCGTACACGCGCATACACGCGCTCGCGCTCGCGCGTATACGCGCTCGGGTGAGGATTAGTGATGCTGCTGTATGTACCGCGCTAGGAAGGTTGCAATGTGGGCCCAGGCTGACCGCTCGTGTTCCTTGCCCCGAACCCAGATGCCAAACTCCTTCATGCGCTCGTTTGTACAGAAGCCTTTGGCCTCACCGGCAGTCTGAAGGATCACGTCAGGCATGCTAGTGGCAAATGCGCCGCGTCGGTGCTTTGTCCACTCATCCTTTGTGCCTAGCCGGTATCCCTCGACTCCCCAGATGATTGCGGTGCTGATTTCAGAGGAATCACCGCCGTATACCGTGCCCGGTTTGTAGATGAAGTCCTCCATCACCAGCCACACATTCTCGGGAGGCAGCTGGCCGGTACGCACGCACACGGTGTAGAAAGCCTGCCACATTCGGGCGATCTCGCGTATCTGGTAACGCGCATCACCCTTGATGGTTGTACTACCATCACGCTGCTTGGTCTTCAGCGCCTCGGCCACGCCCCCTTTGGCGTGCGGGTTGAAGATGCCCCAGGCTAGGCCTGT
>Ga0126381_100004383_pt1 | contig 15367 bp, 13 predicted proteins | sample PanSoiMetPlot_28_FD_96465 | JGI IMG/M metagenome (GOLD analysis project Ga0126381, IMG submission 96465) | Tropical forest soil microbial communities from Panama - MetaG Plot_28 | ecosystem: Environmental > Terrestrial > Soil > Tropical forest > Bulk soil | place: Panama | collected 2016-02-17 | reverse complement strand
CGACAACGTCTACAAGTGAAGCCTGGACTTACCGGGTTATGGCAGCTCAGTGGAGATCGCGCCTTTCGGATTCACGAGAACATGGAATACGACGTGTATTACATTCAACATCGCAATTTCTTTATGGATCTAGCCATACTTTTGCATACGTCGATCTATGCGATGCGTGGCATTTAACAGCGCACAGTCTTAGGTTCTTGAGGCGCAAAGATGACGATACGAGAAAAACCGAAGAGCGTTCGCCAGGTTGAGGAAGAATTCGGGTTTCCATCTGAGGAATTACTTCCCACTTCCACAGGCTGCCAGACCGATGGTAATGCGAATATTGAACGGGCAAAGCTGCTGTGGGAAAACCGTCGACTTCTTGGACGCGTCACAGCATCGGGTCTTTTGCTGGCGATACTGGTGGCCGTCATTCTACCGATCCAGTACACATCAACGGTACGTCTTATGCCGCCAGACCAGGATTCCGGTACGGGGTTCGGAATGCTTGCTGCGTTGGCGGGAAAAGCAGGGGGGGCTCTGGGTGGGCTGGGGGCTGAATTACTCGGTTTAAAGACGAGTGGCGACCTTTTTATCGGCATCCTCCAAAGTCGAACCGTCGAAGATGCCATTATTAACAAGATGGATTTGCGCAAAGAGTATGGAGTTGCACGATGGGAAGACACGCGCAGAATGCTTGCCAGAAGGACCGCGATTTCCCAGGATCGGAAGAGCGGAATTCTGACGATCGCCGTTTCCGATCATAGCCGTGAAAGGGCGAAGGCTATCGCTCAAGAATATGTCGTCCAACTCAACCAGGTAGTCATCAACATGAATACTTCATCAGCGCATCGAGAGCGCGAATTTCTGGAAGAGCGACTGAAAGGTGTTCAAGAAGACCTCGATAGCGCGCAGAAGCAATTCAGTCAGTTTGCCAGCAAGAACACAACGATCGACTTGCAAGCGCAAAGCAAAGCAATGATCGAAGCCGGTGCAACACTCACCGGGGAATTGGCAGCAGCAGAGACAGAATTGGAAGGCCTTCGCCAGATTTATGCCAACGGCAATGTCCGAGTGCGTGCAGTTCAGGCGAGAATAGGCGAGCTTCATAGACAACTCGAAAAGCTTGGCGGTTCGTCTGCAACGCCGACTGCCGCCGATGAGTCCGCTAGCGGTGCAAACCAGAGCACCCTCTACCCGCCGATCCGAGAACTTCCGATTCTCGGCGTACCCTACGCAGACCTGTATCGACGGGTGAAGGTCCAAGAAGCAGTTTTTGAAACTCTTACTCAAGAATACGAATTGGCGAAGGTGGAAGAAGCAAAAGAGACTCCCAGTGTCGAAATATTAGATCCGGCAGATTTGCCGGAAAAGAAATCATTTCCGCCCCGTGTTGCAATCACCCTGTTCGGGGCCATGCTAGCGTGTGTCGCTGGCAGCTTCTGGGTACTTGGCGCCGTTCGTTGGCGCACTATCGATCCCCAGCACCCAGGGAAACGGTTAGTGCTCGAGGTTTTGCGAAGCGTTGCCCACGGGACTTTCCTGTCCAAAAATGGCACGGGCACTCCGGTAAATGGTACCGGTACGCTTCCGTAACGATGATGCGTTATCGCCCCAGGCGAGACATCTTTCCGCAATGAAAAGTAAAGTTGTAAAGCTATTTGCAGCGAATACATTCTCCTATTTATTGGTAGGGGTATCGTTTATTGCTTATTCGCGCCTGTTATCTCCCGGCGAGTTTGGAACTTATGGGGCTGCCTTTGCTCTTGCCTCTATGCTGGCGCTTGTACTCGATGGCGGAATCAAGACTACCATTATCAAGATGCCGCGAGAGGTAACCGATACAGAAGAAGTAACAATTTTATTCTTGATGCTGTGCGGTGCCAGTCTCATCACGGTGTTGTTTTCCTTACTTCAAAATCCGATCTTGCATTGGAAGCCACAGCTGGCGCAAGACTACCGTTTTGCCGTTTTATTTGTTGGCACGTCTCTCATTTGTTACCCGCTGGTAACGTTGCCTACGGCGCGACTCGAGCGCCGTCTAGATTATGGTCATATCGCTTGGATCGAATCCACAAGCATGCTGCTAGAGCGAGGTGCGCCAGCCATCTTTTTAGCGGTATTTCATATCGGAGTGTATTCCTTCTTCTGGGCTCTTCTGTTGTCGCGGGCGTTTAGGGTCTCTGCACTCAGCATGTTTCATCGCCCAGCGATTCTGCGCATTTCGTTTCGCACAGTTCGCGAACCTCTTCATCTTCTGCGTGAAGGAAGCTGGATTCAGCTTGGCAGCTTGGCCAATGTGGTGAGAGACAACTTGCCACTCCTGCTAGTCGGCCCGTTTTTCGGAAAAGTTTGGATCGGGAACTATACCTGGGCCATGCAAGTATGCCAAATTAGCTCTCAAGCTTTTGCGCAAATTTCGGCTCGCGTTTCATTACCGATATTTGCGCGCCAGGATAGTTTTGAAGCACGCTGGCCGAGCTACCTGCAGCAGATACGACTCTTGGCAACCTTAACCGCGCCGGTGCTTTGTGCGGTTTGGTTGATACTTCCCCCGGTAAACGCCCATCTGTTTCATGGCAAATGGACGTCTGCCCTGCTGCTGGTTCCCTTATTGTTTATGCGCATGATACCGGGTTTGGCCACCACCCCTCTAGGACCATTGGTGCTGGTTCATTGCGGCGGCTACATTTATGCAAAGTTGTCCTGCATGTGGACTACGGTTGAGTTCGTGGCTGCCTTATTGTGCCTTTATTTCATTGGCCCTACTGGTCTAGCGTGGAGCTACGCGTTTGTGGTGTGGGTTGGACTTGCACTCATGTTGTCCCCGCTGGCTCAAAGCAGAAGAGGCTTAGCTGGGCCACTGATCGCGGAAATCTTGCGCCGCCCCAGTCTGGCGTTCTCTGCAATCGCGGTCTTTTCACTTGCGTTGCTCATTAGAGATTGTGGACCCAAGTACGTGGACAACATTTGGTTGTTCGGCATACTGGCATCAATAGTTGTGTTGGCTGCCTATTGCCTTGAGCCGGAGATGCGAAAACTTGTCAAAAACGCAAAAGCATAGGCTTCACAAACGGGTTTTAAAACCGTGGCGCAACGACTACTTAGTGTACAAGTACTTGTGGCCTAATATTGAGGGGGCCGCCGCAACAGTTCTTAAGCGCGCAATTGGAAGACCTCCAGTAATCCTCGATATTGGTTGCGGCCACAAACCATATCGAGACCTCTTTCCAGATGCCACGTACTTTGGAATGGATCGTACGACATCCGATTCTTCTCCTGACCTTGTTGGGGATGCATTGAATCTCCCCGTCAGGGATCAATCCGTGGATATTGTTTTCGCAACACAGGTCATTGAGCATGTGCCAAGCCCGGAAGTCATGATCAGGGAGTGCAAGCGAGTACTTCGCCCGCAAGGTGCGCTTATATTAACTGGGCCTTTTTACTGGCCTTTACACGAAGAACCGCACGATTTCTTTCGGTTTACGAAATATGGGTTTATAGAGCTATTAAGGAAGGCAGGATTCTCAGAGTGGCAGGTTCGCGAAGACGGTGGAGATTGGGCCCAACTTATGTTAACAGTAAATTTACGCTTTAGAGGCCGTCTAATGATCCCATTAATTTGTGTTGTGAATTTCGTTGGCGCTTTGCTCGACAAGGTTAGTTCTTCTAGGAAATCACCTTCGAACTATACGGTGATGGCATGGAACTGAGCCTAAACGATACCAAATCACTAGAAAGTGAAAATATTAACTACTCAATTGACTTACTCCAACGGGATGAAAATGATCGTACACATATCGTGACCGAATTGATTGACATAAAGCGGGAATACAGCATTCAGGACTGTACCGTTCTCGAGGTTGGTTGTGGTTTCGGCAATAATCTTAAAGTGTTTGACAGAGACAACATCACTATCGGAGTTGAGGGCTTGCCGTCCGCAGTTGCCGAAGCTCGAGCTAGGGGTTCTAATGTGCAGAAGGGTAACTTAGAGGATCCGCTTGAACTTGAGAGCGAGAGTGTCGATTGGGTGCTGTGTCTGGATGTTCTTGAGCATTTAGTCAATTCGTGGGGTTTGCTGATTGAAATGCGCAGAGTGCTGAGAAATGGAGGGAAGGCCATAATAAATGTTCCCAACCATTTCACGTTGTCAGGCAGGATCAGATTGCTTTTCGGCCATAACTTGGACGTCTGTGGATTTTTCCCCGGGAGTCATGACTGGGATAATCCCCATCTCAGATTTTTTACGTATCGTGGAATTTGCGAGATGGCACGCGCCAGCGGATTCAAAATCGTAGAAAACAGATCCGAACATTCCCCGGCTTTCCCGAGATTAACCATTTTACAGAAGCTCGGCTTGGACTGGGCGGTCGAGCGTTGTGCTCGACTGCGCCCATCGCTTTTCGCAGCGGGATTTTTTCTTATTCTTGAGAAAAGTTAATGCTGAGCCCACAGTTGAGACGTTCGTCACCGACAAATATTCTTTTCTATTCCGACGCCCGTGAGTACGGCGGTCATGAGGCAATGACGGTCGCGGCGGTGCGCTACATGGCCGGTCAGCCCGAGCTCAATGTCATTTTTATTTTTTACGAAAGAAATTGTCGCTTAGGGGATGAACTCAGCAAAATAGCAACAGTCGGCCGGCTGACCTTACTTCCATTGCAGTTGAAGTCTGAGGGCTTTCGGCCCTTCCGGCCGGTGGTGCAGGTGATAAGGATGCCACATCTTCAGCGTGTCATGGGGTGCCTCGATCCTGACCTCATCGTAGTTTCTCAGGGAAACATCGAAGGAAGTTGGCTGGGACTGATTGCTGCTAAGCGCGCTGGTTTTCGTACGATCAGCTACATTCCTATGGCGCAGCCTTTGCGCTGTCCCACAGGATTCATATCATTGAGCCGCGCCTTTCTGGATCGAATGCTATACAGGGTACCGGATAAATTCATCACGATTACCAGAAGTGGAAGAGAGATGCTGCTCGAACGCGGAGCAAAGGCTGAAATCGATGTAGTTCTTAATGGAATCGACTTGAAACAGTCCTTTTTTGACCGCGCAAGCGCTCGCCGCGAATTCGGTTTTGCTGAAGAAGATTACGTTGTCGCAACAATTGGAAGGATCGTATTCGGCCAGAAAGCTCAGGATTTCCTGGTCGACTCTATTGCCAAGCACAGGCAAAAGCTTCGCACCTTCCGTTTCTGCGTAGTCGGCGAAGGCCCCGATGAGCCAAAACTCCGGAAGATGATCGGCAATTTCCAGCTTGACGAGTATGTCTCGGTTTTGCCCTGGCGAAGTGATCTTTCGTCCTTTTACTCCGCAATTGATCTGCTGGCCATCCCCTCCCACTTCGAGGGGGTGCCGCTGGTGATGCTCGAAGCTATGTGGCACGGGATCCCGATAGTCGCGTCGGATGTGGACGGAATGGCGGAGGTGCTTCCGCCCGAATGGCTGTTCCGCCGTGGAGATCATGAATCTTTGGTAAATGCGCTACTGCGCGTGTACCAGGCGAACAACTCGCAATATTTAGCGGCGAACAAGGGCCGTGTTGCAGAGGAATTCAGTCTCGCGAGTTTTCAAAGACGCTTCTGTAAAGCGGTAACAGGGAACCTGCAGGTAACTGTAGATTCGCAATCCATCAACACTGAGAGAGTGACCCACACTTGCGCATCGGAATTGATCTGACGTCGATCTGGCGGCCCGCGACAGGCAACGAACTTCTTGCGATCGAGATGAGCCGTGGGCTCTTGCGGGTAGACTCTAAAAACGAATATGTGCTGTTCTTTTCACGACAGGTCCACGAGGCCCTGCAGGCTTATATCGGCCCGGCCGAAGCCCTTTTGGCGCCGATGTCGCATGAACTAGTGACAAAACATCTTTGGTTCGATCGTGCGTTGCGGACAGCGAACCTCGACTATATGCATTTCCCAGTGTTCCCACCGCCTTGGCGCTTATCTTGTCCAATGGGATGGACCCTTCCGGACGCTACACCCTGGTTGCATCCCAAGACGATGAAGTTTAAATCCCGCTGGTACTACAAGGTTGTGGGCGGCCATGCGGCCCGTACAAGCCGGATCATAATAACCGATACAGAGGCATCTCGCGATGACCTCATCAAGTACGTGAATGTACAACCCCACAGAGTTCACGTGATCTACCCTGGATTGAGGTCCATCTTCGTGCAGCGCCATGACCCGAGCCGATTCGTGAGCGTAAGAAATCGATTTGGCCTGCCGAAAGAATTTATCCTTTTCGTGGGAACTCTCGAGCCCAGAAAAAACCTTTCTCGGATACTCGAGGCCTTTAGCATGCTCAAAGCCACGGGTTCTTTTGAGCCGGCGCTGGTAATCGTTGGACGCAAAGGCTGGCTGTACAACCCGGTGTTCGCAGACATCAGACGTCTCAATCTTGTAAAAGACGTGTTTCTAACCGGATATGTTTCGGACGATGATCTCGTGAATTTGTACAACATGGCCCGTCTTCTCGTATTTCCTTCAATTTACGAGGGGTTTGGTTTTCCATCTATTGAGGCCATGGCTTGTGGGTGCCCCGTGGTCACCTCGGATCGAGGTGCCCAATTCGAGATAACGAAAGGGTGCGCCGTACACTGCGATCCAGAAAGCGTGAAGAGCATTGCTACGGCTATCCAGAGCGCTCACCATGACGAAGCACTACGCGCCAGTCTGATCGGGAAGGGACTGCGACGCGCCACCTCGTTTTCGTGGGAGAGATATGCTCGGGAATTTCTGAGAGTGGTGCACCAGTCATTTGATGTTCCCTGCAATGAATCGACTCCGGATCATTTCGCATCTCGCGAGCAGTCGCAGGCTCCAGTAAACGCTCTCTAAAGAAAACCACGCCGTGATTTATATCTTTTTGGCGTTCAGTGCCAGCATAGTGATCTTCGTTTGGCTGAAGGAGAAGAGCCTGTATGTGATCTTTCCCTGGGCCTATGTTCAAAACTTTGTGCTCGCCTATATGTACACATCCGGCTGGGCGGGCCGAGGACTCTGCCAGGGGCTCCTTATTATTAAGGAGTTTCTTCTGCTTTGGTTATTCTTTCATTTTCTGCCGAAGATGCGGATCTGTGGAGGGGGAAAGTGGCTTTTCCCTTTGAAGATCCTGGCTGGTTTTACGGTTTGGTGTTTTCTGCGTTATCTGGCGGCGGTCCTTCTGCAGGGGCAAAGCGCAGTCGGGAATCTGTGGACTTTGCGCGTCTTCAGCTTCCCACTGCAAATTTTAGTCGTGGCCGTCGGGGTTGCCTTTACCAACCCCACCCTCTCCAAACAATTTGTAAAGCACATGACGTATTTTGTATCCGTAGTGGCTCTGGTAGGGATTCTCGTTTATCTTTTACCGGATCTAAATTTCTGGCGCGATCACGTAAACGTAGCTCAATACAATGCCGAAGTAAAAGGTGAATCAGGTGGCAACTCTGGTCTACAGCAGCAATTAGGAGGGGAAGACACTCAGGAGGCTGAAGAAGGACTGCCTGGCAATGCGCGCGGAAGAGAGGAGTTCGCATTTATTTCCCCGTTCCGTGCAATTGGGACCGTTTGTGATGCGGTCGGTTTCGGCCATCTGGTGGCGTTTCCACTATTACTCCTGGTATTTTGTGCTCCGCCCGGGTGGAAAAAGCAACTGATGATTGTGGTAACCGCGACCGCACTATTTGTGACCTTTACAAGATCCGCCTGGTTATTTGTAGCTATCAGTGCGCTTTTTATCTTGTTACGCACTAAGCGATACAAGTTAGTCTTTGGCACATTCGGGCTAGTTGTCCTCGGCCTGGCGGTGTGGACTCCGCTGTCCGCATGGTATTCGGACAGCCTGGCTTTTCTATCCTGGACGAATCCGCAAGAGGGCCATACCCAGGGACTAGTGTGGCTCTACAAAGAAGGTCTTTGGAATTGGCGAAATATTCTTGGCCAGGGCCTGGACGCCGAAGTTTACGAGGGAGGATACGAAATCATCTTAATCCGGTTCGGTTTTCCTGCTTTGATTGGCGCGTTGTTATTTTTCTTTGCTGTCTATCACTCGCTTCGAAATAGCTGTTATGGCCTCACGCCAGCGTTCCTGGTGGCTCAGGCGGCGCCGTTAGCGATGGTGCTGACCATGAATACGTCCTATTATCCATTCAGCTTTATACCCTATCTTCTGCCTTGGTTTGCAGTCGGAACTTGTTTAGCACTTGTTGCGCGCACTAAACACTTGAATAAATGGGAGAGTCATGAGCTGGCTACAAACAACTGAGTTAAGTCCCGCAGAGGAACTGAAACAGGACCTGCAAAATCGGGAGCCCAGAACCGGGTTCGCAGAAGAAAGGTGGATGTTCAACTGCGGTGATTTAAGTCTTATTTCATTATCGCCAGATTCCTTATTCGAAGGCAACGGGAGGTTTCTGCAGATTACTCCGGTTAATGCAGAGGTGTTCGTATTGGCCCATGAACACCCTGAGTTCCGGCAGCTCGTCCGGACCACCATAAACGTAGTGGACGGAAAGGTCCTGCAGTGGATCTGTAAATTACTCTACCCCGGTTGTGACATTGTGTTGCTCAAGGGGGCCAACTTTATTTATGACTTGGCTGCCTTCTGTAAGGAGCGTGACCAAAAACTATTTCTGCTTGGCTCGACAGAGGCTTCCAACGCCGGAGCAGTCGCCCGACTCAGGCGTGCCTATCCAGGACTGCAAATCGAGGGATTTGGTCCGCCACTTTCTCAATCGCCCTTCGAGACACCGTGTCGCGACAAGATATTGTCAGAGATTGAGCAGTTTGCTCCCCATCATCTGGGAGTCTGTTTCGGTCCAATTAAACAAGAGCTTTGGATTCGGCAAAATGCGAGGACTTTGGAACGCCTTGGTGTACGGTGTGCATACGCCCTCGGCGGCACGATCGACTTCCTGTCCCTCACTCGACGCCGGGCGCCGGGTTGGGTGCAACGGATCGGGGCAGAATGGCTCTTTCGCTTTTTCTGCGAACCGCGAGCTAGGTTTTATCGGACAGTGATTCAATTCAAGATGCCCTTTTATGCGATGAGAACAAGTCGCAGCATAAGAGTCTTAACCACACTCTAGCTTTTTTCATCGCAATTTCGAAGCCATGGGGCATAACCATAGTACTTCCCCTATAGGCAAGTGTCCCGCTCTCGTTCTTGCCGGCGGATTTGGCGAGCGACTGCGTGAAAGTTATGACCGTGGACCAAAGGTGCTTGCGCCCGTTGCAGGCCGCTCATTCCTTGAGTATCTACTGGTTTGGCTGCGCAATAGTGGAATCAAGCGAGTCGTCCTTTGCATTGGATACAAGGGTACCCAGTTGCGCGAGTGGTTGGGCGATGGGCATGAATTCGGGCTAAACGTCGATTATTCATCTGAAGATACCCCTCTCGGAACCGCAGGGGCGCTTAAACATGCCGAACGATTAGTAAACTCCGACTTATTCTTCGCCATGAATGGCGATTCTTTTTTGGATGTGAATCTTTGTGCTATGTATCAACATCACATTTCCCACTCAGCATTCGCTACTCTTGCAGTAACTCCTCAATCTGATTCCGGCCGATATGGAAGTGTCCAACTTAATTCCAAAGGAGAGATTGTAGGTTTTACTGAAAAAGCTGCTGTCCAGGGTGGCGAGCGACGCGCCGTATCGTCGATTCTGATTAATGGAGGCATTTATCTTTGTCAACGCCGCTTCCTTGAGCTTATTCCCTTGGATAAAGCCGTGTCTATAGAGAAAGACGTGTTCCCACGGTTGACCGACGGTCGTCTGCATGGATTTATGTCAAATAGTTACTTCATTGATATCGGGGTGCCCGCTGACTACAAGAGGGCGCAGAGTGAATTGCCTGAAAGGATTAGACATGATCATCCGTGCTAAAGCGCCGCTGAGGATTAGTTTTGCCGGTGGTGGTACTGATGTACCACCATTTCCCGAACGAGAGATCGGCTGCGTTCTTAATGCTACGATCAACAGTTTTGCCTGGGGCAGCCTCAGGCCTCGTGAAGACGATCAAATCACAATTGAGTCGGCCGACATGGGGATTTCTCTCAGTTATACGGTCGACAGCGATTTTGCTTTTGATGGACAATTGGACCTCGTAAAAGCTGCGATTATTCGCATGGGTGCTAAGAATTCTCATGGCTTTGATATTTTTCTTCACAGCGACGCACCACCTGGTTCAGGGCTAGGTTCTTCTTCAGCTCTCATGGTGGGACTGGTTGGATTGGTAAGAGAGTTCAAAAATTTTGCTTATACTGATTACGAGGTTGCCCACCTAGCATATGTGATTGAGCGCCAGGATCTTCGTATTGAAGGCGGCCTGCAGGACCATTACGCCGCTAGCTTTGGCGGGTTTAACTTCATCGAATTTTATAAAGACCGCATTATTGTCAATCCGCTTCGAATCAGCCAAGAAGTAGTGAACGAGCTCGAGCACAATCTTCTGCTCTGCTACACAGGATCAACACGAAGATCGGATCACATCATTGAAGATCAGAAGCGGCGGTACGAGCAGAACCAAGAGCAAACAGTGCAGGCTCTTCGAGAACAAAAGCGGCTTGCGATAGAAATGAAGAATGCGCTCTTGCAACATCGCCTTGACGATTTTGGAGGTTTGTTGCACGAGGCCTGGGAGTCCAAGAAGCATTTTTCGCCCAAGATCAGTAACCCAGGAATTAATACTCTTTACGAGGAAGCTCGAAAGGTGGGAGCCGTGGGCGGCAAGATAACTGGCGCAGGCGGCGGTGGCTACATGCTCTTCTATTGTGACTTCGAAAAAAAACACAAGGTAGCAGCTACGCTTCGCAGCTTGGGTGCAGTGCCGACCGAATTTGCTTTTGATAACCATGGCTTGCAGACCTGGAGGGCACATGAAAGCCGCAGCGGACGTTGAGAACCTAGTCGTCGAACGCACGCAGGAAAGCATAAGCGCCAAACAAGCTCTTTTGCGAGATGCGGGGATGCTTGCGGTGATCGGTGACGTGGGAATCCGTATGTCCGAAGCACTTCGAAATGGCGGAACCGTGTTCTTTCTGGGAAATGGCGGAAGTGCAGCGGATGCTCAGCACCTTGCCGCGGAACTGGCAGGGCGTTTCCTCTTGGAGAGGGCGCCCTTGCGGGGAGTAGCGTTGAGCACGAACACGTCCTCCCTGACCGCCATTGCAAACGATTACGGCTATGAGTCAGTATTTTCTCGGCAGATTGAGGCGATGGGGTCTCTCGGCGACGTTGTAGTTGGGATCTCCACCAGCGGAACCTCCCAAAATGTCCTTCGGGCGTTTGATGTCGCAAAAGCGAAGGGATTGATCACCGTCGGGCTCACCGGACGTCGAGGATGGTCTCTCGGTTCATTGGTCGACTATTGTATAAACGTTGCCTCTGACAGAACCCCATGCATTCAGGAGGTTCATATCATGATCGGCCATATTCTGTGCGAAATTGTGGAAGAGCAACTATTTGGTGCGTGCAGCATTACGCAAGCGAACAGCGAATCACTCGTTTGAAGAAGGAAAAACAATGCCCGCTGTTTTTCTGGATAGAGATGGCGTGATTATTGAGAAGGCACCTGAAGGACAGTATGTGTCGCGATGGGAAAATGTCCGCTTCATACCCGGCGCGATTGACGCAATCTGTGGTCTATATCATGCTGGGTTCAAAATATTTATTGTTACCAACCAGCGGGGCCTAGCACTTCGCAAGATTCGACTTGAACATGTGGAAGAAATTCATCAGCGCCTTACCGAGAAGTTAGAAGATCGTGGAGTTAGGATTTCAGGTATATATTTCTGCCCGCATGCGAAATCCAAGAGGTGCTCTTGTCGCAAACCGAAACCAGGAATGCTGCTGCGGGCGGCAGAAGATCATGGGCTAGACCTTCGGAGCTCTTGGCTAGTCGGCGACGCCGTGTCTGACGTCGAGGCCGGCAGGCGTGCCGGTTGCAAGACGGTATGGATTAAAAGAAGGCGCACGAAACCAGAGAAGACCGCCCCTGACATCATAGCTTCCGATCTCGCCTCTGCCGCCGGTCATATCTTGAAGCTAGAGGGGTTCAGAGACGCGGTTGCAGCAACTCACACTTGAACTTAAAATCGGAGTATCGTCATGCAGCGGACGGAGCCGCTGCCTTCCTCGCATCCGTTGCGACGGATGCTTTTCGGGGTTTCCTCCGCCACAGATAGCTCGAGCTCGTGGTGCTTATGCTGCCCACGGAACAGAAGAGCAGTAAGTTGTGGGCAGCTACGCTCGTGTTTCGTTACTGCGGCATCCTTCCAACGTTGAGCACATCGATCCGCATCACCGGTGCGGGGAGAGTTTCTCCCCTGGCAAACCCACGGGGCGTATACCCATGCTCGGTAATGCCACAAAACTTGATGCCGCTCGATCTATTAATGCCGGATTAGAGTTATTTTCGAAATCAAATCCTCCAATGATGAAATGGTTTGTGTTAGTCGACTGGAAGCCTGTCTGGCAATTGGCAGAGATATTTGCAAGGTAGGCGTAGTACCGTTCCTCTTGGGTTTCGCCTGGCACCGACCCGTGCCACGCCAAGTAACAAACCCCGTTTACGTCATTGCTGTTACCGCTCACCGAATTTCCCACCACGACGTCGTACTGACTTGAGCGCGTCGATATTCCCACAATGGGCACTGTACTTGTGCTCGTGATGCTGTCGACGATGTTGCCCGTGATTACCCCTTGCGAAGTTCCAGTTCCCATTTCGATGCAGGTGTCTCCGCAGCCATTAACCACGTTTTCCGCTATGATGATGTGACTACCTGAAAGGACGAGGATACAGTTAGTCGCACAGTTCGTCATCATGTTGCCGCGAATAATCCAATCATAGTCCTGTGGATTGGGCGAGGGAGAAGATCCTAACGCAATGCAAAAATATGTAGCAGGGTTTTCGCACTGATTATCGAGGATCTGTATGTGAGTAGAAGGATCCTGGAAGCTTATCGCAGTAGACCCGGTATTCAAAAATTCAACTCCCTGAACCGTGACGTAATCGGCGTTTGATAAGGAGATTCCTGATGCCGTCAGCGTGAACCCTCGAAAGGTAAGATTCGAGACCGCGCCCGAGTTCTGGAAGGCTCCAAAGTTCCCGGTTGGGGTGAGGATGGCTGAGCGTGGGCCTTCGATAGTTAGATTACTTCTTACATAGATCGGAGACGAAAAGGTATAAGTTCCGGGCGCCAGTTCAACGACTCCACCTGAAAGTGGCAGGGCATCGATGGCACTTTGGATATTCGTACCGTCCGGCGAAATCGTTATAGTCGAATTAGAAGGGGTGCTCGCCTCCGCAAAGTCGTTCGTTGTGAACCAAAGCGACAGTAGTTGTGTCGGCCTGAATCTGAGGGCGCTATGGGGTGTGCGCGAGAGGGGTAGTTCTTTCACCACGGCGACTGATACCAGTGATGATGTTATGGCTGCAACAAACAGGGGGCCGAGTTGCTTTAGTAAGCCAGCGACGTAAAATCTCTTGCATTTCAGCACGTTCTTACTGTGCTCCCAACAGCCCCAATAACCCTGTGCGAATTGTTTTTGAAGCAGGTAATTACGTCTGAGTTGCCTCGAAACGGGGAGTTTACGCGCTATTCATAGGAGTGGCTAGCTCGTATTTGCCACCGCAGCTAATGATCCAGTATAAAAGACCATCTTCGCCAATTCAAAGAGCCTTCCTTTCTGCGCGGTTCTTTTTGATCGATCATCTAGAGAGATGGGATGCTGTTGTGAAGCGCTGATAGACTCACCCGTGGCATTATCTTCGAAGCGTCATCAGATTAGGTTCGGTTGTCTTCGCCAGAAAGGCCGCGGAATTGATAGTGTTGAGGTTTTTCATCGATCCGCAGAATTGGCACCGGCACTCACCTCGCCTCAGAATCCAGTTCCGGAGCTTCGTGTGGGAGTCGGGCCGCTGAAATTATAAGAATGGGAGACAAGTTTGTTAAGTAAGGGAAGCCCTTGTCGGTCTCTCAAGCGCGTTCTTCTGTGTTCCTGAATCATCACGTCTTTCCCAGACGGAAAGGCGAGATCTGAGGTTATACGTGCGCAGGGGCAAGTTGTTCCGGGTTGCCGGCACTGTCGACGTGTACCTTTTCACCACCTAACGTCAACGTGAACGATGGCGCTTGAGCTGCCACGATTACCATAAACACGATAGCTGCATCCCCGTGGGGCATTCCGAGATGCGAACGTCCTAGGCTTTCTGGCTATAGCAGGCATCTGCGTGTGTGTCTTTGTCAGGGCGCGTCGATACGAACACCAATGGTTGGGGATGTTCTCAGTTGTTGCGATCCTCAGCCTGTTGATGGTTTCAACTGGTTGTGACGGTTCTAGTCAAACAACTCAAGGAACTTCTGGTGTACCTTGGGAACATATTCGGTCACCATAATTGCAACGAGCGGCGGCAGCCCAGCACTGACACATAACCTGACCTTACGTTAACTGTGCAATAAGGCTCTTGGGCCTCGATTCGAAATAGCGAGCAAAATCAGATGAAGGCGGGGCCTTAACCAGCGGGTGCGCGGTATACGCCATATCACGGTGAAGGGGGTGCACAAAGAGGTTCGGTCACAAAAGTAACAAACATGTGACAAGATTTTGACTGGACTGACCTACCTAAATTAATTACAGTGTAGTCCTCAGCAAACTACACAGAACACCTTACCGGAAGATTGCCGGCAACAAGCAAAGCGCTGCGGCTGGGGGGGCAGGCGGCGTTTAGCGTGAGAGGATATCTCGCGTGCTCGTCGGGGTGTGTGGAGTTTTCGCATGAAAGGGGATGGAGCTGTAAGTGTCTTTCTGCTAGCTCAAAACCGTCTTCTCCGAGAAGCGTTATCGAAAATCCTTTCCAAGAAAAATGACATTGCGGTTGTCGGGTGTTCTGCGCTTTCGGACGAGTCACTGCAGGAAATAGTCGCGGCGGCTCCCGACGTACTACTCATTGATTCCTTCACCACCAACCACGCGCATGTTGAGTTTGTGCGTGAAGTGCGCCAAAGCTTGCCTGATCTCAAGCTGGTGATGATCGGAATGGAGTCAGACGGCCAGCAATTTCTCCAAGCCATTCGCGAGGGGGCCATGGGCTACATCGTGAAGGATGCCTCCGCTTTGGAGGTGGTTGGGGCGGTGCGGGCGGTTGCCAACGGCGGTGCCACGTGTTCCAGTGAGGTTTGCGCTTTCTTGTTCCGATTTGCCGCGCGACAGAACCAGATGCCAAGTTTTCACGTCCGGACCACTCTGGGGCTCACCAATCGCGAACAGCAGTTGGTGGGTTTCATAGCTCGCGGGCTCACGAACAAAGAAATTGCGAATCACCTGCAATTGGCTGAGCACACGATCCGCAACCACATCCATCGTATGCTGAAGAAACTCGGGGCCACGCACCGGCTTGCCGT
>Ga0126381_100004382_pt1 | contig 15369 bp, 15 predicted proteins | sample PanSoiMetPlot_28_FD_96465 | JGI IMG/M metagenome (GOLD analysis project Ga0126381, IMG submission 96465) | Tropical forest soil microbial communities from Panama - MetaG Plot_28 | ecosystem: Environmental > Terrestrial > Soil > Tropical forest > Bulk soil | place: Panama | collected 2016-02-17 | reverse complement strand
TGCCCGACCACCACCTGGGTGACGCCGAGCGCGATCCCGCCGGCCAGCGTGCCCCACAGCGATCCGATGCCACCGATCACCACCGCCTCGAACGCGAAGATCAGCGTGCTGGTCCCGGCCAGCGGGTCGAAGGTGCCGATCGTGCCGATGAACACCCCGGCCAGGGCCGCGGTGGCGACCGCGACGCCGGCCACGGTGGCGAACAGCGGCAGCACCCGGATGCCGACCAGCCGGGCCGTGTCCGGGTCGTCGGCGGTGGCCCGCACCTTCCGCCCCCACGAGGTCCGCGACAGCACCAGCTGGAGCCCGGACAGCACCAGGACGGCGACCGCGAAGGCGGTCACGAACAGCCAGGACACCGTGATCTTGCTGGTGACCCTGAAGCTGGCCACGACGAGCGACCCGCCGTTCAGCCCGCGCGGATCGGAGGTGGCCGCCACCTGGAGCAGGTTCTCGATCATCACCGACAGGCCGAACGTGACCAGCACCGGCGCCAGCACGCCCTGCCGGAGGGCCCGGCCGAGCAGGAACATCTGGAGCAGCGCGCCCACGGCGAAGGCACACGGCAGCAGCAGCGGCAGCACCACCCAGACCGGCACGCCGAGCGCGCTGGTCAGCACCAGTCCGAGATAGGCGCCGCACACCGCCAGGTCGCCGTGCGCCAGGTTGACGATGCGCATCACGCCGAACGCCAGCGACAGCCCGCAGGCGATCAGCGCGTACTGGCCGCCCAGCAGCATGCCCTGGATGACCGCGTTAACCCACGTCATCGGGACCCGCCCGGACCTGGCCGAAGTAGGCGGCCACCACCTGCTCCCTGGTCACCGACGAGACCGGCCCGGCCAGCGCCACCCGCCCTTCCAGCAGGCACACCAGGTCGTCGCAGGCCGCCATGGCGCGCGCGAGGTCCTGCTCCACGATCACCAGCGTGGTCCCGGCCGCGCGCAACCCGGCCAGCGTCTGGTACAGCTCGCCGACCACCCGCGGCGCGAGGCCGAGCGAGATCTCGTCCAGCAGCAGCAGCGACGGCGCGGCGGCCAGCGCCCTGGCGATCGCCACCGCCTGCTGCTCGCCGCCGGACAGCACCGACGCGCGCTGCTTGCGCCGCGCGGCGATCATCGGGAACACCTCGTAGATCCGCTCGAGCGGCCACTCACCGGGACGCGAAACCGCCGAGGAGCCCACCAGGATGTTCTCTTCCACGGTCAGGCTGCCGAACAGCTTGCGGCCTTCTGGCACCAGGGCGATCCCGGCGGTGATGCGCCGGTAAGGCGGTGCCGTTGTGATATCTGTGCCGGAGAAGGTCACCGATCCGGAAGCGGCGCGATTCGCGCCCGCGATCGTGCGCAGCAGCGTGGTTTTACCCGCGCCGTTGGCGCCCACCAAGGCTAGCGCCGACCCGGCCCGCGGCACCGACAGCGACACGTCGAACAGCGCCTGGAAATCACCGTAGAAGACGTTGAGCCCGGCGACCTCCAGTAGCGTCACAGCACGCCTCCGCCCAGGAAGGCGGCGCGCACGTCCTCGCTGGCCAGCACCGCCGCGGGCGCGTCGTCGGCGATCACCCGGCCATCGGCCAGGCAGATCAGCCGGGTGGCCACCGCGGTGAGCACCCGCATGACGTGCTCCACCCAGACGATCGTGGTGCCGATCTCGTTGACCGCCCTGATCGTCGCGATCAGCGCCTCGCTCTCCGGGTCGGTCAGCCCGCCGGCGATCTCGTCGAGCAGCAGCACCCGGGGCCGCTGCGCGAGCGCGCGGGCCAGTTCGAGGCGCTTGCGGTCCAGCAGCCGCAAGCCGCCCGCCCGGGTGTTGGCCAGGCCCGCCATGCCCGCGTACGACAGCGCGGCGAACGCCGCGCCGTAGGCGTGCCGGCCGCGCAGCCCGGCCCCCCGCACGGCAGCGACCAGCGCGTTCTCGAACACGGTGAGGTCGCCGAGCGGCCGCGGCACCTGGAACGTGCGGCCCAGCCCGAGCCGGGCGCGGGCGGGCGGCGGCAGCCGGCTGACGTCGCGTCCGGACAGCAGCACCCGCCCCGCGTCGCACCGGCCGGTGCCGGTGAGCAGGTCCAGCAGGGTGGTCTTGCCCGCGCCGTTCGGGCCGACGACGCCGACCACCTCGCCCGGGGCGACCGCCAGCGACACCGACCTGAGCACGGCCAGCGAGCCGTAGCTCTTCGCGACGCCGTCGACCCGCAAAGCCTCCAGCGCCGTCACAGTGGCTGCAGTGCGCTCGCGGTGGGGACGGCCGGCAGCAGGGAGTCGTTGATGACGACCAGGTCGTAGGCGCTCGAGCCGGACGACCGCCACTGCGCCAGCAGTTCCGGTATCTGCGACACGTGCGGCACCGGTCCGCTGGTGAAGTCGTAGGCGCCGGTGATCGCCTGGCCCTTGAGCCCGTCCATCGCCTGGACCACGGCCGCCGGGCTCTTCGGGTTGCCCGAGGCCTTCAGCGCCGCGACCGCGATCTCGAACACCGCGTAGTTGAACCCCATCGGCTGGGTCCAGCCCGCGGTGTAGCCGCTGGCGAACGCGGACGCGGTCATGCCGTCAAACGAGGACTGATACGGGAACTGCGGGGTCCACCACAGCGGCGACATCACGTTCGTGACCAGGGAGCCGAGCGCCTGCGCCGCGCTGGGGAACAGCAGCGCCTTGGAGATCGAGGCGATCTTGGGGGTGAACCCGTCCTGGTGGGCCTGCCGCCAGAACGTGATGAAGTCCGGCGGGATCGGCACCGCGTGCAAGATGTCCACGCCCGCGCCCTTGAACTTGGCGATGATCGACGCGTAATCCGTGGTGCCGTCGGTGTACCCGCCGGACGGCACGACCTTCCAGCCCATCGCGTCGGCCTTGGCCGTGATGTACTTCTGGAAACCGGCGCCGTCCACGTCGTTCGGCCACAGCCCGCCGATCACGTGCTTGCCGGGCAGCGTCTGCCATTCCGCCGCGAACAGGTTGGTCTCCTCCTGGGTGCCGAGGAAGTACATATAGGAGTACTTGAAGGTGTTCGCCTGGCCGCTGCTGGTGTAGTACCACTGCTCCCACGGGCAGATGGTGAGCAGGCACGGCACGCCGGAGGATTCGGCCTGCGCGGAGACCGGGATGACCGTCTCCGGAGTGGCGGTCGCGATCAGGAAGTCAACCTGATCCTGCTGGACGAGCTGGGCGGCCACCGTGGCGGCCCGCGCCGACGAGGACTGGCTGTCCACGGCGATGATGTCCACGCCGTACTTCTTGCCGCCGATCGTCAGCCCGCTGCCCAGCGCCGAGCGCACCTTGCCGAGCACGTACGAGTTCGACTGGGTGAACACCGACAGCTGACCGGTCTCCGGGCTGACGAACCCGATCTTGATCGTGCCGCCGGAGCTCGTACCCGCAGAGGCGGGCGCGCTCGGCGTTTGCTTGAGCGAGCTGGAGCAGCCGGCTACGCCCGCCAGCCCGGTGAGCCCCGCGACCCCGAGAAAGCCCCGTCTGCTTATGGTCATGCGGCATTGTGGGCCGGTCCGGTAACAGTCCGCTTGCACTACCGGGCACACTGCTTGACCTTCCGTGCACCGGCCCGCAAGGTAGTAGGACCTACCGAAGGAGGTAGCAAGCGATGCCGGATACCCTGCCGCAAAAATCGGCGAGGACCCAGGACCTGCCCTCCGGCGAGCGCTTCGACTACTGGAAGCACGTGCTGTCCGACACCTTCGTGCCGCTCGAGGTGTCGGTGCCGGGCGACCGCCAGGACTTCCGCGGCCGGCTGAGCGGGTGCGAGCTGGGCAGCATGCGCTTCTTCGAGGTGGTGGCGGAACCGCACACCGCGCTGCGCACCTCGCGCCTGGTCAGGTCGGCCCCGGCCGGATGTTACAAGGTCGGCCTCCAGCTGCGCGGCACTTCCGTGCTGATCCAGGACGGCCGGGAGGCGACGCTGTCCCCGGGCGACTTCACGCTGTACGACACCGACCGCCCGTACACGCTCGCGTTCAGCGACCCGCACCGGATGCTCGTCCTCGTGTTCCCCCGCGACCTGCTCGGCCTGCCGCATCCCCGGCTGGCCGGGCTGACCGCCACCCGGCTGCGCGGCGGCACGGCCGCGCTGGTCGGCCCGTTCCTGCGGCAGATGGCGGATCTGCTGGACGAGGTGGGTGGCCAGGCTGGGGTCCGGCTGGCCGGTACCGTCCTTGACCTGCTCAGCACCGTCCTGGCAGAACGGCTGGACTGCTTCCCCCAGGACCCTGACACCGGGCACCGCGCGCTGATGGTGCAGATCACCGCGTTCATCGAGGCGCACCTGGGCGAGGCCGATCTGGCCCCGGCCCAGATCGCCGCGGCGCACCACGTGTCGCTGCGCCAGCTGCACAAGCTGTTCCAGGCCAGCGGCACCACGGTGGCCGGCTGGATCAGGCAGCGCCGCCTCGAGCACTGCGCCCAGGACCTGCGCCGCGGCGGGCCGGGAGCGGCGGTGTCGGTGATCGGCGCGCGGTGGGGATACCCGGACCCGGCGCACTTCAGCCGCCTGTTCAAGACAGCCTACGGGGTCAGCCCGCGCGACTACCGGTACCTCAGCGCACAAGCATCGTGCGCTGGCGTCCAAGACTGACGGGCGGGCCGCCTTGAGTCTTGTTGGGTATGGAACGTCTGCATGGCAAGGCCGCGTTTATCACCGGCGGCGAGGGCAGCATCGGCATGGCGACCGCGCGGGCGTTCGTGGCCGAGGGTGCCCGGGTCTGCCTGACCGGCCTGGTCGCTGATTCGCTGCGCGACGGCGCGGCGGCGCTGGGCCCGTCCGCCACCTGGGCGGTGGCGGACGTGACCGACTCGGCGCAGGTGAAGGCGGCCGTCGCCGGCGCGGTGTCCGACTTCGGGCGGCTGGACGTGGTGGTGAGCAACGCCGGGATCGCGGGCGTGGTCGCGCCGGTCGCGGACTATCCGGAGGACGTGTTCGACCAGGTGCTCGCGGTGCACGTGCGCGGGTCGTTCCTGGTGTGCAAGCACGCGCTGCCGTACCTGTCGTCCGGCGCCAGCGTGATCATCACGTCCAGCGTGGTCGGTCTCACCTCGGACCGGGGTATCTGCGCGTACGCCACCGCCAAGCACGGGCTGGTCGGCCTGATGCGGACGCTGGCCAAGGAGGGGGCGTCGCGGGGCATCCGGGTGAACACCCTCCACCCCGGACCGGTGGACAACGACTTCCAGCACCGAATCGAGGTCGCCGCCACCGGCGCCCCGGTGGATCGCGCGGCGGAACTGTTCGACGGGCTCATCCCGCTGGGGCGGCACGCCACGCCGGACGAGGTGGCCCGCGCCATGCTGTTCCTGGCCAGCGAAGAAAGCTCGTTTGTCACCGGCGCCACCCTCTCCGTCGACGGCGGCATGTCGATCTGACGGCCCGGGTCAGATGACGGGGGGGCGGCCGGCTCTGGTCATCCGCCAGGCGGTGCGCAGTGAGATCGGGCGCCGGGGGCCGGGGTCGATGCGCCAGCCTTCGGTGAAACCCTGGAGCCAGGGGCGCAGGCAGGCGGGCTTGCCGCGTTCGCGCAGCACGGTCAGCGCCGCCCAGTCGGCCAGGTAGAGCAGGGCGAACGGCCAGGACAGGTTGCGGCGGACCAGCAGCACCCGGTTACGTCCGTCGCGGCGGCGGAACGTGTCGTACCGGGCGTTCGGCAGCGCGTGGTGGCACATCCGCGCCGCCGCGTCGTACTCGATCCGGTAGTCCCGGTCCAGCAGCCGCCACGCCAGGTCGGATTCCTCGTGCCCGTAAAAGAACAGCGCCGGGTAACCCCCCGCCTCGAGGAACGCGGCGCGCCTGATCGCGCACGCGCCGCCGAGGAAGACCGTCACCTCCGACGAGCGGCCCGGGTCGCCGGCCCGCAGCCGGGGCACGTGCCAGCGGGCGCCCGGCCCGCCGTCCGGATCGACCACCCGCATGGACACCACGCCCAGCCGCGGGTCGGCGGCGAACCGCCCGCTGATGTAGCCGGCCAGACCGGTGTCCGGGTACCAGCCGTCGTCGTCGAGGAACAGCACCACGTCGCCGTCGCAGGCTTCCACCCCGGCGTTGCGCCCGGCCGCGACCCCGACGTTGTCCGGCAGGCTGAGCGTCTTCACCCCGGCCGGCAGGCCGCTGACCTCGGTCCCGTTGCCGACCACCACCAGCTCGATTTCACCCTGCTGGGCGAGCACGCTGTCGATGGCGCGGTTCAGCTCGGCCGGGCGGTCGCCCATTGTCAAGATCACGCAGGAGAGCTTCATGACCGGGCTCACCGCAGCCGGCTCGAGGCGACGATCGCGACCAGGTGCGCGGCCGCTATCACCGCGCCGATGACCAGCGCGGCCACGGTCAGCACCCGGGTCGCGGTGAGCGTGCCGCTGGCCGCGTCGATGATCGCCGCGAGCAGGATCAGCACCGACAGCTCGACCGCCTGGACGGCCCGGTGCACCTTCATCGCGGCGGCCAGCTTCCTGGCCGCGGCCAGCCCTTGCGACCGAGGCGCCAGCGCCTCGTCACCGTGCCCGCCGTCCAGCCCGGAGGAGGACCGCGCCACCACGACGCCGTCGGTCTCCGCCTTGATCAGCGTCACGCAGACCGCCGCGGCCAGGCCGGTGGTGACGTAGCCGCCGGCCAGCGTGAAGTGGCCCTGCGCGCGCACGCCCAGCCCGGCCAGCAGCACCGCCTCCGCGATGTAATGCCCCATCCGGTCCAGGAACACCCCGGTCGCGGAGAACCGCCCGGTATACCTGGCCAGCTCGCCGTCCGAGCAGTCAAGCAGCAGGTAGAGCTGAATGAGCAGGAATACGCCGAACGCCGCCGCCAGCCCGGGCACGGCGGCCAGCACTCCCGCGGCGACGCCGGACACCATGAACGCGACCGTGACCGCGTTCGGGGTCCAGCCTTGCTTGGCGAACACCAGCGTGGCGTACGGCGACACCTTGCGCATGTACAGCCGGCCCGCCCAGTGCTCGTCGTTCAGCCGGGCCAGCACCTGCGGTGGCTGCCCCGCCGTGCGGACCTCGTCAAGTGAGGGCATCGTCGAACTCCGCGACCCGGCGCCAGACCTCGTCCTCGCCCAGGTCGAGCCGCTCCAGGATCGTGTAACGGCCCGGCCGGGTGGCGGGCGCGTGCAGCACGGCCTTGACGAACTCCGCGTCGGTCAGCCCGAGCTCACCGGGCGTGCGCGGCAGGCCATGGCGGGCGAGGCAGGTTGAGATGAGGGTGAAATGCTTGTCGTTCTGCCTGAGGTGGGAGCAGAAGAGGGCACCCACGCCGGCCAGCTCGCCGTGGTTGGCCGTGCCCGGGAACAGATGATCGATGGCGTGCATGATCTCGTGATCACCGCCGCTGCACGGCCGGCTCGAGCCGGCCACCGACATGGCCAGGCCGCACATCAGCAGCGACTCGGCCAGCACGGTGAGGAAATCGTCGTCGGCGACCGTGCCCGGCTGGTGCACCACCGCCTCCGCCGCGGTCCTGGCCAGCGTGACGGCCAGCCCGTCGATCTGCTCGCCGCGATCGGCCACCGCCAGCTCCCAGTCGGCTATCGCGGACAGCTTGCTGACCACGTCGCCGATCCCGGCCCTGACCATGCGCGGCTCGCCTGCCCGCACCCGGTCCAGGTCCACGATCGCGGCCACCGGCGCCACCACGCCGTACGAGCCCTTGCCTGATTCGTGCTCGAGCGAGCTGACCGGCGAGGCGATGCCGTCGTGGGCGAGGTTCGTCGCCACCGCGACCATCGGTATCCCGGCCATGTGGGCCGCGAACTTGGTCACGTCGATGGTCTTGCCGCCGCCGATGCCCGCCACTGCCTCATAGGTACCGGCCCGCAGCTGCTTACCCAGCGTGACCGCGGTGTCGACGGTGCCGTCGGGCACCCGGAACACTTCTTTCGCGTTGAGGCCCCGCAGGTCGGCGAGCACGCTGTCGCCCTGGCCGTGGCCAACCGCGACGGCGACCCGGCCCTCGGTGGCGATCCGCTGGTCGGCGAGCAGGGCACCGAGGTCCGCGACCGCGCCACGCCGCACGTCGACGACGAGCGGCGCGGCGAGCATACGGGCCAGCAACGGCACCTTGAATGTCCTCCAAGCAAACAGCGGATATCCGGGAGACTACCGGGTTTTGAACGGCACGGACGACAGGGTCAGTAACCAGCCGCGATCTTCCGCGCCTTCTGGAGGTCGTCGTGGTTGTCGACCTCGACCCAGTCCACGACGCCGATCGGAGCGATCCCGATCGTGCCGCCGCGCCCGATGTACTCGGCGAATCCGTCCTCGTAGTACAGCGAGGGATCGCGGCGCCAGGTCGCTTCGAGCGCGGCGGCCAGCCCGGGCGCGGCGGGCGGCCGGATCAGCGTCGCGCCGATGTACTCGCCGTACGCCCGCGCGGGGTCCATGTTCTTCGTGATCTGGGCGAGCGTGCCGTCGGTGCCGCGGACGACCTTCATCTCCTCGTCGGCGAGCTGCTTCACGTCGTCCACCGCGATGATCACTTCGGGTTCGGGTTCGGGTTCGGGTGCGCCTGCGGCTGCGGCTGCGGGCGTGGCCGCGGGCGTGGCCGCGGTCGCGGCGAGGAGGGTCTGCTCGACCGAGACCGGGTGCACGGTGTCGCCGTTGACCAGCAGGACCCCGGCCGCGAAGTGCTCGCGGGCCAGCCACAGCGAGTACGCGTTGTTCCAGTCTTCCGCCCGGTCGTTGTCGACCAGCCTCAGCCGTACCTGGTGGTCCCGCTCCAGGCTCGCCACCCGGTCGCGGACCGCGCCGGCGGTGTAGCCGACCACGACCACGACATCGCGCAGGCCCACCGCGGCCAGGTTGCGGAGCGCGATGTCCAGGATGGTGACCTGGCCGTGGACCGGCAGCAGCGCCTTGGGCAGGGTTTCGGTATGGGGCCTGAGCCGCCGGCCTGCACCGGCCGCGAGGACCATCCCGATCAAGCCCTAACCCCCATCCACCACTTCCTCGACGAGCCCGTCATCGGCTGCGGAGACAACTTGGGTGTCTGCCAGCCAACCACCAAGGAAATCGCTGCCGAACAGAATCCAAACATATCCGGTCAGCACGACGTAGGCCAACGGTGCCTCGCCCACCATCGCGGCCACGCTGAGCAGCAGCATCCGCCCGTCCCAGCCCAGCCCCAGGCGGTCAGCGGAGATCCCGCTCAGGTGCCTGGCCCGGAAGCCCACGTCGATATGGCGCAGCACCACGGCGCCGAGCAGCATGAAGACCGCCAGCGGCGGAACCTGCCGGGACAGCCCGAGCGCGGCGAGGAATACGTACTCGCCCGCCATCAGCAGCGGCGGGGCCAGCCAGTCCCGTGGCCCGTCGTGCGGATGGCAGGCGCCGAGCGCGGCGAGCAGCATGCCCTCGACCGGCGTGAGCACCAAGATGCCGGGGAGGTTGGCCAGCCCGAGCACGGACAGCGTGCAGGTCACCATCAGCCCGACCAGCACCGGCAGCAACGGCGGCAGCCGCCCTTGGACCACACCGCCGATCCAGCGGGCCAGCACCCCGTCGTTGCGATAGGCGGGCAGGTCGCCGATACCTTCGCCGCGGCCCGCCGCGGCGGGCCGCCCCTCCGGGCCGACATCACCCAGCACCGCGTACCCGAGGACGCGGCCGGCCAGCAGGTAGACGATGGCTACCGCGCCCCAGCACAGCAGCACGAGAAACGTCACGCGGGGCCCGAACAGGATCACGGTCACCGCGATGACCGCGTACCTTTCGCCCGCGGGCAGCGTGATCGTCTGCTCGATCCGCCCCATCACCGAGCGGTGCAGCCCGTTTCCGTCCGCCGCTCGGTCGTAGCACAGCTCGGCCAGCCGCCGGATGCCGACCATGCCCAGCGCGGCCATCGCCAGCCGCCACACGCCGATGGCTCCGCCGCCGCCCCAGGTGCCGACGAACGTGCCGTGCAGCGACTGGCTCAGCAGGCCGTCGAGCCCCGCGCTCGTAGCGCTCGTAGCGTTTGCTGCGCTCGTAGCGCTCGTCGTCGCCGCGGCGCTGAACGCCAGCGCACCGTAGATCGCGAACTCGGTCAGCAAGGCCGATGCGGTGCTCAGCCAGTCGAGCGCGGGCCCGGACCAGCGGCCGGAGGCGGCCACCAGCGACCCCGCTCGCCCCGCCACGAACGAGATGGCCAGCGCGGCGGTGCCCATCGCCTTCGCGCCCAGCGACGGCAAGGTGAACCACACCGCCGCGATCAAGCCGAGCCCGAGCGAGATCCCGCACAGCGCGGCGGGCGACAGATCCCGCGCCAGCGCCCATGTCGCCACGTCCCTGGCCACCGGGTCGGCGAACAGCTGGGCGCAGGCACCGTCACCGTCCGGTCCGGCGTCCAGCACCCGGGTGGTGACCCCGCGGCGGGCCAGCTCGCCGACCAGCGCCCCGAGCGGATCATCCGCCTCGGGCGAGCTCGCGAGCCATTCGGCGGCGTCGGCGAGCGCCTCCAGGTCAGCGGCGTCCACCACGAGCGCGCCGCTTCCCCGGCTGGCCGTCATGCCGCGGCCGGTGAACACCGCGGTCCGGCCCGCGGCGAGCATGCGCGCCAGGACGTCACCTGGAACCGCGCCTTCGCCGAGGCAGATCAGCACTCGTTCCCCGGCGATCCGCGCGGCCGCCGAGACGGTCAGCAAACCGGATCCGTACTCCCGGCCCTGCCCCGATCCGGCCAGGTCCACCCTGCGCACCCCGAGAGCCGCGAGCTGGCCGCACATACCGGCGTCCGCTTCGGCCGCGAGGACCAGCGCAACTGTCATCCGTGCCCTCCCAGCGGCCCCCACCGCTGTGGTTCACTCAATGCGTTACCCACGTTAGCCGACGGTCATGCCGCCGCCCCGGACCAACACACCTACCGGGTAAAGTCCGGCTCATGCGGATGGTGGCGGTCGTATTGGGCGGCGGTACCGGGCAGCGCCTCGGGGCCGGCCAGCCGAAGCAGCTGCTGGCCCTCGGCGGCCGCACGCTGCTCGAGCACTGCGTGGCGGCGTTCGACCAGGCGCCAGGGGTGGACGAAGTCATGGTCGTGATGGCACGCGGCCACGTCGAGCCGGTCAAGCTCATGCTGGCCGACGGCGGGTACCGCAAGGTGACCGCGGTCATCGAGGGCGGCGCATCCCGGTCCGATTCGGCCCGGATAGCGCTGGCCGCGATATCCGGTGACATGAGCGATATAGGCGTGCTCATCCACGACGCCGCTCGGCCGCTGGTCGATCAGCGGATCATCGCGGACTGCGTCGCCGCGCTGGGTACGCACGACGCCGTGGGCACCGCCGTCCCCAGCTCGGACACGGTCGTGCTCGCCGAAGACGGGGTGATGTCGCACGTGCCGCCGCGCGAACAGCTGTGGCGCTGCCAGACCCCGCAGTGCTTCCGGCTGGCCGTGATCGCCCGCGCCCACGCGCTGGCCGCCGCCGACCCCGAGTTCGCCCCCACCGACGACTGCGGCGTCGTGCTCCGCTACCTGCCTGACCTACCCGTGCACATCGTGCGGGGCAGCGAGCGCAACATCAAGGTCACCTACCCGCACGACCTGGCCGTCGCCGAGGCGCTGCTCAGCCCGCCCGGCTCGCTGGACAATAGGTAGTTAAACGGTATATATAGTCTCTATGACTCAGCGGGCGATGCAGGAAGCCACCTTCCTCATACTGACCGCGCTGGCCCAGGGCAGCCAGCATGGCTACGGGATCATCACCGACGTCAAGGACATCTCGGGCGGCCGGGTGCGGCTGCGCGCCGGGACCTTGTACACGGCGCTCGAGCGCCTGCGCGCGGACGCACTGATCGCGGTCGACCGGGAAGAGATCGTGGAAACCCGGCTGCGCCGTTACTACCGCCTCACCCCGAAGGGCGCGGAGCTGCTCGCCGCCGAGGCAGCCCGGCTGCAAGCCAACGCCGCTGCCGCGCTGTCGCGGCTGAAACTGACTGGAGGGACGATATGACCGACTCGGCCGGCCTGGAGCGGGGATACCGGCGCTTGCTGGCGTGGTACCCGCGGCCGTTCCGCCGGGAGCGGGAAGAGGAAATACTCACCGTGCTGATGGCGAGCGCGCGGGACGGACAGCGGCGTCCCCGGCCGATCGAGGCCGTGGACGTGATCAAGAGCGCGCTGTGGATGCGACTGCGGTCGGGCTGGCCGGCCCGGCCTGGCCAGGGCTGGACCGACGCGCTGGCCATGTTCAGCCTGGCCGGTCCGCTGTTCTTGCTGGCCATCGACCTGCTTGAGGTGGCATGGCCGTACCGCATGTCCAATATCGGGCTGTTTCACGCGTACGGGCTGCCGACCGGCGGGCATCGGCAGATCGGCGGGCTTACCCTGCTCGGCCAGCGCGGTTTCCAGATCGCCCTGGGCTGCCACCTGCTGATCGCGGTTCTGGTGCTGCTCGGCCTGCGGCGTATCGCGCTGGCCGCCATCGCCGGGACCGCGATCTACTGGTTCGCGGGCCGCTACTGGATCCCCGCGCCGTTGCAGCAGTTCTCCGTCAGTTTCTACCTGCTGGGGGCGGCCGCCCTGATCGCCTCGCCGGGGCCTCGCCGCGGACGCCACCTCGTGAACTGGGGCCATGGGGTGGTCCTGCTGATGGTCGCCCTCGCCATCCAGCTCTCGACGCTCCGCTACATCGCGAGCACCCCGCTCGTCCGGCTCGCATCCGGGCCGGATACATCGGCGTACCCGTGGGCCAGCATCGCGCTCGTGGTAGCCGCGGCGGGCCTGGTTGTGATGCTGAAGATGAACCGGTACTTCCCGCTGCTGGTCCTGGCCCTGTGCTATCCGTACCTGCTACTGGTGGCGGTCCCGCAGACGAGCAGCAGCAACCCGGTCTGGCACCCGACGCTCGTTCACCTGGCCCTGCGCTATCTCCCGCTCCTGCTGCTCGCCGCCGGCGCCGTGCTCATGGCCGTCACCCCCCGCCGTCCCCGCGCGACCGCCTCACCCGCCTAGCCGCCTCACCCGCCTAGCCGCGGACGGCCTGCTTGACCAGAGTCCGGCCGAACTCCCAGATCAGGCCGCTGCCCTTGCTAGCGTCCTCCAGCACCTCGGCGAATGCCTCGGTGAACGCCTTCACGTCCGCGTCGGAGATCACCAGCGGCGGGATCAGCTTGATCACCTCCATGTGATCGCCCGACACCTGAGTCAAGATGCGGTGCCGCTGGAACAGCGCCACGACCACCATCTGGGCGAACAACCCCACGCGTGCCTTCTGCAGCATGTTCCAGCTGGTCCGGGCCCGCAGCGAAGAAGGCTTGTCGAACTCCAGCCCGATCATCAGCCCGCGCCCCCTGACGTCGGCGAGCACGTCGAAGCGTTCGGCCATCCCCAGCAGCGCGTCACGCAGCGCCGCGCCGGTCCGCGCCGCGTTCTCCACCAGCCCCTCGTCGTCCAGCACATGCAGCGAGGCGAGCCCGGCGGCCATCGCGAGCGTGCCGCCCTTGAACGTGGCGGAGTGCACCATCATCCGGTCCATCGACGAGTAGACCTTCTCGAAGATCCAGCCCTTGGCCAGCATGGCGCCGACCGGCACGAAGCCGCCGGACAGGGCCTTGGCCACGGTCACGATGTCCGGCACGACCTCCTCGTGCTGGTAGGCGAAGAACCGCCCGGTCCGCCCGAACCCGGACTGCACTTCGTCACAGATCAGCAGCGCACCGTTTTCGTGCAGCAGCTCGGCCGCGGCGGTCAGGAAGCCGTCCGGCGGCATGTGCACGCCCTTGCCCTGGATCGGCTCGATGATCAGCGCGGCGACGTCGCCCTTGCGCAGCTCGCCGGCCAGCGCGGCCAGGTCCCCGAGCGGGATCGCGGTGTCCGGCAGCAGCGGATCGAACCCGCGGCGGAACTCGGCTGACCCGTTCACCGCCAGCGACCCGCTGGTCAGCCCGTGGAACGCGTGGTCCGCGTAAATGATCCGCTTGCGCCCGGTGGCGTACCTGGCGAACTTCAGCGCGGACTCGACCGCCTCGGTGCCGCTGTTGCAGAAGAACACGCGGTCCAGCCCGGGCGCCTTGGCCAGCAGCTTCTCGGCGAGCAGCCCGGGCAGCGGCGGGCAGTCGAACTGGGTCCACTCGGCCAGTTCCATGTCGAGCGCATCGTGCAGCGCCTTGCGGATGACCGGGTGGTTGCGGCCGGCCGCGAACACCCCGAAGCCGGCCAGGAAGTCGGTGTACTGGTGGCCGGCGGTGTCGAAGAGGTAGGCACCCTCGGCCCGCGTGTAGACCTTGTCGAACCCGATCGCGTGCAGCACCTTGGGCTGCTGCGGGTTCAGGTACTTGCCGTAGAGCTCATATCCCTCCCCGCCGCGTTCGGCGAGAAGTCCCCGAAGGTCAAAATCCATGTCTCATAACGTACTGTGGTTTCTCCTCTGGTACCGGCGCAGCCCACGCGGGCTGGTGAGAAACCCCGCGCCCCAGCACATGTGCATGATCGCCAGGACCAGCGGGAGCCGCACCCGGATCGATGCGGGCACGGTACCGGAGAGCGCCGCGCTCACCGCGGTGACGCCCGCCAGGTAGATGACCGGGATCGCGAACCCCGCGATCGCCCAGCTCGGGCCCGCGGCCAGGGCCACCAGCCCGCCGGCCAGCCCGACCGCGCACAGCGCCGCCGCCGCCGGCGGGGCGAGGTAGCGGAAGCTGGCGGTCTCCGGGTGATCGCGCATCACCACGCGGCGCCACCGGCCGTAGTGCCAGTACTGCGAGGCGAGGGCCCGGACGGTCGCCCGCGGCCGGTAGGTCACCTGAAGTTCTGGAGTGAACCAGATCAAACCGCCCTGGCCGCGGATCCGGTAGTTCAGCTCCCAGTCCTCGGCGCGCAGCATCGACTCGTCCCAGCCGCCCGCCTGCCTGATCGCGTCCCGCCGGTAGATGCCGAGGTAGACGCTGTCCGCCGCGCCCGCGCCGCCGGCCGTGTGCCAGGCGGCGGAGCCGACCCCCGCCTTCGACGTCATCCCCCAGGCCACCGCGCGCTGGAACGGGCTGACGCCCTCGGCGGCCATCACCCCGCCCACGTCCGCGGCGCCGGTTTCGATGAGCGCTGCCACTCCGGTCTTCAAGTAGCCGGGCGGCATCATCGCGTGCCCGTCCATGCGGGCCAGCACGTCGTGCCGGGCGGCGGCGAAGGCCAGGTTGAGCGCCGCGGGAATCTTCCCCGTCGGGTTGGCCACGACGGTGACCCTGGGCTCGGCCGCGGCGAGCTTGTCCGCGATCTCCTCGGTCCTGTCCCTGGACGGCCCGATGGCCAGCACCACCTCGACCTCGGCCGGATAGTCCTGGCTGAGGACGTGGTTCACCGCATCCGCCAGGTACGCCTCTTCGTTGCGCACCGGGATTATCACCGACACCGGCGGCCAGCCCGTTCGCTCCATGACGCCGCCACGCTACCAGCGCCCACTCCGCC
>Ga0126381_100004380_pt1 | contig 15373 bp, 25 predicted proteins | sample PanSoiMetPlot_28_FD_96465 | JGI IMG/M metagenome (GOLD analysis project Ga0126381, IMG submission 96465) | Tropical forest soil microbial communities from Panama - MetaG Plot_28 | ecosystem: Environmental > Terrestrial > Soil > Tropical forest > Bulk soil | place: Panama | collected 2016-02-17 | reverse complement strand
CACTCCACTAGTTTACTCCACTCCACCCCTATATAGGGGTGGAGTAGTGGAGTGGAGTGGAGTTCCTTAGAGTGTAGTGGAGTAGTATTTATCTCCGCGTTTTTCTATTTTTTTACCTAAATTAAGTTTAGCTTTATTAAAACTACTATTGCCCAAATTCGATAAAGCCAGCCATTCTGAGTAGGTTAAACCTTCAGGATACAGTTTTAAAGTAGCCCATATTCTGTCTGCTTGAGTTGGTTGTTTTTCCATATCTTTTTTTGCTTGTCCAAATAGGATGCTGGGATCTCTGATCCATTGATAATCTTTCCATCTAGCAGCGAAAGGTTCAACACCTGGACCTTCCCTTACTACAAAATCCATTTTAACTGCTTTTTCTTCCCCCTTTATTTTTATCATGGACATAAAAACATCAGGATCTCTTCCAAATACGCCGCTCCCACTTGCACGATCAATTGTTTCTCTCAGATTAGGATCTCCTTTTGCTGAATGATGAATACCAACAAATGCCGCTCCTGTCGCTTCTATGAGCTTATCTACATTAGCTAATAAATTCGCTATATCCTTTGCATTATTTTCATCCCGTATACCAAGAATCTTATACATAGGATCTATAACTACCAATTTAAACTCTTTATCCTGACAAAATTCGATTAAAGGATCTAAGTCCGTTCCTAACGCCGCAGCCCCAGGAGTTCCTCGCAAATTCATTACATGAAAGTTATCGATGTTCTTTATATCTTTGGCCTTAATAATACTTCGCAAACGTATTTTGAAAAATGGCTCCCGCATCTCCATATTCAGATACAACACAGGAATTTGACTTGTGTCAAATCCCATCCAGACTCCTCCAGAAGCCAAACTCAATCCCATTTCCATTCCCGCCCATGTTTTCCCAAATTTTGCAGGTGCCGCAATCAACATCTTTGACCCCGCATATACTAACCCGTCTACCAATGTCTGCGGAAGTACTATCTGTTCAGTCAATATTTCTTCTGCTGAATAAGTTACCGATGTAAGCTGTATTTTCTGCTTGCTGGGACGACAGTAGCGCCGCACTTCCTCCGGCGATATCTCCAGTAGACTTAACAAATCAGGCAATCCAAGCTCACTGCAATGGGCATGGAAACACTTGAATGCTGGGAAAAATCGACCCGGCGGATGTTGGATTATCGCCGCATCGCGATCTCCATTTCCTGATGTATGATTGTATTTCCATGGACATGGAATCGCCCAGGTTATTTCATCGATTTTTCGTAGTTTTACACCTTGTGCTTTCAGTAATTCGATTAGATCTAGATTTCTTATGTCCGATCCGCCATATTTTTTTAACCAAGTGTGATCTAGATTCTGCCCTGGACGCTCTTCTTCAAGAGTCTTCTGTCCTTTGAAGGTAGCGAGCCACAGTTGAAGATCCACATAGTCGATGTGCTTCGGAGCCTTCCTATTCCACGTATAGCGCATGCCCTCGGGGTGTATGCCATACACTACGCTCTGAAGTCCACCACCTCCTCTAAATTCGACTGTAGGCTTGTCTGCGACCTGTTTGATTATTACTCGCTTTTCAGGATACCAGCTATCTTGTATGAACCAGACTTGGCATCCATGGCATCCACGAGTAATCATTGTATCTCTCGCCCATGGTACTATTTTGAAGAATTGCTCTGCATCGGCTTCATCATCAAAGTCTATCGGAGTCAAATTTCCACTATCTGATCCCAGCACGATTCCTAGATTTCCTCCGCGTTCGATCGCTTCTTGGATCTGTTGCTTGTACTCAGGAGTTTGTGTTTTTTCCCAGGTCATTTGATTCCATCCTTTAAATCTTGGCCCTTTTTCTTTCAAGGGTATCGGTATCACAACCGCTTTTTTTAACATTTGAAATAGGTCACTAATGTCCGGCTCATTATTTGACATAAGTCAAAATTTCGGTTCTGGGGGGTTTAAATCATATCCTTTCCGGGTTCAATTGCGCGCAGTAAACTAGGCGCGTACCATCGTAAAATCGCCGTTTTGGTGAAAAATAAACGCTTCGGACCTACTCGTTCACCCTTCAAATAGCCCATTTGTTGAGCGTGATATAGCACGTCTCGCGTGCATCCCAGCACGCCGGCCCATACTGGTAATGAGGCGTAGACAGGCCAATTTGCGACCTCTCCAGGCATAATTTTCTCTAATTTGTCAACAATTGGATTCATAGTATACCTATAATATACCATGGAATTTGACATAAGTCAAGAACTTTTTTCAACTATTTTTCATCGAATCCCACATTATACCACAAAAAAGTGACGTTCTAGCGTATTTTTTATTTTTGGATTATTTGACTTGAGTCAAATTTTACGGACTTTCATTCTAGACGCGCGGAAAGGGCCGCGCTTTTTTACGGCGTGACCCTCCCCTTTTGTTGTTTTCTTATCCTCTTAGACCGCTCCGGCGGCCATAGCTTCCTCTTCTTTCGCGGCCTCAGCCTGCGCTTCGCGTTCCTTTTCCTCGTATTCTGACTGAACCGTAGCCCATGCCGAGCGTGCTTCGTTGACGAAGTAATCCTCGGTGAAGGTCGTATCGGTCGCGCTGGCATTGAATGCCATTCGCGCAGCCTCGTATAGCTTCTTCCATAGGCGATCTTGCGCCGTCTGGGCGGGTCGCTCCTGTGGCTTCGCGATGGCCTTTCGAGCCGCCGCAACAGTGATTTCATCCTCGTTCAGCTTCTGAAGAATCGGCGCATTCTCAGGTTTAGATAAGCCGAAAATCCGGCTGACTTCAGACGATACAGAGCTAGCCGATAGGCCGCGTTCCTCCAAGGTTTTCTTGAGGACCGCCCGCGAGATCTTTTGATCCCGGACATATTCAGCAATCTGAACAAGCAATTTATTATTTGTGGCTTCACGCGCCTGCCATTGAGCGTAAAGCTTAGATAAACCGGGGTCGGATTGAACCGTGGCTTTTGGTGCAGCTTGAGCATCGGGGTCTACTTTTGGTGTTGGTCCTGGCATATAATTGTATTGGTTTATTGTTTAACTTACACTACAACTATAGCATTTTTTTGACGGATGTCAAATTATTTTTTCTTCTTTTTTTCTATTTTTTCCAGCATTACTGTAGCCAAATCTGCGGTCAACTTCATCTCTTTTAGTTTATTGGCAATCTTTCCCGTTGGTCTAGGTTCCTGTTTTTCTAACTCTTTAAGCTCCTCCATGATCGCAAATATTCTATTCCAATAAGGGTCTAATTCTTTCATAATTGGTGTAGGAAATGTAAGCGGGCTATTTCGCGCAAGATGGTTACGATAACTATAATCAATAGGAAGAGGAAAATATCGTTGCTTTTTATCATGGATGATAAACCTTAAAAAGACTGCCTTCGATCTCGAAAGATTGACCTCGACCAAAGCGTCTAGTGAAAGACTCCTCATAAACCGGAGTATTATAAATTAACCACACTGGTCTGAAACACTCTGCCAACGAATCCGAAAGATTCTCTAGCATTAAATCTAAGGCTTCTTTCCCAAAAGGATTGTAGAGAAAAAAGATGGACTGCTCTGGACTAAAGCGAAAGTTTATCACATCGCTCTGGATTACTTCGATCTGCGCATTCACTCCAGTTTTGTGCACAAAACGCCTCAAGTTCGTCCTCGCGATTTCACACAGCCGCTCCGAGTACTCCACTCCTATGATTCTCTCAAAGCCTGCTAAAGCTGCTAGCATCAATACACGCCCCTTACCCGAACCCAAATCCACAAACCCAACCCCTCTTGGCAAATCCAGCTTCCTCATCAGCTCTAAAAAAGCTCGCGCTTTAGTGGCACTATAGCCCGAACTTCCTGGCAACGCTTCCTTGGCCACTCGCCCTATGGTATCAGTCGAGTAACGCAAGTCAAAGTCCAGATCCGCTAATACACTAGTGATCACTTTAAGCGTATGTCCTAAGCCCCGCTCTCTAACACTCTTCCAAATCCAGTCCATGCTCATTTTAATATCTTCCAGGTTTGTAGCTCTTGGCATAGGGTAGCGTGGATCGTAACTTCTGATACTCCCCACTCTGCTGGGAGTGGACGAGCCATTGGCTGCGCTCCTGTGCTTCCCTCACTCCCATGTGCGTGTCGAAGTAGGCGCAGCCCACCGGAGCTACTTCATGTATCGTGCATCGCTCCTCATCATTCAAGAAGACACAGCGACTCTTATGCCGCTGAGGGGTAATCGTTCCGACACGTCTAAATTGATCTGTCGCCATATTCAGTACGATTGCCCCAGGACTAGCCCAAAATAGTTCCTTCATTTCTTCATCAGTCTTACCCAAATACGCCTGGATACGCTCGTAATCTCCAGGCGCTAATGATCCAGGCTGTCGATGACAACACTGAGTACATCCAGCACAAGCACACACAGTACGCTTAAATGGAGGATTCATCGTTCGGGATTACTGAATTCATCTTGAGGATCTAGCCTCTTAAGTCGCGGCCTTCCCTCACGATAAATACCCTGTTGTTGTTTATAGCTATGCTGTGCTATACGTAAAAACTGATCTTCATACAGATCCAGTTCTTGTATAGCAAAACGAGCCAGATTTAACATCCGCCTGCGCAATCTTTCATCGTTAGTCATTTTCATTGTGATTGTAGATCTCTTTCTATTTCGCTAGCTACTTGACGTAATATTTCAGGAACCTTCAAGATTATATTAATGTCTCCGACAAATGAAAAACCGCTCCCTCGTTTCCCCTCGAATACCATCAAAAGTACACCCCTTCCCTCTGTCTCTTTGAGTACTTCTACCGCTTCATCGTCATACTTCCCAGCACCATATGCCATAATTTTTTGACTTATGTCAAATTCCTACAGGAGTGTTTCATGGGACCATTCAGTGTCCGTGCTGGGATCTCCCCAGCCACCATGCCCCTGTAGGAAAAGTGGACCGCTCCGGCCCCTATGCTTGACATCAGTATTCCTTTCTATGTTGTTGCTGTCAGACCGGAGCGGCTGAAGTTAGTTACATTCCAACCTTGGGCTGCCCATCATCCTGTTCGGGAGCATCTTCCCCCTCATCAGGGTGATCCATTAAACCCTTCTGTTCCATGTACCAAACATAGCCAATCTGCACTCGTCCATTTTGAAGACTAGCCGTAAGCTTACCATCGGTAGTATGCCAACACTGGCGACCAGGAACCGTATCTCCTTCTGTAGGTGCCCAGAGTTCATCCTCACCTGATTGCATTGCCATCATTCGCTGGGCATCCGCAGCAACATAATAGCTTCCCTTAACGATTGACCCATACTGAATTATAACACAATGATTATTATAGTACCACTCCTGAACCACATGCTGAGATACTTTCCAAATCATACAATGATACTTACGAAGGGGATATCCCTTAGACCCATACTCTCGACAGCTTTGAGCATAGGTACTGCCAAGATCGGCTAACGCCACTACTGGGATCATCGCGGCTATCGCCGCCAGTATTAGTTTCTTATTCATATTTTAGACTTGCTTACTTGCTTGTTGTTTTTGACTTAAGTCAAATTAGTAATACCAACCATAACCGGCCACTAAATAATGGGGTCGTCCATATTGATCCCAGCCATAAAACGTCATGGTATTAAGATTATTTCGCCCCCGAACAATTAATCCATTATTAAAATGATAAACTACATTTCCGTTATCATCATAGGTACAATCCCCAGCAGCCCCTGTTAAGTAATGCACTCCTGTATTATATGGCACATAGGTAGTCTGAGTAGGTACATAAGTTGTGCAGCCGCTCATCAGAGTGACCACACCCAATCCAATCATTAATATTAGTTTCTTCATATTTACTTACTTGCTTACTTGCTTACTTTACTTGTTCTTCACTTAATAGTTTCCTTACCAACCTCAATGATAAAATTTCCCAAGTCTTTACCATCCTGTTGAGCCTTTGCGATTCGCTCTTGATTGATTGAATTGACTCGGGCTTCAAGATAATTAACGCGCCCTGTGATATAGGCTGACTCTGTTATTCCCAGCAGGCACCCGAATATAATTAATGCTACTATACTTTTCATATTTACTTGCTTTCTTGCTTTCTTGCTTATTGTTTAAGGACTTCTACTCCTTGTTTTTTGACTTATGTCAAATTAATCGGTTGCTGGGTTGCTGTCTTCTGCATCATCCAGTTCGACTTTAAGCTGGTAGAGCATCCATCCTGCCTTAGCGAAGGACTTGATGCTCTCCCCATCTGCCATCTGATTGAACCAGATTTCGAAGGCTTGCTCCTTCTGTTCCCCAAACTCCCCTAGCTCCTGTATCACTTGATTGATGGTGTCTCGATTCATGCAACCTCCTCCAGTTGTTTGGCGTTCCTGGCGGCTTCCGGCCACTTCTCATCTGATGCCCATCGTTCTGCCATGGTAGCTTTCTTTCCACTCAGCCATGCATTGTATGTCTTGATGCATGTTGCTATCCAGATTACCCTCGCTGTTCGGGAATCCCGATGTGCCTTCTGAATCATCCACTTATCCCTGAAGAATCGGATGGGATCATCCGCCTTCAGTTCGGCACCAATCGCCAACTTCTCAGCATAGAACATCGTCTGTTCTCTCCCCACACGCTTAGATATGAGGACCAGAGCACATGCTATTGAAGAAGCCCGCATAGTTTTGGCGTGCGTCAAATATTCGCCGATGAACTTGATGAACGGGTATTTTCGTACCGTCTCCACTACCTCGTGATTAGATACTTTAAAACCCGAATCCAATGCTACTTTCTTATCATAGTAGTACAGGAATCGAGCCGTCGCTGCTACCAAGAATCCTTGGCCGTACCCAAGACCGTATAAGACATCGCCTGCCTGTCTATTCCGGCCAGTGTCGATACTATCGTAAGCGTCGTCTTCGATTTCCTCCACCACTAAAGCCCAGATTCCTATTCCGGCTTGAATGACAGCATGTAATCTATGCTGTCCGTCTAACAACCGAGTCCGTGAGAACCTGAGCGTGTCACCATTGATCCACCATCGACCCTCCTTGATTTCACGAGCCAGGAATGCAACGTGATTCGATATCAAGCGTCGCTGCGATTGCAGCTTCTCTAACATCGACTCCGCCATTACCGGATCGATAAACTTCCACGTTGCAACCGGCAATTTAACCTTAGTTGCCATGCCGTTCCTCCTTTCGTTCTTCCAACTCCTCCTTAACCAATTCAAGTCGATCCACCAAATCTTGTAAATCATGGCGATCTGGATCATCTGGTGCCTTATGTTCGAGTTCGAATTTAGCTCCTTGGATGGCGAAGGGCAGGATATCATCCATCATATCCATCATATCAAACACTCCTTCCACGAAATCAGGCAAGACGCTTGGCGATACTGTAAAATATTTAGGCATTTATTCCTTCTATTTTTTGACAGATGTCAAAGATTGGAACTTTGACACCTGTCCTATGTGTGGGTTACTTAGTAGCGGCCTCCGCTTTTTCCAGCTTCTCGAATAGATCTTGGAACTGTTCTGCATGACCCAGAATTTGTGCACAGATCTCCTTTCGGATTTCTCCATCTCCTAACAGTTGCATGATTGTATCCGTGAATAGCGTCTTTTTCTTAATCGTTGCTCCGACCAGTTCCAGCACCATCTTTCCATTTATGATGGTGTCATTCTTGGTCGTCATATGATTGACGAAGTAGCTCCAGTTCTGCCGATTATTCTTAATCCGGACTGCCCATCCCCTCGTGACCTCGATGTCTGGATCGGGGGCCATATCCTTCCCATGAGGCGCGACTCCTGGGGCTGCTGCCTGCTGGGAGTTCGTAGTTGCTGCCGCCTGCTTGGCATCTGCCGCCGCTGGCGCGTCTGGATTGACTGGAGTCGCCCCTTCTAGCCCCGCTCCTTCCGGCGGATGCGCGACTGGTTGACCTGTCTTCGGATCGACGAACTGCTGCGGGGTCGGACCTTGCGCTGCCGCTGCCGCCTTCGCCTCTTTCCCTTCCTTTGTCTTAGCCGGAGTTTCCTTTGACCACTCCTGATATGCCTTATAGAAACCTATCTTATGTTCCTCATATCGCTTCAGATCTGCCGGCGATGCATTGGTTCCGATCTTGATGATCTTCGACACATGCGCATCTCGATCTGCCGCGCCTCCCGGTCCATGCTTCTCTTCCAGCTCCTGATTGATCCAGGTTCGGATGGAGGAAATTCTCTGCTTCCTATCCGGACCATCTACATCCTGAACTCCATCCCACACTACCCTCACCAGCGCCCATAGCGCTGATGTCTCTGCCTTTACCCATGTAGCCGTTGCTTCTTTGACACGCTGTTCGAGCGTCAGCCCGATCTTCGTGCCAGTTCCTGTACTTGTTCCTGATTTACTCGCCATATTTACTTTCTATGTTTGTTGTTTCTGTTTTTGACCTATGTCAAATTATTGGAGACTTGCTTTGCTCTGTACATTTCTCAACTATATAATATACACCCTTTTAAGGCTTGTGTCAAGTGATTTGGTCAATTTTTTTATTTTTTTCGAACTTTTTTTCGACTATTTGACGTGTGTCAAATGTCGCTGTGTCAGCCAGTAGTGTAATAACATGATGGCATCCACAGTATCATGATTATATTTCTCGCCATCGCCCCATCTATCTAGGCGAGATGCATCGTGGAACACACGATAGAACTTCTTCCGTGTAATATCCTTCGGAACCATACCTTTCCATTGGTTGGGGTTGTACATAGTCACATCCGGACCCCATAGATCCAGCTTCCCGATAATCCATCCCAGCATGATAGACAGGTTGATAATGTGACCCTCGCGTGCGGCTATCCGACCAGCCTCGCTGTTGAAGAAGGTTGGCTTCTCTACGACTAGATGACAGACATAGCCGAACCGCTCCAGTAGAGGCTTGACTGAAGTCATCTTCTCCTGAAGCGTCTCACCACGGACGGGCCACGATCCATACTGCCATATCCCCTCCAACTGATAGGCACACTCTGGCACGAGCGGATACTCTAACGCAGCCCATCCCAATCTAACCGTGCTGGGATCAATAGCTAGAATAGTTTTTGACATAAGTCAATTATTTCTGGATTCCATATACAGCCTGAAGCACAGTCCCACCCATTATACCAGATCGTCGCTGGATCGCAGCGACACCCCACTTGATAAGGTGTGATGATTATTCCATTCGCGTATTTTCTTACTTCATCCCAATCAATTTCCCAAACCGTACCCTTATCAGCATCATCACTAGCAAACTGAAATGTAAAATCGTGGATGTCTTCTACTGTAGTTAGAATACAAAGGTCAGGATGCTCCACCAAATGAATCTCATATTCAAATTTTAGTCCTTCCAAGTTCCACTCTTCGCGCAGACTCCATGCTTTCCATCCTTGGTCTGGATCTTCCTCATCGGATACCCACAGACCCCTCGGCTTGAATGGCGGACCACCCTCGGACTGCTTTTTGAATTCAACTTTAAGAGCAGGATTATCACTGAAGTGTACCAGTCTCATCCTTGGGTGGTTCCTCCACAGGTATATTGACGATATCTTCGGCGTTTCCACCCCATTCTAGATGCCCATCGCCCCAGGCATTCATTTCCTTGAACTTATCTCTTAAGACATTCGCCGCTTCTATAGCTTTTTCTATATGATCCTTGTGGATATGAAATGCAATTATAAAAGTGCCATGAGGAATCTGTTCATCTTTATCAGCAAGATGAACTAAGAAATGCATTACTTCTGGATATCTATCTTTTATTCCTGCATTAATCTGAAAAAAGACTTCACCATACTTCCGAGTTTTTCGATGTATTTCCAATAAGAATTCTGGCTTGAACATTTTTACCAGTAGATCTGTTATTCGATTTAGATCTGAGATACATTCCACTTTAATCGGTACTCCATCTTTTGTCATTGAGAGCATATTATAAATATTTTCTTCCGGGTATGATGTATGTTTGTGTGATTTGTGACTCCCACTCATCCTCTGTCATATGATAATGGTTGATCACCTTTGCCTCTGCGGCATTGGTGATACTAACTGACAGCTTCGCTCGTAGCGGGATACCGTCGAAGTAGGGACTAAACCGCTGCTCCATACAGTTGAGGCAGTCCCATAGGGCGCTTAAAATTTGACTTATGTCAAGTCCTAGCCATATTCTAAATCCTATCTCGTCGTGGGTGAGTGTCGTCATCAGGGCCATGGGATATAGGGGACGAAGGGTATCCCAAATTGCTCGACACATCGCTTTTGGAACTGAACCAGTCCCCGTACCTTGTACAAAATACGCGACGATCTTATATGCATCATCTGGATCGCCCGTATATATGTGGCCAAACGGGTCTTGGACATAACCGCGCTTTCCTATTTCTTCCGCGATCGTTTTTTGGAGCCGCTTGATGGCTGGGCAGGCACGGTGTATACTTTCGAATATTTCTTTAGATCTTCCGGGTTCCATCCGGTTTGTTGTTGAAAACTTTCTGACTCCCATACCGAAGTTAAGTGCAAGCTTACAGGTTTTAAACTGTTTATACACTGACCAGCTTGGGTTAGCCGGGCTGACAATATTATCAAGTTCTTCTCTGGTATGTGTTCCGCCCAATATACGATTGCATAACCAGACATATTCAGACCAGTCATTGTCTGCTGAATAAGATCTAATACGCTCATAATCTTTACTCTTCCACATGTGGACTACGTTTTCAATTTGGGTGGAGTCGATCCACACACCGAGCCATCCTGCAGGGACAATCTGAACTGTTTTACTGGAGTGATTTTGATTCTGAAAGTTGATACCCCATCTACTGGAGGACAATATCCTTCGAGTTTTAGCGCCCGAGAGATTGTAGCTTTTAGGAATAAATCCGTAACCGCGTTCACGGTAAACTCTTCGTCCCTCCAAGGTCCGGAGTTCCCACAGGAGAGCACGACGGTAAGCGTTAATATAACCGAGTTGCTTAATTGCGTTTCTGCACTCATATGTCATTCTTGCCAACAAAGACTGATCGTTGCTGGGTGTATCTAGATCCAGCATGGTTAATAGATCATCTTTTCTAAGTATCAAATTACCCTTATCTGATAGCTGTAATTCGAAACCTTCTACATCTGTCAAGTGTTCTGCCACTTGCGGCCGACTGGCGAGATTCTGGACCTTCCCTTTGGTCAAGCGTTTAGCTTCGAAATTAAGTTTATCAATGGCTTCAGTCAATCGTTTTCGTTCTTGGTTCAATACGTCTAGGTTGAGACACTCACATCCTTCTAATATGATCTCATGGAGTGGCTCGGCCATCCGAAGTTCCAGCTCTGAATATGCTCGCCAGTGAAGGGGGGATCGAACCAAGGGTTCGAGCATGCGATACAATCGAACAGTCTGCCTGACATCATGCATACAGTACTCTGAGAGAAGCTCCCACGGCGCTGCGTACATGGGCTCTTCGTGATGCTTACACCAAGCATGAAGTCTGCGTTCTGGGTCGTGGGGATCTCCATAATACCACCAATTTAAGAACTTGAGCCCGTACGCCGGAATACTGGCGATGACGGTTTTCGCCATAAGAAATACATCGTGGCGATTGATTGGATTAACAGGAAAGTCATGCAGACGTAACACAATCTCATCATAATTAATTCCGTTGAAATGGACCTTTGTCCAGTCAGGGGAAGCCAAGCAGTGCTTGAAGGATGCCACATCATTTTTGTTCTCATGGTTTAATATCTCCGGTGAACCATCCAGACCGATCTGATAGCCGACCATTTTCAGATTCGCGTAAGGCGCGAACTGAGAGTCCGTCTCTATATCAAAAAATATGATTTTCTCAGCCATCTATTGGTTTTTTGACTTGTGTCAAATTTTCTTCTGCTACTTCCTTTACCTCAATGTAATGCTCTATAACCGCTTCTGCTGCTGTATCCCAGGCATCTTGCACTGCTCGGTCCACCATGGGCCAAGGTGGCAGTAATGCTCCTCCATATAGCGAGTGTGTAAGATGAGCCTTATACGCTTCATAATTCACCCTGCCGGGAGTCATAACATCCTCCTAATGAAATTGTTTTAATTCAGTTGCAGTTGGTTTGATTATCTTAGTATCCTTCAGTTCCTTCCGCTTCCGTATTTCGTTGACGATACACGCCGCATGAAATGGACTGAACATATTTTGAGTTTCAATCGGCAGTAATAACTTGGCTGTCTCCATGAGACTGAACCCTACATCGTAGGTAGCTTTGTCCAAGTCTATTTGAACCATTATCTTTCCAAGTACTTCTTTAACTTCTTTACCGTTCATAAATATCTTCTCCAGATTCTATGCATACTCGACAGAGAATTATGTTCCTCTGTCACATCCATCTTCAATCCTATTTCCCTCCCAGCAGCACACACAACCGCTGAAATATCTACAGCCACCCCAGGATCGAACAACATAGCGGCTGGGTCATATGTAATCCAGACCGCCTGATCCATTCCACTACCCGCGTACTTCCACTTCGTCCCAGCAGTGTCCTTCAGCTTCGTCTTCCCTCGACCAGTCAAGACTTCACACGCCATCCACCCGAGTCCCACAAAGATTCCCGGCATGTCATGCCAACACGCCTCGCACCACCGACGCGCCTCTTCTACTAATGGGGCTCGTTCCGCTTTCTTCGAAGGTATAGAGTCATGTTCGATATGCGTATCACCACCAGCGACGTAGTGCGTTGGAGTGTTGTAACAATATTCGATGCTGTAGAATTCATCCCAGATATCATATCTCGCCAGAATTAGTTTTAACATCCGTTCACCATCTGTATCGAAACTCTTCCGTTGTCCCAGTAGGAAGTATAATCGTGAAGGATAGATTTCTTGACTCATGTCAAATAATTGTGGGGAGCAGGGGTTTCACCTGCCGACGCTGGTCGTTGCTAGCCGTTGGTAGCGAGTAGTCGTAGACAGACAATCTATCCCCACAAATTGTTTAGGTTAGTATGGGTTGTTCGCCATCCATTCCCGTAGTGCTTCGATATTGTCGTTGTCTTCTTCGAAACGACCCTCTACGGCAGTATTGACGAATCCTGCCTGCTTGCCGGGAGTGATCTTGATATAGACCCCCGGTTTCTCTTCTCCGATTTCCTCTCGGGCAACCTTACCGTGATTATTCTCTGGATAGCCCAGCTTCGCCATCATTCGATGATAGAATGTCGGACCCCATTCCCCATCCGTATGTCCATCATCTTGAACCATCTGAAATAGGACCGAGTGTCTCCGGCCCATAAGCTTCGGATCTGGATCTGCGATGATAAACTCCGCTCGAATGAATCCACCTGTGTCCTTCATCGGAAGTGCCACGACCTCATTGAGGATTGCTTCGTATCGTCCTGGGTCCGGTGCATTGGAACCCGAACTTCTCGAAATGACTTCATCATAGAGATCGTCTGGCGATGCCATCTGACGATCATATTGGTCGTGATCCTCCCGCTGCTTCGGTGGCGGTGGAGGTGGTGCATCATCACGTGATGCACTATTAGCTGGACGAGGTGGAACTCCTGTGCTGCTTAGTGGATTTTTCTTAAACATACTACTTCCTTATTCCTATTGGTCTAGGTGGAATTACCGTTGGTTTTTTGACAGATGTCAAATTTGCTACTAGATCACCTTCTACTGGATATGCTTCTTGTTTTTCTTCTGGTTCGTTTTCGTCATCCTTGCCTTGAATCAAATTCTTATATTCTCTTTCGGCAGCTTCGCCTGATTCGGGACTATTTTCAAAGAAACTCACCCATTGCGTCCATGGAGCATCTGGGTGTTCTCGGCTTGGTATGGCGGCTATGTACTTAGTCGGTAGATAGACCGACTTAATCCTGGTCCCCGCCATGATCTCGTTAGTCCCGTCAAAACTGATTTCGCGGTCCCGATCCTTCATCCCCTTGCGTCGTCGTCTGAATTGGCCGTTCATTATGACATCGGCCTGACTGTGGACAAACCGTTGAACTCCTCCCGGCAGGGATGTCTCGCGCCGGAATTCTTCGACTCCATACTTGTTCTTCTTCCACTCCTCCTTGACGTGGGTTATCGCGGCTACTCCTACTCCCAACTTGGTTAGCCGGTTATAGAATCGCCGGAATGGATCAGTTTGATATAGGTCAAATCCCTTGCCGTAATCGCCACCATCTGATGGGTGCTTCAAACCATTACGGTCACATTCGTAATTCGAACACATCTTGACGGCAGCGTCTACTGTGTCGATTACGATAAAATCATAGGGGCAAACTACTTCCAACGCATCGATTATCTCTAGAGCAGTTGCGTACTTGATATGCGTTTCAGTATCTTCTATTGAGCCCCGTTCACGTAAGGGAACATTCCAACCATTTATCACTATCTTGAAACAAGATACGTCAGCGTGTCCTTCCTCGAATGCTAGTAATACAGCATTCGGGACCATAAAAAAAGATGTCTTCCCCCATTTAGGGGGAGCCATCAGGAGGTATTTTAATTTGTGAGGCAGAGGATGCCCCATATGAATCTCTGTCGGAAAATATGACAGAGCCTGCTCCTTCGTCATTGTCATGCTTCACTTTTCCTTTTGTTCTTTTGTCTTCTGAAGTTGTCTGCGTCGATTTGCTTCTCGTCCCTGTAGCTCGTCCTTTATGATCCGTCGTGCCCGTCTGATCGACCCTTCGGCATGTTTTAGATAGGTATCTATTTGTTCGAATGATGGAACTTGATAACATGAATCATTTAAACTATCACTGATCTCAAGCGTTAAATGTTTAACTTTTTCGGCTGTATCTTCGATTGCTATTTGATACTCTTCTTTGTTTGGATAATCACCAAATAATATCATAATATAAGGCCGATTTTGACTTATGTCAAATTTTATTTTGATAATTCTGGATGCTTGACTGCCATGCTGATATACTCTCCAGCATGATCTTCGAAGTTATGAGCGCATAGATCGAGAAACTCACAAGGGCGATTCCATGCGTGACAGTGATCTGTATTCATCGAAAGCAAAAAAGAATCGAGCGGACCCCACGTAGTGGGGTCGTCGATTTCTTCCTTTCTACAGTTTATAATCCATTGCAGCATCTCATACTGCGTAATGATAGGATCTAATGTATATGTTTCAAATCGTTGTAGGGTAGTTCGATCAAAGGGCAATCGCTCCCTCTTATAATAAGACCATGGATCTCCTTTGATGTTTGCTTCTATTCGATCGAGGAAATCTTGGACTGTTTCCTTTTTGGTTTTGCTTCGTCGTTCTCCTGGCTTACGAATGGCGTTGACGTACATTCCTGCCGGGTATCTTCCTTTGACTTTCCACCAGAGCCATGCATAATACAAGAATTGAAATCTGAATGACCAACCGGCAAAAACTGATTCGTCAAAGATGTAGGATGTTTTGTGATCCATTGGAAAGATGCCATCT
>Ga0126381_100004379_pt1 | contig 15373 bp, 11 predicted proteins | sample PanSoiMetPlot_28_FD_96465 | JGI IMG/M metagenome (GOLD analysis project Ga0126381, IMG submission 96465) | Tropical forest soil microbial communities from Panama - MetaG Plot_28 | ecosystem: Environmental > Terrestrial > Soil > Tropical forest > Bulk soil | place: Panama | collected 2016-02-17 | reverse complement strand
GGGCAAGCCGAGTCGTTCGGGCCGGCGTCGCTGGCTAAATATCGGGGCCTTACCCCTATGCCGCTTTCTGGCGTGATCGTCTACGGTCGCACTATGAAAGTGGGCAGCGCGAACTTTCGGCTAGGGCGGGCCGTACGTCGGATCATCACGCGCTTCGCATTGGCGGCCTGCCCTCCGCGGGTGGAGCAGGCCGGCCGGACCGAGCGCCTGCTCGGGGAGTTCGAGGCCATGCTGGGCGCGCTGCCTGGCGCCGTCCGGCGACTGATTCCGCTCGCGTTCTTCGTGTTCGATCAGCGCGCCAGGCTCTACCCGCGTGCCCGTGGCCGCCGCTTCACCCGCCTCGACGATCGGACCGCGGACGCGTACCTGCGCATGGTTTTCGCCTCTCGACCTCGTTCTCTGGCCGCGATGTTTCAGCGAATCAAGGGACTCGTGGTCATGTGCTATTACGAGCTGCCTGAGGTGAAGGCAGAGATTGACTACGATCCCGAGGCTTACATCGCCACGGTGTCGCGGCGCCGGCTCGCATCCTACGGACCAGCGATCACGGACGGCGAGGCCGCCGTTCTGGCGGGCATTCGCACCGACGCTGGCGCCGCACCGGCAAGACCGCATAACGATGGGGGAAAATTGCCTGGCCTCATCGAGCAGCATGAGGTGACGTCTGACATCCGCGTAGATTGCGGCGTCGTGATCGTGGGATCGGGTGCCGGAGGCGCGACGATGGCGGCTGAGCTGGCCGAGGCGGGCGTTGATGTCGTCGTGATCGAGGAGGGCGGATATCACCCGACCGAGTCGTTCACCGCCTCGGCCGGGCGGGCGGCCAGGACCCTGTACCGGGATGGCGGCGTCGGTCTGGCGGCCGGCCGGCCGCCGGTGCTGTTCTCTGAGGGACGCTGTGTCGGCGGCTCCACGGTCGTCAACGGCGGCATGTCGTGGCGCACGCCCGCGCACGTGCTGGCGAACTGGGCTCGCGATCAGAACGTGATCGCGATCAGCGAGCCTGACATGGAGCCCTACTTCGCCGAGGTGGAAGGCCGGATATCCGTCGCCCGCCAGGACCCAGAGACGATCGGCACCGACATGCGGCTGCTCAAGGCTGGAGCTGACGCCAAGGGCTGGAAGATCATCCCGAACCTGCGCAACCAGCTGCACTGCGCGGGCAGCAACAACTGCACCAACGGCTGCCCGACCGGGGCCAAGCGGTCCATGCTGGTCACCGCGATTCCGCGGGCATTGCACAAAGGCGCCCGGCTGTATTCCGACTGCCGGGTGGAGCGCATCACCACCGGGCGCGGGGCCGTGACCGGCGTGCACGCACGGTTCATCCGGCCCGGAGGGCGCCCTGGTCCGCGGCTGATCGTGCGGGCCAGAGCCGTGGTGGTGGCTGGCGGCGCGGTCCAGACCCCGGCGCTCATCGCTCGGTCAGGTTTGCGGTCATCGTCGGGGCAGCTAGGCCGGAACCTGACCCTGCATCCGAACGCCAAGGTGATCGCCTTCTTTGACGAGCCGGTACTCGGCTGGCAGGGCGTGCACCAGGCGTACCAGGTACGCGAGTTCGCCGCCGCTGGCATCCTGCTGACCGCGGTCAACCTGGCACCCTCGCTGATCGCGATGACCTTGCCTTGGCACGGCGACCAGCTCGGCGAGCTGATGGCCAGCTACAACCACATGGTCACGGCCGGCTGCCTGATCGAGGACACCAGCTCAGGGCGAGTGCGGCACGTGCCCGGCGTCGGCGCGCAGGTGACCTATCAGATCAGCGACCGCGACGTGGCGCGAGTATTGCGGGGGGTTCAGCTCACAGCCGAGATGATGTTCGCAGCTGGCGCCCGACGAGTCCTGCTGCCCTTGGGCGGCGCGCCTGAGGTAAGGAATCCCGCCGAGCTTGGCGAGCTGCTTGCCCGTCCGGTCGACGCCAGATCGCTTGAGCTGTTCACAGTCCACCTGATGGGCACGGCGCGGATGAGCGAGGACCCCCGGCGCGGAGTCACCGACAGCTTCGGTGCCTTCCACGGCGTCCCTGGCCTGTTCGTGGCCGACGCCAGCCTCTTCCCAGGACCAGTCGGGGTCAATCCGATGGAAACCATCCTCGCCTTGTCCGCCAGGAACGCGCGGCACCTCGTCGAGCACAGGAACGACCACGGAATATGAGCCGGCCACTTACGGCAGAAAGGCGCGTCAGACCATGACCACAGTGTCAGCCAGGTACCTCGACATCGCCCAGCGCGCGAAACCCGACCTCGACGCGATATTCGCCGCGGGCGGACCGCCAGACGTCGACGCGCTGGTCGGCTTCGAGTTCCGCGGCTGGAACCAGCCACGCGCAACCGCGCTACTCGGCATCCGCAAGTTCATCAAGGCTTTCTACTCGGGCGGCGACGGGCGGACGTCTGGCTGCAACACCCCGGTTGCCCAGAACGGGCTTGACAGCGAATGGCTGCCGAAGCCAAGCGCTGAGCATCCAAAGCGCTATGCGTTTTTCCAGGTCGATCCCGCCGACCCGGAGGCGGCCGACGAGTCACGGCACCGCGCGGTGCTGCTCGACTACGGCCGGGGCGGCAACCGCAGCTACGACGTCGCCCGGATACTCCGCGACTACCTGGTGCGGGTCGATCCCGGCTCGGACGACCTGTTGCTCGGCAAGGCGTACTTCGTGGTCGGCGGACGCCGCCTGGCCTCCAGCTATTTCCTGATCGAACGCTACGGCCCGCTTCCCGATGCCGACGCGCTGGCCGCCAGGAAGTGGAGAATGCCCCTGTGAGCTTGCAGACCTTCGGCGCCGACGATCTTAAGTACGTCTACAGCGCCCAGCACGAGCCGATCGGCTCGGTCCGCGCTGGTGAGCGCTTCATCGTCGACACCGCTGACTGTTTCACAGGTCGGTACCGCGACCCAGCAGACTTCGGTCCTGAGTCCGCCGCGTGGGTGGATGCCAATCTCAACCCGGTGACTGGGCCGATCAGCGTCGAGGGAGCCGAACCAGGCGGAGCCGTCGAGATCTACATCGAGAGCATCACGGTCACGACGCCCGGCATGGTCGTCATCAGCAGGTGCGCGGCGCTTTCGCCCGTCGACTGGTGGCACGAGGAGGAGTACGCCGTCTCGCTCCCGGTCTCCGGCGGCCGCATCTTTATCCGCGATGACTGGTCGGTGCCCGTCCGGCCGCTCATCGGCTGCCTGGCCACGGCGCCGGCGCGGGAGACCGTGCTGAGCCGCCACGAAGGCAATTCCTATGGCGGGAACATGGACTGCAGCGCGATTACCAGCGGCGCCACCGTCATACTTCCGGTCGAGGTCGCTGGCGGATTTCTGTACTTCGGCGACTGCAAGGCCGCGATGGGCGCTGGCGAGGTGACCTGCTCGCCAGAATGCGGCACCAGGATCATCGCCGCGGCCACGCCCGTGGCGAGGCCGACGTCAATGCACGCGCCGCGAGTCAGGACCAGCACCCACCTCACCACGATCGTGTCAGGGATATCTCTCGCTGACGCGTGCCGAGATGCGTTCAGGGAACTGAAGCTCTGGCTTACCGATGAATGGCACGTCGATCCTGACGACGCCGCCGTCCTCATGGGAATGGCTGCCGACTGCGGAGTCTGCCAGGTCAGCAACCTGCTGCACACCGCGACCTGCACGATCGCGCTGGATCTCCTGCCTCGCAGGGACTAAGCGCGCCCGGCGCCCGTGGCGACATCGGCGATGTGCTTGATCACCAGCGGAGCTTCGCCGTCAGCCAGCACCTCCGGTGTGATGTAGAAGCTGTCGGCGTCGGCGTGAAGCACGCAGACCCTGGGGTTCCGATCCCAGAGCCTGGCGATCATCTCATCCCCGCTGAAGCCGACCACGCTACGGTCAATCGTGATGCGGACGCGGGGGATAGGCTGTCCTGCCTCGTTCGGGAAGTCGCGTACCGCGCTGAGACCTGGCACGCTCGATAGCGCCTCGACCCACTCGGCCACCTGCTGCTCCCACTGCCTGGCGACGGCCTCGTGGTCCTGGGCCAGGAAGAGCTCGACCGCTCGCACCAGCCCCGCCATGTCTTCCTTGCCTGCCTTCAGCGCGCGAGCCAGCCGCTGATAGGGAGAGCCGTTCGCCCTCGCCGCGGCGATGAATTCCTCGGTCCCAACCATCAGGCCGCTCGCCTGGGGCCCGCGCAGGCCCTTTCCTCCGCTGAAGATCGCCGCATCAGCCCCCAGGTCACGGGTGTAGTGCCAGAGGTTGGTGTGCGGCGGCAGTTGCGCGGCCGCGTCTACCAGCACAGGTACACCCCGCTCATGCGCGATTCTGACGGTCGTGGCGACGTCCAGGGCTCCGTGCCCGAGATCCGTGCCGTCCACCCATAGCACGAGCGCCGTGCGCTCAGAAATGGCAGCTTCGAGTTCCCAGTCGAAGGTCTGATAGGCGTTGCCGAACTGCACAATCTTTCCCCCGGCCATCTGGACGGCGGGATCGTAAGGGCAGCGATGGACCGTGTGCATGACGACCTCGGTCGCCAGCCCTCTCCCTTCTGGCATCCGAACGATCAGCCGCGGATCGCCTTTCGTGATCGCGCCAAGCGTTCCCAGTACCAGCGCCGCGGCGCATCCCGACGTGATGTACGCGGCGTCATTATTCGTTAGCTTCGCCAGATACGCGCCAGCAGCGGCGTGATACTCGTGCATGTCAATGTAGGCGCCAGATGCGCTGCGCATGGCCTCGACGACCTCATCCGGCATCAGGGACCCGCCGACCAAGGTGAATGCTGCTGCTGCGTTAATGACGCGGCGAACGCCGAGTTGCTCGTAGAAATCCACAAGTCACCAGCCATGACCGCATGAAAGGACCTTGGCCCCAGGGGATCTCGGCCCCGAGGACTGTAGCATTGCACATGGTATGTGGCACAGCATGGCCCGGCAAGAAGGCCGGCTAAGCACCGATGACCGACCGCCGGGCCAGATCCCAGGCGGTCCTATCGGCGCGCGGGTCGTGCGCGCAGATAGCCTGCGTGAGCAGGTGAGGCGCGCGCTCGAGGCCGCCCTGGTGGCCGGAGAGCTCAGAGCAGGCGAAATATACTCGGCGCCCAGCCTCGCGGAGGAGTTCGGCGTGTCCGCCACTCCCGTCCGAGAAGCCATGCTCGACCTGGTGAAAGACGGCTTCGTTGAGACCGTTCGCAACAAGGGCTTCCGCGTCCTCGAGGTTTCCGAGGCCGATCTCGACCAGATCTCCCAGATCCGGCTCATGCTCGAGGTGCCAACCACCGTACGCGCCGCCGCGGTACTCACCCCAGAGAGTTTCGAGCACCTGGCCGACGTCGCCAGCGAAATCACCAGCAGCGCCGGCTCCGGTGACATCATCACCTACCTCGACGCCGACCGCCGATTCCACGTCGAGCTCATCGCAGCGGTCGGAAATCAGCGTCTCACCGAGCTCGTCGACCGCCTCCGCCGCCAGACCCGGCTATCCGGCTTGCACAATCTCGCTCGCACAGGCCGCCTTGTCGCATCCGCCGATGAGCACCACCAGATACTCGCCGCCCTGCGGGCTGGCGACACCGATGCCATAACACGCCTGATGAACGCTCACATTGCCCATACGCGCGGCCTGTGGGCTGGCCGCGACGAAGACTCCTGAGCCGATCTCATAGCGCGCTTTCCGGAAGCACCTGTCCGCCGTCGATGATCAGCGTCTGGCCGGTGATATAGGCGGCTTCGCGGGAGGCAAGGAATCGGACCGCCCAGCCGACGTCGGTTGGATCGCCGAACCTATTCGCCGGAATGGCGGCCAGCATCCGTCGCTCGTGCTCGGCTCCGAGATCGTCAAAACCAGGCGTTCTTATGTTGCCTGGCAGCACGGCGTTGACCGTGATTCCAGCGGCCGCGAATTCGAGCGCGGCGGAGCGCATGAGGCCGAGCATCGCGGCCTTCGACGCGCCGTAGTGCGTGTAGCCGGGCTGCCCGACAACCGAACCGGTGATCGACGAGGTGAGCACGACCCGGCCGTATCCGCGCTCGGTCATCGCCGGCAGGCATGCCCGGATGGCCAGCATGGCCCCGGTCACGTTGATCCCCATCACGAGGTTCCAGTCGGCGACCCCGAGATCGGAGAAGGCGATGTGCGGGTAGATCCCGGCGTTCGCGGCGAGGATGTCTATCCGTCCCCACCGGCCGATCGCCTCGGCGGCCATCGCGTCGACATCTGCCTCCGCGGTGACGTCAGCCCGGACGGCGATGGCATGCTCCCCGGTGCCGCTGAGCCGCGACGCGGTCTCTGCCGCTGCCGCACCATTGATGTCGGCGATCACGATGTTCGCGCCCTCGGCCCTGAGCACGGTCGCTATGCCGAGCCCGATGCCTTGCGCTCCTCCAGTGACGATGGCGACTTGCCCGTCAAGTCGTTCCATATGCAGTGCGCTCCGGACTCATCGAGGGCAGGACACTAGGTGGCGCCAAAATTCGAGACGGCGTCCGTCGATTGTGCCGCCTCGATCCTGGCCTTGAAAATGGGCGCACGGAAGACCCACGCCGCGATAATCATCAGGACCACGCCGACCACCGCGATTCCGATCAAGCCGTTGCGCTCCGCCAGAGTTAGCCCCTGAATCCCCTTGACCGCGACCCAGATGAGCAGTGCCGCGCCGGCGATCGGAAGCAGGCCCAGCATGAGGGTGTTCTTGACCGACTGGAACACGAGCCTGCGGTAGTACCACGTCGCCGCGATACCGGTGACAGCGTAGAAGATCGCGTACAGCACTCCACTTGTGTTGATGATGACGGCCATGGCCGAGGCGACCGAGGTTGCGAAGACGTCGATGACGCCCAGCACAATCATCGAGCCGCCGAGCACCAGCGTGGCGAAGGCGGGCGTGCGGTAACGCACGCTGATGCTGCCAAGGCGTCTCGGCAGCACGCGGTCCCTGGACATCGAGTAAGCGACCCGCGCGGTGCCGATGATCGCTACCTGGGTCGTCGCGAGTACCGAGATCACCACGGCGAACGACATGATCCTGTCTCCGGCCGTACCTGCCAGCCGCTGACCGACCCAGGCGATGGCGTTCGCCGAGTGCGCCTGCAGCGCGGCGCTTGGCCCAACGCCCTGATAGGTGCCGTACATGATCACGAAGAGCAGGCCAGTCAGCGCGACGCCAAGTACCGCGCCGCGTCCAGGGTTCTTCTCCGGTGCCTGAGTTTCCTCGTTCAGGTAGATCCCGCCGTCCCAACCCGCCAGCGACGCGACGGCGATGATCATCGTGGCCCCGAATGCTCCGGCACCGGTGCCATGGAAGCTCAGCCAGCCCACTACCGGATGCACGGTTCCGGCCGCGTGAACGATAAACACCGAGATGAAGGCCCAGACCGCGAAGACCGTGACGATCGAGTACTCAAGCAACGCGACAACCACCTGGATGCGCGCGCTCAGCCGGATGCCGCGCACCGCCGTGAGCGTGAGGAAGGAGGCGATGATGACGATCGCTATCGCGCTGCCCCACTTGCTGTTAGGTGACAGCCCAAGCAACGCGAGCACGCTCGGCCCGATCGTGATGACGTCGATGAGAACAAACAGCGTGAACGCCACGAGCATGAGCCAGCCGACCAGGAATCCAACGTACGGGCTGAACGCCCGCGAGACCCACTCATAGGTAGCGCCGGCATTCTGCCGCCACATGTTCAGCCGGTGAAACGCCAGCGCGATGCACAGCAGGCCAGCCGTGGTCACGATCACCGGCAAGATCGTCCCGTACGCGCTGGACGCGACCAGCAGGGCAAGAGTGATCGCGACGGTCTGGCCGGGCGCCGCGCCCGCCATCGCGAAAATGGTCGATCGGCCAAGGCCGATGGCGTCTCTTTCTAGCGTCTGTGTGTCCGGGCTGGTTCGGGTGCTGTCGGCCCACGGCTGCGCAGGCTCGGCGGGAGCTGTCATGACCCGTTCTCCTTTGCTCGCGGGCGGAGTCCGGCATCGCAACGGCTGCGGCCGCTGCTCAGATAAAGCATGTACCATGTAACATTGCAATACCAGGGCGAATCGTGCTCGGATGCCGTGTTGCGTCGATATCGGGGTTGCCTGGGTGGCAGCGTTGCGTTGGTATCAGGCGCTGATCAGCTGGGTGGCGCGGACCGCGGCCGCGAGGGCGTCATCGGCGCCGGATCGCTCGTAGACGTCGGCCGCCGTGTCGGTGAACTTGATCACGTGCTCGTCACCGTGCTCGACCGCCCGGGCGAAGGTCTCATCGACGGCCTGCGGTCCGGTCGGCGAATCCGGCAGGTCGGCCCGCGTCGCGGGAGTGGCGGGGGCGTAGATGGCGGTCAGCGCGGCGGCAGCCGCCCAGGACGCGGCCACGCTCGGAGCCCACAATCGCTGGTCAAGCACGGGCAGCGTGCGCAAGATCGCGTTGGGCGCGGTCGCTGAATGCACGAGCATGATGCCCTCGCCGTGCCCGTAGAGCAGGTACCTGGTCGTGGTGGCATCGACCAGGTCGCTCAGCCACGACCGCAGTTCGCCTGCTGTGGCCGGTATCTGCGGCGCGGCCAGCGCGACGGGCCAGCCTGGCAGCGCGGAAAGCTGGGCGAGGCGGTCGCGGATGCCGCCCGACTGATCGGCGATCCGCGGGACGGCGGCCAGAGCTTCTGACGGTGAGCAGCTCACCTTGACCGGTTCGCCGGCCGCGACATCCGCGTTGGCCGACGACGGCTCGCTGACCGGGGCACCGGGTACCGGCTGCCACCGCGCTGCCCAGTAGGCCAGGCCGTGGGCGAGCTCGGCGAGGTGATCCGCGTCCTCGCCGTCCTCGGTGAGCGCTCGCACCGCGTGGCCGACCCGGATCACGCCGTGGGTGGCCGCGGCGGCAACGCCTGGGAGCAGGCGCGGCCACCAGGTTCCCAGTGCGTCGCGCCACGGCTGCTCGGTGACCTCGCGGCGGAAGTACGTGGTCCAGTCGGCGATGCGCTGCGGATCGCCGAGCGCCTCGGTCCAGTTGACGCCGATCGGGCCGGTTCCGCGCGGGAAGTCCTCTAGCCGTCGCATGTACCCGTCGAGCCACCTGTGCACCTGGCCGGCATGCCCGTGCCGCGCCATCGCCTCAGCCGCCATCGGCCCGTGGTTTGACAACCAGCCGCCGAATTCCGGCCCGGTCACATGCAGCCGCTGGTAGGCCTCATCAAGCGTCCCCGCAACACCGGATACCATCGCGCCCCCTCCCCAGGGGAAGGCTACTGGCGATCCGCTCCCGCGCCCGCGGGCTAGGTATGCGTCGGATCACCCGGCCGCTGTGACGGTCACAGCGACGCTGGCTGAGGCGAGACCGTTCGCCACAACCACCAGTGTGTACCCGCCAGTCGGTATGGTCGCCGGAAGGGTGAACCTGACCGAGGATTTCGCACCTGGTGCGACCGTCATCGAGGTCATGTTGAAGGTCCTGGCGTAGACGACAGCCTTTGTCGTGTTGTTGGTGAGGCGCACTAGGGGGTAATTCGTCGCGCCCTGGTAGTCATCGCCATATGCCGCTGCCTGGGTGAGTCCGTTCAGCTGCTTTCCTGACAGCGTGTAAGTGCCGCCTTCTGACATGGTCGCCGGGACGCTGGTGATGGCTGGCAGCCAGGCTGATTTGGGTGAACCGGTCGGGTTGTAGACCTCGAAGTCGCGGGTTCGGTCGTTGTAAAGCACCTGACCGGTCGGCAGGACCATCATGTAGACATCGTTGGATGCGTAGAGGCCGACGTTTGGCGGGCTGGTCACCTGGGTCAGCGTCTTGCCGTTGAAGTCGAAGACTCGCGATGGGGGAGTGTACTCACCGGGGCTGGCGACGACGAGGACGTTGCCGTTCGGCAGAACGGCGGAGGGAGCGTCGGCCGCGTCGAGTTGCTTCTTGCCGACCAGCGGGAAGCTTGGCCCGGCGGACCACTTGCCCTTGGCGGAGCTGTAAATGGCATTCGTTCCGGTCGCGCCAGCGGCAAAGACCGTTCCGTCTGGGCGCAGGAGCTGCGGGCCGATTTCGCCTTTGGAGTCGACGAGGCGGACGGGGAGCTTGCCCGCGCCCGTCCACGAGCCAGTCGACGGCGTGTAGATCTCGGTGTTCCTTGGGTGGAACTCGGTGTCCACGGTCAGAACCTTGCCGTCCGGCAGCAGGGACCAGCCCTGCTCCGGGTTGCCGTCGGCCTTGCCGCTGCCCGTCCGGCGCCAGGTGAGTGTCTTGGCGTTCAGCAGGGCTTCGGAGGTGAGCCCGTAGACCCCGGACGCCCCGACCATGAACGTGCCGTTAGCGAGGACCGTGCCAGGGGCGTCCCCGATTGTCGCCCACCCGCTTCCCGACGGAGGCCGCACCGAAGTCCACTTGTTGGCGACCGGGTCATAGATGGCGCCGTGGTTCGAAAAGACCTCCTTGTTGAAGTTGTACTCGCCGCCGATAACGATGAACCGCCCGTCGGGAAGGACTGCAGAGGCGAAATACAGCGGACCGTAGTTCGACGGCATTGAGGCGACCTTGCTCCAGGTTCCCTTGACATAACTGCCCGACGAGCTGGGCGTCAGCCGCCACCACTTGTTCGTTCCGCCCTCGTTCGTGCCCGCGTTCTGAACTAGAACCGTCCCGTCGGTGAGGAGGAACATCGCGCCAGCGTTGAAAGATGGCTGATGGGTCAGCTCTTGCCAGGGGGAACCCGCGCTGGGCACCTCGTGTCCGTGCCTGGGGCGCGGCACCGGGTCAACCCTCACGCTGCGTCCCGCACCAGGACCTGAACCCACCGAAGCCGCGGCGGCGCCGCCAGCGAAGGCGGCAATCGCCACCATCGATGCGCTCACGCACAACAGCTTCAGCCGCATAGCAAAAGTGACTGCCATCGCCCCGCCCCTCCCGCGATCGCCGGTGGTGGTCCAACCCGGCAATTGAGCGCCATTAACGACGCCGTGGCTATGTCTGTCTAGCAGTAGAACGTCTATGGCGCAATATGCCCGACCGTCGGTTTGGGGCGCTTTCTCGTCCGCAACGCGCGAGGGCTTCAAAGGCCGTTACCGAATCGTGATGGCTGGACGCCAACCTGTGCCGGGCATCAGACATCTCTGTGGGGTCGGTTGCTGTGCAAGGAGGAACCCCATGCGTCATATAACCGGTGCGGCGGTAGCGGCTGCCGCGACCTGCGGCTTGACAGCGGTCACCCTGATTAGCTGCTCAGGCGTCGGCCATTCGGCGCCTATCCCCAGGGTTGCCAAGACCGCGCATCACGCCGCGGGCTCGCCGTCGGTATCGGCGGCTCCCTACTACGTCGCTATCAGTGTCAGGTTCGGCACGGCGACCGTCCGGCGCACCGCGACTGGCGCCAAGATCGCGACCGTCCGGCGGGGGCGCGGCCTGAGATTCTTCGCGGTGGCGGCCGCTGCGGACGACAGGACATTCGTCCTGGCTGGGCAAACCTCGTCGGGAGGCCACTTCTACCGGCTGCGGCTCAGCAGGAACGGCCGGCCAGGGCGGTTGGTGTTGACGCCGGTCCCGCCGATTCCCGCAACCCTGGGTCACTGTCCCGCCCAGCTGGCCGGCCTCGCCGTCAGCCCGGGTGGCAGCCTGCTCGCTGCCTCGCTGTTGTCCAACTGCCCGACAGGCAACGCCGGCCCGAGCGAGATCCTCACCGTCCGGCTCGCCTCGGGACGCACGGCGGCGAGGTTCCACCCAGGCGACGGCTATCCGATGTGGCTTTCGTGGACCGCGAGCGGCGGCCTTGCCTACAGCTGGACCAGCAGGCAGACGGGCATCTTCATCATCCCTCGCGCGACCGCGCCAGGCAGTTCGCCGCGGCTGCTGATTCGTGGTTCGGCCAGCGTCGGCCGGTTCAGCGAAGCTGACTACCCGCTGATCACGTCAGACGGCTCGGCCCTCTTCGCGACGGTGGCCCGCGGGTCTTCGACGTTCGCGATCGCGGAATTCTCCTTGCGCGGCACGGCGCGACGGCTTTTGACACCGCCCGTCGGAAACCCGGCTCAATTCTGCGGTCCGCTCTGGACCGACGCCTCGGGCAGTCGCATCCTCACCGGATGCGGCGATAACTCTGAATACGAAATACGGAACGGGCACCTCACCAAGCTTCACAAGCCCTGGCAGTTGCCGTTCTACGCCGTCCCGAGCCCCCCGCTGATCGCCTGGTGAGCTGGCTGGGCAGCCCGGGCCAAGCTACGGCGCGGGCTGCCCACCATGTTTAGCGCTCCAGCCTGCGCAGATCGGTGATGAAATGCTGGCCGTTCGGCGAGCCGATGCCGGTCATGTTGTCGTAGCCTCTCGCAGTGACCTGGCCGAGGTAGCCGTTCATGTGGGGGTTCTGGGCGTCGATGGTGACCAGTTGCACGATGCCAAAGCAGAACGCCTTGGTACAGGCCAGGCCGCGGTACAGCCCGCGGGTGTGCTTGGTCGAGGGCAAGAGGTCGTGGAATGCCCGTGTCCCGTTCAGCTGGTAGAGCACCGGGTCGGTGAACCCGAACGCGTCTTCTTGCCCTTGCTGAGCGTCGGCGACGATACCGGCCACCAGCGGCGAGGCACCGCTGGTACCGCCCACCGTTATCTCGGTGAACTTCGATGGATGGCTCGAGCAGCCAAAGCAACCTACCTGGTATCCGGTGTACAGGTCAGCGACGGCCGAGATGTCGGGTTCTGACCTCACCAGGCCAGGGCGGTTACCTGGTGCGGTGGCCATCCCTCTCGGCACTACGCCGCGCTGGTAGGCCGGCTGGGCCCAGATCAGGCTCGGTCCGCCGCTGCTGGCGAACTGGTCGAACGGGAAGGTCCACTTGCCGTGCTTGACCGATGAGATGCCGGTGGACCATCCGGTCTCGAACAGGCGCCCGCCGTGCTTGCCGAGCCCGAGTGAGGTACCGCCGACTAGGATGGAGAACGGGTCATCCGGGGTCTCGACTCCGGAACTGTCGCCGGAGGCGAAGTACATCCCGACGCCCTGCGCGGCCGCGCGCACCAGGTAGCCATGCATGATGTTGGTGTCGATCACGGGCTGGAGGTCGTTGCCAGGGCCCCAGGAGTTCGAGCTGATCCTGGACAGCGGGTGGTGGATGCTGCCGTGGCCATCGATGTTCACGATGTCAGCGTTGAACAGGCCCTGGACGCCGAAGTCGCCGTTGTTGCAGCTGTCGCCGCCAATCACCAGCAGTTTCGCGCCTGGGGCCATCGCGTAGGAGGCCTCGACGTCAAGCTGCTCCTCGACGTTGAACGGGTCGCCGCAGGTGTTCTTGCCGAGCGATAGCTGGTGGTAGCGGTGTCTGGACGGCGCTAGGAAGTGATCGGACTTCTCCTGGTCCTGCAACGTCAGGAACATGCGGGGGGCCAGGCCAAGTTCGACCAGCGAGACTGTCTGCCCGCGCCCGTTGTTGCGCTTGTCCATGCCGTAGGCGGCACGCAGCTGGCGGGCCGTGTAGCCGCAGATCTGGGTCGGGAATGACGTCCGCCCGAACTTCCTTGGCAGTCCGGAGATGTAATGCTGCGCGTAATAGTGCGAGCAGCTGGCCGACGATGCGGCTCCGCCCTGTGGTGCGCGCAGCAGCGGGAGCCTGGGCGCGGCGTTGTCAAGGCCGGTGACCCCGAGTACGTACGAGGACAGCGACCTGGGTATGGCCACCGCCTGGTTGTTAGCGCGCAGCTGATACGGCCCAGCGTTCACGGCCGCGGATGACCGGTAAGTCTGCAGCTGGATCTTGAATGCCGCGTCGATCGCCGTCACCGGCGCGGTGGCCCGCACGTAGTTGCGCTGAGCGTCGGTCTGCACGCTGCCGAAGCCCTGGTGGCGCAGCCATGACGCGACCGAACGGGCCGCGGCCCGGCTGGCGCCGAATCGGGAAGTGTAAGCGTCCGGGCTCAGGTAGTGCTGGAAAATCTTGCTGCCTGGCGTGCTCACCGCCGTCGCATACCGCTCAGCCGCGGCCAGATGGCCTGACCGCAGCCAGACCTGGATGGTCAGCCGTGTCGAGCCGGCCACCGCGCCGGTCGCCCGGTCGTGGCTCGTGAACGGCGCGACGCTGCCAGCCAACCGGAAGTAGCGCCCGCCGGGCGCTGCCCCGGCTGAGCCGCTAAAGCTCACGATCGTCATGGCAGCGACTGTCGCCGTCGCCGCGCCGAGGCTGACGAGCCTCCGTCTTCTGGACACTTGATCTCCTTGTCCTCGTACCCGGCCCGCAACGCTGGGCCCATAGGTCTGTGATACTCCGGTGACCTGCAAACGGGACACCTAATCCAGTCACGATTCAAGAACGGCCCACCTGGAAGCACCACCATGCGGCCATGCCAGGAGTGGACGGCTGGCCGGGCCTAATAGCGGACGCGCCATTCACACCTCGCGGGCCCCGATTGGCATAAGAATGGTGGCCGATGTAATTCAGATTGCGCGGGACCTCGACGCCCCGCCTACCCCCAACCCTGCCGAGCAGCCGCCGCGCCGGGGACTTGACCCGACGGAATCGGCGGGCGTACGGTTTCTATCAACCATCCTCATTTACGATAGAAACCAGGTCGCCGCTGTGATCGGGCCCGTGTGCAGGACGCGCCGGTGATGACGAGCCGGCCGGCCGCCGTTCGCCTGTCGAGGGTGACGAGGCTGTTTGACGGCTTGGCCGCGGTCAGCGATGTCAGCCTCGATCTGGCCCAGGGCGAGCGAGTCTGGCTGCGCGGCACGAACGGCTCAGGAAAGACCACGCTGCTGCGACTGATCGCCACCGCGATCTCGCCGACATTTGGCGGCGGGACAGTGCTCGGCCTCGACTTGCAGATCGAGCGCAGCGCTATACGCGCGCAGAGTGACCTGCTGAGCCACGAGACACGCTTGTACGGCGACCTGACCGCTGCCGAGAACCTGCGCTTCGCCTGCCGCCTGTACGGTATCGACCGGCGACTTGCCGACTCCGTGCTCGAACGAGTCGGGCTCGATGAGGTTGCCGCCGTACGGGTGAGCAAGTTCTCGCAGGGCATGCGCCAGCGCCTGGCCCTGGCCAGGTGCCTCATGCGCGCTCCAGCCCTCATGCTGCTCGACGAGCCTTATGCCGCGCTGGACGTCGACGCTCGCGTCGTGGTCGACGACTTGCTGATCACCGCGCATGCCGACGGGCGCACCGCGGTGGTTGCCAGCCATGAGGCACCGCCCGCGCACCTGATCGACCGCGAGGTGAGCATGGATTGCGGCCGCGTGATAACTCCCGCAACAATCGCGGCGTCATGAGCATGCGGGTCGCACAGGCGATCGCCGCCAAGGATCTGCGGACCGAGATGCGCAGCCGGTCCGCCGTCAGCACCGTCCTTCCATTTGCCGTCACGATGCTGCTGGCGTTCGGCTTCGCCCTGGGACCTGACCGGCTGCTCCTAGCCCAGACGGCACCGGGGCTGCTATGGCTCGCCGCGCTGTTCGCCTCGGTGGAGTTG
>Ga0126381_100004378_pt1 | contig 15374 bp, 13 predicted proteins | sample PanSoiMetPlot_28_FD_96465 | JGI IMG/M metagenome (GOLD analysis project Ga0126381, IMG submission 96465) | Tropical forest soil microbial communities from Panama - MetaG Plot_28 | ecosystem: Environmental > Terrestrial > Soil > Tropical forest > Bulk soil | place: Panama | collected 2016-02-17 | reverse complement strand
CGCCATCTCGGACCGCATTATTGTCATGCGCGAGGGACGCATCGTGGAGCAAGGCCGCCCGATCGACATCTATCGCTATCCCCGGCATGTCTTCACCGCGCAGTTCATCGGCTCGACCAACCTGATCGCCGGAACCGTTGCCGAGGCCGAGGCCGGCCGCGTTGCGGTCGAGACCGCGCTCGGCCGCATCCTCGGCGTCGATCCGAGCCGCGCGCTCGCGCGAGGCTCCAAGGTTCGCCTGAGCATCCGGCCGGAGGATTTGTCGAGCCAGGCGAGCGTGTCTGGTACAGTCAACACCATCGAAGGCCAGCTCGTCTTTGCGGCGTTTGCGGGCGCCGCGGTCGAAGCGGAGCTGCGTTGCGGAGAGACGAAAATCCAGTGCCTGCTCGATCGCGATGCCGATCTCACGCCTGGGCGCACCGTCACGCTGCGGGCAAAGCCCGATGCCTGCCTGGTGCTGCCCGAAGAGTGAAGGCAAACCTGCGGCTGTCATCCTCCGCGAAAGCGGAGGACCCAGTAGTCGCAGACGCCTCGACCAAAACTCGGGCCTGTGTTTACTGGGTGCCCGCTGGAGTTTACCCCGCGAAAGCGGGGGCGGGCACGACACGCAAAGCAAGGAGGCGCGCATGAACATCATCCAGAAGACCGCCGCTTGGCAGCCGCCCGAAAGCGTTGCGCGCGAGGAGATCGTTGCGCGATCATCGGCCATTCTCGCGAACCCCGACCTGCCGCTGCGCCAGACCGAGGACATTTTCCGCATCCAGGCGCTCGGGCTCGATTGGGACCTGGGCGTCATGGTTTACGAGCCCGCGCAGGCTGTCCGTGGCGCCGACGGCAAGAAGATCGGCGTCTTTCTGCTGCACGGCGGCTCGGGCGACTACAAATCCATGGAGCCGATGGCCAAGCTTTTTGGCGGCAAGCTCGGCTGCAAGGCGGTCGCGATGACGTTCCCCGGCCGGCTTTATCTCGATGATCCAAGCCGCGACTGGCCGGGCGATACGATCCGCGAAGACGGCACGGTGCGCACGCCGATCTGGCTCACGGGCGAGCATATCGGACCGGAGCAATACGAGGTGGTGCGCGACGCCTCCATGCGGCTTCGCTACGGCACCCGCACGGTCGCGCGCGCCAAGCCGGGCACGCGCTTCTACGACCGCATGGCGGCCTGGCCGGTGGCGTTCGAGGAAGGCATGAAGGACGCCATGCGGCGGCACTTTCCCGCCGACGAATTCTCGATCTATGTCACCGGCCATTCGACCGGCGGCCCGATCGTCTTCATGATGAGCCAGCGGGTGCCCAATATCGCGGGCGTGATCGCGGTCGAGAACTCGCCCTTCGGCTTCATCCAGGAGGCGCAGCACGACTGGTCGGGCGCGCTCGGCAAGGTCGCAGGCTTCGAGCGTGTCACCAAGAAGCGCGCGCCGCGGTCCGATCCCTTCAACGAGCTCTATATCCGCACCTGGCGCGACCGCGCCCGCTATGCGGGCCCCGAGGCGCTCGGACAGGAAGGACCGCAGGCGCTGATGCGGCTCCCTTGGCTGATGGAAGAGGTCTTCGACTGGTGGGACAAGACCAAGGCGCGGCCGCAGTTCAAGGCGGAATACGTCATCACCCACAATATCGTCGCGTCGCTCGAAGCCGCCGCACGCGCCGCCGCCGCGCGATTGAAGATGTCGAGTGAGGAGACCGAAGCCCTGGTCAAGCACTACCGCGGCTTTCCCCATCCGCAGAGCGGTGCGGGCGCCAAGCCGGTGCCGCCGGTGCTGTTCTGCATCTCCAAGGACAGCCGCGACCACAGCCCCGAAGTCTATCAAGAGGTGGTGCTGCCGATGTTCGCCAAGCTCGATCCCGCCCCCAAGGTGCGGGTGACCCGCTGGGGCGCCGGCGTCCACACCTATCACAAGTCGGAGCCCGACCTCCCGCTCGGCATCGCCCCGCCTGTCGCCGAGTTCTACGTGCGGGCAATTCAGGAGGGCTATTTTGTTGTTTGATTCTGGCTTTCCACGCGTTCGGCGCGCCCCCTCTCCCCGCTTGCGGGGAGAGGGTCGGGGTGAGGGGGCCTTTCCACAAGCTCAGACTCGCGGAGAGGCCCCCTCACCCGGATCGCTTCGCGATCCGACCTCTCCCCGCAAGCGGGGCGAGGTGGAGTGCGCGGCGGGCTCGTGTTTCTAAGAGGCAAGTCATGTCAGTGCTGACCCAAACAAATGTTCGATCGTTCACCCCTCCCGCGGCATGGTCGCGTGACGAGGTGCTCGCTGCCTCCGATGCGGTGCTCGCCATGCCGGCCGGCGTTGTCGCAGAGGGCGAGGACATTTTCCGCCTCTCCGCGCTCAGGCTCGATTGGGACATCGGGGTGCGGGTCTATGAGCCGCAGCCGGCAGCAAACATCGCCCGGGGCGCGGATGGAAAGAAGATCGGCATCTTCCTCCTGCATGGCGGCGCTGGCGATTTCAAATCGATGGAAAAATTTGCGCTGATCTTCGCGGAGAAATTCGCCTGCAAGGTCGTCACCATGACATTTCCCGGGCGGCTCTATCTGGATGATCCGAGCCGCGACTGGCCGGGCGATACGTTCCGGCCCGACGGCAGCGTGCGCACGCCGATCTGGCAGAAGGGCGAATATGTCACGCGCGACCAGTACGAGATCGTCGAGGACACATCCAAGCGGATGAAGTACGGCACGCGGCGGCACGCCCGCGCCAGGCCCGGCTCACGCTTCTACGACCGCATGGCATCCTGGCCGGTCGCCTTCGAGGAAGGCATGAAGCTCGCCTGCGCGCGCCATTTTCCCGTCGATGAATTCTCCATCTATGTGCACGGCCATTCGACCGGCGGGCCCTATGTCTCGATGCTCTCCCAGCGGGTTGCCAACATCGCGGGCGTGATCGCGATCGAGAATTCCACTTTCGGCTACATCAACGAGCGCAAGCACATGTGGGGCGGGCATGTGGGCAAGATCGAAGGCTTTGAGCGCCTCGCCAAGGAGGGCGATTCCTGGAAGGACCCGTTCAACGATCTCTATATCCGCACCTGGCGCGACCTTGCGCGCTATCGCGGCTCGGAGGCGCTCGGTCAGGAGGGTCCCAACGCCTTGATGCGGCTTCCTTCGCTGATGGAGGAAATTCTGGACGCCTGGGAGGTCGCCCGGAAGCGGCCGCAGTTCAAGGCCGAGTACATGATCACCCATAACATCGTCGGGGCGCTTGAACAGGCCGCGCGCGCCGCCGCCGCCCGCCTCCAGATGAGCGGCGCGGAGACCGATGCGCTCGTCGCCCATTATCTCGGCTATACGCGCGAACTCAGCGGGCCGGGCGCCAAGCCGGTTCCGCCCTTCCTGTTCGTGATCTCCAAGGACAGCCGCGACCACAGTCCGGAGGTCTATCGCGAGGTGATCCTGCCGATGTTCGCCGCCATGAAGCCGGCGCCGCGGGCGGCGGTGACCCGGTTCGGCGCCGGCGTTCATACCTACACCAAGCCCGAACCCGGCCTTCCGGTCGGCATCGCGCCGGCAGCCGCGCAGTTTTATCTGCAGGCGATCCAGGAAGGTTTTTTTGTGGTGTGAGGGCGGCCGCCCCGCGGCGACCGCTCAGGTCACGCAGCGGGCCGGCTTGGTTGCTGGGCTGATCGGACCGAACGCGGATTCGCACCCGTCCGGCAGCGCCCGGCTTGGCGCGGTTGGAGCCGGAGCCCGCACGTCGAACGGCTCGGCGCCCTCCGGCCGTACGATGACCCGCATCCGGTCGCCCTTGAGGGCGCGATTGACTTCCATCGACGGCGCCGGCGCAACCGTCGCGGAACCGGCGGCCCGCGGCGGCGCGCTGAGCGGATTTTGCACCAGAAACGCAATGCCCGCCGCGGCCAAGACCGCGCACGCCGCTTCGATGGGGGATCGTGAATACCGTCGCATGGGATGACTCGGATGAACTTGAAGAAGGAAGCCCCAACCCCCGTCCGCCCCAGCCCAAGAGCACTGCTCACGTTAGTCGCGCCGATCAGCAAGATGGTTCAATCGGCCGAGCGGTAACGTTTGGCGGCCGAAGGAGTTCCCGAGATCAGATCGGGTTTCGAATCCGATTCATCAAGGTAGCGGCGCGCGTGCCACGCAAATTCCGCATTTTCGCCGGGTTGGAACCATGGCGGCAACCCGACGTTCATTTGGCCAATGCAATTGCAACAGGAGGAGCCCATGAACTGGGATCGTATCGAAGGCAACTGGATGCAGTTCAAAGGTCAGGTCCGCCAGCAATGGGGCAAGCTGACGGACGACGACATGGAACTCGTCAAAGGCAAGCGCATCGAGCTCGCCGGCCGCATCCAGGAACGCTACGGCGTCGCGCGCGAGCAGGCGGAGCGCGAAATCGAGAGCTGGCTGAAGACCGTGCACTAAGTGCGGTCGCCATCGAGGCGGACCCGCGGCCCGTTTCGGCCGCGGATCCGCCGAGGGTCAAGGGCGCCTTGGAATTCGACAAACGAATGGGCTAGCTTGCCCGCAATCCAATGCGAGCACGCGGAGCCCTCATGCGTCCCAAGATCGAATGGCCGGACGGCAAGAAAATCTGCGCCACCCTGACGGTGGCGTTCGAGGCGTTCACGCGCGGCGGCCATTTCAAGAAGGCGAAGGGGCTCGAGGTCAACCTGGTCTCGCTCTCGCACGCCAATTACGGCGGCAATGCCGGCATCTGGCGCATTCTCGAGGTGCTCGAGCGCAACAAGGTGCGGGCAACCGTGGATGTGAACGGGCTCGCGGTTCAGAAATGGCCGGACGCCGTCAAGGCGCTGCACCAGGCCGGCAACGAGATCGCGGGCCACGGCACCACCAACGACATCCAGATGACGGATCTCACGCCCGAGAAGCAGCGCGAGGAGATCCGCGCCGTCAACCTTATCGTCAAGGAAGCGATCGGCCGCCAGCCAGTCGGCTGGGTCAGCCCCGGCGGCCATCACACAAGAGAGACACTCGGCATTCTGGCGGACGAGGGCTACACGTGGTGTGGCGATCAGTGCGACGACGACCTGCCCTATGTGGTCGAGGTCGACGGCAAGCGCATGGTGATCATCCCCAAGCACTGGTTCTTCAACGACTGGCGCGCCTGGAACGGTGGCGCCAGCAACGGCGAGATGGCGTTCCAGGCCTTCAAGGACGGCTTCGATTTCGTGCGCGACGAGGCGCTCCGCGGGAAGCCCGGCCGCATCGACGCGCTGGTCCATGCCGAGCTCGGCGGCCGCCCCTACATGGCGCACGCCTTCGAGAAGATGATCCGCTACGTGCGCCAGCACGACGACCTGGTCTGGTTTCCGACCCGCGACGAGATCGCCGCGCATGTGCTCGCCAACACCAACACGGCGGAGCCCTATTCCCCGACGGGGTGACCCGCACGTGTCCCGGGCTTGACCCGGGACCGTTCCACGCTCCGAGCTTGGAACGGCCCCGGCTCTGCGCTGCATCACCATAGCGCGTCGAAGACGCGCGTGAACGCCCTTGTGGTGCTGCAGCGCGCCCGGGGCAAGCAAGCAAATGGAGACCCCCATGCCCCTGGCGCTGATCACCGGCGGCGGCAGCTCGATCGGGGAAGGCATCGCGCGTTGCCTGGCCGCGCGCGGCTGGAACGTCGCGGTGACCGACATCAAGCTTGATCTGGCGCGGCGGGTAGCCGAAGCGGCCGGAGGCGCGCCGCGCGCGCAGGCGGTTGCGCTCGATGCGACAGATGCTGCGGCTATCAAAACGACTGTCCAGAAACTGATCGAGACACACACGCACATCGACGCGCTGGTCAACGTCGCGGGCGGCATGCGCGGGCTCGGCATTCCGAAAACAAACTTCGTCGACATGACGCCGGAGGTGTGGACCCGCATCATCGACGTGAACCTGCAGAGCGTTCTGCGCTGCACTCATGCGGTGCTGCCCGGCATGATCGCGGCAAGGCGCGGCGCGATTGTCAGCATCGCGGCAAGCCGCGGGCTGCGCGGCGGGCCGCAGGCATCGATCTACTCGGCCGCCAAGGCCGCCATCATCGTGTTCAGCCAATCGCTCGCCCAGGAGGTCGGCCCCTTCGGCATCAGGGTCAACACGGTCGCGCCCGGCAATGCCGAGGCGCGCTGGAAGAAGGCCGAGCAAGCGAGGAGCCCGCTCGGTCGCCAGACTTCGGGCGAGGATGTTGGCAAGGCCGTCGCGTTTCTTCTCTCCGAGGACGCCTCCCACATCACCGGCAGCTGCCTCGACGTGTCGGGTGGCACGACGCTGCATTGAGGGACGAGGGAGGACAGCTGCCGCGCCACATCCGCTCATTCCCGCGAAAGCGGGAATCCAGTCCGCTTCGCACAAGACCTTAAGTACCTTAAGTGCTGGGTCCCCGCTTCCGCGGGGACGAACGGGTGCACCTGCGCCAATTTGACCGGCAAATACCCCTCCCCTTGCGGGGCATTTTCGTGCGGCGCATTATTGCGGCACGAACTCAAGGCAACTCCGAGGAGAACAGCATGGCCCGTATCGAGCTGAATGTTGACGGCCAGGCGCATACGATCGAGGCGGATCCCGATATGCCGCTCCTCTATGCGCTGCGCGACGATCTTGGCCTGCGCAATCCCCGCTTCGGCTGCGGGCTCTCGCAATGCGGCGCCTGCACGGTGCTCATCAATGGCGAGCCGGTGCGCTCCTGCGTGACCGCCGTCGATTCGATCGGCGGCAAGAAGATCACCACGCTTGCCGGCATCGGCAGCCCGGACAAGCCGCACAAGGTGCAGGCCGCCTTCATCGAGGAGCAGGTTCCACAATGCGGCTACTGCCTCAACGGCTGGGTGATGACCTCGGTGGCGCTCCTGGAAAAAAACCCGCATCCGAGCGACGGCCAGATTCGCGAGGCGCTTACCGGCATCAAGTGCCGCTGCGGCACCCACACCGCCGTCCTGCGCGCGGTCAAGCGCGCGGCGCAGGCCTGAGGGAGGTGAGCCATGACAATGACCAACAACAACACCACGATGGACGTGAGCCGCCGCCAACTGATCGCCGGCGCTGGAGCGCTGACGGTCGCCGTGCTGCTGCCCGGCCGCAAGGCGCGCGCCGCGATCGCCACCATGGCGTCGCGCGCGGAGCTCAAGCCTGACCGGCTCGCCACCTATATCAGCATCAATCAGGACGGCAGCGCGGTCGGCTGGCTCGGCAAGGTCGACATGGGCCAGGGCACCGACATCGGCTGGATCAAGATGATCGCCGAGGAGCTCGACCTGCCGACCGATCGCGTCAGCCTAGTGCTTGGTCATACCGACCAGACCATCAACATGGGCGGCGCCTCGGGCTCGACCGGCATATGGAAGGGCGGCGCGAGCCTGCGCAATGCCGCAGCCGAAGCGCGTCGCGTGCTCGTCGAGATGGCGGCCGAGAAGCTTAGCGTTCCGGTCGACCGGCTCACGGACGTGGACGGGATCATCAGCGACAAGACCGATCCGAGCCGCAAGGTCTCCTATGGCGAGCTCATCGGCGGGCGCTATTTCGACGTCGAGCTCGAATGGAACCAGATGATCGGCAACGACCTGACCATCAAGGGCAAGGCCAAACCGAAGGCGCCGGGCGAGTACAAGATCGTCGGCAAGCCGGGCACGCGCCGGCGCGATGTCGCCCCCAAAGTGCTGGGGACGCTCGAATACATGGTCGACGTCAAGGTGCCGGGCATGCTGCATGGGCGCATGATCCGTCCGTCGGTCGCGGGCTCGGTTCCGACCGCGGTCGATCAATCCTCCATCAAGGACATCACGGGCGCCCAGGTGGTCTGGCAGAAGGGCTTCATAGGCGTGGTGGCGCCGCGGGAATGGGACGCCATCAAGGCGTCGCGCGCGCTCAAGGTGACCTGGTCGCAGGTGAAACCGCCGTTCCCCGGGAATGCCGGGCTCTATGACCACATCCGCAATGCCGAGGTCGTGCAATACGACAAGGAGGTCAAGACCGGCGACATCGATGCCGCCTTCGCGAGTGCGGCCAAGGTGGTCGAAGCGAGTTACGAATGGCCGTTCCAGTCCCATGCCGGCATGGGACCGGCCTGTGCGGTCGCGGACGTGCGCAACGGCGAAGCGACGATCTGGTCCGGCACCCAGAAGCCGCATTACTGCCGCGACGGCATTGCCCGCATGCTCAACCTGCCGCCCGAGAAGGTGAAGGTCGTCGCCACCACCGGGCCCGGCTCCTATGGCCGCAACGATGCGGGCGATGCCTCCATGGATGCCACCGTGCTGTCAAAGGCCGTCGGCAAGCCGGTGCGCGTGCAGGGCATGCGCTACGAGGGCCATGGCTGGGACCCCAAGGCCCCCGCTTCGGTGCATATGGCGCGCGCCGCTATCGATCGCGACGGCAAGGTGACGGCCTGGCGGTTCGAGACCAAGGCCTTCTCCAAGCGCGACACCATGAACAACGAAGGCGAGCCCGAATACACGCTCGCCGGACAGCTGCTCGACTGGCCGCTGCATCCGGTGTTCCTGTTCGGGCATCCCGACGAATCGTACGGCTTCGGCGCCATCCACAAGATTTCCGGCACCATCAAGCCGCTGCTCGACCGCGCCTCGCCGCTGCGCTCCGCCCACATGCGCGATCCGGGCGGGCCGCAGACGCACTATGCGGTCGAATCGTTCATGGATGAACTGGCGCTCGCGACCAACATGGACCCGGTGGCGTTCCGCCTGCGCTACGTCACCAATCCGCGCGACGCCGCGGTGATCAAGGTCGCCGCCGAGAAGGCGGGCTGGCAGCCGCACGTGGGTGCGCGCAAGCAGGTGAAGGGCGATGTCTATGTGGGCCAGGGCATCGCCTATGCGTCGCGCGGCGGCACGCGCGTGGCCGTGGTGGCGGAGGTCGAGGTCAATCGCTCAACCGGGAAGGTGTGGGCGAAGCGCTATACGGTTGCGCACGACTGCGGCCAGATCGTCGCGCCCGATCTGTTGCGGCTCACGATCGAAGGCAACATCGTGCAGAGCACCAGCCGCGCGCTCTGGGAAGAGGTCAAGTTCGACGACAAGGCGGTCACCAGCGTCGACTGGAAGACCTATCCGATCGTCGACATGACGGAGGCTCCCGAGACCATCGACATCATCCTGATCGATCACCCCGAACTTCCCCCGACCGGCGCCGGCGAAGCCTCCACCCGCCCGACCGCCGGCGCGCTCGCGAACGCCATCTTCGACGCCACCGGCATTCGCCTGCGGCAGGCTCCGTTCACGCCCGAGCGGCTGAAGGCCGGATTGGCGTGACGACTCGCGAAGGTTTCCTCCGTTCGTCCCCGCGAAAGCGGGGACCCAGTACTTTGATGCAAGAACTGGACCCCCGCTTTCGCGGGGGTGAGCGGAAGGTCTGCTCCCGTCGTGAAGTGCTTACCAGCGCGGCAGCCACTCTCTTCAGCGCTGCCCTGCCGTCGGTTTCACCGCTCGCGCAGCCCGCACCCGCGCCGCGCCGTATCGACGTGCACCACCACTGCTACCCCACCGCCTGGTTCAACAAGTACCGCACCCAGATCCTCTCCTCCGACAGCGATCCGGATGTGCTGCGCGACTGGAGCCCGCAGAGGAACATCGAGCACATGGACCGGAACGGCATTGCAACCGGCATCGCCTCACTCGGCAATCCGAGCGTCTGGTCCGGGAACGTGCCGGAGGGGCGGAGCCTCGCGCGCAGCAGCAACGAGTTCATGGCCCAGATGGCGCGCGATTATCCGGGCCGCTTCGGCTTGTTCGCCGCCATTCCGCTGCCCGATCAGGAGGGAAGCCTCAAGGAGATCGAATTCGCCTTCGACGCGCTCAAGGCCGACGGCGTCGGGCTTCTGACCAGCTATGGCGACAAATACCCGGGCGATCCTGCATTCGCGCCCGTGTTCGAGGAGCTCAACCGCCGCAAGGCGGTAGTGTTCATCCATCCCTCCGCCCCGAACTGCTGCCGCGCCGTGCAGCCCGGCATTCCGGCAACCGCCGCCGAATATCCCTTCGACGAGGTGCGCTGCATCATGAGCCTGCTGTTCGGCGGCACCTTTTCCAAGTTCGCCGACATCCGCTTCATTTTCACCCATGCGGGCGGACCGCTGCCGGTCTTGGCGGAGCGGCTCGAGCAGCAGATGCGCCATCCTGAGATCGCGGCACGCCTCCCCAAAGGCCTCTCCTACGAGCTCAAGAAGCTCTACTACGAGGTCGCCAACTCGACCGTCAGCCGTCCCGCCATGGCGGCGCTGACCGCGCTCGCGCCAAGCTCGCAACTCCTGTTCGGCACCGACTTTCCGTATGTGGAGATGGAGAAGACCGTTGGCGGGCTCAAGGACCTCGGCTATGCGCCGGACATGCTCGCCGCCATCAACCGCAACAACGCGGAAAAGCTCTTCCCGCGCTTCAAGGCCTGAGCTTCCCGGTCAGCATGAGCGCGCCCGCTTCCACAAACGAGCCGCCCGGCGAATGGACGCCCGCCGAGGCGGCGCTCATCGCCAGGGCGCGCGCGCTCACGCCGGTGCTGCGCGAGCGCGCTGCCGCGGCCGAGCGGGCGCGCCGGCTTCCCGACGAGACCGATGCGCAATTCCGCCAGGAGGGCTTCTATCGCGTGCTGCAGCCGGCGCGCTACGGCGGGCTCGAGGGGCGCTACGGCCTCCACACCATGCTGGCGGCGGAGGCGGCGCGCGGCTGCCCTTCGAGCGGCTGGGCGCTCTCGATCACCGCCTGCCATTCCTGGATTTTCGGCATGTTCCCGAGAGAGGCCCAGGATGAATTCTGGGGCCCCGATCCCGCCCGCACAGTGGCAAGCTCGTTCCTGCCGGTCGGCCCGCGTGTGGCGAGCGAGGGAAACGGAATCCGCCTTGCCGGCCGCTGGCGCTTCTCCAGCAATGTCGATCACTGCGCGGGCGCAATCCTGATCGCCATGGTGCCGGGCGCGAATGGGCCGCGCCAGCATTTCGCCTTTCTTGATCGCAGCCAGTACGAGATCGAGGACACCTGGAACGTGGTCGGGCTCGCGGCGACCGGCAGCAACGATATCGTGGTCAAGGATGCGTTCGTGCCGGCACACCGTCTGCTCGAAATTCTGTCGACACGGGAAGGCCGCACGCCGGGGGCGCAGGCCAATCCGCATTATCTCTACGCCCTGCCGCTGTTCGCGCCGTTCTCCCACAGCCTTGTCGGCCCCGCGCTCGGCGCCGCCGAGGGCGCGCTCGATCAGATCGTGGCCGATCTCAAGAGCAAGACCTCGGTCGCCAACGTGAAGCTCGCCGATCAGCCGACGATCCAGGCCCGCCTTGCCGAAGCCGCCGCCGAGATCGAAGCGGCGCGCGCGTTGCTCCAGGCCGACCGCGCCCGCATCAACGACATGGGCCGGCTGCGCCTCCTTCCCGACGACGAGACCCGCGTGCGCTGGCGCCTCAACGTGGGCTATGCGGCCAAGCTCAGCGTGCAGGCGCTCGAGCGGCTCATGCCCATCGTGGGCGGCCGCGGTCTCGAGCTTGCCGACCCGTTCCAGCGCGCCTGGCGCGATGCCCATGCTGTTGCCCAGCACATTGCGCTCGTGTTCGACCTGCAGGCGCTCAACTACGGCGCAGTCCAGCTGGGCGGCAAGGCCGGCGATCCGCGGATTTGATCTTCACCGGATTGATTTTCAGCACGCCATGCCGCAGCCGCACCGCATCGACGTCCATCACCACATCGTCTCCCCGCTCTTCGTCGAGGAGATGCGCGCGCGCCTGCAGCCGCCGACACTGAATTGGACCCCGGAGCGCTCGCTCGAGGACATGGATCGCGCCGGCGTCGCAACCGCCATCACGTCGGTGACGACGCCAGGCATCTGGATCGGCGATGACGAACAGGGCCGCCGGCTCGCGCGGGATTCCAACGACTATGCGGCGAAGCTTGCGGCCGACCATCCGGGCCGGTTCGGGACTTTCGTGGCGGTGCCGCTGCCGCATATCGAGGCAAGCCTGCGTGAGATCGAATACGGGCTCGACGTGCTCAAGGCCGACGGCGTCGCGCTGTTCACCAGCTATCGCGACAAGTGGCTGGGCGATCCGGCCTTCGAGCCGGTGATGGCCGAGCTCGACCGCCGCGGCGCCGTCGCCTTCACGCATCCGGAAGCGCCGGTCTGCTGCCGCGGGCTGCTGCCGGGCGTGCACGAATACATGCTCGAATATGGCTTCGATACGACCCGCGCCATTACCAATCTGCTGTTCAGCGGTACCGCCCGTCGCTATCCGAATATCCGCTGGATTTTTTCCCACGGCGGCGGCACCACGCCGTTCCTGGCGGAGCGCCTCATCCGCGCGCCCGGCATGAACAAGGCGCTTGCCCCGCAGGTGCCGGACGGCGTGCTGGCCGAGCTGCAGCGGTTTCACTACGACGTGGCGCAGATCGCGCACCCCGCGGCGCTCGCGGCGCTCGCGCGGCTCGTCCCGATTTCGCAGGTCCTGTGGGGCACCGATTTCCCGTTCCGCTTCGGCTTCGAGTACGTGAAGGGCCTCGCCGAATTCGGCTTCGCGGAGGATGACCTGCGGGCGATCGAGCGCGAGAACGCGCTGCGGCTGTTGCCGCGCTGGCGCTGATCACCAGCCGCCGCCGCCACCACCACCACCGCCTCCTCCGGACGAGCCGCCGCCGCCGGAGCCGCCGCCGCTCGATCCGGGCGGACTCGCGGCCGACGCGATCGATTGCGACAGCGCGCCTCCCAGATGGTTGGCGAAGCCCACCGGGTCATTCGACCAATTCTGGCTGCCGGAATACCAAGTCGAGGCGGCCGCGCCTGCGCCGGCAGCGGCCAGCACGCTTGCGAATCGTGATGCCCAGCGGTTCTCGACATCGAGCGCGATCGCGTAGGGCAGGAAGCGCTCGAACAGCTCCGGGGTCTTGTCGGGCGGATTCAGCGCGTTGAGCCGATCCTCCTCGGCAACGCCGAGATATTGGCGAAAGCCCTCGATCTGGTCCATGATCTTGCGCCCCGCCACTGTCGGCGCCTGCAGCCAGTGGAAGCCAAGAAAGGCGAGCGGGACCAGGATATAGGCCGCGATCGCCGGCATGAAATTCACGATGGTGGGCGCGCTTGCGGCCGTCAACGCAAGGCCGACGAACACGAAGACCGCGATCAGGATCGCTCCCACCACGGTGAACCAGCTGTCGCCAGAATCGCCGCGCCGCCCGGCCCGGATCATGAAGCAACCGCCCAGAATCGGCACCAGCGGCGCGAGCGCGCCGAACAGCATGAGGCCAAACTGATCCGAGTCATAGGTCTGGCCCATCAGCACCAGGACCAGCGCCATCAGCGCACCAGACAGGAACACACCGATGCCGGACCATAAAAAGTTGTCGGTGAAGAGCGTGCCGTCATAGCCCTCCGAAAGTCCCTGGCGTAATGCGTCCCTGGCCTCGCCGATTGGCTTGTAGTTTTCCTGAACCAGCAGGATCGAAGGCATTGCAGCAAACAGCCGGGTGACCAGGGCCTGCTCGGGCGCCGCTACCGGCTTGCCGCCCTCGCTTTTGTCGATCTGCTTGCCATCAAGCACGAGGCGAAGCTGCCCGTGCACCCCGAGATCGACGATCGCGGCGGTGAAGCAGCGCTGATCGAAGCCCATCCGTTCCACGAACCGCACCGCCGCCGCCGACAGGTTGTTTGGCGGGCCGAACAGCGGAATGATGGTGCCGCGCGGCGGATCGCGCCCGAAATTTAGCCAGGCGAACCCGTAGAAGCCGACCACGGCCAGGAGCCCGATCCCGGCGACCACGCCCGGCAGATTATCGATCAGCCACCAGTTCGCCTGCTGGCTTGCGGTCGGCAAATCGACGACGCCCTTCTGCCAGGCCGCCGCGACCGTGAGGCCGTTGGCGGGCGGCAACGCGCGGGTGGTGCGGAACACGATGTGGCCGTCGCTCTGCTCGACGATGTAGGCATCGCGTCCCTGCGCGCCCTGCGGCCCGGTATAGAGCGCCGTCTGCCGAAACGGCACCGCCTGCGGCAGCGTGATGCGCGCCTCGGCGGAATCGATCGTGAACGGCCAGCCGTTGCCGGTCGCGTTCCAGTAGAGCTCGTCGTAGTCCGCAAAGAAGCCGATCTGGCGATCGGTGCGATAGCGGATGACATATTCGTGCGGCCCGTTGGGGATCGTCACATCGGCGTTCCCAATGCGAACGCGCACCCCATTCGAGAGCGATTCCGTGGTCCAGTTTTCGCGCGCCCCGTCGCGCATGACCGATTGCACGTCGAAGCCGGTGACCACGCGCGAGCCGTCCGGGCGGGGGTACGTCGTCGGGAAATCCCGGAAGATGCCGTGGCGGATCTGGTTGCCTTCGGCCTGCACCCGGATCGTCTCGGTGACGATGAGATCGCCGTTGCGCTGGACCTGCGCATCGCTCACGAACAACAGGATGCGCTCGACCGCGTTGGCAGGAACCGCCGCCGCGATGGCGACGACGATCGCGAGAATGAGCCGCTGCACGATGCTCATGGCTGCGGCGCCTGGAACGCGACTGCGGGCGCGGCGGCTTCCTTGCGGTCATCGAGCTCGAAGAAGGGCTGCTCGTGGAAGCCAAGCACACCCGCGATGAGATTGTTGGGAAACGATTGGATGCTGATGTTGAGGTTGCGCACGGTGCCATTGTAGTAGCGGCGCGCCATCTGCAACTGGTCCTCGATATCGGCCAATTGCTGCTGCAGCTCGAGAAAATTCTTGTCGGCCTTGAGCTGCGGATAAGCCTCGGCGACCGCGAACAGGCGTCCGAGCGCCCCCTGCAGCGCCTGCGCGGCGGAGGCCTGCCCGGCCACATCGGCCGCCGCCATGCTCGAGGCGCGCGATTTCGTCACGTCCTCCAGGACGGTGCGCTCGTGCGCCGCGTAGGCCTTCACGGTCTCGACCAGGTTGGGCACCAGGTCGGTGCGCCGCTTGAGCTGCACGTCGATCCCGCTCCAGCCTTCGCGCACCATGTTGCGCTGGCGAACCAGGCCGTTGAAGACCACGATCGCGTAGATCACGATCGCGGCCAGGACGGCCACGATGATCCAACCCGTCATGGCGTGCCTCCCCGCTTGCACGCGCGAAGGTGTCCGCCGCGGGCTCGCCCGTCAAGCGGCCTCCCGTTCTTTTCGGTGCACCGAATTCATCCAAGGCGGCCCTGCTTGCCTGCGGCAGCCAAAAGAGGCAGCCTGTCGCGCATCTAGTGCTGGCCGATGAACCCGAGCATCGTAGGATGGGTTGAGCCCCGCGAAAGCGGGGCGATACCCATCGAGGACCGTGCAAGATGTTGATTCCGATGATGGGTTTCGCAAGAGCTCAACCCATCCTACAAGCCGCAATTGTCGTACTGCTTTGCCAAGCCGCAGCTCCGGCCTTCGCGCTGGAGGACTGGGCCACTGTGCTGGCCAAGGCCAGGCAGGAAGGCATCGTGGTAGT
>Ga0126381_100004377_pt1 | contig 15376 bp, 14 predicted proteins | sample PanSoiMetPlot_28_FD_96465 | JGI IMG/M metagenome (GOLD analysis project Ga0126381, IMG submission 96465) | Tropical forest soil microbial communities from Panama - MetaG Plot_28 | ecosystem: Environmental > Terrestrial > Soil > Tropical forest > Bulk soil | place: Panama | collected 2016-02-17 | reverse complement strand
TACCTTTGGGGGCAGCATTGGTCTTTCCGCTTTTACCTCCGCCGTGTGTTTGAGCATGAGAGCCTGGAACTTGTATTCTGTTCTGGGCTGCTCTCGAAGCTTCAACTGACATAAATGAGCTTTGTCCTGCCATACTACCTCCTTCTCCAATGTCTACCTGATTTTGGTGTTTGAAGTTGTGGAATCACATGCCCTGCTGGACCACCAATAGTTCCTCCAACCTCCGGTAAATAACGTAGAATCTGACGTGCTAATGGTTGGAAATGATGCTCTCCTGCTTTAGTTCCTTTAATTCCAGTAACAGCATCCTCAACAGCTCCGATAATAGCACTTCCTATTGGTCCTCCCGGAGCACCTAAAGCGGCTCCTAATCTATGCCCTTCAGCAGCTGTCCAGAAGCTTCGAAGAACTCCAAAAGCTCCGATATAGGAAAACATATCTGCCCATTTAGTAACTCGTTCTATAGGAGTTCTATCAGATCCCCACATACCTCCATAGTCTTGTTCCATTGATTCCTTAGCTTTGCTAGGATCTCCTGTTCTTAAGAGAACCTCGGCAGATTTCATCATAGGAGCTACTTGAGGAAAAAGAATACCAATAGTAGCAGCATACTGAGTTAACCCAACAAAGTCTCTTGTCTTAACTAATCGAGCCATTTCTCTCATCATGAAAGATGATTGATGAGATACAAAGGTATGAAACATTGCCATATTACGAAGCCAGACATTAGAACCTGCTTTAAGAGATCTATTAAGAACTTTATCAATAAACAATCTGTCATTTACAAAATGATAGATTCCTTGAGCATATTCTTCTGGATTAAGTCCTCCACGAGATATGATCGATGTAGGATCAAGCCTCAGAAGCTTTAGATTCTCAATTGCTGTATGATCTCCTTTTGTAATAGCAGCATCTGTCCACTCTTCAAGAGCATGATAACCAACAGCTCCTCCGAACATTAGTTGAGAATAACGCATAGGATGAAAGCCTGGATTATATAAAAACTTCCCCATAATTCCAGCAGCTTTTGATCCTATAATATTAGCAGTTTTCCCACTTTCCCAGTGAAGAAGCTCATTCATGATTGAGTGTTGAGTAGAAGCTGCAATCCCTAGATGAGTAAGACTATCACGAAATTGTGGATCAGTCATTGAGAAAGCTGCTTTAGCAAGATTATTCCATCCAGCTCCTCCAAGATTGAAGAATTGTCCAACATGGGGAATTACAATCCAAGGAGCCATTACTCTATAAACAAAATTAGTAGCCCTTCGCTCTAGTTCCGAAGGAGGTTGATACATAGGCTTAACATCACGCATACCTGCGGTAGAAACTCCAGTTCCCCTCGGCCTTAATTTATTAGTTGCTATGATGTATTGCTCAATATCTTTCTTAGTCCGAGAAACCTCTCCTGTTTTTCGTTCAGCAATTCCTGTTATAGGATCTCGTTTACCATAACTCATATCAGCTACTTTATCTTGGGTAATTCGAGAAAAAACATCTGCAAGATTATTAGCATTAGTCAAAGTCTCTTGACTATTTTTTCCTAATTCATGGAGATCATAAAACATCGGTGTGATATGACGATTGTCTTGGCCAAAAACATCAAACTTAGAAGCAAGACGACTTTGATAAGGGCTTCGATCACTTAGTTCTTTTAATGTACGTGTAGCATTAGTAGGATGATGAGCTAATAAACTAGCAGCAGCATTAGCTCCATCTTGTGCAACTTGTCCTGGCTTTGCCATTAAATCAGCATGAATCTGTGCCATTGGAGTATTATGTTTTCCATGTGTTGATTTAAGATCAGGAAAAGCATCAATTCCTTTTTTAACAGCCTCAAAGTCTTTGTTCATTCCATCTTGATATACTTGATTTTTACGAAGAAACTCCTCTGCTTTACCTAATAAATCTTTATTTATTTGTCCATGTACAGGATGCTCAGTATCAAAAAGACGTCTCATAGAGCCAAGAACAAATTGGCCAGCTTTTTCAGTAATCTCTGGTCCTACTGTCTTTTCAAGAGCTGATTCTACCGGTCCTACTATTCCGCTGCCCATTTGTAAGTCTCCGCACGTTCATAATCAATGTTCCATTTATCAAGACGGTGTTGACTCTCGGCACTATTACTAAGTCCCACAAGCCAGTCTGATAAATCATCAGAGGCTTTTTTCCATTTCTCTGCTTTCTTAGGATCAATTGATCCATCGAAGACCTCTTTGTTGAGATTATAAAGACCTTGGTAAATACTATCAAGAGTACCCTTCGCTAAATTCATTTGCTCTGGATGTGCTTGGAACATTGTTTGAATGTCTTCCCAATCTTGCATATAACGATCTTGAATAGATTCTGCCATCCACTCTGTTTGCTCTCGCATCTTTTTCGCAGAACTTTTAAAGACATTTCGCTGTCCAAGAAGTCTAACGTTCTCAGAGCCAAGGAGATTATCTACGTGATTGTACATGATCCGAGCATAGAATTGTAGATCCTTATTTGTAACTGGTTGATTCTTTGGAAGAGCAAGATTAACTTTCACAGTCTCACGAAGACGGTTAGAAATTTCTGTATTAATCGATTTCGGAAGCATTGGCTTATAGTTGAGCATGAAAGCCATCAAATTAGGATTCTCACCTGCTTTGCCTTTTTCAAAGAAAATATCACGCTCAAATGGTCCCATCTCTGGTGGTAAGAAATAATGAAGAAATTCTGAGAAATCATGCTCTTCCATGCCGGTAACATGGTCTTTGATAAAAGCTTCGAAGTTTTTGGAATAACCTCCAGCTTTTGCTCCTCTAAATTCTTTCTGCAAAGCTCCTGCGAAGTTTTTCCAATGAGCATCGATTGTTCTTCTATGAATCAAGCCAGAGGTAACACCACCTCCAAAAGCACCTCTTGTTTCCTCAGCTTCTGTAAGTGTTTTGCGAGATACTTCAGATTTTAATCCCTTAGCTCCAGCTCCAGCAATAACAGCTTTCACTCCAGAGGATTTTATCTTTGCTCTATCAGCAGCTCTACGAGATTCGTGAGAGACTACTGACTCAGCAGGTTCTATCTCTCCTTGGGGTCCGCGTCCTTTAGTCAGGTGCTCTGCTTTTGCCTTAGCCTTCGCATCTCGATCAGCATTGATAGCTGTTCTTTTCTTCCCTACAGTCTCCGCATCTTTTGAAGCATTACGGATCTTCTCTGCTTTCTTCGAATTCATTACAGCAGCTGCACGAACTTTCTTAGCATATTCCTCTTCTACTTGCTTTTCAATCTGCTCTTTAGTAACTTGCCCGCGAGCTAGCGCCTGTTCAATATTCGGATGAGAGGCAATTATTCGTTCACGAATTCTTTGCTTTGCTTTCTCAGCCCCAGGCTCCTTAGCACTTTTCAAAGCATCTTTCTCAATAGCTTCTTGAACAGGTTCTACATGCTGAACCATGTTTTGCTCTGCATCTTTACGAAGAGCACTAAATTGTCCCCTAAGTTTCTTTAAAGAATCTGCATTATCTACAATATCTATAATACTCCTTTTTCCTGAAAATCTCTGAGCTGTACGAGCAGCTTCGATAACTTTACCAATTTCAGCAGAATTTGTTCCAGCTGCTTTCATTCTCTTTCGAATATCAGATTGAATCTGTTTTTCATTAAGTCCTTTAGAAGCCCAATCATATGCTAAAGCAATCCCCTGTTCATGAGCAGCCTCAGTTCCTACATTATGGGCAACAGCCTGCATATTAGCCGTTGCTGCTTCGGTCATTTTATCCTTCTCGGCAGAATTTAATGGACGTCTTTTTGTAGTCCATCTATCACTATACTCTTTTGCTTTATCTCCTAAAACATCAAGTCCTCCTGATTTCTTAAAGCGTTCTACCCAAGGAGTTGCTAATTTTCCAAGACCAGCAAATACTCCTGAGAGAGCCATGAAAGTTAAACCATCTTCCATAGCCTTACTTTTATCTTCTTGAGGACGAGTAGCAGTTCCATAGATTAAACCTTCTCCAAAAGCTGTTATCGCATGGAGAGCAGCATTACCAATTTTAGTAGCTCCAAGAGCTTCATTAAGTCCTGTGTAGGCTATTCCAGCTTCATTAGCAAGAGCTATTCCCTCAAATAAAGGAGCCGCAGCAGCTAGTTCAACTCCGAAGGAAGTAGCATGATCTACGAATCCTTTCTGAGGGATAGATTCATTCCACCATTGCAAAGCTCTATCATCAAAGACTTTAGAAATTGCCCCAAGAACAGGAAGAGTTCTAGTTTCACGTTTTGCTGTCTCCCAAAATCCAGGATTGGTACCGTTCATTGCTTCTCTAGACTTATCTACCCAACTTTCAGGCTCAAAGACAGCTCCTTTAGCAATAGCTTTAGCAGCGAGTGGAGCTTTGGCCCATCCTTCTTTTAGACCATAACCAAGAAGATTCGTCCCTGTCTCTACGACATTTTCAACATCTTGAATAGTAGATGCAAGAGCATGAGTAATTCCCCGCATTACAGGATTCATATAAGCATCATTAATGTCATAATCATATGCTCCATCTTCTTTATATGCTTCTCTTTGCCATAATTCAAGACTAGGAGCATCGGTTCCTAGTTTTCCATAGGCAGGGACTAGCATTTTATCATAGTAGTTCTTTGCTAATCGTTCATACGCTTCCCCTGAAAGCTTTGCATTTTTAGCATCATGAGCTATAGTAGTCCATTTGTGAAGCGCAGAAGCTACACTATCGTAGCCATCTTCAAGATTCAAAGGATTAATATTCTTTTCTTTTAATAGATCAATCTTTTGCTGTTTCTGCATAGAATGGATATCTTTATATCTATCATCCATTTTGACCAATTCAGCAGAATCGTAAGGAGCATTATAAGCCTTCTGAGTCTTAGTCTCTTCGAGAAGGGCTTGTCTTATACTATTGGAGTAACCACTGGGTATAATCTGACGACCCTGTATCAAACGGCTGCGATTCTGTACCAGAGGTTGCGATTTCGTTTTGAATTGCTGCGTCTGCGGGGTGGACATCTCCAGTGTCTTCGCCTGCTGTGCTAGAAATTCCGCCGGAGATTGTCCCTCCTGAACCTGGGGTAGTTGATCCGGCATTTGCTCCACCTCCCTGAATGATTTTATTAATCGCTTTCATATGTCTATCGTGATTAGCATCTAGAGATCCAAAGAGCTGTTTCTGTCCTTCAATCTGATCCTTAGTTTCTTTAATTTGCTGATCAAGTTGCTTCTTTTGTTCTGTAGTAAATCCAGCTCTTGAATTGCCCATTAAATTATTAAGCTGTCCATTCAGAGTATCAATTCTCTGCCGAGCCTTATCCTTCGAATCTTGCCATTCTTTATCAGCAGTCTCGACTAGCTTTTGTTGCTGAATAGGATCACCAGCTTTCGCTGCTATAGCCTTTGTTAAGAAATCTAATCTTGATGCTTCGCGCCTTGCTTCGAGACCATATTCGGCATTAATTCGAGCATTTGCTATGCCAGTAGCAGTCCTATTTTTTGCTGCTGCGATGGCATAAGCAACGCCAATTTTATTAGCATTTTGAACACTTTCCCAGGCTTCTTTTGCATTTTGAAGTGTTTGTGCTTGCTGAAACTTAGTTTGCTGGACCATCATTGGCATAAAGGCTTTAGCATATTCAGTAGCAGCCTTCTGCTGTGCCATCTTGGTTTGGAGAGCTTGAATCGCTTGTTGATTAGGAGCGATCTGGGTTGGAATATTAGCTTGGAATCTCTTCATTGCTTCCTGAGCATCTACCTGTTGACCTGATCTCTGGCGGAACATATCAAGTCCACGTTGGACAATTCCATGCTCTTGAGTCTTGTTCTGAGATGGATCAGTCATTGAGATTTGAAAGCCTTTCTCAATAGTCTTTACAAATTTAGGATCTTGGAACATTCCTTGAATAATATTGTTATTGTCTTGAATAGCTTTCTGAGCAGCCTCATATCCCGGCTGTCCGGGTTGAATTTGCTGTGCTTGAGTTATAGCATTCTGAGCCTCTACAAGACGAGAGACTTTAGTAGCATCAGCCTCTTGTTTTCTCTGATCTCTCGTAGCTTTAAACTGTGCTAGGGCACCTACTGTCGCACTGATAGCATTACCAATTCCTTGACTTCTAGCAGCAGATTTTCCTATTCTTTCAGAAGTATCTATCATTGCAGGAGGAGGATTAGGAGTTCTGAAGCCATAATATGAAGGAACACCAGTTGGACCTTTTTGTGTTACAGGAGTCAATGCTGCTGTGATATCTTTCTGAGTGACTGGATCTACTCCTAATTGAGAAGACACTTGCTGCATCAAGGCTCCTATATCAGCACCTCCGATATTAGAAGGCCCAACAGTACTAGGCAGAGCTTGACTTTGTGTAAGCTGCGGAGGAGCAAACTGACCAAAAGGATTAGGTAAAGCCCCTACATTAGTCTGAGGTAGTTGTCCTATTGGCATAGAATCTCCTATCCAAAAGCAGCCATTATAGCACTTGTACTAGGATCACCACTTGGTAAGCCATAGCCTGTGAGATTTCCTGGAGCTTGACCCATTTCAGGAGCTAGATTTGTAAGCTGTGGAGCAGCAAAAGACTGAGGAACATTACCCGGAATCGAAGCCGGAGATGGTCCAGGGCCTCCAAACAAGGCTCCTACATCACCTGTAATGTTTGCCATTACGTTAGCAAAATCTGTCCATCCGCTCTGAGCAACTTCTTTCTGTGCTGAAGGAGCTGCTCCGGTGAGGATACTCATAGTGTCTTGAAGCTGTTGCTGCATAAGATTCGCATTCACCCCTGATTCTTGAGCTGCTATTTGAGCAGCTAAATTACTCTGTGCAATGCCCTGAACGCTAGAGTCTCCAGAGATTCCCATTGCTCCTAGACCCTGTGCTAATGCAGCTTTTTGCTGTGCAATAGCAGGTTGCATACTAGACAAGTATTGCTGGAAGATAGCACTATCAGTGCCACTCATATTCTGAAGAAGATAGTTGAGCGATCCACCTACTCCTTTTCCATAGATATCAATGAGCTGTTTTGATATATCAGTCTGCCCACTACTCTGCGAAGAGGCAGGATTATAGATCGAACCCGCAGGTTGTCCTCCTATTGCTCCAGTAGCAGGGACACTAAGATACGGATTTGTAGTTTGCATTCCTCCAGAGGGAGTAAAAGAAGAAAAAACAGGAGTAGCAGGCGGGAGTCCCTGTAGAGGAGGAGAGTATTGATTATTCCCCGCAGCGTTGCTCGTCGGAAGCTGGCTCGTGCTAACGCCCGGAAGTGGTAATCCTACGGTTGCCATACTAACCCCCTATCTCTGACCCATCCTGAGTCTAAATCTCTTTACCGTTGTCATCTGATCTCTACTCTCGTCGCTCGTCCTACGGAAGATTAGCCCCGGCTGCCCTTCTACCCCTGATGTTTCTTGGAATCTCTGGTCCCCTAAGAGCCTTTGATTCAATTCTGTAGCTTTGCTAGAAAGATTATAAATCTGCGCTAATCTCTGCGAGGTTGCATATTCTAGAATATCCTGCCACGAATCAGGCATCCAGATTAGATCTTCATGCTTCAGTACCGAATCCCCAGCATTCGGAAACGGATGACTCTGCTGATATCGCATGAAGATCCAATACGCCTGATCCGGTGGACTAGCGATCCAGATTCTTTGATTATGCCGTGTCCATTGTTGTGGAATCCCAGGGACATTCAGCAAAACCTCCATCCGATCGATAGTTCTGAAGGTCAGATTATAACCCGATCTAGAACTCGATCTATCCGCTACAGGATCAGGATACGGCCAGATTGGGGTCGCTGGAGGAGAAACAGGATCGAGATAGAGAAAGAATGAGTTCACTTTCTTGATTTTAATACTCGGGGCACTAGCGCTTGGAGGGGGACTAGGATTCAGATCAGAATCATTTAGAAGAAAATCAGCAGGATCATACTGAACCTGAAACGGAGTAAGTTGGACAAGAGGTCCAGTTACTCCAAGTTCAGTGAATTTATAATCTTCTGTAAACTCCATTATAGACTTGAATAGATACTCGTAGATCTTATCATCAGGGACGCTTCTGCCCATCAGTTGATCTAATATCTGCGGGTATAGATCCTGCATTTGCATAGCCTTCAGCTCCTGTCGGCACAACCCCTAGTTGATTGAGAATAAAGAGCAGAGTCTTATGCACTGATTGAACCCACACTTTGTGCTCTGGTGTGAGTTGTTGAGCAAAGCTTGAGGGATTAAAAAGCTTCGGTGTTACTATCGGTGTCGTCATACTGGCCTCTGATTCGGATCGAAAGAACCGAACATTGCTAGTTTAGCAAAAGCTACCTGATTACTCGTCCCTGAAGGTTGGACAGGAATATCGAGCCGTAGTTGTGGATTCTGTATAGTGGTAACTCCAGCCCCTGACACTCCAGAACCCCCGGAGGCAGAGCTGAAGTAGACTTGATAATTCGCAAATCCTTGATTAGCCCCCGGAGGGAGGGTAAGTGTTCCAGATAGAATCCCAGAAACACTCCATTGAAGCACTAGCCCCGGAGTTCCCCAACAGTTGACCAAGAGTCCATCAATCGTAATATCACGACCAAATTCAATCTCTTCTTTAGGCCAGAGAATAAAAGATGGCTGTGCATAGGTAAAATTAGCTGATTGAACCCAAGGCTCTAATCCACAATAAGAAGGTGGCCCTGGAGTTGAATCATCGATTATAAGAAAAGGATTAAAAGTAGCCACAAACTGATAATTAGGAGCTTGCGGATTGGTTCCGACAGAGTAGCAAAGGATTTCAAGATCATAGTCAAGCCCTGCATTATACGGCAGTGGGAAAAGCATCCATGTTCCATTGTTAATGTTATAGATGTAGACATTGCTTTTGATAACGAACATGAAGATTGTCTGTGCTTTGTTTGTTCCTATATCTTGAAAGATAGTTCCCGCTGCGCTGTCACGACTGTCTCCACCGACATACTGCGCTTCTGCGAGTAACTTATCTTTGATCTTATCCCCTACAGCTTGGATTCCTCCTGAAAACTGAAAAACATTAGTATTCCCAATAAACATCCCTATCTGATCATACTGACAGCGCAAGCGCATGTCCTGGCAACCTTCGCCGACAAGAGCATTAGAAATGTGTGCAAAATCAAAAGGACTAGGACCACTAGAGAGCGGTGTTATGTAGTCAATCCCCTGGGTCTTCAAAATAATCGCTTGCCCCGGAGTGATAAACATTCCCGTGAGATAATCACAAATATCCGCTGGCCTATTCCATCCTGCTCCTGTAACAGTACCATCTCCGTTCAATGGATTCCAGACTCCAGGTTTACCATTTGCTGTCCATGCTATAACCATCTCAGGACTATCCATAGTCCCTTGAGCTACCGCCCCAGGACCAGGAACAACGCCTACAGCGATGAGACTATTATTGAATTTTCCAAGAGTAACAGCTCCAAGATAATCAGTCAATTGACCAAATGAAACAACTCCGTTGGCTCTACTATATTGTAAGATACAAGTCCCAAATCCTCCGATGTAGAGCATTTCTCCGACACTTGTATAACTCGTAGGCCAAGGACCAAGACCAATCTGTCCAGTAACAGACCCTCCCATTCCACCGCCACTGAAACTAGTAATCACAGAGGCGATAGGAACATCTCCGGTGTATGTAGGAGAACTAACATTAGTTCCAACACCGAACCACAGAGAATTTCCCGCTGCGCCTCCTACTTTTGATGTAAGGATCACATGATTCGTATTCACAGGATCGACTGCTGCTGTTGAATTGACACGACTATCAGTGGAAGCATTAATCGCAGAAGCTAAAGCAGAAGCTATCGAAGCCTGTGATTCTCCGGCAGTTATAGGAATTGTAATCTCAAACTGATTCCCAGAGGCTGATGTGTTGAAAATAATCCACGCTGTACCAGATCCTACGGAGGGATTTACTCCTCTATAACCGAAAACAGCAGTAGCATTAGCTCCACCTATAGGAGTTTGAGTTTGTGTGATAGTTGTTGTTACTGGTGGGTCTATGGTTCCTGCGTCTCCATATTGTTGAGGATCCCATACCCACATATAATAGGTATTAGTAATCGAAGGCGGACTCCCACTCGGAGTCCCTGGGAGCATTGCCAAGGACCAATTCCAATACTGACCGTTCTGAAAGAAATACCCCGAGTCTAAATATCTCGCTCCTGTAGGCCAATTGGGTAAATTAATTGTCTTTGGCAACCATGAGAAAGCAACCAAGTGTTGGTTTATAATCAGAAAGTTTGAAGCATCAGCGAAGCATAGAGGATCGATGTACATCCCACTCTTGGCATCTATACCACCAAACGGAGCTTCTGGGCCTCCGTAGGTTATTTCAAGCCCTACCATCCCGTTATCTAGTTTCGAGGATTTGATTTTACCCATGCAAGAAGCTCCTTCAGCAGAGCAAGAATCTCATCCAATTGCTTTGCGACGCGATCACGATAAGCTGATTCTAGACCATTCATCTCGTTGGTATGTACCAAATCATCTCCCCAGAGGGCATTGCTGTAATCGTTGCCCTTGGACCACTGACCCATCCAAGATATCCAATTACTAAGTGTCCAGAAGTGGGAAATGTAAAATCGAACTCTCGACCTGCTCCATCAACAAATGAGGCGACATCTCCTGCTGTACCTCCGGTCCATACTCCGCCTGCTACTTTGAAATTGGCAAAAGGTATTGGTCCCGTAGTCACAATTCTCCACTGACGCCCAGTGAAATCATTAGTAGTCGGTAGAGCCATAGGCACTCCTTTCAGTCGCGCAGCGACTAGATTATAAAATCATCAACATTATCCATCGTCGTTGGTTCACGGAGTTTCTCTACGGGTTGTAGCTCTTCAGCTCCGTCATTAAGCACAGCCTCTATCTTCACCTCCCGCTCTCCTAAGAGGGGAGGATCATCGAAGCAGTGAGGACATAGCAAAAGCCCACGCTGCCAGCGCATATCTGCGATCTTGATCTTTCGGTCGCAGCGAGGACAGTATCTCCACGGTCCTCGCCAGAACGTATGCTTAGGGCCGCTCCCTGGAAGACTCATAGCAACCTCTCTAGCATCTGAAGGCTCTATGGTCCATTAGAACCCCATACTCCTTGCCATTGCGGACACCCTGCGGTCAGACGACAGCGTGTCTTTTGTTTGATAGCATCGGTATCGAAATCGTCATCGAAATCCGTAGATGGACGCTCACGCATGTAGAGGTTCAGAGTCTGATCCTCTTTCGCTGCGCTCAGGTACCATGCGCTAGGGCTATTGAGCCAAGGAATTTCCATATTACGAAAATCTTCTGGCAAAATAGCATTAATCGTATTGTCCGGGACATACGGCTTTCCTGGTGAAGCCAGCGCTTCACGAACGAGAAAGCGTAGCTCAGGCGGGGTTACTAAGAAATCAAAGCGTAGTCTAATCGGATAACCCATGTTATCGATCATCCTCGCGCTATGGTTAACCGCAAGTTGTAAACCAGCGATGCTGAAGTCTATATCCGTAGCAGGTCTGTTGGGCCATGTACCTGCCAAAGATATAACATTTGCTGCACCCGGAGCCATTGCTGTTGCAGCCGCGCCACCGAGTAGAGCATGTTGGTTGTAGAACAATGGATTCCCATCGAATGTCGTGACCGCAGAAGTGAAACCGAGATTGAAGACATTCCATGCGATCATTTCCTCTGTGAAGTTAGAGCTGCGCGAGAGCAACGATGGTCCCTTACGAATCAACCCATACTGATCATCGTCCCATAGCTCTTTCGAAGTACGAATTCCCAGAGAGTACGTAAGAGGCTTGAACCGTTTTGATCCGCCCTGTTTCATCTCTACATAAGCAGTAGAAGCATTCTCAGGCTTCTCTTGAAGAGCAGAAATCCCAGCCATCTCTAGTTCCTGTTCATACTCTTTAGTAGTAGGAATCTCGTGGAACAAGCGAGGCCAGTCTGATGCTTTAAGAGCCTTGTCGAGGCTATCAAAATAGATCTTTCTAAGCCCCGGCTGCATTAGCTGTGGAAACTTCGGTCTTACCTGTGGCATTGTGTATCCTCCTTTCGCCGGGGTTAGAATTTCTGAATTGATGCTGGCAGAAAAACGAATCTGACCAGCCCATTGACTACAGAGCCAAGAGGACCAATTGCTACTACCTGAAGAACAGCAGCAGCCCCGGTTTTACCTTTATCCACGTACCAGAAAGGGCCTCCTGAGTCTTTCGTCAGTCCGTAGTTCACACCTACATCACTCTGCACTGGAGTATAATCCGGTGCAGCCGTTCCAGCCGAGTTGTCGAACATACCCTCAAAGACCGTGGCTTCTCTCGCAGGCATGAAGAGTGTACGTCCATCTTGAGCAGGTGCCCCAAGAGCTATATTAAAAGCTCCTGGTTGATTCGGGACGATACCAAAGGTTTGTATTGCCATCGATCCCGTAATCTGCCCAAAAGGTGGAACAGGAGCACCTGCGCCATTGCTAGGGAGATTCCAGCCCGGACTCTCGGATATTCCTAGAATCCCTGCTGTTACAGTAGCGCCATCCCAAGCTTGGGTATACTTGGTAGCAGATAGCATAACTGGAGTGCCCCAAGCAAAATTTTGCCCAGCAGCTTCCGGGTTTGCCTCAGTCCACGGAGAAACTTGTGCTTTCTCTTGGACCTGCATAATGGCCTTGTGAATTGTTAAATTCGGTGCAGCCATTTTACTCCTCTCTACATACTCTTGCTTCGCAAATAATCAATCTACATCAACTCCACCACCCGCATCGTAGAAACCCATGCGGCCAGAGCGAAAAGCATTTCCTAGAAGTGGATCTTCTGTATCCATCTTGTCTTGAACCTTGCTCTTTGCTACAGCTTGTAAAGCTCGAAGCTGATAAACAGACTTCTCTACAACTCTCCTACGCTTCGCGAACAGGATTCTCTTATGGACTCGTAACGCGATAACGTCCATATAGGTATAGCAATTCTCGGAATCAAATCGAAGTGGAAGCTTGAAGTCAGAATCAATATGCTCTGATTTGAGGATCTCATACCCTTGAGCGAACAGCTCTCCGAGTCTCCGCTGATCTCGATTGGCCCAGACAGCAACATACTCTGGGTCTTTGAGCCTAATGTCCATGTAAGCTGGTACTTCATGCTCTATTACCTCGACATTGAACGGGAGATTGAGATTAGTAGCTTGGACTTCGTCCAGTGTAGCCCAATCCGGCTCTGGGGGCTTCGCAGCGGCGATTTTAGCATCTCGATCCTTTTGCGCTTTGATCCCTAAGATTCTATTAATTTCTTTCTCCAAATCCTCCCCAGAGAGTGTGGCAACCTGTTTACCAGTCTCTTCAAGAGTCTGTTTTGCCCCTGCAATTGCTCCTGCATCTACCTGCTGCTGTGCAGTCTGCTGTGCTATTTTGATTCTCTCAGCAACTTCCGCGCTCTCCATTATACACTCCCTATCCCAGCTTCATCTATCATTTTCACATACTCTGTCGGATCGAATCCCAAAAGCTCCGCCGCTTTCTTTTCATCGGCGTTGACGACTCTTGGAGGCGTGGCAGAGCCACCACTGAGATTTCCTCCACTAGTTCCTCTAGTGCCCTCAGCTCCAGCAAATCTACTCTTAAGTTTTCCATCGAGTAATTCTCTGGAGTGTCTCCCAACAGTGCTGTGATATGCGTGTTCAATGACGCTACGGTCGTTCCTAGCAGTGAGGGTTTGAGCTTCAAGTAATTTGTCAATTTCACTTTTCATTTCCCCTGTGTAGTAAGGATACTTCTCTTGATCCTCGAACATCTCCCTGCGAAGAGAATCAGCTCGTACAGCTAGAATTGCTGAAGCCTGAGCATCATTCGGTCCCTTCATCATTTGCCGCACGGCCCCTACAGGATCAGTTGCCATTAACTCATTGAGTTGCTCATCTGTCGGCTGGCTCTCAGCCACTCGCCTTTGCTCTGCTGTTCTGCGAGCAGCTTCTCTATCCGTGTCCTCACGGGAGAATCGATCGGTAATTGACTGCATCGATGCTCTAATTTGATCAGTGAAGCTGGTAAATTCCTCCTTAGTAACGGAGGAATCGAGCTTCTTCTTGTACTCTTCTGGGAGTTCAACATTGATAGTCTCCTTCCCCTTATCATCCTCTACTTTCTGCCACGGTAGTTTCATGCGTCACTCTTTCTTCCCTTCGGGAATACTGAAATATCAGCTTGATTAGCTCTCTTCGCTGCTTCTATCTGCGCTGCTCGTTCCGCGAGCGATTCTTCTACTCTCTTCAGTACGTCAGGTAGGTTGAACAAATTATTCGCTATCTTCGCAGTCGTTGCCATCTCAATCACAAAAGCCTGATCCGCCTCTGCGGTAGAGAACTTCTTATAGATCAAAGCATTCGTAGTTTCACGATACAAATTAGCTAGATAACATTTGACCGGATGGAAGTCCTCCGAGTCCCATAGCTCCGTTAGGGAGCTGCGGTATTTGCATAGGTCCTCCAGGCTGAGGGACTCCAGAGCCTTGTGGTCCTGCATTAGCACCTGCATTTGGTCCTCCCCCGGCTCCGCCTCCTTGCGAAAGCACGGCATCGATTAAAGCCTTCGTCTGAGGAAGATAAGCATCTACATTGTTCTTTCCAAAATTCCGAAGCAACGCTTGCATCATTACACGGCTAGAGATTAAGCACTGAGCAAAATACTCTTTCATCGGTGGCGGGCACTGTGGGTTCGTCATCGCTTCTATCATCTGCGCTTGTTGCTGATGGAACCGCTCTACACGATCCGTGAGCATCACATCATTCTGACGATCAAGTTCTTTGTTTAGGGCGGCTGAAGCCGGACGTAATCTTAGCCCTAAAACTCCTCTACGGGCAGATTCAAGAGCTTTCTTCAAAATTTCAGCATTACTCGCGTAACGAGCAAGCCTAATTCCGATGCCAAAATTAGCATACAAAGTGAGCATCTTATTCCCGAGTTTCACATGGGCTCCCCTCATATCAGAGGTACGCAGATTATTCCGGTTGTTGGCTTGCCCCAGAACCATAGAAGTGCCAGCAGCAGAGTAAATCCCTCTCTTAGGATTAATCACCCCACCCCCTGATCCTCCCGCAGCAGGATCAATCCCAACCCGTTCCTTCGCCAATCCTAGGATAAACTCGTCAGCACTGTTATTATAACCAAGATCAGCTCCTGCTTTGATCCACTCAAGCTCATCCTTTCTCGCTGGGATTGCAACACCGGGCATAAGATCGAGGATACTAGATAATTTTGATCCCGGATCGACTCTCCAGACCCCCAACATCGCATAGTTCCGATTGTTAGTACGCCAGTTGACATTATTGGAAAGTTCACGTTGGAAAACATGTACAAGTTCCGCAAATCCTGTTCCAAGGTAACTCTCCTCATCATATGCTAATTTCGCATCCTC
>Ga0126381_100004376_pt1 | contig 15377 bp, 7 predicted proteins | sample PanSoiMetPlot_28_FD_96465 | JGI IMG/M metagenome (GOLD analysis project Ga0126381, IMG submission 96465) | Tropical forest soil microbial communities from Panama - MetaG Plot_28 | ecosystem: Environmental > Terrestrial > Soil > Tropical forest > Bulk soil | place: Panama | collected 2016-02-17 | reverse complement strand
CGTTCCTCTGTGTATGGAACGATGTCGTTCTGGCGCCAGTCGCCAAGCGAAGCAAACCAGAGGTTCCAGTCGAATCGCGGCTGGTACGGCGCGTAGATGCCGGGCGCCTCGTTGAGCGCCTGCGGCTTGTAGCGAAAGGGATACGCCACCCAGTTCTCCCCATCGTCCGATCCCTGGAACTCGATCTCGTAGCGGCCGTTGGTCATCACTGCAAAGAGGCCGTACTGGTTGGCGATGCGAAAAGGATCAAGCGCCGCGATCGGTGTGGTGAGGATCGGCGCTCGGCGAAACGCAAGCAGAATCATCTCGGCAGTCGTGTTGTAAAAGATCCAGCTCAACATCACGGCTGAAATAGCGAGACGAACCGCGTCGAGATGCCCGTTCGACCTGTGCAAAATAGATCGGCGCGGCGCGCGATCCGCAGCAGGATCGGCTTGCACCTCGGCAGCTTCCGATTCTTTCTCGCACGCGATCGGCTTCGCATCTCGCGCAGTAATCGCAGTCCGATAACGCATAGGAACAAACCGCAACAGGAAGCGGTCATCCAGCAGCAGGAATCCTAGCGACAAAACCAGGTAGTTCAGGAACGTATAGTTCGCCGTAAGAATCACGCCAATCTCCCACGGCGTGACGATAAAGAAGCAGAGGGTGCGGACCCTGCGCGGGAAGAACAGCATCCACACCAGCACAAGCTCCAGCACCAGCGTTCCCGCCGCGCTCGCCACATGGAACCAATGCGGGAAGTGCTCTACATACCAGCCGACCCACGTCGGCAATGGGCCGTTCTGATAGTAGTGATCCATCGCCGTAAGCGTGCGCCACTGCCTGTCTCCGCTGAGCACCTTGACCATGCCCGATTCGAAGTAGATGCGAAACCACTCCCACTGCAGCAGAAACAGGCTGGCGCGCGAAGGCGGAGACTTAGCGCCCAACCCCGGCAACAAGCCGCGGGGCGCGAAGAATAGAGCGATGAATCCGGCCTCGAGCAGCATCCCGTCCGACTGGTAATTCGAAAAGTCTCCCGCCGCGGTCACGAACGACAGGAAACAGAGCCAGCACACGAAGAAGCTGAATCGAGGCCACAGGTTTAGAAACGCCAAGATGGAAGCGACGACCCCTACCCAGGTGACAATCATCAGCGCATGCTGGCTCGAAGAAAACCAGAACAGCGTCGGCGCGAACCAGAACTTCTTCGACGGGAATGCTCGCGCAACCGCGGTGAGATAGCTCTGCGCGGGAAGAATGCCCGACGGGCCGATCAACCCCTCGATCTGAAACAGTAGTGTGTAGAATGCCGAAAAGTAGATTGCTGCGAGCGCACGGAGAAAAATCCAGCGCGGCACAAGTCGGTTAAGAGCGCCGTCGCGGGAGCTGAACAACCAGCGAATGACTTTGCCAGGGTTGCGCTCCTGCATATGCAGAACAGGATATGGCAGATTTGGCTTTATCGACATATCGGCAAGCTGTAAATGCCTGACAAATGAAGGAGCTGTCATCCTGAGCGAAGATCCCGGCGACCGGGGTCCCCAGCAACGGTCCTGGTTGCCGGGGTGGGGGCGAGCGGAGTCGAAAGATCTGTGGTTGCCTTTCCCTGGCTCATCCACTCGCTGCGCCTTAATTCCTGACATTTCGCCAAACCTATATCTCTCGGCAACGAAACTAAAGAGATTCTGGCGATGATCGGCGGTCAGTCGAACACCGGCTTCCTGTGCTACGCTTCGACCATCTGTGGCCAACTTCGAAAAAGCGCCGGCAGAGGTCCAGGAGATCCTCTCCAAACCGATTCAGCAGCTCGGCTTGAAGCTTGAGGGCTCTCCCCTCGAACGCTTCGTCCACCAGCTCTACAAAGAACTGGACGCCAAAGGACTCCATCGGTTCCATCCCAAATGCTACCTCACTGACGAGTGGGGCTGCCCCAGCATGGAGCCCGTCATCGGAATCCCGTTCTATCTCGCCGATCCGAAGCTGCAGCGCCTTGAGTCCGAGATGAATGACATTGAAGACACACGGCAGATCATGATGTACATGCGCCACGAAGCCGGGCACGCCTTCAATTACGCCTACGCGCTCTACAAGACAGAAGAATGGCGTCACCTTTTCGGACCGTTCCGGCGGCCCTACCGCGACAACTACAAACCGGTTCCTTTCTCGCGCCAGTTCGTCCGCCACATGGAGGGCTGGTACGCACAAAAGCATCCCGATGAAGACTTCGCTGAAACCTTCGCGGTATGGCTGACGCCTCGCTCCAACTGGCGCAAGCGATACCAGGGCTGGGGCGCGATGGAGAAGCTGCTCTACATGGATCGCATTGGCCGCAAGCTCGGCGGCACCGATCCTGTCGTCGCGCACGGCGATACCGATATCACCGTCGACGAAATGGACGTGACGGTCGGCGAGTTCTATCAACGTGCGCTCGATCAGCAACTCACTCCCGGCGAGCTTCCCCTCGACACCGATCTTCGCGATATCTTCAACATTTCGAAGCGCCGCCGCAATGATGTTCGCCCGGCAGTCGACCTTCTTCGCGAGAACCGCAAGGTCCTCGTTGACAAGGTGAACTATTGGACAGGCGTTCAACGTCCCCTGGTGAAGAAGTTGGTGGAGACCATCGAAGCGAAAGTCAGCGACCTCGGCCTGCGTGCGGACATAAAATGTGAAAGAGAATATTTGACCGAACTTACCGTATATGCGACGGCCCTGGCGATGAACTACATCGCTCGCGGCAAGTTTATTTTGCCCTGATTGTTGCTCAACGAGGAGACGCAGCCAATTTGACTGAGGTTTCATTAGAGGACGGAAAAGCGCCGTTCGCGACTGTTTTGAAAGTGCACGACTTTAGTCGTGCCGCAAATGCAGCCTAACGAATATGGGCTTTAACCCCAGAGGGATGTTTTCTCGCAGCGGCTTTCAATGCAGGCCCTCATCAATGAATGACGTAGAGGCGTTATGGCAAACCTGAAAGTAACGATATTACACGACGTTTGGGAAGAGGGCCCGCCGGAGCCCGAGCCGGAGCCGGTCAAGGCGCCGCGCGGCAAAAATGGCAAACGCGGGAAGAAGAAAAAGGATCCGCTGCATGATCGCGAAGAGATCTTCGAGGCGTTGACCAGGCTCGGGCACGAACCGTCCTATCACGTCCTCGACGGCAAGAACCAATCGTTGCTTGCGCTCGCAAAGTGCGGCGCCGACCTCGTCTTCAATCTCACCGAGGCTTACGCCGGCGTCGATACGATGGACAAGAACATCGCCGCCTACCTGGAACTGCTGCACATTCCGTACACAGGCGGTGGCCCGCAGGCTCTTTATCTCGCCCAGGACAAGTCGCTTGCAAAAAAGATCTTCGACTTTCACAAGATCAAGACCCCGGACTTTGCAACCTCTTATAAAGGCCGCACCGATCACTCCCACGACATCGAGTTTCCGCTGATCGTGAAACCCGTCTCGGAAGACGGATCCATCGGCATTGACAGCGGCTCCGTCGTCGAAAGCGTGAAGGAACTGATGGAGCGCATCCACTACATTCACGAAGAATTCGACAGCCCCGCACTCATTGAGGAGTACATTGAGGGCCGCGAAATCTATGCCTCCGTTCTCGGCAACGATAACGCCGAGGTGCTCCCGCTGATTGAACTGGACCTTTCAAAGCTTCCCAAGGGAACCCCGCGCATCGCCGGCCAGGACGTAAAGTTCGATCACGAGACCGAAGCCTACAAAGTGACGAAATCCGCGCCGGTCGAAGACCTGGACGAGGAGACGACAAAAACGCTCAAAGACACCGCGCTCGCCGCCTATCGCGCCCTCAAGCTGCGTGACTATGGCCGCATCGATATGCGGTTGAACAAGAAGGGCGAGGTGTACGTCATCGAAGCGAACCCAAACCCATGGCTCGCAAGCGCAGCCGAATTCGCGATGTCAGCAAAGAAAGCCGGCTACTCGTACACCGACATGATTGAGAAGATCGTGGAAATGGCCCGCACCCGCTCCATCTAATTCGCCGGAGAAACGATCGGCAGCCTTGTTCGCCGCCTCTCCCCACTCCGGTCTTCAAGGCGACTGACAATTCTTACAGTTCCAACATAGTCAATGATCTGTTTCACTTACCTGCACACGCGCTGCAACTGGGCGAGTGCGAGGGGACGGCTTTATCTGAATACGCCAATAAGACGTCGAAAAGGAGCTGAACATGAAGCAGCTTCTCAAAGAAATCGCGAATAACCCCTTGCTCTGGATGTTGGTATTCGTCCCGGTGGTGTTTGTGGTTCAACGGCTTCAGCCCGAATCGCACACCTTGCTTTTCGTTCTTTCCGTGTTGGCTATTATCCCCCTGGCAGCACTCCTGAGCCTTGCAACCGAATCCGTCGCGGTCCGCACCGGCGATGCAGTCGGTGGTCTGCTGAACGCCACGCTCGGAAACCTGACTGAACTCGTCATCGCCCTCGCCGCATTGCGTTCCGGCCAGTACATGCTGGTCAAGGCTTCCATTGCCGGTACGATTGTCGCCAATACGCTCTTTGTACTCGGAGCATCGTTTCTACTCGGTGGACTCAAACACCATCTCCAGGAGTACAACCGGATCAACGCGCGTTTTCAGGCGGGCCTGCTCTTTCTGGCTACGATAGCGCTTCTGATCCCCTCGGCTGTGGCTCAGGCAGACGCCGGGACGGCGGCAGCGTTCACTCAGAAGTTAAGCGTGTCTCTTGCGGTCCTGCTTCTGATCGCCTATGCGTTGGGCATGGTGTTTTCACTCAAAACCCACCGCGAGTTGTTCGCCGGCGCTGAACATAACGAATCCAACGAAACCCCGCTGCCGATCGGTGTGGCCTTGGGGACCCTGGCCGTGGTCACTTTGCTCGTGGCGCTGGTGAGCGAGGTGTTCGTCGAGTCGGTGCAGCAAGCGGCACTGGCATTCGGGATGACCCCGGCATTTGTGGGGTTTATTGTCGTGGCACTCGTGGGCGGCGCAGCCGAGATGGGCGCAGCGTTCTCTGGCGCACGTAAGAACCGCCTGGACCTGAGCGTCGGGATCGCGTTGGGAAGCGCCTCGCAGATCGCGTTATTTGTCGGCCCTGTGCTCGTGCTTCTCAGTTATTTTCTCGGTCCTACGCCGATGGATTTGCTGTTCTGGCCTGGAGCTGTGATGATGATGCTGATCGCCACGATGGCAGCGGCCTTAGTCACGGGCAGTGGCCGTTCCACCTGGTTTGTTGGGGCGTTCGTGCTGATGGTTTATCTGGTCTTCGCGATGACACTCTATCTCTTGCCGCCTCGCGCAGCATGAGCATCGCACAAGTTAGAAAGCTAATGACTTCACAAAACGGTTTTCGCGGTCGGCACTCTTCGCATTTTGATCAGGCCGAATCAACTTTGAATCACGTGTAAGGCCGGAGTTGTCGCCTCTATAGCAACCGCGATGATAATGCCGCTCAGAATTCAACCCAAGAAAAGCGATGAGCACTTGCAATCATCCGCGACCCTGGCCGGACCGGGCGAATGTCGCCGTATCCAACTGTGGTCGCAGTGATGAAAGACCAATAGAGGCTGTCAAGACGCGACCAGCCCTCTTTTCTTCCCACCATTTGCCCAAGCAGGGCTATGACCGCCGCCAGGAAGACCAGAAGTGGGAGTGTCAACCCGATGCCTATCGCGATTTGCTTGAGAAACGTTGTTGTCAGGCCAGTAAAGAACAAGCGATCACCCCATGTGAAACTACTGGTTGATTGCGTAAATTTCGCAGCGCCCGCAGGTCAGAACAACAGGGTCGGCTGAAGGTGGCGGATCATCGGTCGGGTCAAAGAATCGGGCCGCCACTCCATCATAGGTCGATCTTGAGTACGCCATCGTCCAATGGCGCACCCATTGAGAGAAATGCTTCCGGCTAAATGACCTCACTGAATGCGTTCTGTGAAAAGGCACGACTTTAGTCTTGCCGAACAGTACCAAAAACTCCTGGGCTTTAGCCCCTGAGGGACGGCGAATCATTTATGAGATCGCTTTTAAGCAGTCGATTCGAACTTAGCGCGCCTATTGTCAGTTCCTTACCGCAATCAGGGCACTACGAATTGCGCGGGCAGTGCACGATAGGCCCATGGTCGGACTCGGACAACTCGCACGGGCGAATTCAAGTTCAAACCTAAGTCGGAGCTCGTCGGCCACGCGCAAACTATCAGCGGACTCCTTGAAACAGAGTCCAAACCCAAGCGTAGGACATTCCAATGAATTTACTCACGAATGAACTGCCCGTTGAGCTTCCAGTCTCCCACGACGGGCCGTGTCTCTCGCTCTACCAGCCGACCCACCGGACCCACCCCGATAACCTGCAAGACCCGATTCGCTTTCGAAACCTGGTCAGGACGCTCGAGCGATCACTCACGCAAAAATATCCCAAACCGGAAGTGCGCTTCCTCCTGGAGCCGTATAGCGAGCTGGAGCACCAGGCTGAGTTCTGGAACCATGCGCAGGACGGACTCGCCGTGCTGCGTGCGCCCGATCTTCTTAAGATCTACAAGCTTCAGCGGCCAGTCCCCGAGTTTGCCATTGTGGCCGACAGCTTTCACACCAAGCCTCTGTTGCGCATCATCCAGTCCGCAGACCGCTATCAGGTCCTTGGATTGAGCAGGGGCGCGATCAAACTCTTTGAGGGCAACCGCGACGCTCTCGACGAGATTGATTTGGAGCCCGACGTTCCACGCACCATGACCGAGGCGTTAGGCGAGGAATTGACCGATTCGCATCAGACCGTCCGCTCTGCCGGTCGATCCGGTGCGCCCACGTACCACGGACAGGGCGGAAAGAAAGACGAAGTCGATCTCGATGCCGAACGATACTTCCGTGCCATCGATCGCGCGATTCTGGAGCGCCACTCGCGTCCATCGGGTCTGCCGCTGATGCTGGCAGCATTGCCTGAGCACCACAGCGTCTTCCGCGGGATCAGCCGGAACCCATTTCTCATGGATGAGGGTCTCACAATCCATCCCGACGCAATTTCAATCGATGAACTCCGCCAACGAGCCTGGTCGATCGTTGAGCCGCATTATCTGGCTCGGCTCAGTCAACTAGTCGACGAATTCGGGCAGGCGAGACCCAGAGGACTTGCGGGCGAAGAGGTACCGCAGATCGCCTTCGCCGCGGTCTCCGGGCGCGTCGACAAACTGATGGTGGAAGCCGACCGGGAGATCCCCGGGCACATCGACTCATCGACCGGAAAACTCGAGTTCGGCGACATCAGTCATCCGCACATTGACGACGTGCTCGATGACATGGCGGAATTGGTCAGGAATAAGGGCGGCCAGGTTGTAGTAGTCCCCCAGGAGCGAATGCCAACTGGAACCGGAGCAGCCGCAATATACCGATACTGAGAACGCCAGAATCAGGACAACAAAATCGCCGGGTTTCCCAGGTCTCCTCTGTTGAAGACCTGGGAAACCACGGAATCTGATTAAGAGCAACCTGACGTCGAGCCGCAGCTCATGCAGCGGTAGCAGCTTCCGTTGCGGACCATGATCGCTCCGCACGTGGAGCAGCTTGGCGCATCGCCCATCTCGTACATTCCCCGCATCGCATCCGAAGCGTGGAACAGGCCGCGATCCTGCAGAGCCGGTCCGCTGCTGCTTGAGGTCGCCGACGGCGAACCTGTCGTCTCCTGCGGAATGCTGCCGCCCGGAGCCGATGTGCTGCCCATTCCCGTGTTCAGGCGCTTCGCCACTTCTGCGGCCAGCCGCGAAAGCTGATTGTGGTCTGCCTCTTCGCCCTCGGCCTCCGGCAGAATCGTCGGAGTCTCCGGCAGCGGCAGAGCCTGCGGAGCCAGCCCGGCGAACAGCATCAACTGCTCACCCGAAAGGAACCGCAGATTCAGCCAGCGGAAGATATAGTCCATCAGGCTCTTCGCGTAGCCGATCTGCTCGTTGCCGGTCCAGCCCGAAGGCTCAAACCGCGTGTGCGCGAACTTCTCGCAGAGCACGCGCAGCGGAACACCATGCTGCAGCGCCAGCGAGATTGAGGTCGCAAACGCATCCATCAGGCCGGAGACGGTCGAGCCCTCCTTCGCCATCTTGATGAAGATCTCGCCCGGCTGCCCGGTCGGATACAGACCCACCGTGATGTAGCCTTCGTGACCCGCGATGGAGAACTTGTGCGTCACCGACGCGCGCTCCTCCGGCAGGCGATGGCGCACCGCGCGCGGCGGCGCATTCCGATCCTGCGGCGCCTTTTCTTCCGAGCCGAGCGCAGCGGTCATCTGCGGCACCGTCGTTGCTCGTGCGATCTCGTCCAGCGCCCGCTGGAAGGCATTCGCCGCGACGACCACTGACTTCGCCGTGACTTCGAGCTTCTCGCTGATCTTGGCCTCGAGTGTCTTCAGGTCTGCTTCCGCCGCAGGCTTGCCGGCAGCAAGCTGCGCCATCACGCGCTGGCCTGCCGCATCGAGCGCCGAAGATTCTTTCTTCGTCTCGATGCTGGTATTCAGCGGCTGCACACCCTTCGACCCATCGCGATAGATTGCCACGGCCTTGATGCCTTGACGCCAGCTCTCCGCATAGGCCTCAGCGATATCGTCAACGCTTGCCTCATTCGGCAGGTTCACCGTCTTCGAAATGGCGCCCGAAAGGAATGGCTGCGTGGCGGACATCATCTTGATGTGGCCCATGTAGTGAATCGAGCGTGTACCCTTGGCCGGCTTAAAGCTGCAGTCGAACACCGCCAGGTGCTCAGGCTTGATGCCCGGCGCGCCCTCGATCGTTCCGGTCGCGTCGATGTAGCTGACGATGGCGTCGACCTGGTCGTTGTTGTAGCCCAGCTTGAACAGCGCCGCAGGCACGGTGTTGTTGACGATCTTGATCATGCCGCCGCCAACCAGCTTCTTGTATTTCACCAGCGCCAGATCTGGCTCGATGCCGGTCGTATCGCAATCCATCATGAAGCCGATAGTGCCCGTAGGCGCCAGCACCGTGGTCTGCGAGTTGCGATAGCCGTAGCGCTCGCCATAGACGAGGGCCATGTCCCAGCACTCGCGGCTGCCTTCAATGAGCGCCTCGAGCTGCGGCAGCATGAAGGGCTCGCCGCTGTTGCGCGACTTGCCGATGTTGTTCACCTCGGCGCGGTGCATCCGGATCACGTTGAGGAACGGCTCACGGTTCACATAGAAGCCGGGGCAGGCTCCGCCCTGGCGCTCCACGCTCGCGGTCAACGGAGTGGCCGATGCCAGCGACGGGCAATTCGCCGCCAGCACTGCCGACTGAAAGTAAGCCTGTCCGCACATAATCGCCGTCAGCGCCGCGGCCAGGTCACGCCCGGTCGCCGAGTCGTACGGGATGCCAAACGACATCAGCAAAGCGCCCAGGTTCGCGTAGCCGAGTCCGAGCGGCCGATAGTCATGCGAGTTCCGCGATATCTTCTCCGTCGGATAACCGGAGTTGTCGACCAGGATCTCCATCGCCGTAATCACGACAGAAATCGCGTGCCGGTACTCCGGAATATTGAACACGCCATTTGGAGTCACGAACTTCATCAGGTTGAAGCTCGCCAGGTTGCACGCCGAGTTGTCGAGGAACATGTACTCCGAGCAGGGATTCGACGCATTGATGCGCGCCGAGTTTTTGCTCGTGTGCCACTTGTTGATCGTGGAGTCGAACTGCAGACCGGGATCGCCGCACTCCCAGGTTGCCTTGGCGATCTTATGCATGATCTCGCGCGCCTTGAAGACCTGAACTGGCTTGCCTTCCTTCACGGTCTTTGTCCAGTACTCGCCGTCGCTCTCGTACGCGTGCATGAAGTCGTCGGTTACGCGAACCGAGTTGTTCGCGTTCTGGAAGAAGATCGACGAGAAGGCTTCAGAGTCGGGACCCGATCCGTCATAGCCATTCCGGATCAATGTGTGCGCCTTCGCTTCCTCCTTTGCCTTGCACTCGATGAAGTCGATGATGTCAGGGTGCTCGGCGTTCAGGATGGCCATCTTGGCCGCGCGGCGCGTCTTTCCGCCGCTCTTGATGACGCCGGCAAACGCGTCGAGGCCACGCATGAAGCTCAACGGTCCGCTGGCTGTTCCACCGCCGGTCACGCCTTCGTGGCTCGAGCGCAGCGAGCTGAAGTTGGTTCCGGTTCCCGAGCCGTACTTGAACAGCAGCGCCTCGGTCCGCGCCAGGTCCATGATGCCTTCCATCGAGTCGTCGACGGAGTTGATGAAGCAGGCCGAGCACTGCGGATTCTTGTAGCCGGTCGCCGCGTGAACCACGCCGCCTGTCGCTGGATCCCAGTGCCAGTTCGCGCCCGCCGCATCCGGCTCCAGCCGGTCGCAACCCACGTTGAACCACACAGGCGAGTTGAACGCCACCTTCTGGGTCAGCAGCATATGCGCCAGCTCATCGTGGAAGATGGCGGCGTCGTTGTCGCTGGCGAAGTAGCCGCCGGCAATGCCCCAGTCCCGAACCGTCTCGGCCACGCGGGAAACGAGCTGGCGAACGCCCGTTTCGCGCTCCGGCGAGCCCAGCGAGCCGTGCAGATACTTCGAAGCCACAATGTTGGTTGCGGTCATCGACCAGTCAACTGGTATCTCGACATCCTTCTGCTCAAAAATCGTGTTGCCCCGGCTGTCCGCAATCAGGGCCGTACGGCGCTCCCACTGGACGTCGTCATACGGGGACACGCCCTCCTTTGAAAAACGGCGCGAAAAAGTCAGGCCACCCTGGCTATTGGGAACATGCAGGGCCGCAGCGGTTGTTTGAAGATTGGCCTCGTTCATCGATTCCTCTCCATCGGCAATTTCTTTGATGAATACCTGTCCCTTGGCGTAACGCAGCCTTGGATGGGGGCGGGTAAAGTCTTGCAGCGAACGGAAAAACGGGGGGCTTTTTCTGTACCGCGGGTTTTTTCGTTATATGCGGTCTGCAATCGGCCTGAGAAGTTACAGCCTGATTACAGCCGCAGATGCAAAAATAGCGCTGTCTATGGGGCCTGTCAACCCAAAACCACAACATCTAGTATTTAGATGTCATTTTGGGAATCTAGGTCCCAAATACGGCCATTCGGCCTGTGGAAACCGCAAAAGCCCTTGTAAATCGTGGGTTTTCGACGAACGGATTGCCCCAAATACAGTGCAGATGCGGGCCTGAGGTTTGTCTGTCTGCTGCATACAAGCGTATTGCGCCGTTCTGGATCCGTACAAGGCGCAAAACGAGTGCATTTCGGAGCATTTTGCTGTGCGAAATCGCGCGAAATGTGGAGAATCCGGGCATTACCTTCGAGCAACATCGGTTCTGCGGACGGATGGACTCAGAACAACGAACTTAAGGTTGAGGCTATAAGGCCATGGATCAGTCCAGTGTTGTTGCTGCTCTTCGGATTGGCTATGGGTACAGGCCAGAAGACCTCAATCCCAACTTTCGTGATCCAGCGGCCTACCATCATCGCCTTCTTTCCCCCGGTTACCGAGGCGGAAACCCCGGCACGAACGAAGCCCTGAGTGATTTCCAGTTTTACGCGTCTCAGGTCGCCTCTCCTCTGAAGCAGGCAGGGATCGACTTCGAGGTTGCAAGTGCAACCGAATTCAAGGTGAACAACAGCGGAGCCTTTCACGACTTTAGAACCGGAAAAGTGCGCGTTCGATACTACTTCTTCGCGCCGGGAAAAGAGCCCCATGTGGAACAGGGGGTTATGACAGACCTCGATCTCCTTGACGTCGCCCGGGAGCAGTTCCAGTTACGGCCCATGATGCCGACGGTTCTGGGCCGCCTTCCTGTTAGCGTGATTACATGCTTGACATCACTTCTCTTTCCAACTGGCAGCCTCGTGTGCTTCCCTCGCCTCAGCTCCTCGCTGGACGGTACGTAGCCCTCGAACCTCTGAACGCTTCCAGGCACTCTGCCGCCCTCTGGGGCGCGGTTCAGGGCCACGACGGGGTCTGGACCTATCTCGCGGATGGTCCGTATGCCAGCGAGGCAGATCTCGAGGGCGCGCTCGAACAAAAGCAGGGTGGGACTGCAGCCGTGTTTCTGGCGATCGTGCCCACAGCGGGCGGGAAGGGTCCTGATCCGTACGGCGCTCAGGGATACGCCAGCTACATGCGCATGGACCCGACGAACGGCGTCATCGAGGTCGGCAACATCCTGCTCGCACCTGCGCTCCAACGCACCACCGCGGCAACCGAAGCCATGTACCTGATGGCCCGCCACATCTTCGAGGACCTCGGCTACCGCCGCTACGAGTGGAAGTGCAACGCAAAGAATGAGCCCTCGCGGCGCGCCGCACTGCGCTACGGATTTACATTCGAAGGCATCTTCCGTCAGCACATGATTGTGAAGGGCCAAAACCGCGACACCGCATGGTTCTCCATGCTCGACTCGGAATGGCCCGCCCGCAAAGCAGCCTTCGAAGCCTGGCTCGATCCTGCGAACTTTGACGCTGACGGTAGGCAGAGGCTAGCCTTGCGTTGCCGTCCTTGAAGGGGCAGGACTTGAGTCGTGCCGAAGAGGTTACCAATGAGACACGGCTTTAGCCGCTGAGGGATCGCTCAACTGCGTCTGCAAGCGCCTCGGCTTTCTTCAGTGCCATTTCGTCAATATAGGCGTGAAGCCGTTCGAAGCTCCCTTCGTCTGCGTCCCCGCTGCTGTCGCCCGCGACAAGCATCCTACGCAGCAATGCCGGTCTCATCCTGCTTTCTCATCGCATTTGAGAACTGCGGTTCGGATCGCACGACTTTGCAAAAGGCCCGCGCAAGCGCGGGCCTTTTTACTGACGACTGACAACAACTGTTCGCGATCAGTTGCTTACCTTTTCCCGCTCCTCGACCTCGACGCCGGCCCGGCTGCCGCTTTCGGGCTCCGATTCAATCCTCATGCCGTAGAACGATTTCCGCACGAAGAACATCGACACCAGGAAGAAGACAACCGCCAGCGCAAGTGCGAGCCCCGAGTTGTCCCTGTGGAGCGTCACCGCAAGTTCGACAGCAAGTAATCCAAACAAGGTCGTGAACTTAATAACCGGGTTCATTGCCACCGATGAGGTGTCTTTGAATGGGTCGCCCACGGTGTCTCCAACGACGGTTGCGTCGTGCAGAGGCGTCCCCTTCTGTTTCAGATCGACCTCGACAACCTTCTTCGCATTGTCCCAGGCGCCGCCGGCATTGGCCATGAAGATGGCCTGGTACAGGCCGAAGACCGCAATCGAGATCAGATAGCCGATAAAGAAGAACGGCTCAAAGAACGCGAACGCCAGTGTAGCGAAGAAGACGCCAAGGAAGATATTGAACATCCCCTTCTGCGCGTACAGCGTGCAGATTTCGACCACCTTCTTGCTGTCAGTGACCGAAGCCTTCTCCACGCCTTCCAGCTTGATGTTCTTCTTGATGAACTCGACAGCACGGTAAGCGCCGGTCGAGACAGCCTGGGTGGATGCGCCGGTGAACCAGTAGATCATTGCCCCGCCCGTGATCAACCCGAGCATGAAGGGCGCGTGCAGCAGGGACAGATTCTGCACGTTATGGGTCAATCCGCTGGTCAGGGCCATGATGATCGAGAAGATCATCGTGGTTGCTCCGACCACGGCTGTGCCGATCAGCACCGGTTTCGCTGTGGCCTTGAAGGTGTTGCCTGCGCCGTCGTTGGCCTCCAGCCAGTGCTTGGCGGCTTCGAAGTTCACGTCAAAGCCATAATCCTTCTTCAACTCGGCTTCGATGCCGGGCTCGTTTTCGATGAGCGACAGTTCGTACACGGACTGAGCGTTATCGGTTACCGGCCCGTAGGAGTCCACGGCGATCGTAACCGGGCCCATGCCCAGGAAGCCGAAGGCTACTAGTCCGAACGCGAAGACGGCCGGAGCCAGCATCAAGCCCTCCGGATTCTGTGGCAGAGCCGGAATGCCGGTCGAGAAGTAGTAGCCCGCACCCATCAGGGCAACCATGCAGAGTCCCAGCCAGTAGCCGGAGAAGTTGCCCGCCACAAATCCTGACAGGATTCCGAGCGATGCTCCGCCTTCCTTCGCTGACGTGACGACTTCCTGCACGTGCGCCGAGTTGGTTGAAGTGAAGACCTTGACGAATTCGGGAATCAGCGCGCCCGCAAGGGTTCCGCAGGAGATGATGGACGCCAGCTTCCACCAGATGCTTCCGTCGCCCATGTCGTGGATCAGCAGGTAGCTGACGATGTAGGTGAGCGCAATGGAAATGATCGACGTGATCCACACCAGTGAGGTCAGCGGCGCCTCAAAGTCCATTTCGTCGGCATTCTGATACCTCGCCTTGGCGATGGCACCATTCAGGAAGTAGGCGCCGGCGCTCGACAGCAGCATGGCCACGCGCATGACGAAGATCCATACCAGCAACTGCACCTGCGTCTTGGGATCGTGAACCGCCAGCAGAATGAAAGTAATCAGGGCCACGCCCGTAACGCCGTACGTCTCAAAGCCATCGGCGCTCGGTCCGACAGAATCGCCCGCGTTGTCGCCCGTGCAGTCAGCGATCACGCCGGGGTTGCGCGCATCGTCTTCCTTGATCTTGAAGACGATCTTCATCAGGTCGGAGCCGATATCGGCGATCTTGGTGAAGATGCCGCCCGCGATACGCAGGGCTGCGGCGCCGAGCGACTCGCCGATCGCAAAGCCAATGAAACAGGGGCCCGCGTAGTTGCTGGGTACGAACAGAAGAATAAACAGCATGATGAGTAGTTCGACCGAAATGAGCGCCATGCCGATGCTCATGCCCGCCTTCAGAGGAATCGCATAGCACGGGTAGGGCTTGCCCTTCAGTCCCGCAAATGCCGTCCGCGAGTTGGCAAATGTATTGACGCGAATTCCGAACCATGCCACCCCGTAGCTGCCCGCGATGCCGACTAGGCTGAACAACAAAATAATCGGCAGGGTAACCGCGACATTTCCTACCGGCGCCAGAACGCCGAAGTAGAGCGCGATGATGACGGCGATGAATGCCCAGAGCAGAACGATGAACTTCCCTTGCGTGAACAGGTAGGTCTTGCAGGTCTCATAAATCAGTTCGGAGATGTCGCGCATCGTGCGATGAACCGGCAGGTTCTTCAACTGCACGTAAATCGCCAGGCCGAACAGCAGACCGCCAACGCAGAAGAGCAATCCGATCATCAGCAGGTTATGTCCGGTCATACCGAGAAAACTCACGCTCGACAGATCCGGCAGCACCAGGCTGGCTTCTCCTCCGCCCGACTGCTCCGTCTGCGCGCAAGCAAAGGTAGGCAGAAGCAGACCCGAGAGGAGCGCAACAGTCTTATACCACCGCTTGAGGAATGTCTGGGTTCCCACCCTGATGGCGTAGATCCACTGCATGCCGGGTGCGATCACCTGGCCCGCCAAGAACACCGCTACGATGAGCGACAACACGCTCACGCCGAGAGAAAAGTTCACCCATCCGAAAACCGTCACAT
>Ga0126381_100004375_pt1 | contig 15377 bp, 13 predicted proteins | sample PanSoiMetPlot_28_FD_96465 | JGI IMG/M metagenome (GOLD analysis project Ga0126381, IMG submission 96465) | Tropical forest soil microbial communities from Panama - MetaG Plot_28 | ecosystem: Environmental > Terrestrial > Soil > Tropical forest > Bulk soil | place: Panama | collected 2016-02-17 | reverse complement strand
GGGCAGCAAGACACGCGTGTCGCTGCCGCTCGAGTTCTGCGTCAAGGACAACGGGCCGGGCGTGCCTGACGACCTGATGCCGCATCTGTTCGATCCGTTCGTGACCACCAAGCCGACTGGATCAGGGCTCGGCCTCGCGCTGGTTGCCAAGATCGTGGGTGATCACGGCGGCATCATTGAATGTGAATCGCAACCAAGACGGACCATTTTTCGTGTTCTGATGCCCATGTTTCTGGGTGACGTCGCCGAGCCGGGCAGCGCTGCCTAGAGAGGAAGGAAATGCCAACGGGAAGCATCTTGGTCGCCGACGACGACGCGGCCATTCGGACGGTGATCAATCAGGCGCTGTCGCGGGCCGGCTATGAAGTGCGCTCGACCAGCAACGCAGCCACGCTGTGGCGCTGGATCGGGCAGGGCGATGGCGACCTCGTCATCACCGACGTGGTGATGCCGGACGAGAATGCGTTCGACCTCCTGCCGCGCATCAAGAAGCTGCGGCCGGACCTGCCCGTCATCGTCATGAGCGCGCAGAACACGTTCATGACCGCGATCCGCGCCTCCGAGCGCGGCGCCTACGAATATCTGCCGAAACCCTTCGATCTCAAGGAGCTGATCGCGATCGTGGGCCGCGCGCTGGCGGAGCCGAAGGAACGCCAGCTCGCGCCGGTCAAGCACGAGGATTTCGACTCGATCCCACTGGTCGGCCGCTCGCCCGCAATGCAGGAAATCTACCGGGTGCTGGCGCGCCTGATGCAGACCGATCTCACGGTGATGATCTCGGGCGAATCCGGCACCGGCAAGGAGCTCGTCGCGCGCGCACTGCATGACTACGGCAAGCGCCGCAATGGCCCGTTCGTGGCGATCAACATGGCGGCGATCCCACGCGACCTCATCGAGTCGGATTTGTTCGGCCACGAGAAGGGGGCCTTCACGGGCGCCAATACCCGCAGCGCCGGGCGTTTCGAGCAGGCCGAAGGCGGCACGCTTTTCCTCGACGAGATCGGCGACATGCCGATGGACGCACAGACCCGCCTCCTGCGCGTCCTGCAGCAGGGCGAGTACACCACCGTCGGCGGCCGCACCCCGATCAAGACCGACGTGCGCATCATAGCGGCCTCCAACAAGGACCTGCGCATCCTGATCCAGCAGGGCCTCTTCCGCGAGGATCTGTTCTTCCGCCTCAACGTGGTGCCGCTGCGCCTGCCGCCGCTGCGCGAGCGCATCGAGGATGTGCCCGACCTGATCCGGCATTTCTTCTCCCTGGCCGAGCGCGAGGGGCTGCCGCCCAAGCAGCTCGACCAGGCCGCGCTCGACCGCCTCAAGCGCCACCGGTGGCCCGGCAACGTTCGTGAGCTCGAAAATCTGGCCCGCCGCCTTGCCGCCCTCTATCCCCAGGAGACCATCACGGCCTCGGTGATGGATGCCGAGCTCGCGCAGCCCGCCATGATTCCCGCCGCCGAGGAGCCGCGCACCGAGGAGGGGCTCTCGGCCGCCGTCGAGCGCCATCTCGCGGCATATTTCGCCGGCTTCGGCGACACCCTGCCGCCCCCCGGCCTCTATCACCGCATTCTGCGCGAGATCGAGCACCCGCTGCTGACGGTCACCTTGGCGGCCACCCGCGGCAACCAGATCCGGGCCGCCGACCTGCTCGGGGTCAATCGCAATACGCTGCGCAAGAAGATCCGCGACTTGGACATTCAGGTTTTCCGCAGTGGCAGCTGACGGCTCTCCGCACCCCGGCGTGCGGAACCCACCTCAAGGCCAGGGGGCACAGGGGGGATCTGTCGCCTGCATAGCAGGCGCCCCGGAAATGTCGCAATTCGGCAACAACGTTGCAGAAAAGCATCACCACCCGCTGGGCGGCAAAGCAGTAGCCATTACGCATAGTTATTGGCAGAACGGGGCATGACGACCGCTGGCCAAGCCGCGACCGCTGAGATTGTGACCGTCGCCGCCGCGGCGCCGGGCTCGTTGATGCGCTTCATCGGCCTGGGCGCGGTCGGGCTGGCGCTGCTCTCGGCGCTGGCGACCTTCCTGGTGCTCGCCGACCTGACCCCGATCCCGGAAACCAACGAGGTCGTTGTCACCCTTCTGCTGGTCAATGCTATTACGGTCGCCTTCCTGGTCGCCGTCAGCGCCCGCGAGGTGTGGGGGATCGTGCAGGCGCGGCGGCGGGGGCGGGCGGCCTCGCGGCTGCATGTGCGGATCGTCGGCCTGTTTTCGGTCATCGCGGCGGCGCCCGCGATCCTGGTGGCGGTGGTGGCGAGCGTCACCCTCGACCGTGGGCTCGACAAGCTCTTCTCCCGGCAGACGCAGTCGCTAATCCAGAATTCGCTCATCGTCGCCGACGCCTATGTGCGCGAGCACGCCCAGTTCCTGCGAGCCGACTGCATCACCACCGCCATCGAGGTCGCGCGCGCCAGGACTCTGTTCGACCAGAACCGCGAGCAGTTCCGCCAGTACCTGACCGCGCAGTCGAACATTCGCGGGCTCCCGGCAGTGATGATGATCGACGGCGATTCCAACGTGATCGAGCAGGCCGAGGTCAAGGTCAGCCAGACTTTCGTCAAGCCGTCGCGCGAGGTGCTCGCCGCCAGCAACGAGACCGATCCGCAGATCGCACTCTTCCTCGACAACAACTACGTGGCCGCGATCATCAAGCTGCAGAGCTACACCAACACCTATCTCTACGTGGCGCGCGTGCTCGACCCGCAGGTGGTGGCGCAGCTGCGCGCGACGCAGGCCGGTATCACGCAATATGCCGCGCTCGAATCGCAGCGCCTCGGCATCCAGATCGCCTTCGCCTTGATGTACACCGTCATCGCGCTGATCGTGCTCCTCTCAGCGGTGTGGATCGGGCTCAACTTTGCGAATTACCTCGTGGCGCCGATCCGCCGGCTGATCGATGCGGCGCAGATCGTCTCGACCGGTAATCTTTTCGTGCAGGTGCCGACTCGCGTAGGCGAGGGCGACCTCGGCCATCTCGGCGAGACCTTCAACCGGATGACGCGGGAGCTGCGCACCCAGCACGAGGATATCGTGCGCGCCCGCGATTTGATCGATAGCCGCCGCCGCTTCACCGAGGCGGTGCTGGCCGGCGCCAGCGCCGGCGTCATCGGCGTCGATGCGGACAATCGCATCAGCATCCTCAACCGCTCCGCCGAGCGGCTCATCGGCCATTCCCAGAACGAGGCGCTCGGGCGGCCACTCAAGGACGTCGCGCCCGAGCTCATCGAGCTTCTCGCCAGCGCCCGCTCCGGACGGCAGCGCCTGGAGCAAGGCCAGGTGACCATCAACCGCAGCGGGCGCGACCGCATTCTCTCGGTGCGCGTCACCGAGGAGCAGTCGGGCGCGGCCGAGCACGGCTATGTCATTACGCTGGACGACATCACCGACCTCGTGGCCGCCCAGCGCACTTCGGCCTGGGCCGACGTCGCCCGTCGCATCGCCCACGAGATCAAGAACCCGCTCACCCCGATCCAGCTTTCCGCCGAACGGCTGCGCCGCAAGTACGGGCCCGTCATCCGCGACGAGGCGGACATTTTCCGGCAGTGCACGGACACGATCGTGCGCCAGGTCGACGACATCAAGCGCATGGTCGACGAGTTCTCCCGCTTCGCCCGCATGCCGAAGCCGGTGATGGCGGCCGATGACGTGGCCGACGCGGTGCGCCAGGTCGTCTTCCTGCTGCGGGTCGGCCACCCCGATATCGATATCGAGGTCGAGATCGCCGAGGACCCGATGCCGGCGCGCTTCGACCGGCGCCTCATCTCGCAGGCGCTGACCAACATCATCAAGAACGCTGCCGAAGCTATTGCGGCCGTGCCGGTTACCGAGCTCGGCCGCGGCAGGATCAATGTCATCGCGTTCCGTGAGCACGGCGACATCATCATCGATGTTGTGGACAACGGCATCGGCCTGCCGAAAGAAAACCGCAGTCGTTTGCTCGAACCCTATGTCACCACCCGCGAGAAGGGTACGGGGCTCGGCCTCGCCATCGTCGGCCGCATCCTGGAGGACCACGGCGGGCGGATCGAGCTCGGCGATGCCGCCACCAAGATTGCAGGCCAGCGCGGTGCCTGGATGCGGCTACGCTTTGCGGCGGAGCCGGTATCTGGCGGCGCCCCGGCAACCGATGAACCCACAACCAGGCAGGCTGCGATAAACGCATAGTCATGGCGCCAGACATCCTCATCGTTGACGACGAGGCGGATATCCGCGAGCTCGTCTCCGGCATCCTTCAGGATGAGGGCTATCTCACGCGCAGCGCACGCGACAGCGATGATGCGCTCGCGGCCATTTCGGCGCGCCGGCCAAACCTGGTTTTCCTCGACATCTGGCTGCAGGGGAGCCGCCTCGACGGCTTGCAAGTGCTCGACGCCGTCAAGCGCGAGCACCCGGAGGTGCCGGTGGTGATGATCTCCGGCCACGGTAATATCGAGACCGCGGTGGCCGCCATCAAGCGCGGCGCCTATGACTTCATCGAGAAGCCGTTCAAGGCCGACCGCCTGGTGCTGGTTGCCGACCGGGCACTCGAGACCTCCCGCCTCAAGCGCGAGGTCAAGGCGCTCAAGCAGCTGACACCCTCGACGCTGGTCGGCCACTCGCCCACCATTAACCAGCTGCGCCAGACCGTCGACAAGGTGGCGCCGACCAACAGCCGTGTGCTGATCGTCGGCCCGCCCGGCGCCGGCAAGGAGCTCACCGCCCGCGCCATCCACGCCCAATCGCAGCGCGCCGAGGGGCCGTTCGTGGTCATCAATGCGGCCGCCATGACGCCCGAGCGTATGGAGATCGAGCTGTTCGGCGTCGAGCAGTCGGACAGCACCCGCGAGCGCAAGGTCGGGGCGCTCGAGGAAGCGCATGGCGGCACGCTGTTCATCGACGAGATCGCCGACATGCCGCGCGAGACGCAGAACAAGATCTTGCGCGTCCTCGTCGACCAGACCTTCCAGCGCGTCGGTGGCAACAACAAGGTAACGGTCGATGTGCGGATCATCTCCTCGACGGGCCGCAACGTCGAGGCCGAGATCGCGGCCGGACGCTTCCGCGACGACCTTTACCACCGGCTGTCGGTGGTGCCGATCCGGGTGCCGCCGCTCGCCGAGCGGCGCGAGGACATCGCCGACCTCGTCCTCTACTTCATGGAGCAGATCTCGCAGACGAGCGGGCTCGCCAAGCGGATCATTGGCGAGGATGCGCTGGCGGTATTGCAGTCGCACGACTGGCCCGGCAACGTGCGCCAGCTGCGCAACAATGTGGAGCGGCTGATGATCCTGGCGAGCGGCGACGCCGACCAGGTGATCACCGCCAGCATGCTGCCGCAGGACGTCGGCTCGATGGTGCCAAGCATGCCCAACGGCAATGGCGGCGAGCACCTGATGGGCCTGCCGCTGCGCGAGGCGCGCGAAGTCTTCGAGCGCGAATACCTAGTGGCGCAGATCAGCCGCTTCGGTGGCAACATTTCGCGCACGGCCGAGTTCGTCGGCATGGAGCGCTCGGCCTTGCATCGCAAGCTCAAGGCGCTAGGAATCGACTGAGGATCGCATCAGGGGCGAGCGATGAGGCGCGCAGAGAGGGCAGGCTGCGCCGGCGGCCGCGGGCTGGCATTGCCCGCACCCGGCATCGTGCCGAGGGTCGCTGCAGCGCTCGCGATGGTGCTGTGGCCGGTTCATCGCCTTGCGGCGCAAACCTCCGAGGAGGTGAGGGCGGCCGCGGATCGCTCCATCCGCCGCCTCGGTCTGCAGACCGAGTTTCCGCGCAGCCCGGAGCCGTTCAATTTTCATCTCGACCTGCCGCCCTGGACGCCCTGGGCGGTGATCGCACTTGCGGTCGCGATCTTGCTCTATACGTTTCGCGATCAGATCATGGCCTTGCTCACCGGTAGCACGCAGACGTTGGCAGAGCAGGGGGGTGAAATCAGCGCGCCCACCCCCGGCAACGAGGCTTTTGTGCTGGAGGCCGCCGATGAGCTTGCCGCCGCCGGCCGCTTTGTCGAGGCCATGCATGTCCTGTTGCTGCAGGGCCTGGGATATGTGCGCCAGCGTCTGAACCAGCAGCTCTCGGATTCGCTGACCAGCCGCGAGATTTTGTACAGCACGAATCTCCCCGCGGCCGCACGTGCCCCGCTGCGCGACGTGATCGCGCGCGTGGAATTGACCTATTTCGGCAAGCGCCCCGCCGCGCTTGCCGATTACACCGCCTGCCGTGAGAGCTTCCACGCGCTGGCGCTGGCGCTGCACAGGAGCGCGGCATGAGCGAGCCCGTCTTCTCCCGCCGTCTCCTCATCGCCTGGATCGTTGGCGCGGTCGCGGTGTTTGCGGTGTCGCTCTACTTCATGGGCGGCGGCGAGCTCGGCGATGCGGACGTGGCCGGGCCGAACTCCTACTCACCCTCCGCCATCGGGCATGAGGGCATTGCCGACGTGCTGCAGCAGCTCGGCTTCAAGGTGGTGAAGAGCCGCTCGAGCTCCCTCGACAAGCTGTCGGAAGAGAGCGTGCTGGTCATTGCCGAGCCGCAGCGCACCCCGCAGACGGAGGAGTCGATGCGCACGCTGCTCGAGGCCGACACCATCCTGTTGGTCCTGCCGAAATGGATCGGGTTGCCGAGCGAGCAGCATATCGGCTGGGTGCGTGGGGTCGGCGAAGGCCCGACGGCCGTGGCGCAGTGGGCGCTCGGCCTCGTCGCGCCAGGCGGCGAGATCGTGCGGGAGCGGGGCACCGTCCAATGGACCACCAATACGCTGAATATTACGCCCACTCCCGATACACCGATCCAGCTGGTGAAAAGCAACCGCCTGCGTCCGATCGTCGGTGCGGAACAAGGCATGCTGGTGGGCGAGCTCGTCCGGCGCGACCAGACGATATGGGTGCTTGCCGACCCCGATATCATCTCCAACCACGGCCTGCCCCGGGAGGGCAACGCCGCGCTCGCGGTCGCCCTGATCAAGGCGCTGCGCGGCGACGACGGCAGCATCGTCTTCGACGAGACCGTGCATGGCCTGGTGGTGCGCACCACCAGCCCGTTTCTGCTCCTCTTCCGCTTCCCCTTCGTGGTCGCGACCCTGCAGGGGCTGATGGCGATCGCGCTGCTCTTATGGGCGACGCTCGGACGGTTCGGAGCGCCGCAGACGGCGCCGCCGGCGCTCCGCACCGGGCGCGAGGGCCTGCTGATGAACATGGCCAAGCTGGTCGAGTTCACCGGTCATCAGGACGTGATGGTCAAGCGCTACGTCCAGGAAACCGTGCGCGACGCCGCCACCCAGCTCCATGCTCCGCGCGAGCTTTCCGGTGCTGCCCTGATCAGCTGGCTGCAGCGGGTTGGGCTCGCGCGCGGTGTCGAGATCGACTGCGACGCAGTGCTGCGCGAAGCCGCGGATGGGGCGGTGCCGCGCCGGCGCAATCCCGCAACCCTCGTGCGCCTCGCGCGCGCCATTCACCAATGGAAGGGAGAGATCGTCGATGGACGTCCAAAGCATCCACACGATCACTGAGGCCGTCCGCGGCGAGGTCCGCAAGGCCGTCGTCGGCCAGGATGCGGTGATCGATCTCATGCTGACGAGCCTCATGGTCGGCGGTCACATCCTGCTCGAAGGGGTGCCGGGAACGGCGAAGACGCTGCTGACGCGAGCTTTCGCGGCCGGGCTCTCGCTGCAGTTCGGCCGCATCCAGTTCACTCCGGATCTGATGCCCGGCGACGTGCTGGGCACCAACCTGTTCAACTTCCAGACCAACAGCTTCATCCTCACCAAAGGCCCGATCTTCACCCAGTTGCTCTTGGCCGACGAGATCAACCGCACGCCGCCCAAGACCCAGGCGGCCTTGCTGCAGGCCATGAACGAGCGCCTCGTCACCATCGACGGCAAGGACTACGCGCTCGGCGACGACTTCATGGTGGTGGCAACTCAGAACCCGATCGAGCAGCAGGGCACCTATCCGCTGCCCGAGGCGCAGCTCGACCGGTTCCTGTTCAAGATCATCATCGATCATCCGAGCCGCGACGAGGAGCGCGAGATCGTGCGCCGCCACGGCCATCGCTCGGCAATGCCGCGGGTCGAGGAGTTCGGCCTCAGCGCTGTCGCCGCCAGCCATACACTCGCGAAAGTGCGCGACGCGGTGACCCACATCGGCCTGTCCGATCCGTTGGTTGATTATATCGTCGACGTGATCCGCGCTACCCGCGAGCATTCCTCGCTCGAGGTCGGCGCCTCGACCCGCGCCGCCAACATGCTGGCCGCCGCCGCGCGCGCGTTCGCGGTGCTCTCCGGCCGCGATTTCGTGATCCCGGACGACATCAAGTTCCTCGCACTGCCGGTGCTGCGCCACCGCCTCACGCTCTCGCCCAGCGCCGAGATTGAGGGCCTCACCGCCGACCGCATCCTGCGCGAGGTGCTCGACCAGACCCCGGCGCCGCGATGATCCGCCCTACCGCCCGCATGGTGCTGATCTTCGTTGGCGGCATCCCGCTGGCATTGTTCGTGGTGATCTACGATCCGGCCTATTGGCCTTTGTCGTTCAACTATGCGGTCCTCGTCGTGCTGGCTGCGGCGAGCGACTTCCTGCTGGCGCTGCAGCCGCGGGCACTGCTGGTGCGGATCGCCACGCCCGATCGCATCGCCATCGGCGAGCGCGGCGTCGTCACCGCAACATTGGCCGCGCCCGGCTATCGCCGCGAGGTGCGCTTCGAGCTCATTGCCGAGCAGATCGGGGAGGCCGAGCCGGCCGAGATCGTCGCCGGCGCGCTCTCGCCAGGGGAGGAGGCGCGGATCGAGCTGCCGGTCGTCCCCACGCGGCGCGGACGCGTCAAGGTCGAGCGCGTCTGGCTGCGCTGGCGCTCCCCACTGTCGCTCGTCCAGTTCACCAGGCTCGTCGGCGTCGAACGCGCGATTGACGTGGTGCCCAATGTGCGTGGGGTGCACGGTACCGCGCTGCAGTTCTTCGTGCAGGAGACGATCTACGGCATCAAGACGCAGCAGCAGAAAGGCGAGGGCGCCGAGTTCGAGTCGCTGCGCGAATACATGCCCGGCCTCGACAGCCGCTTCATCGACTGGAAGCATTCGGCGCGCCACCGCAAACTCGTGTGCAAGGAGTTCCGGATCGAGCGCAATCATCAGGTGGTCATGGCCTTCGACACCGGCCATCTGATGCTGGAGCCGGTCGAAGGGCTCACGCGCCTTGACCACGCCATCAATGCGGCGCTGGTGCTCGGCTGGATCTCGCTGCAGGGCGGCGATCTGGTCGGCACCTACGGCTTCGATGCGGTGGTGCGGCAATATCTCGGGCCGCAGCGGGGCGTGTCGAGCTTTCCGCGCATCCAGCGCGCAACCGCCGAGCTCGCCTATCAGCATCAGGAGACCAATTTCACGCTCGGCCTAGCCGAGCTCAACGCCCGCCTCAAGCGGCGCGCGCTCGTAATCCTGTTCACCGATTTCGTCGACACCATCACGGCCGAGCTTCTGGTCGAGAGCATGCAGCGCGTCGCCAATCGCCATCTCGTCGTGTTCGTGACGCAGCGCGGCTCGGTCCTGCAGCGCGCGGTCGATGCGACCCCCAACCAGTTCGTCGACGTCGCCAAGGCGGTGATCGCCCAGGATTTCTTGCGCGATCGCAGCATCGTGTTCGAGCGGCTGCAACGGCTCGGCATCCACTGCCTCGACGTGCCGAGCCGCGGCCTCTCGGTTGCGCTCATCAATCGCTATCTCCTGATCAAGCAGCGTGGGCTGATATGACCGCGATGGCACCACCCGATCTCGACGCCCCGCTCGCCAGCATCCCCGGCAAGCCCAAGCTCGTCCTCAAGAGCAACGAGTTTCGCAAGGGGAGGGAAGCGGGCTGGCGCGAGCTCGAGACCCTGGTGGCGCACGTGGAGCGGCGCGGCGTGCGGCGGCTGTCGCTCTACGAGCTGCAGCGCTTGCCAATCCTCTACCGCGCGGCCATTTCCTCGCTCTCGGTCGCGCGCACCATCGCGCTCGACCGCAATCTCCTGCTTTACCTAGAGAACCTGGCGCTGCGCGCTTACCTCGTGGTCTACGGCCCGCGCATCAGCGTGCGCGAGGGCGTGCGCGCGTTCTTCGCCCACGACCTTCCGGCGGCGGTGCGGGTGGCGCGTTGGCACATCGTGCTCGCCACGCTCGCTTTGCTGGTCGGGGTCGCGGCCGGCTTCATGCTGACATTGCAGGACGAAGCCTGGTTCTCGTCCTTCGTTCCGACGGGACTCGCCGGCGACCGTGGGCCGGCGAGCACGCGGGCCGACCTCCATGACGATGTCATCTTCGCGCCGCCGCCGAGCGCCGTCGAAGCGTTCGGCCTGTTTGCCAACTTCCTGTTCAGCCACAACACGCTGGTCGGCCTCATGACGTTCGGGCTTGGGCTTGCCGCCGGCGTGCCGACCATCATGCTCAACGTCTATCAGGGCCTCGTGCTCGGCGCCTTCCTGGCCCTGCATTACAACCGCGACCTGACCGTGGATTTCCTCGGCTGGGTGTCGATCCACGGGACGACCGAGCTCGGCGCGCTCATCCTACTGGCGGCAGGCGGCCTCTTGATCGCCGAGAAGATCCTGTTCCCAGGCCGCTACGGGCGTCTCGAGAATCTCGCGCTGCACGGCCGGCAGGCCGCGCAGATCGCGGTCGGGGCGGTGCTCATGCTGTTCGTGGCGGCGATCCTCGAAGGCGGTTTCCGCCAGCTCGTCGCCAGCACGCCATGGCGCTTTGCCATCGGGCTCGGCATTGGCGCGTTGTGGATCACGTATTTCAGCCTATGGGGACGGAGCAAGCGGGTATGACGCTGGTCCACGAGCGCACATCCCAATTCTTCGAGGGCGTGCGCCGGAAGCGGCGCGAAATCGTCACGCCGGAGGGCGTGCCGATCATGGTCGAGCTTGCCGACTACGGCGAGCGGCTCAGCGCCTTTTTTCTCGACTGGCTGCTCTGGATGTTGGCGATGATCGTGGTCTTCGTGTCGATTGTCCTCGCGATCGGCACCGCCCGCAGCGAGCTCAGCGCTCAGCTCGCGATCTCGGTAGCGCTGTTCATGGCCTTCATCATCCGCAACATGTATTTCGTCTTCTTCGAGATCGCCTGGCGCGGCGCGACGCCGGGCAAGCGCGCGGTCGGGCTGCGTGTGATCGATCGCCAGGGCGGCCCGCTGCTGCCGACCGCCGTCATCGCGCGCAATCTCACCCGTGAGGTCGAGATGTTTCTTCCGCTCGGCGTACTCTTGACCGGTGGACGCGGCGCCACCGGGTCGGTCGATTGGGAGCAGCTGACGCTGGCGATCTGGATGCTTTTCTTTGCCGTGCTGCCCGCCATCAACCGCGACCGCATGCGCGGCGGCGATCTCATCGCCGGCACCATGGTGATCGCGCTGCCCAAGCGGGCGCTGTCGAGCGACCTCGTTGAGGCGGCGGCTCGCTTCTCCTTCACCGAACAGCATTTGCGCGCCTACGGGGCGTTCGAGCTGCAGGTACTGGAGGAGTTGCTACGCCGTCCGGATTCGCCCGAGTCGCGGCGCGTGCTCGACGACGTGTGCGACAAGATCTGCCGCCGCATCGGCTGGACGGACCCGGTGCCGCCCGCCGATGTCGCGATATTCCTGCGCGACTTCTATACCGCCGAGCGCGCCTTCCTGGAGCGCGAGCAGCTCTTCGGCAAGGGCCGCGCGGACAAATACGCACGGCCCGGCGCCGGTTAGCTATTCGAACACCGCCGCGATCTGATCGGTGTCGATACCTTCCTTGGCGACGCGCAGGTCGTGGTAGGCCACGGCGAGGATGATGGAGAAGAAGGCCGTCCAAATCGCCTGCCAGACCAGTGTCACGATCTGCATCAGCAACGGCCCGCCGGCAGGAACGAGCACGGCCACCGCACCCATCGCCGCACCCACCAGCACCGAGATGATCAGGCCGGGAATGATGGTGAGCACGAACAGCCCCAGGATCCTCCACCGACTGCCCTTGGTCAGCTCCTGGCTGCGCCCAAGGCTACGAACCGGCCCGACCTGCTCGACTACGCAGACCGGCGTCCCCATGGACCACGCCATAAAGAGCATCATGACCGGAATGATGATGAGCGGCGTGAAGTATCTCACGATCGGCACGGCGACGAGCAGGCCGGTGACGATACCTATGCCTATCAGGGTCATGAAAACGATGAAGCCCAGGCCGATGAGGGGAAAAAAGCGGCCCAGGCTGACCTGGAGGCCGTCGGCCAGGTTGACCACCCTGCCGCGCATGTCCTGGAAGGCGCCGTAGAAGATGATCGCCTGGCTCAGCAGGCTGAGCACCAGGAACGCGACGACCGCGATGAGCACCAGCGGCACGTTGGGCAATGGATTGCCGGCGTTCTCGATCGAGGGCTGCGGCAAGAGAAGCGTAGGCAGCACCCCAATTCCCGTGACGACGCTGAATTTGACGATGTTGCGCGACAATACCGAGAAGGTTCGGCTGATCACTCTGCCGATACGAAATTCGCCTGTCGCGAAGCGGCCTGCCGGCAACGATGCGTCGGTCATGACGATTCCCTCGATTGGTTGAAGATTCTAGCGGCACATTGCCATAGGGCAATTTGCAGCGCGCTGCTCATAGCACGCATTCTTCATCGAGACGCAACAAATGCTGTGCATCATAGGCGCGGCATCACTCAAATACCGTGGCGATCTCGGCCGTGTCGACGCCGTCCTTGGCGACGCGCGATCGCGGTAGACGACGACCGCGAAGATCGTGTACGGCACCCCAAACCCCATTCACGATCACGTGGCCGGCAAGCTCGGCCATCTTGCGGCCGGGCCCCGGGATCGGCCCGATCAACGCGTCCGCGATCACTGCGGCGACCAACAGCACGAACATGCCGGAACTCTTCCAGCGATGCCCGTGCGTCGGCTCGGCGCTTCGGCGCAAACTCGCGGCAAATGCCGAGCGGTCGACGATGCCTGCCGGCATCGCCGCCGACCAGCTGGAAGGCGCCGTAAAGGACGATCGCCTGGCTGAGCGTCGTGCGAGCCGGATGCCGAGGACGATGGCGAAGCCCTGCAACTCGAGGATGCGCAGCGCCACCTCGGGCCCCCACGGCCTGCCTAGGTTAAGTGCCGATACGGAAATCGCCCTTCGACCAAAGCTGCCCGTGGCAGGGAGACGTCGGTCGTACGCGCTCCTTCCGGAAGCAGAGGGCCGCCCTGGTTAGTTTGCAGCGGGTGCGGTTGCGCGCATAGCTTTTCGTATCCAGCGGGTCCCGATGGCTCTTTGGCAAGGACCGAGCCGATGAATTTTCGCCGCCCGGCGCTCATTGACAGGCCTACTCGAACACCGCTGCGATTTAATCAGTGCCGATGCCTTCCGACGCGCAGGTCATGCTCCGACGGCGACACGTCCGTGGTTCCGTCATGTGCACTCCTGGCGGGCCAGAGTGCCGTTCGTCGTTGGTCGCGGCGGCAGCAGTTGTAGTTCATCTGATTTTCGTATCCGGCTGGCCCCAACGATCGGTTGACGAAGGCGGTCGATTTCGCGCAACTAGGCGGGCTGCGTGGCCCTCGTGATTGTTCAACAGACCCGACCCAGTCACGATCCGCATCGGAGCCGCCCTTGCCTCGCATTGCTTATGTCAACGGTCGCTATCGGCGCATGCGTGATGCGTGTGTCAGCATCGAGGATCGCGGCTATCAGTTCTCCGACGGCGTCTACGAGGTGTGCGAGGTGAGGGGAGGCGCCATCATCGACGAGCGGCGCCATCTCGAGCGGCTTCGCCGCTCGCTCGACGCTTTGCGCATCGCGCTGCCGCTGTCGCCGCCCGCGCTCGCCGTAATCATGCGCGAGATCATCCGCGGCAACCGCGTGCACGACGGCATCGTCTACCTGCAGATCACCCGCGGCGTCGCCCGCCGCGATCATGCCTTTCCGCCCCCCGGCACCACGCCGAGCCTGGTGGTCACCGCGCGCAGCCTCGACATGCAGGGCAACGAGAAAAGGGCACAGCAAGGCATCGCCGTGGTCACGGTCCCCGACACCCGCTGGGCGCGGCCCGACATCAAATCGATCTCGCTGCTGCCCAATGTGCTCGCCAAGCAGGCGGCGCGCGACCGCGGCGCAGCAGAGGCGTGGTTCGTGGACCGCGACGGCTATGTGACCGAAGGCGCCTCCACCAATGCGTGGATCGTCAGCCAGGGTGGTTGGGTGATTACCCGACCCGCCGATAACGGAATTTTACGAGGCATCACCAGAACCGTGCTGATCGAGGCACTCGGCAAGCAGGGCCTTTCGTTTGCGGAGCGTGCGTTCACGATCGCCGAGGCCTATGCGGCCCGCGAGGCCTTTGGGACAGCAGCGAGCCAGATCGTCATGCCAGTCGTGCGCATCAACGATCAGGCGATCGGCACTGGCGCGCCCGGGCCGGTTGCACGAGCGCTGCGGGAGAGCTTTCACAGCTACGCCGAAAGGTCCTGATCGCCAGTCCGCCGCCCCGCCGAACCGCTGAATAAGGCCGCCTCCGGCCCGCTTTGTCCCCAACTTCTGCTTGCACGCAGTGAGTACGTAGCCTGTAATAGACGGGCCTCAGCCCTAAAATCCAACAAGGGGGACGACAAGGGCGGGCAAAGACCTTGCGGGAAGGGGCCCGCGAGCAAAATAACGGATAAAGACAATGGCGGCAGACCGCTCTCAAAATCTACAGGACACCTTCCTCAATCATGTCCGCAAGAGCAAGACTCCACTCACCATCTTTCTGGTCAACGGGGTCAAGCTGCAGGGCGTGGTCACCTGGTTCGATAACTTCTGCGTACTATTGCGACGCGATGGCCACTCGCAGCTCGTCTACAAGCACGCCATCTCGACCATCATGCCGGGGCATCCGATCCAGCTGTTCGAAGGGGCCGAGGAGCCACCGGCCGTGGACAAAGCCTGACTGAAACCCGCAGGCTCGGCAGCAACCGCTTGAGCCCGGCAGCGGGCTCGAGCAGTGGGCGTGCCATCGTTATCGAGCCGCAGCTGCGCGGGGGCGCGCCGCGCAGGGGCGGTGCCGTGCCTGCCGCAATGCGCTCCGCGGAGGCCAAGCTCGACGAGGCGGTTGGGCTTGCCCGCGCCATAGACCTCGATGTGCTCCAATCCGGTATCGTGCCGGTCGCGGCGATCCGCCCCGCAACCTTCATCGGCACCGGCAAGGTCGAGGAGATCGCCGGCCTGATCAAGAGCGTCGAGGCGGGCCTTGCGGTCATCGATTGCGCGCTCTCGCCGGTGCAGCAGCGCAATCTCGAGAAGGCCTGGAACGCCAAGGTCGTCGACCGCACCGGCCTGATCCTCGAAATCTTCGGCCGCCGCGCGCGCACGCGCGAGGGCACGCTGCAGGTCGAGCTCGCCCATCTCACCTATCAGAAGAGCCGCCTGGTGCGCTC
>Ga0126381_100004372_pt1 | contig 15380 bp, 7 predicted proteins | sample PanSoiMetPlot_28_FD_96465 | JGI IMG/M metagenome (GOLD analysis project Ga0126381, IMG submission 96465) | Tropical forest soil microbial communities from Panama - MetaG Plot_28 | ecosystem: Environmental > Terrestrial > Soil > Tropical forest > Bulk soil | place: Panama | collected 2016-02-17 | reverse complement strand
GCGATGATCGATGGTAAAAGGCTTCAGCCCGGAGGTCTCCTGGGCAGAGGCGGACGCTCCGAAAACGAGGCACGCCGCCAACAGGCATTTTGGAAACTGGTTCATCGGACGATTCCGGTCAGCGCGCCGACTGCGCCGCCGTCGAGATCACGACGCGCGCGGGCGTGAGCCCTGCCGATTGCGCTTCGACGGTCACGGCTCCCGGGCGATCGGCCGCTCTGACCAGGACCATCGCAAGACCGCTAAACGCTGTGCGCTGATTTGCCTGGTTCCGTTCATGACTGGTGGGGTCTCCATTTGCCACGCCAGCGAGCGTTCCGGCGCCCGTAACCGAAAACCGGATGAGGTTAGCGGCATCGGGAACAATCCGCCCCTTGGCGTCCACCACTTCGACCCGCACTGGCGCCACTTGTTCGCCGTCGGCTGTCAGAGAATCGGATTCCGCGGTCAGCCGCAAAGCGGCCGGCGCTCCGGCCGTTTCAACCGTGTAGCGCGCCACCTCCCGGCCCTGGCGGTAACCGACCGCGGTGAGCGTTCCGGGTGCGTATGGGACATGCCAATCGAGAAACATGTTGGCCGGCATTTCTTGGGCACCCAAGCTCTTGCCGTTGAGCAGCAACTCCACCCGATCGGTGTTGGAGTATGCGCGGACCAGCACTTGCTTACCGCTCTCGGACTTCCGCAAGTTCCAATCGGGAAAGATGTACACCGACGGCTTGCTGCTCCAGGCGGCCTTCCAGTAGTAGTAGACGGATTTGGGGAAACCGCAGAGGTCCATGGTTCCGACCTGGCTTGTCACCGCCGGCCAACTGTAGGGATTGGGCTCGCCACGATAATCGAAGCCGGTCCAAACGAACTCGCCGGCTACGTAAGAGTTCTCTACCACCGGCACCCAGGAAAGCCAGGGCTTGTCGCCATGAGTATCCGGCGACGCTCCACAACTGAATTCGGAGCATCGTCCGCTCTCGCGCGAAGTCTCGAGCGTTCCGCGGGAAGTCTTTGAATTGAGATCCTCACTGCCGTAGATCATCAATCCGGGAAATGTCTTGTGTATATTCGCAAACTCGACGTTGTGGTAATTCATGCCGAGGATGTCCTCGACGGAAATGTAGCCTTCCTTCGTGTATCCGCCGTTGATGCCGCCGGTTGTGGGCCGTGTGGGATCGATCTTCTTGACCGCGTCTTTCATCGCGGCGAACATTTTGGCGCCGTACGGCGTCGGACCAACGCCTTCCTCATTGCATAGCGACCACATGATGATCGATGGATGATTGCGGTGCTGCAACACCATGGCCTTAACGTCGGTGAGGTCCGAGTAGGGCGCGTTGTCCCTTGGGGCTTTGGGGTCGTATGCATCGCCCAGGTGGCGGTTCTCATCCATCACCATAATGCCCATCCTGTCGGCGGCGTCATAGAATGCCGCGCTGACCGGGTTGTGCGCGGTGCGGTACGCGTTGGCGCCCATCGCCTTGAGCTTGGCGAGGCGCCACGCCCATAGGTTATCCGGCGCCGCGACGCCGACCCCGGGAAAATCGTGGTGCGCGCATACGCCCAGAATCTCGACGTGCTTCCCATTGAGGAAGAACCCTTTTTCGGGGTCGAATCGCAAGGTCCGTATGCCGAAGGTGGTCTGGTCGGTGTCGACCGCGGCCGCACCGGTACGGACCGTCGTTGCCAATTTGTAGAGATTTGGGTGTTCAAGCGACCAAAGCTGCGCATCGCGCACGGCGATCTGTTGGCTAAAGGTGGCTTCCTGGCCGGCTGCAAGTTCCTCATCGCCCGAAGCGGAGGCAATTACCTTTCCCGAAGGATCGATCACCTGCGACACGATCGTAAACTTATTGCTGGTTTGGCGGCCGTTGCGAACGGTCGTTTGCACGGTCAACTGCGCGTCGGCACCATTCACTTTGGAATCGACAAATACTCCCCAGGGGGTTACGCGCAGCGGATCGGTCGTAATCAGCGAAACGTGCCGATAGATCCCTCCGCCTTCGTACCACCAGCCTTCAAACCAGCGCGGATCGACGAAGACCTCCACGCTATTCTCCGCGCCGTAATTGACGGCACTGGTGATGTCCACGCGGAATCCGCTGTAACCGCTCGGATACTGATCCAGGAACTTTCCGTTGACGAAAACGATGGCGTCGCGATAGACGCCGCCAAAATCGAGCGAGAGAATTTTCCCTTTGGCCGCGGCGGGAATAGAGAGCGTCCGCCGGTACCAGGCCGGATAGACGGGTAGATAGCCATGCCCCGCATAGGCGTCGCGCCCCGGCCTGTTGAGGTCGCCCGGCTTCCCCTGCGGCTTGCCATTCACTTCGCATTGCCGGCCGCCCAGCGGGCAAATGGCGCCGCCGACAACCATGGCAGCGTTCGGCTCTCGGGCAAACTCACCGCGGACAACGTAATCGTCCGGAATGTGGACCGGCTGCCAGCCGTCTCCCGGTGCAGGACACCTCAACTGCCGGATCTGTTCGGCCGCGAGCTTCTGCTGGGAGGGCCACGACGCAAAACCGGGCATTGGGTACAGTTGCCAGCCGCTGTCGAGCGAGCGAACGGACCGGACCTGCGCCGAAGCCGCGGCGCACAAAGCCGGAATAACGAGCGTGGCAATCGCCGCCCCGCGCATCAGTTTGTCAGACATATTTTTCCTCGCGCGCCCGACGCCACAGTCTTCGGACGTCAGGCGCTGGGCGTCAGAACTTCAGTTTCAGTGCAAGTTGTCCTACTCGCGGGGCGCTGTACCCCACCATCTTGCCGAAATTGGCGCCGGTTACGGTGGTGTTGTTCGAGTAGGAGTTGGTGATCTGGAGCAGGTCCCAATTGATGTGATTCAGCAGGTTGAACGCCTCCGCGCGAAATTCAAGCTGCGCCCTCTCTGTAATACGGAAATGCCGGATTGCGGAGAGGTCGATGTTGTAAGATCCCGGCCGGCGCAGATCATTGCGTCCGGCGCTGCCATAAGTGCCCTTCGCATTGGTTGTAAATGCGGCGGTGTTGAACCACATGGTCTGGGAGTTGGTTCCCGCTGGCCGCTTGCTATTGGCATCGATCTGGTCACAGGTATCGTTCCCAACGCCGCTCATGGAGTTGTCGACTCCGCTGCGGCAGGTGATGGGAAAGCCGCTGCGGAAAATCATCAGCGAATTCGTCTGCCACCCATTCGCCACGGCCTGGAAGACTTTGGGTCCGGAGCGCAGATGAGGGATATCGTAGATCCCCGCGACCTTGGCGGCGTGCGTCATGTCGTAATCGGCAGGCGCATAATCCAGCCCCAGATTCCATGGATCGCGCGGGCTCGAGCCGAGGGCAGTTGCGAAGGCGCCGGCCGAATCGATACCCATGGTCTTGCCGTAGGTGTAGTTGAACATCAATGTGAATCCATGGCCTACGCGCTTGTTGATTTGCGTCTGCAGCCCCTCGTAATTACTGAAACCGAAAGAGCCGATCAGCGTGAGATTCCCGAGCCCCGCGAAACGGCGGCGGGAGTTCACGGCCGATGGGGTTGTCGGTCCCCAGTAAAGACCTGGGTTGGCATAGTAACGTGTCATGGTGCCCAAGGCATGGTTACCCACGTAGGAAACCGTGAGTGCCGTGTCCTTTACCAGTTGCCGCTCCAGGGTGAAGTTCCAGTTTTGGATGTATGCCGGGCTCGAGTGGGGGTCCAGCGCCCGCAGTGTAAAGCTGGAGGGAAACTGGTAACTGGAAAGCGAAGCGGGAGGCGAGTAGGGGAACGGCGCCGGTCCGCTGTAGCTCGCATAGGGATCGGCAGTGGAAGCCGGATTCGAGATGCTGATGCTGGCCCCCTTGAATGGCACTGAACCGGCCGCGGTGGAAACCGAACCCGTGAACTCGGTGTTTGTCCGGAATATGCCGTAACCGCCACGCAGGATGGTCTTCCCATTGCCTTGCACATCCCAGGCGAGACCGAGGCGTGGTGAAAACGTATTCCAGTGGGTGGGGATAATCGATGCAGCAATGCCCGGGTCGCCACCGAACACTACTCCGAGCGGCGCGGTTGGCGCGACCACGGATTTCTGCCCGACGTTGAAACCGGGCAGGAAGCCGTTGCCATCGTGCGGAGGCAGCCAGGGATCATACCGAAGCCCCAGATTCAGGGTGACGCGCGGCAGGATCTTCCAGTCGTCTTGGACCCAGGCATCGAAGCCGGTCACAATGAAATTGTCGGAACTCGCACTCGACTGGGAAAAAGTGGTGGGAAGCCCCAGCAGGAAACTGGCGTAGGAATCGCCGGAGTTCTTGATCGTGCTGATGCTTGTTCTGGTTGCATCGTAGGCCCAACTGCCCGCTTCGCTGTCGCCGCGGGTGAACTGATAGCTGCTGCTGTGGCGGAATCCGCCCCCGAATCGTACAAAGTGGCGGCCGGCCGCATGACTGACATCCGCGTTCGCTTCCTCGGCCTCCGGGAGAATGATGGAACCGCCGCTGATGGCCAGGTTGCTATAGCCGGAGAACGTGAGGTAGATCTTGTTGCCGCAGTTCGACAGATCCGAGCAGGGAACCTTGGCGCCGAGATCCTGCAGAGAGAACGGAGCCCCAGGCGTCTCAGTACGAAACGTCCGCAGGTAATTGAAGGTGGTAGTCATCACCCAGGTTGGGCTGAAAGTGTACGTATTGCTTACCAGCACCGTCTGATTTCGGAACCGGTTGCTGGCGTAAATACCAGGGATCGAGTTCACATCCCGCTGATTTGTGTTCTGGTCGAAGAAATAACGCCCGGAGATGTGGTCCTTGTCGTTGAGCGTGTAGTCCACTTTGCCCAGCCATTGGTAGTCGTCCTGATTCGACGACGGCGGGAGCCACAGGTTGTTGCCTCCACCGTTGGGCAGAGGGACGTACTGTAAGACGCGTTGGGCTATAGAATCCTGGCGGCTGGTGGGGATGATATTGCCGGGAAACGGAAGGCTATTGGTCGGGTCAACAATGGTTTTTGTGCCCGCCGCGAGAAATGCCGAGTAATTGCCGGTGCGTTGTTGAGCGTCCGGAACCGTCATCAGGCGCGACGTCACGCCCCCACGTTGGTTTTTGCCCTGGAAGGAACCAAAGAAAAAGAGCTTATCTCTCTTGATCGGTCCGCCAACGGTACCGCCGTATTGGTTGTTATTGTAGGGCAGCACGTCGGTGCTCATCACATCCCGCGCATCTAATACGGTATTGCGCAAGAATTCGAAAACTGTGCCGTGAAGCTGATTCGTTCCAGAGCGGGTGGTGAGCCTCACGGACGCGCCGGCGCCCCGGTTGGAGGCGTCGAAAGTAGAAGTGCGTACGCTGAACTCCTGCAACGTATCGGGATTCGGCAGGGTCGGCGCGGAGCCATAAGCACGGTTGGTATAAGTTGCGCCGTCAAGCTGAAAGTTGTTGTCCACCGTACGGAGCCCGTTGATGGAAACGCCAGTATTATCCTGCTGGCCGGGGATCGTGTTGGCGATCGTCTCTATGGCGCCCGGCGTCAGTTGCGTCAGATCGAATGCATTGCGCTGGTTCAGAGGCAACTCAGTCATCTGCCGGTTGTCCACGAGGATCCCGAGGTCGCTGGTGGCGCGCTGCACCAGCGGCGCCACTTCGGTAACTTCCACCGACTCGGTGGTCCGGCCCAATTGAAGAGTAAGCGTCAGGTCTACCGTCTGGTCCGTGAGCAACTGAATGCCGCCGCGGGTCAGCGGCCCGAATCCTTCTTTCGAAATTGAGATCTCCCACGTTCCGACCGGGAGCTGCGAGAGCCGGAACAGTCCCTCGGCATTGCTGGCGGCCGACGCTTTCAAATCCGTATCCATATTACGGACTTGAATCTGGGCATCGGGAATCACCGCGCCCGTGGGATCGATTACCTTACCTGTAATGAACCCTGTCGATTGCGCCATCGCCGCTGAGGAAAGCAGCAAGATCAAGGCAAGCTGGAATCCAACAGACTTCGTCATCGTCAAAGCCTCCTACCAACTAACCACCTGCGGATAGATATTTCCGATGGTACATAATATATCAATTCAGATCAACGACTCTTTTGGCCACTGCTGAAGGCTACTCCGGTCCAGCCCGCAACCTGTACATGGCCTGCCCGATCTCTCTGGCCGCTTCAATGGTCTCCCGGTACGGTGCGTCCAGGGGGTCAACGAGGCCATTCTGGGAATTGGACCGCGAGTCTCCATCCGCACGCCCAGCCGATGGATGATCGTGGTAGCGGAACCAATGGGCGCCAACAATCCGCGGATCGGCGAGCGCAACCCGCATGTATGCCCGGAAGGCCTCAGCCCTCTCCTTCTGATTCTCGACGGCGCGCATGCCGCAATCGAGTTGTCCGCGGTCGCGAGCACCGAAATGCCACTCGCCGATCAGCACCGGCACGTCAACGTTGTCCGGATACCGGAAGCCCTCCAGCTCCCTGGCGGTGAAATATAGGTTGACACTCACCACATCGGCGTACTTTGCCGCGGCAATAGCCGGGATCTTCATCCGGCCCCAGGCGTTGAACCGGCAGCCAAGATAGAGGCGGTTCGGAGCCAACTCCCTGATGACGGCTCGCACGCCTTTGAAGTAACGCTCCATGAATACGAGATAGAACCCGTCCACGTCCGCTTCCGGAAATTCGAGCCCGCTGAAATTGCGGCTATTGCGGAGGGCTTCCCAGGAGGCGAACTTCGTTTTCCATGCGGCATTGATGCGGTCCGTGCTGCCGTACTTTTCCTGAAGAAACTCTAGGAGTGCCTGCCGGGCATGCTGATCTGCGGGCGAGGCCAGCGTGGCGCGAAAGATGCCCGGCCCGCTCCAGGGAACTTCATTCTGGACAAAGTACCCGATGCACCAGGGGTCGTTGGCGGTGAGTTCGGCCATCCCTTTCATGCCATTTCGGAGCGCATCCAAAAAGCCGGGATGGAACGGATCGTGGAAGGGGCTCCCCTGCCGACCGCCGAGCGGGGGCGCTCCGCGGAAAGAGACGGGCAACGTATAAGGCGTCCGGCCACGGCGATTCGGATAGTAGTGGTCCATGCGGCACATCTCAAGGTCCGACCAGTTACCCAGCGTGTTCATGGCCCAGCTTGTCACGCGCCGGTGAGCCAGCTCCGCGCTTTCCTCACGCCAGTTCGTGCCAAACTTACGAAGCAGATTCGCCTGCAGGAACGAGAACGTGCGCCACGAACCTGTCCCGAAATCGAAATCCTCGCGTGTTTCTGTGGTCGCGAAGAACGCCCCATACATCGGATCGTTTTCCTCGGGCAGCCACGCGAAATAGTTCCTGCGGCGATCGACGATCGTCGGGTCTCCTTTCAACTGAACGCATGCCGGTCCGTAGGAGAAGAACAGTTTGCCGTTAGGATCCACCAGCCACCACTTTCCGCGGTATTTCTCGGTGCGGAAGGCGCCGGTGGCGCGTAGGGCCGGTCCTGTTGCCCATCCGCCGTACTCGTCCCAGTCGGTGGGCCGGGGATGTGCGGCCAAGTCGGCGTTCTCCTCCTCCCCGTGGCGCCGTATATCCTCCACCGAATGGACTTTTCCAGGCCACTCCCAATGGATGTATTGGCTAAACTCATCGAAGAGCGGGAAGACGGGCTTGCCTGCGGCGGGAAGCATCGTCGTGCTGCCGAAGGGGTCGATGCCGGCGATCTCAAATCGGATTGGACCTTTGTCCGCGGTGGCCGTGACGGAAATCCTAGCGACCTTCCGCGGATCGATTTTGGGCCGCGCGGGCTTGCGGCTGGTTGCCCATGGAAACGACCGCATCCCGATCAGGATCAATTCGGACCCGTCGGCCAAGTGGCCGACCGAGCGTGTGAGCTGCATTTTCAGTTCGGCATCGCCTCCGGCGGCGATTTCGGTCGAGCCGGCGATGACATTCGCGGACTCGGTGGCACCCTCATTCTCGATGCGCAGACTGACCTTAATTGTGGAACCGGAGAGATTTCGAAACCTGGCAGCGATATCGGTGTAGAAAGAAAGATCCCATTGGCCCTTTGCGGGTTCGAGATCCATCCTGGCTTCAGCCCGGTCAGCGGGGCCGCTGACACGGAGCACGCGCCGGCCGTCGCGCACCGCAATCGCGGCCGTGGTGCCGGGCGTAGCCGTGTGGCGCACGGTTGCAGGGTCCAGGAAGTTGATGGCCAAAGCAATGACAGGAAGCCAAAGATTCGGGACCAGCATGCAGCAGTAAGATATCATATGTTAGATGTCTCACGCCAGAGAACACCTCTTGTTCGCCTTAGCTGCCTCTGTAGTCCTGTTCGCGACGGGCGGCAAAGCACAGGCGCAGCCACGCTCGCAAACCTCCCCGGGCATTTTCTGGGAGATCGGCACGGCTGACAATTCAGGCGACGAATTCGGCTCGCGATCTGAGACCTCGCTCACCTATGACGTATCCAAGGCGACGGCAAAGAACTGGCGGGCGGTACAGGAAGCCGACGGTTCCGTCTACAAAATCGTCTTCCCGCTGGAGCGTGTGCCTCAAGACCCGCCGCTTTTAACGATCAACGGCTTCTTTCTGACTGTGTGCCCGCGCGGCGTGGTCGTCAGCATCAATAACAAGCGCGGCTTTTTCCGTCTGCCTTTCGAACCAGGCCCCACGCTCGATCAGCGGCAGACCAACGCCATGCTGTACACGCGAACCTCATTGCGCATTCCTGTGGACCCGGCGCTGCTGCACCAGGGCTCCAATGAAATCGCGATTTCGCTTGATGGCGACAGCGGCAGCCTTTATTACGATGCAGTGCGCCTGGAGAATGGCGGTGGCAAGCTCGATTCTCTGGCCGCCACCGTGGAGCCGACAATCTTCTACCGGCGCAAGGGCGGCCAATTGACGGAGATGGCACGCGTCGTGGTGCGGCACGGCCTGCCGATCGGAAAACCGCTGGTTTCGCTCAAGATCGGCTCCGCGGTTGCGACTGCGAACGAACCCTCCTCGAACATGGATTTCGGCGAGAGCATTTTCGACCTCGACGTGCCTGCTCTCGAAAAGCCATCGCCCTACACCTTGACCGTGCAGGCGCCGGACGGAAATCACACTTTCCGCGGGGAATTTCGTCCCGCAAAACAGTGGAAGCTTTTTGCCGGACTGAAGATCCACAACGACATCGGATTCACCGATCTGGCTCCCAATGTCGACGAGTTCGATGTTCGAAACGTAGACAGCCTGTTGGGGATCATGGCCCGGTTTCCGTTCTACAAGTTTAATTTCGATACCGCGTGGATCGCGGACAATTACCTTCATTCCCGCGTTCCGGCGCGCGGGCAACAACTCATCGAACTCGCCAGAAACAACCGAATCGGCGTAAATGGGCTTTATTTGAACCTTCTATCGGGTTTGTGCTCGGGCGAGGAATTCTATCGCGCGATGTACTTCACCAAGAGTCTCAATCGAAAGTACGGCGTGCCGATGAAGTTTGCGAGCCTGACCGACACGCCATCCCAGTCCTGGTCGGTACCTTCCTTGCTTGCGGACGCCGGCATCGAAGGCTTTGCCCTGGCGAGCAATCAGCACCGCGGCATGCTGCTGCAGAACAGTTCTCTCAACGAGAACTCGCCTTTTTACTGGGAAGGTCCGGACGGCAGGCGTGTCATGGCCTGGTTCTCCCGGACCTATCATCAGCTCAAGACTCTCCGCGGGGACAAGGGAGTGGACGATATGCTCCGCTCGATTCCGCAGTTTCTGTCCCGCTTCTCGCGTGAGGACTACCCGGTGGATGCGGTCTACCTGTATGGCCTGGCCGGCGACAATCAGGAGATTCGCGACGGCGGAGCTAACGTCATCGCGCAATGGAACGAAGCATTTGCCTATCCGCAGCTCATCGCCGCGACGGATGGCGACTACTACGATTATCTGGCCAAGCACTTCGCGGACAAACTGCCGGTGATCCGCGGAGATGGCGGTGGTTATTGGACCGATGCCGCAGGCACGGGGACCGCGGCGACAACCGTAAATCGCGATACTCAACGCCTGTTGCCGCTGACGGAAATGATGGCCGGATGGGCCTCTCTGCTGGACCCGGAACGCCGCTATCCCGCCGCCGAACTGGGCGACGCATGGAAGGACCTGCTCTTCTTTGACGAGCATAGTTGGGGCGCAAACAACAGCATGACCCAACCGGATACGAAGTTCGCCCGCGATCAATTCGACATCAAGCAAGCCCATGCTGTAAGGGCCCACGCGGCCGCCGGCAACCTGTTGATCCGTGCCATGAATCATGTGGCCGGCTATGTGCCGGTGCAGGGTTCCACCCTGTTTGTATTCAACCCGAGCCTGAGCCCGCTGAGCGACGTGGTGGAAGCGGAATGTGAACCGGACCAACGAATCGTGGACCTGGCGACGGGACGACCCGTACCCTTGGACGTCGTTTTGGAGCATAAGGACCGCTGGCGCCGTGTCCGGTTCCTCGCGAACGACGTCCCGGCGCTTGGCTACAGGGCCTACGCGCTGCGCCGCGACGAGGCAGCGGTCGCATCAGTCAATTCCCAGACCGCGGGATCGTGGGATATCGAATCGCGATATTACCGGATCAGCCTCGATCCTGCGACTGGCGCGGTTACGCACGTGATCGACAAGGAACTGAATCGCGACCTTGTGGACGGAAACGCGGGATATCGGCTGAACCAGCTCGTATACGCTTTCGGCGGCGCGAATCAGCGCATCATCCGTGACATGTATCCTTACGGGCCCACGCAACTCGAAGTCACCGGGCAGACCGGCGCGCAACTGGTCGAGAATGTGCGTACTCCGTTGGGACGGCGAATCCACATCTCCGCGCGGGCCAAAAATGTGCCGCTCATCGAATCGGAGATCGACATCTACGACAGCCTGAAGCGCATCGACATCCGCAACCATATTCGTAAAGACGAGATCCGCGACAAAGAAGCTATTTATTTCGCATTTCCTTTCCGCACGTCACCGTCTCAGTTCCTGTATCAGGTCCATAACGCCTGGGCGCGTCCCAACGACGACCAACTTCCCGGCGCATTGCGCGAATGGTTCACTACGCCTAACCTTGTGGTTTCTCGCGATGAAGGGGTCACTATCGCCTTTGCGACTCCCGACGTTCCACTGGTCACGCTAACCGACATCAACCGGGGCCGCTGGCCGCGCCGATTGGACCTGACCAACGGCCACGTGTTCTCCTATCTGACCAATAACTACTGGTCAATGAATGTCAAGGCGTCACAAGGCGGCGACATCTCGTTCCGTTATTCCATTACCAGCAGCAAGGATCTGGACTACGCTGCTCTGGGGCGCTTCGACTCGGAGACCCGCTCCGGGCTCGCCGTCTATCCTTACTCCGACCGTGTCAAGACCGCCAGAAAGCTGCTTCCCGCCCAAGCAGGCAGTTTGTTCGAGATCGATGGTGCCGGCAACGCACAGATGAGCACGTTCAAGCAGGCCGAGGACCACGACGGGTATATCCTTCGAATCCGCGAGAACGCTGGCCGTAGCGGTGTTGTCCGGCTGCGTTCACCGCTTTTCCGTATCGATCGTGCTTTCCTCACTGACGGGGTGGAAGAGAACCGGACCTCACTTCCTGTAAAGTCCGGTGGGCTTGAGATTCCGATGGAGCCGCACCGTTTCTCCACGGTTCGGCTTGTATTCGCTGGTGCTGCCGCCCCGGCGAGCGGCGGCGCAAAATAGACGGCGCCCCAGGAGTAGCTACGCACCGATATTCGGCAACTCGTATCCCTTTCGGCGCTGCCGAGTCAGCAGATCGTCCGCCTCACTGTCCCCATGGAAGCGTTCGGCCTCCGGATCCCAGTGGAGCTTGCGGTTCAAGTGCCGGGTGAGATTCGCAAGGTGGCACACGCTGATCGAACGGTGGCCGATCTCCACGTCGGCCAGCGGCGTCTTCCGGCTCTTCATGCAATCGAGCCAGTCCTGCATGTGATACTTGGCCTGCCACTGCGCGCGTTTCCACTTATCGATTTCTTCCTGCGGCGGCAGGTCTTTGATCATGTTCGGCGGGTCCGTGCGGAAATCGTTGCGCGTGATTTCGATCCTCCCCTTCGTCCCGACAAACATCGCGCCGCCCTGGATATTTCCCGCATCCGGCAGTTCCAACCGCACTTCCGTTCCGTTCGCGTACCGCCAGCCCACCGCATATTCGGGCCCGTTTTCCAGCGGATAGAACTCCACCGGCCCCGTCGTATCCATCCCCAGGGCTGATTGAATCTGGTCGATGCCGTGTGCGCCCCAGTTGGTGGTCTCGCCGCCCGAGTAGTCCCAATACTGCATCCAATGGCCGAAGAGGGTCGGGTTGTAGGGCCGTTTCTCGGTCTGCCCCAGCCACATGTCCCAGTTCAGGCCTTCCGGAATCGGATCTTCTGAAACGGCGCCGACGCGCACCGATGGCGGATAGTTCGCCCCGAGCACCAGGCGGACGCGCCCCAGCCCGCCGTTCCGCACAAAGTCGCACGCCAGCCGGTTCATCGCCATGCTCCGCTGCTGGCTGCCCACCTGCAATATATGGTTGTATTTCCTGACAGCCTTGACCAGCGCGCGTCCTTCCGAAACATACAGTGTCAGCGGCTTTTCCGCATACACGTCCTTGCCCGCCTGTACCGCGTGGATAGAGCAAAGCACCCGCCCGTGGTCGTTGGTCCCGACAATCACTCCGTCGATGTCTTTCTGGTCCAGCAGCTCGCGGTGATCGTTGTAGATCCGCCAGTTGGCTTTGCGCTTGGCCATGGCGTCCTCCGACCGCTTGCGGAAGCAGTCGGCCACCGCCACAATCTCGGCGCCTTCCGGAAGCTGGTCGATGAGCAACCCGCTCCGGTTTCCCACACCGATCACGCCTACGCGCACGCGATCGTTCGCGCCGAACGCCCTGCGCGGCACGATATATGGAAAAGTCGCGGCCGCCAGCCCGGCCGTGGTAAACATTCGTCGCGATACCTCGCTCATGGATTCCTCCTCACGTGTCCTTTGGTCAAGTTTTCGAACAGAAACAGGCCGCTCTTGCCGCCCACGGCGAAGTCGAGATCGCCATCGCCATTCATATCCGCCACCGGAATCTGCATACCGCCGCCCGCGCGCGATCCGTACTCGATAATGTGCCGCGACCACACCACGCTCTTTCCGTCCTCGGACTTGTGATACTCGTACCAATAAATTCCCAGTGGATCGTGCTCGCCCGGATCGTGCCCGTCGTGCGCCATGAAGCGTTTGCCCGTCAGTAGCTCCTTGCGGCCGTCGCCGTTCAAGTCCACCAGGGTCAGCGCGTGCGCCTGCGACCAGGACTGGTCGATGATGTGCTTTTCCCAGGTGTGGTCCGGCTTCTGCTCCACCCAGAAAATACCGTAGTCGTGCGCATTGGCCGTCAGCAGGTCCGGCCTGCCGTCTTCGTTGATGTCGAGGACATAGATGAAACTGGTCTGCCCCAGGTTGAATTCCGGGTGCCACTTCCAGTCTCCATTCCGGAGGTCGGGCGGCGCTTCATACCAGCCTTCCGGCGTGATGATATCGTTGCGCCCGTCGCCGTTCACATCGCCGGCCCCGATTCCGTGCCCGTGACCCTCCGGGCTCACCACGTGTTTCTTCCACACGCCGCCTGCCGCTTCGTACCATACGGTTCCAAACTTCTTGTTGCCGAATTGCGGCAGCAACTCGCGCGCCTTGCCGTCGTTGTCCAAATCCACCAGAAACGAGAACTCCACGGCCGATCCCTGGTCGATCACGTGATCTTCCCAAATCTGCCCATCCTTGCCCGGATTCCGCGACCACCAGATCTTCCCGGAGTGCCACCCCGAGCTCACGATGTCGATGTTTCCATCGCCGTCCACGTCCATCGGCAAGTCGGTCAGAGACGCCAGATACGTGCCGTACTCCTTCAGGTGCCGCACTTCGTGTCGCTTCCACGTGGGGTTTTCGTACCACGCGTCGCCTGAGAAGATATCCGGCTTGCCGTCCTTATTGAAGTCCGCTATGGCACAGGTCTCGCTGATACCGAGATCGATGGTGCGGCGCTCGAAAGGAATTTCGGGGCCGCGGGCAGAGAGACAGACCACCGCGACGGCCAGCACCGCTGCCGAAAGCAGGTACAGTTTCATAAATTCGCTCGAGGTCGGCTTTCAGGCTCGCGCGTCCTGCGCCTGGCTCAGTCCGGCCTTCAGAAATTTTACGCCTTCGAACGCAATAGACTCCGCACTGGGCGCCAAGTCCCGCCAGATCGAGGCCGCGGCCGAGAGATCTCCCAAGGTAAAGCCGAAGCTCTCAATCGTCACCCAGCCGTCGTACCGCAGCTCTCGCAAAGTCGAAAAAACGCCACGCCAATCCGTGTGTCCGCTGCCCGGAATGCCGCGGTCGTTTTCGCACGCGTGCAGGTGTTTCAGATGGGGCGCCACGCTGCGCAGTGCTGCCGCAACATCTTTTTCCTCAATGTTGGCGTGGAAGGTGTCGAACAGGATTCCTACGTTGGGGTGGCCGATGGCCGCCGCCAGCTGGGCCGCGTCATCCGCGATGTTCAGGAAGTAGGTCTCGAAACGGTTCAGAGGCTCCAGGGCAATTGTGATTTCGTTGCTGCGCAACGTATCACCCAGCGAATGATAGCACTCGACGGCTCTCGACCATTCCGCTTCCGTCCGCCGGCGGCCCGGCAGGAAGCCTACTGGGGAATAGAGCGGCCCGGCAATGATCTTGGCGCCCGCCTCCGCGGCTACCCGCACGCAATCTTCCAGGTGGGCCCGCGTATTCCGCCGCACGTCCGCATCGTCGCTGATTACGCTGAGCTCCTGCGGGAGTACAGAGCAGAATGTGCATTCCAGCTGGTTCGCAGCGAGGCTCCGGCGAATTTCCGCCACCGGTACCGAGCTCGGCCGGATCAGCGGCAGCTCCACGCCATCGAACCCGTGCTCCCGAATCGACGGCAGCAGATTCAATAGTTCGCGATCGATGCCTGCCGACCATATGAACGTGTTTACCCCGAATTTCACGGTTCGTTGCTCCTGATATATGACATTCTAGACCTGTAACACGGCGCAAGTCTATTCGAACCGTTGCGACGGTGGTCTTGCCACCGCGCGTGTTGGGCTCACACAAACATTCGCGTCATCATCCAGCCACCTGAAACCAATCCCGCGAAAATCGCCGATGCCAGCAGCAACGGCCGCGTGCCAGCCTGCTTTAGCTGCTGCCACCGTGTCGAAATCCCCAGGGCGAACATCGCGCTCGAAAGCAGCACCGTATCCAGGTCAATCAGGTTCGCACGCGTCGCCGGGGCCAGGTGCACAAACGATTGCGCAAGAATCACGGCGCCGAACCAGAACACAAACCACGGAAAACGGATGCTCCCCGATCCCGCCGGTCCGTTCCCCCTACGAACGCGACTGATGATGACCAGCACGGGCGCCAGCAGCAGCACCCGCAGCATCTTGGTGATCACCGCGGTGTCGCTGGC
>Ga0126381_100004371_pt1 | contig 15381 bp, 10 predicted proteins | sample PanSoiMetPlot_28_FD_96465 | JGI IMG/M metagenome (GOLD analysis project Ga0126381, IMG submission 96465) | Tropical forest soil microbial communities from Panama - MetaG Plot_28 | ecosystem: Environmental > Terrestrial > Soil > Tropical forest > Bulk soil | place: Panama | collected 2016-02-17 | reverse complement strand
GACAGTTCGGTCGAGAACCGGAAAGCCATATTGCAATCGATGTTCGTTGGCGGAAACTCGGCGAAGCTGGTGGAAATAGCGCGGACCGAAAAGGATCCGGCACTGCGCATTGCGGCGATCAAGTCTCTCGGCCTCATGGGTGATAACGGCCGGGGAGACGTCCTGACCTCTATCTATCAATCCGATTCAAATCGCGAGGTGCGGGAAGCGGTCTTGAACTCGCTTTTCCTGCAGCATAACGGCAAGGCGCTGGTAGCACTCGCACGAGCTGAAAAGGATCCGGAGATGAAGCGGAAGATCATCGAAAAAATGGCGCTGGTCCAATCCAAAGAAACCACGGATTACATGATGGAGATTCTTAGATGAAAAACCTGGCTCTGTTTCTTGTCGCTTCGGCTGCTCTTGCGCAGAGCTGGCAGCCGGCCGTAACCAATGCCAGATTCGAAACGCGCGCCTATTCCGGCAATCTGAGCACGGAAATTCAGGCGGCCTCTCCTACCTGGTTTGGGTACGCCGTGAAATCGGTCCGGAACGATAACGAAAACTGCTGTTGGAACGGTTCATCCGGCTGCTGGCTCGAGAAAGAGAACTACCACGGTACTGTGACTGGAAGCCCGGCTCGTCCGGTCCAGCTCGAGGGATCAGACGCAATCGCAGTGCTTTTCCGAGTCGAAAATAACGCCGTAGAAAAGGTGCATGTTTTCTCGCTGTCGTGCCCGCTGGATGCCGGTGGCCTCTCATTTGTATGGCTCACGGGTGTACCCCCTCATGCAAGTCTGGAATTCCTGCAGAAACTCGCTATGGATCAGGCGGATCGAAAGGGCGATGGAGCGATCTTTGCCATCGCTCAGCACGACGGTGCCGAAGCGGATACCGTTCTCGATCGTCTTACGCAGCCCGCGCAGCCAGAGAAAATCCGGGAGAAGACGGCGTTTTGGTTGGGCGCAAGTCGTGGTGCAGGAGGAGCTGCAACCTTAAAGAGCATGCTGGCTAACGATCCCAGCGAACATGTTCGGGACAAGGTTGTTTTCGCGCTCTCGATCAGCAAGCAGCCTGAGGCATTGGACGCGTTGATTCAAGCAGCAAAGAGCGATTCGTCTGCGCACGTCCGCGGGCAAGCATTGTTTTGGCTTGCGCAGAAGGCCGGCAAAAGGGCTGCCGCTACTATCACAGGCGCGATAGAGAATGATCCCAATACCGAAGTCAAAAAAAAAGCAATCTTCGCCCTCTCGCAGTTGCCAAAGGATGAAGGCGTTCCTAAGCTGATCGAAGTGGCCAGAAATCAAAAGAATCCGGAAGTCCGCAAGCAGGCGTTCTTTTGGTTGGGGCAATCGCAGGACCCGCGTGCGCTCGCCTTTATTCAGGATGTGTTGACGAAATAGAGGTCATTGTTCGGCCAGCGTTTCGGGCAAGACGAGCCTGAGTTGAGTCTTACTGGATCGCGCTGCCTCGGCATTCAGATTCGCCGCCAGGGTTTTCTCTTTTTCGCCATCCTCGGTGTCGTGTTCCCGGAAGAAGAGCATGGACAACTTGTAATGCGCAGCGGCCAGTTTCGGATCCTGGTTGATAGCGGTTTCGAGATATGTTTTCGCTTCCTGAAACCTCCCGTGCCGCATCATTAAGTCGCCCATCGTCATGTTGGCCTTTGCGTGCCGTGGAGTTTGTTTCAAAACGATTTTTAAGAGATCCTCGGCCGAATCCAGATGGCCACCGTCCAGATCGAGCTGGGCCAGCTCATAACGCGCATCCTGCATATCAGGCGCAAGGGAAATACAACGGTCCAGCTTCTGGCGGGCATCGTCGGGGCGATTCAGCCTCACATCCAGCCACCCCATCGCGTAATAGGTCGCAGCAAAATCCGGAACACGCCTCGAAAACTGATCGAAGAGGTCATAGGCCTCCCGCCAATTTTGCATTGAGATATTCGCCCGGGCGAGAAGGTATAAAGCGGTATTATTTGCAGGCTGAAGGCTGCGCGCTCTGCCAAGGGCGTCGACCGCATCAGGCCCAAGGTCCCGCCGTATACAGACCGATCCAAAATGAATCAAAGTCGGGACGTCATCTGGCGCCGCGCTGCGCGCTTTGATCAGGTACGACAACGCCTTCTCATCCATGCCCTGCTTCTCGGCTGCGGCTGCGGCGCCGTTCAGCGCTGTGAGGCTTCGGGGGGAAAGGTCCAGAGCCCGTACAAAACACTCTTCCGAAGCGGCAGGGTCGACAGCAAGTTCAGCTCTCCCGCGTTCCTCCCAGTACTCCGCATTGCCAGCCAAGGCCGGTTCCAGCGACCTAAACCTGGAAATGGCTTCCTGTTGATTCCCCGTGCGAAGCTCCGAGGCAGCCAGGCTAAACAGCACTCCGGGGTTCTTGCTTCCTAACTTGACCGCGTGCTCTAGGTAGTTCCGGGCATTTACGTAGTCCGCGTTTCGATAATAGAGAAGGCCGATATTTTCGTGGAGCGAGACCGAGTCGGGCGCCAATCGTATACCCTGCTCGAACGCATTTTTCGCGGAACGTTCGTCATGCAATTCGGTTTCCGTGATCCCGAATAAGTTCCAGAGTTCAACATCCGAAGGATGATCGTGCACGGCCTGCTGCAGCAGGGAACGCGCGGCCTGAAACTCGCCGGCCTGAATTTGCCGGGTGGCTTTTTCTGCGATGGTTTGACCCGTCTCTTGTGCCGAACCCGATGGCAACATGAGCAGCAGTCCGGCGATGACAGAAATACGGGCGCATATTTCTGACGGTGTTAAAGACAATCTGAACCGTCTAAAGACGTTGTTTTCAGCGGAAATGTAACGCATTGTCGGCCCAGTATTATTGCGGTCAAAAATTGAGGACCCTTTTTGTTTTCTTCGGAATATAATCCGGCCAAGAGTTGCTGCGCTACTCAGGGGTAATTCAGCACTTTCGCTCCATGTTTGAGGTTCGTCGCGATGTCATTCCGCAGAAGAATAACTAATTGTTTTCTGGTTGTTATCAGTTTGGCGCCATTCACGTGCGTGGCCCAAACCAATGAGGGCATTCTAGCCGGAACCGTTCTCGACCAATCCGGTGCGGTCATTGAGGGCGCAAATGTGGTGGCGAAGAACGAGGCCACTGGTCTTTCCCTGACGGCAGCGACTGGGGCCGGTGGTGCATTCCGATTTCCATCGATTCCAATCGGGACGTATGACCTGACTGTCTCGCATCCGGGCTTTAGCTCGACTACGCAGACCGGTGTTAACGTCCAGATCAGCACTACGACAGCGGTCAGCATCACCCTGAATGTCGGTAAAGCAGAACAGAGTGTAACGGTACAGGCGGAGACCACCCGGATCGCGACAGAAAGCTCTGACATCGGCACTGTGATCACGACGAAGCAGGTGGTGGAACTCCCGCTGGCTCTCGGCGGTGTCGGTGCACTTCGCTCACCGGAGGCGTTCATCTTTTTGGCCCCTGGAACCGCCGGTCCCGGCACGGCTAACAGCAACAATGGGATCTTCATTTCCAAGATTGGAGGCGGGCAAAGTTTTGGCGCGGATGTGTTGCTTGATGGCACAAGCATTTTGCGAACCGAGAACGGGTCTTCTTTCGATGAAGCGGCACCGTCTGTAGAGGCTATCTCGGAGTTCAAGGTAATTACTTCCAGCATGCCCGCCATGTACGGCCGCACCACTGGCGCAATTGAGACGTTCACAACGAAATCCGGTTCAAACCAGTTTCACGGAACCGCGTACGACATTTTGCAAAACGAGGATCTGAACGCCAATTCCTGGTTCAATAACGGTTTCGCTGCGCAATGCGCTCCCGACGACGCAGCTTGCCGCGCGCCCTACGCGCGCCCCGTCGACAAGAAGAACGATTACGGCGTTAATCTCGGCGGCCCGGTATGGGTTCCGAAGATCTATAACGGAAAAAACAAAACCTTTTTCTTCTTTAATTGGGAGCAGTACACACAGCACATCGGCGGAACGACCACCAGCATTGTGCCCACTCCTGCCGAACGCAACGGGGACTTTTCAGGAATTCTCGATACCACAAAGGTCCTCGGAACAAACCCGTGCAATGGCCAGCCAATCTACGCGGGTGAAATCTTCGATCCGACAACTACGACGACCGGAGCCGGCGGTGTGCCGTGCCGGTTTCCCTTAGCGGGGAATAAGATTCCGACGTCAATGATCTCTCCGGTATCAACAAATTTCCTGACTTACCTTCCGACGCCGAATACCTCATTGGCGAACGGAATCAACTATGCACTATCAAGTTCCACGCCTCTCAACAACACAACCTATACCATTCGCATCGATCACTCGATTTCAGATCGAAGTAAGTTTTTCGGAATGTATGATACGCGTGACAATGCCCGGTATGCCGGCGCTGGCTTTTACACGTTTCTTCCACCTGCCGATTCGAATGGATGGAACCAAAACTTTGTAACCCACTACGGGCGAGCGGGATGGGATTACATCCTCAGCCCAACGCTTGTGAATCATTTAGCTCTCGGGTACAACCGTACAAATAGCCAGAACTATACACCAGGATCTTTGCAGGCGATCTCAGGTAACTTCAGTTGGACTGAAAAGCTGGGCATTTCCGGCATCAATGGAATCGAGTTTCCCATCGTGAACATGGGAGAAGGTGTCCCGCAAATGGGCAGGGCAAATGCCGACGATAACGTGGATAACGGCGAGCGGCTGAACGATACCCTGACCTGGATCAAGGGAAACCACAGCTTCACATTCGGCTTTGATTTCCGTAATCAGTTGTACGCGACATACGCATTCGATACGGACACCGGTGTATACAATTTTGCCCGTGCTCAAACTGCGGCCGACGTTGCCGTGAACGGCGAAAGCGGGAACGGAATCGCCAGCTTTCTGTTAGGCGATCTTAGCAACGCCAATGCTTTCGTACAAGGGCACGTGCCGCGCTGGACGTTTCAATACTATGCCGGCTTTGGACAGGACGACTGGAAGGTAACACCTCATTTGACGCTAAATCTGGGGCTGCGCTGGAGTGTTGACATGCCCCGCATCGAATCGCACGACAACACATCGAATTTCAGCCCGACAGCTCCGAATCCCGCTGCCGGAAATCTGCCCGGTGCGCTGGTGTTTGGGAATCTCTGCAACGGTTGCAATTCCCGCTGGGCGGATACAAAGTACCATGATTTCGCGCCGCGGCTTGGTTTTGCCTACAATCCTAACGGCGGCCGGTACGTGATCCGCGGAGGCTACGGGGTGATGTATTCGCCACTGCAGTACACGGATTTCGGCGGCGACCAGGTCCAGGGCTACGCAGCGACGCCTACTTTTACCAGTCCTGACGGACTAACGCCAGCCTTCAACTGGAGCAACGGGTTCCCGCCGTTTGCTCCTCCACCGCACACCGACCCGTCGGTAGTAAACACCGGGAACCCACAATGGATACAATCTCGCTTCGGTCAGCCGGGTATTATTCAAAGCTGGAGTTTTCAGGTCCAGGGTCAGGTTTCAAAGGATATGATCGCGACTCTCGGCTACGTAGGTCAGCGTGCTCAGAATCTACGGTCCGCGATTATGAATTGGAACAACATTCCGGTTCAGGATTTCGCTCTGGGCTCTGCGCTGACGCAGCCGGTTGCAAGCAATACACTGGGCGTTACGCCACCCTACTCGAACTTCTACAAAGATTGGGGAAGCAGTGTCAGCGTTGCGCAGGCCCTTCGGCCGTTTCCGCAGTACGACTACATCTACATGGACGTGCTGCAGAATATAGGGCAATCCACGTTCAACTCTCTGCAGGCCACTTTGGAACGCCGCTTCAGCGCAGGACTTAGCTTACAAGCATCCTTCACCTGGTCGAAAATCCTAACCGACGCCGATAGTATCCTGCCTGGCATCAATGGCGGAATCAGCCAAATTCAAAATCCTGCCGATCTGAACAGCGAAAAGGCTTTGAGCAGCCAGGATGTCCCGTACGCGTTCACCGCCGCATTTTTATATGAGCTGCCGTTTGGGAGGGGAAAGCCGTTCCTCAATCACGGTATTGGGAATGCCTTGTTAGGCGGCTGGCAAGTCGGAGGCGTGCTGCGTTATCAAACAGGCGTGCCCATCTCGTTCGGCTGCGCCAACGGTATTCCGGACTGGCAGAACTGTATCCGCTTCAACCGTGCATCCGCTTCGCCGTTAGCTGCGGACGTGACCAACGGTAGTTTCGATCCTTTTACACAACGCTATTTCAACCCGGTCTGTTCATATCTTGGTCAAGCCGGATGCGCGTTTGCCGATCCGAATACGGAGGCCATTGCGGCCGGAACCACTACAACGGTCCAGCAGGCGCGAGGTGGCGCCTACTATCTTGGCGACTATCCGCGCAATAACGGAGACGCGCGCGCGCCCGACTACTTGAACGAAGACTTCAGCATCATCCGCAACTTTCATCTGTTCGAATCGGCGAGCCTCCAATTGAAAGCGGAACTGCTGAACGCGTTTAACCGGCATATCTTCAGCATTCCGGACGCGAATCCATATGACGCCAATTTCGGCTTGGTGAATAACACAATTAACCTTCCAAGAATCGTACAGTTCACGCTACGATTGAATTTCTGACGCTGCTTGTTGCTTTACTGGCGCCCGTAATACTCGCGCAGATTCAACCACACAGTGCCCGCGATTTTTTCGAGCTAGGCTCAAAACAGTTCAGCGAACACCGGTTTCAAGAAGCAAAGGATTCGTTCAGCCGCGCCGCCAACCTCGACAAGCTAAGCGCCGAGACGTACCGTGCGCTCGGCATGACCGACCTCGAGTTGAAGGACTACAACGGGGCGTACCATGCGTGGCTAAAGGCTGTAGAGCTAAACCCCAACGATCAAAAATCGAAATATTTTCTGGGGCGGCTCTTCTATGAAGCGGATTTTCCTAATGAAGGCGCGGCGTGGCTCCGGCAGGCGCTGCAACTCGCTCCAGATGATTATCAGGCAGCCACGTATTTAGGGCTTTGCGCGGAGGCGCTCAATTTCGACGATACGGCTGCCCAGCTTTATCGGAAAGCAATAACAGACAGCACGGCACAGGGCAAACCCTATTCTTGGGCGTATCTCAACCTGGGCAACTTTCTGAAAAAACACGGCGACGAAAATCAAAGCCTCAGCGTGCTTGAAGAGGGAGCGGCAAAATGCCCCGAGGCTCACGAGTTGGCCGCCTTGGGCGAATTGCTCGCGACGCATCATCAAGCGCAGAGTGCGGAGAAGGTCCTCCGGCAATCGATTGACTTGGATCCAAGACTCGCTCAAGCGCACTATCGGCTGGCGTTATTGTTGCAGTCCAGTGGGCGCGCGGAGGAGGCGCAAGCTGAAATGCTGAGATTTCAGGAAGCCAAACGCCAGGAGGAGAAGAACGCCAAGATCATCGCTCTCCGCAAATAGCGCCTACTTTTCGCTTACGTCGAGAATCTTTCGTACGGGAGGGTCCTCAACCACCTGCTTGGTTCCGCTCGGCCAACTAATCTCAATCTGACGGATTTTTGTCTCGGATCCAATGCCGAAAAAAAGACGCTTGTCCTGCGCAGACTGGTAACTCGCAGTTGTCGTTACCATGCCATATTGCGCTCGTCCTGACTCGGATATCAGTTTTACTTTCGCTCCAATGCCATCGCGGTTGCTCCGCACACCATGCAAGTTCAAGCCAATCCATCCATTCCTATTCCCACCGTCATTGCGAAGAACGTAGGCAGGCCCTCCACACGTCACGACAACTGCATCGACATCGCCGTCATTATCCAGGTCTCCGAAGGCCGCGCCACGGCTCGCCCACTTTTCTGCGAACACGTTCCCCGATTGTCCGGAGACGTTTAGAAATTTTCCATCCACTTGTTTCAAGAGCAAGAGGCGCTGCAAATATTCCAGGTGAGGCTGCATCTTTTGAACGTTATCCATGACATGGCTATTTGCGAAAAAAAGATCCTTATGGCCATCGTTGTCGAAGTCGAATACCCACATCCCCCAGCCGCCGTACAAGCGCGTGATCTCCCCCAAGCGCGAAATATTTGTGTCGTAGTTGAATGTGCCATCGCCGTTGTTGTGGAAATATGCGTATGTTTCGTTCGAAAGCGCGGTGGTGACGATATCCGGTTTACCGTCGTCGTCCACGTCTGCGGCGTCCGTACCCATTCCCGCGAAGGTCTTGCCTTCGTCGGTGTACCCGGTTCCGGCGGCCATGGCCGTTTCGGCGAACATGCCGTTGCCTTTATTCATGAAAAGAAACTGTTGAAATGAATCGTTAGCGACGGTTATGTCCAGGCGGCCATCGTTGTTGAAATCGGCAAAGGCCACTCCCAACCCTTTGCCTGGACTTCCCGCGATATGGCTGCTCCCACTGACATCCGTAAACGTACCGTCGCCGTTATTGTGAAACAGATAGTCTGAAATGGGCCCGAAGTTATCGGGATGGCAATAAGAGCGGCCCCCTTCGACGCGCGAACCGCAGAACTTGTTTTTCGAGAAGTTCCAGTCCAGGTAGCGGCAGATAAAAAGGTCCAGCCTGCCGTCGTTGTCGTAATCGAAGAACCCCGCGCTTGACATCCATCCGGTCGTTCGCAGACCAGACCTCGCTGTAATGTCCGTAAATGTGCCGTTGCCGTTGTTGTGGTACAGGATGACGCTTCCGTAGTTGGTTACCAGCAAATCCTCAAATCCGTCGTTGTCGTAATCGCCCGTTGCGACACCCATCCCATAGCCGGTCCCTTTCACACCGACTCTTTCAGTGACATCCGTGAATGTGCCGTTGTGATTGTTGTGATACAGCCTGTTCCAAAACTCCGGCGCAGACTTCTCGGGCGTCTCGTCGTCCCGCTGCCCGGAGTGTATGCGGGCGCCATTTACGATGAAAACGTCTGGCCAGCCGTCGTTATCGTAATCGAATATCGCCACTCCGCCTGTCATCGTCTCGATGAGATATTTCTCGGGCGTTGCCGAGTTGTGATCTTCAAAGTCAATGCCACTCGACTTTGTAACATCGACATAGGTCACCGGCTTGGTTTCGGATGCTTGCAGCAGAAACCGCGAGACCGCGAAAAATCCCACAATTCCGAGCAGCGCGGTTACATGTACGGATGCTTGCCTGATCGTGCCACGCATCGGCCTTGCAGAGGCGGCTACAGCCGTCCGAACCGTGCGACAGCCTCGCGAATCGACTTGTACTTCTCGATATAGGGGAACATGCTGTGTTCGCTCTGGTCTAATTGCTGCGCTTTTTTCAACACTTCAGCAGCATGCTCTCTAGGAACCACTGCCACGCCATCCATGTCGGCCACAACAATGTCGGCCGCTCTTACCTCCACGCCAGCGCAGGTCACAGGAATGTCTTTGCCAGCAAACCGGAAATGATTCACTGTAGTCGACGGGACCACGCCGCGGCTGAATACAGGGAACTGCAGTTTCGTAATCTGTGGCGTGTCCCTGATGCTGCCGTCTACTACCGCGCCGGCGAGACCGCGATATTTCATAGCCGTGCTCATCAGGCCTCCGAGCCCCGCGTAATCTACTCCATCTTCCAGCACCATGACGTAAACGGAGCCGGGCGCCGCCTCGTCAATGGCGTCGAGCATTCCTTGCAGCGCCCTGGCGCCTTCGTGATGCTCCTCTTTTTTCAACAATACGGTAACCGCAGGTCCTGCGAATTTGGTTGGACTGAGCGGCCGCACATCGTGCGACATGTACGCCCGTTTTCCATAAAGTTGCTCCATTGCGTCAGCAACAGAAGCAACTTCAACCAGACGAAATCCTTCAATGAGGCTGGCGGGGCTATCATTCTCGCCTGGATTGCGAAAGGAAAGGAGCAGAAATAGAGAAGCAGCCGCGAGCAAGATGCCGATTGTCTTCTTCATGGCATTCAGGCCAGCCGGATTTGGTTTAGTTTGATTTTGTCGTCGCTGAACTCTCCGAGTCCCATCATGCCCGCGATCTCGATGTGCTCCACCTGGCAATTCAAGTAATGGCTCGCCTGGTCGGGTTTCGATAGGGCTATTGGCAACATGCCCACTTGCTTTCGCTTGGCGTCAATCACTTTCCAGCCGGTCTTATCCAGCGCTACCGGATCCGTTCCGAAATACAGCGTCTTCGGCTCCCAAATATACTCAGGCCGACCGCCGGGGCCTCCGTGATAGGACGCCTTCACCGCGTCTACGATGTGCAGCACGACCTTCTGGCGGATGACAGGCAAACTCACGACCGATGGAATGAACATGCCGCAAGCGTTCGCCGTCGGAGTGATATGGCTGCGATTCACGTTGTTTACGAACCCGTGCGACATATTTTTTAGGGCGATGGTCACACCGGCCGATTGGTGATGCTTCAAGACCGGTAGATTGATGACCTTGTTTACCTGGGATGTAACAATCTTCGCCACGTACGAGCGCCGGCAATGCGGGTCGTTCGGATTATCTCGAGGTTTGACGATGGCCATTTCCATAAAATGACGCTCATCATAGCCTGCCATGTCGAGTTGTACTTCGTCATATGCCGGCGATGGCGCGTCCATTTGATTGCCGGTCCGGAGCCATTTGTCGATGTCGCACTCGAGGATTTCCTGGCGGTACCTGCTGAACACCACGACGTTCTTGCCGGACACGCCTGCCTGGTTTAGTCCGTCCAGGATCCCATGTAGAACAGAGGCATCAGAACATAATTCCTTTCCTCCGACGGGGCTGACTTTGATGCCGACTACATCGCCTTTTACGAACATAGAGCGCCACGCGTCTTGCCAGGTGGGTGCTCCCGTCAATTCCTTCATGCCGCGTTCCATCATCTGACGAATCGCCTCCGTCTGATAAGCGCCGGAAGCGAGGCACCCGGAGTGTTCGATTGCGATGACGCGTCCAGGGTAAGGGCCTGGGAGACCGGAGCTGTGAGTTTCGGCGGCCTTGCTACTGGACTGTGCAAGTGCGGCAGTCGCGCCCAAGAACGCCGTTTCGAGGAATCGTCTTCGATCAGTCGGCATCGTTTTACCTCATCGCCAGAGTGGACTGCAAACAGTGTATCGCTCGAATAGCCGCGATACGATGATCTTGCTTCAACATTCCAATGAGAAAGAAAGTACGAGCATCAACATTTTCGTTCAGCTTGGCGGTGCTGTCCCTCGGAGCGTCTTCATCGGCCCAAACGGAGTACGACCTTCTGTTGCGCCACGGACACGTGGTCGATTCTAAGAACCACATCAGCGCCATCCGCGATGTGGCGATTCGCGACGGAAAAATTGCGGCTGTCGAAGAAAACATCGATCCGGCCAAGGCTCTGAAGACAGTAGATATGAAGGGCCTGTACGTGACGCCCGGTCTAGTGGACATTCACGTTCACGTTTACGCCAGCACTGGAGAGCGAAATTCATACGCCGGCGACAACAGCGTTTTCCCTGACGGATTCACATTACGCAATGGAGTCACAACCGTCGCGGATGCCGGGTCCTCCGGAGCTCGAAACTTTGAGGACTTTAAAGAACACATTATCGACCGCTCGAAGACTCGTGTGCTGGCGTTTTTGAACATAGTCGGCGCGGGAATGCGTGGTCCGAAGTACGAAGACAACCTTTCCGATATGGACCCGGCAGTTGCGGCGGACGTGGCGAAGCGGCACCCTGGACTAATCATCGGAATCAAAACGGCGCACTATGCCGGGCCGGAATGGACACCTGTTGAACACGCCGTGCAAGCCGGCACGATGGCAAATATTCCGGTCATGGTGGACTTTGGTGCGAACCGACCCGAACGCCCCATTAGCGTGCTGCTGACTCAAAAGCTTCGCCCGGGGGACATCTATACGCACTGCTTCTCGGGCATTCGCAATGAGCTTCTACCGGATGGCAAGCTGAATCCGGGTATGTGGGGAGGCAGAAAACGCGGCGTCATTTTCGATGTGGGGCACGGCGGTGGAAGCTTCGCCTGGCGGATCGCTGTTCCGGCAATCCATCAAGGCTTTCTGCCCGATTCGATTTCCACAGACTTGCACATTACCAGCATGAATGCCGGAATGAAGGACATGTTGAACTTGATGAGCAAGTTTCTGGCGCTCGGGCTCTCGGCCGACGAAGTGATCGCCCGTTCCACCTGGAATCCGGCGCGCGAGATTCATCACGAGGAACTCGGAAATCTCTCCGTCGGTTCGCCTGCCGATGTAGGCGTGTTGCGCATTGCTGAAGGGGATTTCGGCTTTACCGATATGTACGGCGCGCGCATGAACGGAACTCGCAAGTTCATATGCGAGATGACGGTCAAAGGCGGCAAGGTCGTGTATGACCTGAACGGCATCAGCCGTCCTGATTGGAAGAAGCTTCCGCCGAACTATACCAACGTCGGAGATCCTCGTTGGGACGCACTAAACCCGGCTCACACGGAACACTGAGCGGGCTCCCCATCAGGCGGAACTACCGCCTGCTTTGTAAATTCGGCATGAACCCGTGCGCCTTCGTGGGAATTCGGTATACCGAGGTCCCAGCTGTGATGAACAGCGTGCTGTAGTCTTTGTCGCCCCAGGCTAAATTCGCCGGTTGTTCCGGCACGACGATGGTGCCCAGGTGGTTCCCTTTGGAGTCCCATACCCAAATGCCTCTGGGGCCGGTTACATACAGATTGCCCGATTTGTCGACGCGCATCCCGTCGGGCACACCGCCGCCCGTGTCTTTTTCCTCGCCGAAGATACGTCCATTGCGGACTGTGCCCTCAGATGTGAAATCGAAAGCGCGAATGTTCTTTTGCTCGCTGTCATCGACATAGAGCGTCTTGCCGTCCGGCGAAAAGGCCAAACCGTTGGGTTGCGACATGTCTTTAATCAGCAGCCGCACGTTCCCTTTGTCATCGAGGCGATAAACACCTTGAAACGGAATCTCCTGCTTTTCATTCTTCGGTAAATCTAGCGTCGGATCGGTAAAGTAAAGCGCGCCGTCAGGTCCTAGGACGACATCGTTTGGACTGTTGAATCGCCGGCCCTGAAACCGGTCCGCCAGCGCGGTGTACTGCTTTCCGTCCGCATCAATGCGAATGACCGCGCGCAGAATGCTGGCGCAATCGATCAGGCGCTGCTGCTGATCAAATGTATTGCCGTCCGGATCTCCGAGCGTAATAAGCGGTTCCTTGCTGCCGCCTTGATAAACGCGATAGATATGGTTCTGCTCTTCGTCACTGACGTAAAGAAAGCCCGCCGGATCCCACACGGGACCCTCTGTAAACCCGAACCCGCCGGCAAAACGTATCAGCTTTGCATCGCGATCGAACAAATCCCAGAATTTGGGCGACAGGGCGATCAGTTCGAACTTGCGTGCCGAGCGGTCCGTTGCCTGGAAACTCAGTAGCAGCGCAAGAAACGGCAGGATGACGGCAACATACAAGCCCTTAAACCTTGCCATAAGTTATTGGTCTTCGTCCTCATGTGCGGCAGATGCGCCCTTTCCAGTCGACGTGGCAAGGTAGCTGATCAGATCGTTCAACTCGGTCTCGGTGAGTCGCGAGCTGGATTGCGACGGCATAAGTGAGCGGGATTGATGTTCAATCCGGGCAAGATCCGACTTTTCGAAGAGGTGGAATGCTCCGTCGCGGGTCTGCATCTGGAGGGTAAAATTATCCTCGTTGCGAACGATGCCTGTGTACTCCTTTCCTGACTTTGTGACGACCAGGATCGCTTCAGAATGTGAATTGCCGTTCTGGCCGGGATGCAGAATGGAATCCCGGATTTGGTCGGGTGAATGTGAGCCACCGTATCCGGACAGATCCGTGCCCAGGAAACCGCCCCGGCCATCCACCATGTGACATTCCGAGCATTTAGCTGTGCCGAAAAACAGGCTGCGGCCTTTTACCGCATCACCCGTAACATTCGCGATTTGGCCCTGGCCCTGCAAATGGCGCAGGTAACTCACCACCGACTTGAGCTGATCGCTATCAAGTGAAGAACCGAATGCCGGCATGCCCGCCGTTGGGATCCCGCTCCGGACGATACGCAGGAGATCACTATCCGAAAGCTGCTGGATCTTGCGGTCGGTTGCGATGTTTGGTGCATGTTCGCCTCCGCGGCCGTCCAGGCCGTGGCATCCTGCGCAACTCGAGGTAAAAACATGTTCTCCCTCGGGCGAATCTGCTAGCATCACCAACGGACCAAGGAAACACCAGAGCAATAAGCCGCGCAAGGCATTACTATACATAGGGTGCGGATTCTCTATCGTCTCATTGCCGTTTGTGGTTGCTTGCTCTCACCGGCCGCTTGGAGCAATGGTGATAGCTCGCTCACGGTTTGTATCGATGTACGGCCTTCCGACCTCCTAGCCAAACCAGTGGGCGCGAATTGGCCTTCATACCACGGCGATTACACCGGCCGCCGCTACTCGGGCCTTTCGCAAATTACGACGAGAAATGTAAGCCGCCTGCAGGCGCAGTGGGTGTTCCATTCACCAAACTCGAATCACCTGGAAGGCACCCCCATCGTGGTGGGCGGCCTGATGTTTTTAACCTCGGGAAACGACGCGTTTGCACTTGATGCTCGTGCGGGACGCGTCATCTGGCACTATTCTCGGCCGTTCACGCAGGGATTGATAGACGATGCCTCGGCGCACCATAACCGGGGCGTGGGGCTTTGGCATTCGCACGTTTACATCGAAACAGATAATGCTCATCTGCTGTGCCTGGATGCGCGCTCAGGCAACTTGCTGTGGGATGTCGCTTACGCGCCCAAGGATAACAAGAATTACGGAGCCACCAGCGTGCCGCTGGTTGTTAAGGACAAAGTGCTGGTTGGAACCTCTGGAGGCGACGATGGTGTCCGCGGGTTTGTAGCTGCCTTCGACGCGGCTACCGGCAAAGAGCTTTGGCGAACCTGGACCATTCCTGGTCCCGGCGAGTTCGGTTCGTCCAGTTGGCCGGGAGACATGTACCTGCGCGGCGGAGGCACCACCTGGATGCCCGGCACCTACGATCCGGAATTGAACACCCTCTATTGGGGAACCAGTAATGCCTCGCCGGATTTCGACGGCGGACCGAGGCCTGGAGACGACCTTTATACCGCCTGTGTCTTGGCATTGGACCCCGATACTGGCAAGATGAAATGGCACTTTCAGTTCACGCCACACGACCTCTACGACTATGACGCCACGGAGACGGCGGTGCTTATCGACACCGTTTATCGAGGTGCGCTTCGCAAATTACTCGTGGAAGCAAACCGGAACGGGTTTCTGTACGTCCTGGATCGGACCAATGGCAAGTTCCTCTCTGCGATCCCGTTCGTGAAGAAGCTCAATTGGGCAAAAGGCATCGACGAGACCGGACGCCCCATTCGGACCGGCGTCGAGCCTTCGGAAAAGGGAACGCTGATATGTCCCGACATGGTCGGTGCGACCAACTGGTTCTCACCCTCCTACAATCCGTCCACGCATCTCCTCTATTTCCTGG